>Ga0209517_10000178_pt1 | contig 114103 bp, 96 predicted proteins | sample PeaSoiMetSII2010_FD_187695 | JGI IMG/M metagenome (GOLD analysis project Ga0209517, IMG submission 187695) | Peat soil microbial communities from Weissenstadt, Germany - SII-2010 (SPAdes) (version 2) | ecosystem: Environmental > Terrestrial > Soil > Wetlands > Peat | place: Germany...
CGACCGCCACAACGAAAGCCCGAAACCATTCATCTGGACCGCGCGAGCCGCCGACATCCTGGAAAAAGTGAAACGCGCTCGCCGCACCCTGAATAAACGTCAATCTGCTTGACGCACTACACTAGCGCGGATTGGGCGTGGGTGTAATTTGCTAGTTTGGCGTGGATGCGGAATTCTCGCGGCTTCCGTCATCCCGCAGAGAGGCGGGGGGGCGACTTCGGTTTCGCTTTGTCGAAAATCCCCACTTCTCGCGCAAAGAACGCGCGAGAAATGGGGCACCCACTATTCTTCATTCTTCGAACACCCACTCCTCGCTCACCAGGAAATTCGCCAGCGAGCACATCGCGATGGCGATCGCGTTGGCCAACAAGTAGTTCATGTGTCCCTGGCCCACCATCACTTTCATCAGGGCCAGGTTGCCGAGGATGGAGACGGCTCCGTTAGAGAGATGGAAGCGCACAAGCCGCTGCAGGGAGCCGCGCCACGACGGTTGCACGCGCTCAGCCCAGGTGAATTGTTCATGCCAGACGAAGTTGTGCACCACGGCGGCCTCCACTGCGATGGCGGTCGCGGCAAGGTAATGGAAGTGCAGCACAGTTTTCAGCAAGAACAGTGCAGCGAATTGCACGCCGATGCCAATTCCGCCGACGAAGTTGAACTTGCACCAGCGCACGAGCGTGGAGGGCGGCGTCATTACGCGATCCTTTCTTCGCGGTAGAGCCGGATCGTATTTTGCAAAGTGAAGACGATACACATCAATGCCATGCCGGCGAGACCGATCGCTCCACCGACGTCGAACAGGCGGTAATGCGTGCCGAACAGGTGCGCGTTCGGTTTCCAGAACAAAGCCAGGCTTCCCACGGCCAGCAGGAGGCGAAGTTCCGTGGGACCGAAGCGCCAGAACGAGATGCGGAACTCGCCCAAGGCGTGCGTGGCCAGATAGGACTGGATCGAAAGCATCAGAAACGCGATGAGCAGCCCGATTGCGATCCACGGGCGCATGCAGCCGGACAGTGCGAGGCCGCCCATAAGGGCAAGAGCGCCGAAGCTATCCACCATGTGGTCCACATAGAAGCCGTAGCGTGGGCGAAGGCGTTGCCGAACTCGCGCGAGCGTGCCGTCGAGCGAGTCACCGAGCCAGTTGAGGGCAAGGCAGGCGATCACACCGAGAAGGGCATAGCGGCTCCAGGGCGTGAGCGCGTAGCACACTCCTGCTCCGATTTGCGCGACCAGGCCCAGGGCCGTCAGGTGGTCGGGGCCGATGCGGTCGGGAGTGCGCGCGGCCAGCCAGAGCAGGGCACGCTTCTCCGCCGCCGCCACCCAGCTTTCCTGCACGCGCAGCATGTCAGGAAAGGGACGCCTGCGGCGCATTTCCAGCAACACACGCGGGTTGACCTGCTCACAGAACTCGGTCATGGTCTGGGAACCGATGCTTGCCATATCTGCCTCCGATGGTTTGCGCTTCATGACTCCCGCTCAATCTCGCGCATAGGCGCACGGGCGGCAATGCACCGGGGCTCAAGCCGGGATCAAACGAAGATCAAGCGGCAAGCGATTGAAAACACAAGGCATCGAGGCAGACATCAAGCGGCCGGTGAGGCCGGTATCGAACTGGGACGACCGGCCCGCCGATTCCGAATGGTCAACAGGGATCGGCGCGGGCTTCCTATAAGATTGTGATTCCGGCCCGGCCATGACGAAACTGCTGCGCTTTTTTCGGCCATCGCACCAGCACACGGCATTTTCGGCGACCCTGCTGCTGATTTCGGCGGTGATGCTGTCGCGCGTGATCGGGTATGCGCGGGATGCGTACATCGCTTGGGCCTACGGCGCGGGCGGGCAGACCGATGCGTACGTGGCAGCGTTCACGCTGCCGGACTTCCTCAACTACATCGTGGCCGGGGGCGCGGCTTCGATCACCTTCATTTCGATCTACACGCGGTTTCTGGCGGAGAAGCGCGACGCGGACGCGCAGAAGACGTTTTCCATCATCATCACGGTGATGACCGCGGTGATGATTGTAGGCACGATTCTGACGGAAATTTTCGCGCCGCAGTTTGTGCGCTGGTTCGTGAAAGGATTTTCGCCGGAGCAAGTGGAATTGTGCGTTTACCTCACGCGGATTCTGCTGCCGGCGCAGATTTTCTTTTATGTGGGCGGGGTGGTGTCGGCCGTCCTGCTGTCACACCGGCTGTTCCTGTTTCCGGCGTTTGGGCCGCTGATTTACAACGTGTTCATCATTCTGGGCGGGGTGCTGGGCGGACGGCATTTTGGCATTGCGTCGCTGGCCTATGGCGCGCTGGTGGGGAGCTTTGCCGGTCCGTTTCTGGCCAGTGTAATCGGCGCGGCCCGCATTGGGACCGGATACCGGCCGTCGTTTGACGTGATGAATCCGGCGTTTCGGGAATGGGTGAAGCTGTCGGTGCCGCTGATGCTGGGCGTGTCGCTGGTGACGGCCGATGACTGGATTCTGCGGCACTATGCGGCGAGCGGGATCGGCGATATTACGCGGCTGACTTTTGCCAAGCGCCTGTTCGCGGTGCCGATTGCGGTGCTGGGGCAGGCGACGGGGCAGGCGTCGCTGCCGTTTTTTGCCCGCCTGTTCAACGAGAAGAAGATGAAGGAATTTGCCGGAACGGTGAATGATTCGGTGTACCGGGTTTCGGCGGCGTCGTTTCTGGCGACGGCATGGATGATGGCGGCGGCGCTGCCTTTGATTGATCTGGTATACCGGCGCGGGAAGTTTCTGTTCGTGGACGCGCAGACGAGCTCAGTTTATTTCTTCTGGTTTTCGCTGTCGCTGGCGCTGTGGTCGGCGCAGGGACTCTATGCGCGCGCGTTTTACGCGGCGGGCGATACGCTCACGCCCATGGCGGCGGTCAGCGTGATTACAGTGGCGTCGCTGCCGCTGTACTCGATTCTGTTCCACACGTTCGGAGTGGTCGGTCTGGCATGGGCGTCGGATATTGGGATTGGAGCGAATCTGCTGGCGCTGGCGTGGCTGCTGCATTACCGGAAACTGGTTTCGCTGGGCGAGTTGCGCTGGGGCGAGTTGGGAAAGGCGGCGCTGACGGCGTTCGTTGCGGGCGGGATCAGCTTTGAAGTGGCGAAGGTCGTGCCGTTGGCGACCGCGGGGCACGGCAGTCGCAGCGCGGACGTGACACAACTGGCGCTGGTGTCGGTCACGTGGGCGGCGGCAGTGGCGGCGGGGCTATGGCTGCTGCGCTCGGAACTGCCGGGAGAATTGCGGCGGCGCAAGGGCGCGGTATATCCGTCGGTGGCGGAGGGAGAGAGCAAGGAGATTCTAGGGGCGGGTACGCAGCCGTGAGCGCCCCGCATAGGGCTTGCTCCGTAGCAGACTAGTTGATAGACTAGTTGCATGAAGACCGTTGGGGCATTTGAAGCCAAGACACACTTGAACAAGTTACTCAAGCAGGTTTCCCAAGGGGAGACCATAGGGATCACGCTGCGCGGAATCCCCATTGCTAAGTTAGTTCCGTCTGGGGAAGGGCAAACGAAAGATCTGAAGCAAACCGTTCGGGAGATCCGCGAGATCCGCAAAGGAGCCAACCTTCGCGGGCTCAGCCTGCGCGAGTTGATTGATGAAGGCCGCCGCTACTAAACATCTTGTACTCGACGCGTCGGTGACGCTGGCGTGGTGTTTCCCCGAGGAAAGCACCGCCTACACCGAAGCAGTGCTGGACCGGCTCGCGGCCGGCGCACAGGCGGTTGCCCCGGCCATCTGGCCTTTCGAAGTGGCGAACGCTTTGCTGGTAGCGGAGCGGCGTAAACGCATCACAACGGCTCAAGTGACATCGGTGTTGCAGCGCATCGCCAAGCTGCCCATCGAGGTGGATCCCATACGAGTGGATCAGGCCTTCGAACAGGTCGTAGCGGTCGCCCGGGAACAGAAGCTCACCGAATACGACGCTGCCTATCTGGAACTGGCGATGCGCGAGGGTTTGCCGCTCTGCACTCTCGATGTCCAGCTCCGGCAGGCAGCACGGAACGCGGGGATCGCTTTGGTCAGAATCTGAACCGGGTGTCATCGCTGCGCTATACTCTATCTCCGGAGCGCAACGTGATTACCGCCGCGAAGCTGGTTCCCATACAGAAGCTTGTGGAAGGGCTGCGGCAGTTGCCCGAGGCGGCGTTCGACCACACCGATCCGGTTCGTCGCTTTCTGCAGGACACTCCGGTTGACGCCGACTCTCTCGCTTCCTACCTGACCTGGGACCGGCAGCACTATACGCGCAACCTTATTGACCGGACTCCGGTATATGAGTTGATGGCGATCTGCTGGGAAGTGGGGCAGGCAAGTTCGGTGCACAATCACCGCGACCAGAATTGCTGGATGGCGGTCCCGATCGGGCGCCTGCAGGTGGAGAACTTTCACCTGGTCCAGCAGGACCTGCAGACCGGCCGCTGCCGGCTGGAGCCGCTGAACACGGTCGAGATGAATATTTCCCATCCCTGCGCGGTGGATCCCGCCGACCCCGTGCATCGGGTGGTGAATCCCCGGGAATTCAACCAGCGCGCGGTCAGTCTGCACGTGTATTCGCGTCCTTTCGATACCTGCGTGGTGTACTCGCCGGAGCAAGGTACGTGCGGAGAAATTAAGCTGCACTTTCATACTTTGTTCGGAAAGACTGCCGAGCCATGAGCCCTGCTGTGTGCCGCTTCGCACCTGCGCTCGCTCTGTTGGGCGCTCTCTTGTTGGGAAGTGTGGCGTGTACCAAGGAACAGCCGGTGCCTGCGCCAACGACTTTCCCGTCGGACCGCGTCGCGCCCTCACCGGTAGGCACGAATCAAATCGTTTTGCAGAAGACCTTTGCCCTGAAAGGCACGGCGACATTTCCGTTCGAAATTCCAGCGCATGCCGCGCAGCCTCACCTCCACGGGAGCTTTCAATCCTTTGTGCGCGAGGTCCACGGGGCGTCCGACGAAACGGCCAACATTGACTTCCAGGTCCTGAACGAAGAACAGCAGGCCGCCTTTGCCAGCAACCGGCCCAGCGAGGCTCTGTTCAGCGTGGAGGGATCCCACAACCAGGAGATCAATTGCGATCTTCCCGCGTCGATGAATCAACCAGCGAAATACTACCTGGTCTTCCGCAGTTCCGACGGCAGCAGGGGCAGCCGGGTGGTGGAGGCGGGCTTCAGGGTGGACTTCTAGCGGCGCTGCCAGACGCTGCTACACTGGGCGGGTTGCCCCCGCGTAAGACATCGCCGCAATCCGAGTCGGTGACGGCTGCGCCCGACGGTGCTGACCGCAAGCCGGCTTCCGCGTCTTCCTCGCGCGCGCGCGGGCGCATCTTCCTGATGGACACCATGTCGTTTATTTTCCGCGCCTATCACGCCATGGCGCGGCAGCGGCCCATGTCCACAAAGAGCGGGCTACCCACGGCGGCGATCTACGTTTTCGTGAACATGCTGCGCAAACTGCGGGAGGATTTCTCGCCGGAATATCTGGCTGCAGTCTTCGACGTGGCCGGGCCGACGTTTCGCGACGAGCAGGCGGAGGCCGTGACCAGCATCCGCAAGTTCGATATCAAGACGCAAACTTTCACCGAGGTGGAATACAAAGGATACAAGGCGAACCGCGCCGCCATGCCAGAGGATCTGGCGCAGCAGGTGCCCTATATTCGGCGGGCGCTGGAGGCTTACCGCATTCCGATTCTGGAAGCGGCCCGCTTCGAGGCCGACGACGTGATCGGAACGCTGGCGCGCAAGGCGGCGGAGGCCTCGCATCCGGTGTACGTGGTGTCGAGCGACAAGGACATGATGCAGCTGGTGAACGACAAGGTCGAGATTCTGAATCCGCCGAAAGACAATCTGATCTGCGACGCGGCCAAGGTGGAAGAAATCCTGGGCGTGCCTCCCGAGCGTGTGGTGGACGTGATGGCGCTGCGCGGGGATTCGGTGGACAACATTCCCGGAGCGCCGGGCATCGGCGAAAAAGGCTCGGTGGAGATTATTAAGCGTTTCGGCACGGTGGAGCAGGCCCTGGAGCATGCGGCGGAAGTGGAGAAGAAAACCTACCGCGAATCCCTGCTGAACAATCGCGACACGATTCTGTTCAGCAAGAGCATGGCGACGATTGACACGAACGTCCCGATGGAACTGGACCTCGAGGCGATGCGGGTGGGCGATCCCGATGTGGAGGCGCTGCGCGCGCTGTTTACCGAACTCGAGTTCACTTCACTACTTAAGGAAGTTCTGCCCGTAGTCGAAGCGACGGGGACGCAGTACGGCGAAGCGAAATCGTCGGCTGATGTCGAGCGCGTGGTGAAATCCGTGCCTGCGGGAGGCGCGCTAGCAGTGGCGGTTGAGCAAGAAGAAGCAGCGGTGCCGCAGGAAGAGGAGCAAGAAGGGGAATCGGCGGAACTGCAACTTTCTCTGATGGTGGGGGGAGCGCCCGCGCCTGCGATCCGGCGAGTGGCCATTTCGGCAGCGGCAGGCTCGGCTACGGTGGTCAAGCTCGACTCGGGGGCCGCCGACGAAAAGCTGCGCTCCATTCTGATGGACTCGGGCGTCGCGAAATCAGTCCACGATTACAAGGCGGCGATCCACGCGCTGGAGCCGCTGGGGATGACGTTGGGAGGCGTGCACCACGATCCCATGCTGTATTCGTATCTGCTCGATCCGACGTATTCGTCGCATGGACTGGCGGAGGTGGCACTGCGCCGCTTCAACTGGAAGCTGGCGGGCGAGTTGGCCGAGTCGGCGGACATTACGGGCCGGTTGGCCAGCGAACTGCGTAGCGAGGTCGAACAGGCCGGACTGAGCAAGCTCTACGAAGAAATGGATCTGCCGCTTGTGCCCGTGCTCGCTCGCATGGAAGAAGCGGGAGTGAAAATTGACACGGGCGCTCTCTCGCAGATGTCGGACGAAATGGAGCGGGAGATCGCCGCCAAGGCGAAGGAAGTTTACGAAGCCGCGGGAATGGAATTCAACGTTGGCTCGCCCAAGCAACTGGGCGACGTTCTGTTCAACCGCATGAATTTGCCCAAGCCGGTGAAATACGGCAAGGGGCGGACGATTTCGACCGCGGTGGATGTGCTGGAGGAACTTGCCGAGGATCATCCCATTGCGCGCATGGTGCTCGATTACCGGCAACTGACCAAGCTCAAGTCCACGTACGTGGATGCGCTGCCGGCGCTCATCAATCCGGCGACGGGGCGGCTGCACACCACGTTCGATCAGACGGGAACGGCCACGGGGCGGCTTTCTTCGGCGAATCCGAACCTGCAGAACATTCCCATCCGCACCGAACTGGGCCGCGGCATCCGCGCGGCGTTCATTGCCGAGCCTGGGCACGTGCTGCTGACGGCCGACTATTCGCAGATCGAGTTGCGGCTGCTGGCGCACTTTTCCCGCGATCCGCTGCTGGTGGAGGCGTACCGTCGCGGGGACGACATTCACACCTTGACGGCATCGCAGGTGTTTGGAGTTCCGCCGCTGATGGTCACGCCCGAGCACCGGCGGCAGGCGAAGGTCGTGAACTTCGGCATTGTGTATGGACTCTCGGCGTTCGGGCTCTCACAGCAGCTGGGCATCGAGACCGGCGAGGCCAAGCAGTTCATCACGAATTATTTTGAGAAGTACAAGGGCGTGCGGGCGTTCATTGACAAGACTTTGGAGGAAGCGCGCCGCGAGATGAAAGTGAGAACGTTGTTCGGGCGGGTGCGGCCTATCCCAGACATCAACAGCAAGAACGCGAACCAGCGCGGATTCGCCGAGCGCACCGCCGTCAATACGCCGCTGCAAGGGACGGCCGCGGATCTGATCAAGATTGCGATGATCCGCATTGATGCGGCGGTGCAAGAACGCGGGCTGAAGTCGAGAATGACGCTGCAGGTTCATGACGAACTGGTGTTCGAAATTCCTGAGGGCGAAGTCGAGACCATGCAGCCGCTGGTGCGGGAACACATGGAGAAAGCCCACGCGCTGGCCGTGCCGCTGCAGGTGGATATGGGCGTGGGCTCCAATTGGAGAGATTTGGAGTAGCTTCTGCAGAGAGACTCAGGCGGGGAAGGGCAGAGCGAGTTCGAGGGCCAAGTGCGAAGTCCCTCAGAGGCTAAAGCCGATAGTTTTTGCTTGGACTCGAGCGGCACGGCTGAAAGCCGTGCCCTTCCCAAACCATCTGTGGCCGGTTGTAGTGTAAAATTGCCAAGTGAACCCCTCCGCTGGAGGCTGACGGGTTGCCGCAGGGCGGGCGTCAGATCGGCGGAATCCTTCCGAGTCGGGACGTGGCTCAGCCTGGTAGAGCACTCGCTTGGGGTGCGAGGGGTCGGCAGTTCAAATCTGCCCGTCCCGACCAATCTTTCGTTTCCGTCGGCGCTTATCGTCTACTTCAATCCCTTGACCACGTAGGCTTCCGACAGGGTCTGGTCGTAGACATAGGCGTAGGCGCTGCCATCGCTGGAAAACAGCAGCCTGCCGGCGCCGGCTCCTGCCGGCAGCCCGTCCCCGAAGCTTTTCCAGAATTCCATCTTCCCAGACGCTGTATTCACGCGGGAGACCTTCGCAGTTCTTTCCTGGCGCTGGCTGGAGAGCGCATACACGGAGGCTCCATCCGGCGACCAACCGGTCACGAAGAACATCGAGTCAAGCCCCGGGATGGGGCGCAGGCCGCTTCCATCCAGAGGCCAAACCGCCCATTTTCCATCCGGTCCAGTCACTGCTACATTGCGGCCGTCGGAAGAAAGGATCGTCCCTGCAATGCCCTCGGGCGTGATGGGCTTGGCATCGCCGCTGATCACATCAATCAGATAATCGCGCGCTCCATGTCCGGACTCAATTCCAGCGGCGACCAACTGTTTGCCATCCGGAAGGTAGTGAACCGCGTTGTAGCTGATGTTGTCATGGGTCAACTGCCGGGCCTCGCCCGCGCCGGTCGGCACCAGGCTCAGCGCGCCCCCCTTGGCCGGTTTCGTGATCACCCACTTGCCATCGGGAGAAATGGCCTCGCCCCCGCCTTCGCCGATCCGCACTGGAGGCGATCCGTCCGTGGCGCGCAAGAACACTGTGTAATTCGGGCCGCCTCCATCCGCTTCTTCCTCGAACAGAATTTTTCCGCCATTCCGGCTGATGTCTCTCGGGATGGACCATCCCAGCCAGCCCAGTTCATGCTCCTCTTTACCGCCGGGCGCCGTGCCCCGGATGCCGAGACGAATCTGATGTTTAATCGCCAGCGCCACGCCGTTGCGCATGTCCTGCAGCCACATGCCTCCTGGGACGTTGGTGATCGTCCGCAGCTTGCCCGCCAGAGTTACCCCACGCAGATTCTCTGCACTGCCGGTGTCTGAGGAAGTGAACCAGATCTCATCGCCCGCCGGGGACCATTGGACGCCCTCGATCGAAGACCAGCCCGCCGAGAGTTTTTTCTCGTGCCCATCCAGGTCGAGGACCGCAACCGAACCTTCGTCGTCGCCTCCGGGATTCTCGTGGTCCGCAAATGCCACCCGCTTGCCGTCCGGGGAAATTTTCGGAAGGCTGATCCAGTTGATGCTGTCAAACAGCACGCGACCAATCGGGTATTCCAGCCGCCAGTGATGGTTCTCCGGCACGAAACGGACCACCGCCATGCTCTCGCCGCTTGCAGACCAGTCGGCGTCCTGCACGTTCTCGAGCACTTCCCGCGGCGTGCCGCCGCCCAGCGAAACCCGGGCCAGTGTGCCAATTCGCGCATATCCGCCGAGGAACACAGTGGTGAGCCGGATGGCCAGTTCTCCGCTCTTCGAGATGGCAAGCAACTCCGCGTTCTTCAGTCCCAATTCGCGCGAGCCAGTGTCATCAGTGCGGGCCAGGTAAAGCTGTTCGTTGCTGCCTTCCCAGGTCGCGCTGTAGACGATGCTGCCGTCGGGCGTGAAGCGGGCGTTGCCGATGGAACCCGTGCGAAACGTGATTTGCTGGTACTCAGGCGGAGGCGCGGGGCCGCTGCCGTGGCCCAGCCACCAGCCCAGAGCGAGCATCGCCGCCGCCAGTACGACCACGCCGGCCGCAAGTGCCAGTTGACGACGCGAACTACCGGACTCGGTTTGTTGCACCGCTGCCTGCGCGCCTGATTTGCTGCTGGCGGAAATCTCCGTTAGCGCTTCCAGGTCGAAGGCCAGGTCTCCCGCCGACTGGAAACGTTGCGCCGGATGCTTTTCCAGGCAGCGCCGGACAATTCGTTCCAGGCCCGGCGGAACATTGCGCGCGGTTTCGGAAAGTTCCGGCGTCTCTTCTTTCAGGATCGCGCTCATGGTGTCGGCCGGGGTCTCGCCGTGAAACGCGCGCTTGCCGGAAATCATTTCGTAGAGAATCGCGCCGAAGGCAAAAAGATCGGACCGGCTGTCGGCCGGTTTTCCGCGGACCTGCTCCGGCGACATGTAGCCCGCCGTCCCCATGACCAGCCCGGTTTCGGTCGCCACCTGGACGGTGGGCGCATCTCCGCTCTTATCCTGCGCTTCCGGCCGGATTAACTTCGCCAGACCGAAATCGAGGATCTTGACCCGGCCATCGTTGGTCAGGAACAGGTTTTCCGGTTTCAGGTCGCGATGCACGATGCCTTTTTCGTGCGCTGCCGCCAGGCCGCGCGCCACCTGCACGGCATAGTCAATCACTCTCCGGGTAGGCAGGGCGCCGTTTCTCAGCCGTTCGCGCAGCGTCTCGCCCTCCAGAAGTTCGGAGACGACATAAGGCGCACCCTGCGCCTCGCCGATGTCGAAGATGGAAAGAATGTTGGGATGATTGAGCGCCGCGGCGGCGCGGGCTTCCTGGGCGAAGCGCTGCAGACGTTCCCGATCGGCTGAGAAAGAAGCGGGCAGAACTTTAATAGCTACTGTGCGGTCCAGGCGGGAATCGTGCGCGCGATACACTTCGCCCATGCCACCCGCGCCCAGCAGGGACTGGATTTCGTAGGGCCCGAGTTTGGTTCCGGAGGTCAGTGCCATGCGTGGCGCCGATTATACCTGCACCGCGGAATTCTGGCGGTTGGGTTTGGCCACCAACAGCTAGGCCAATATCGTCACCGGTTCCCGCGCGGCTTCGGCCAGGTCTTTCAGGAACATGGCGGCGCGCGCGCCGTCGGCGACACGGTGGTCGCAGGAGACGGTCAAGGTCAGCATGGGGAGAACCGCGGGTTTGCCGTTCACGGCTGCAACACGATCCGCGATCGCGCCCACGGCGAGAATCGCGGCCTGCGGTGGGGTGATGATGGCGCTGAATTGGTCCACCTGATACATGCCGAGATTGCTGATGGTGAAGGTGGCGTCGCTGATGTCGGCCGGGCGCAGCTTTCCGGCACGGGCGCGCTCGGAGATGTCACGGCGCTGGATTGCGATTTCACTGAGAGCCGCGGTGTGAGCATTTGGGATGACGGCTGCGACGACGCCGTCGTTTACCGCGATAGCCACTCCCATGTTGACGTGATCGTGCAGGCGGATGCCTTCGGCGGTCCAGCTTGCGTTCAGCCGCGGATGCTTCAGCAGAACACGCGCCACCAGCGCCACTAGAAGATCGGTGTGGGTGACGCGGACCTGGTGCGTGCGCTCGATGCCGGCGACGACGCTTTCGCGGTATGCGTTCAGGGCGGTGGCGTCAATGTCGCGGCTGACGAAGAAGTGCGGGACGGTGGTCCAACTCTGCGTGGTGCGCTCGGCCATGATGCGGCCGAGCGAGGTGGGGACTTCCAGATTACCGGAGGCCTTCTGCGCTACGCCGGTTGAGGACGTGGCTGGCGCGGCAGCGGCGGCTTGCACGTCCGAGGCGAGAACCTCTCCGCCGGGACCGGAACCGCGGATCGTCGCGATGTCCACGCCGAGTTCTTTGGCGAGACGGCGGGCCTTGGGAGAGAGCTTTGCGGTGGGTGGCGGCGCGGAAGCGGTGGTTGCGCTTGCGGCGGGGTGAGGCTGTTCGACCCGGGCGTGCGAACTGGCTCGCGCCGCAGGGGCAGCCGGTTCACTCTCTGCGGGCGCCGCTTCGCCGGGCGCGACGATCCACGCGATGGTCTGTCCGACCGGGATGTCGGCCCCGGCGGTCGCTTTGATTCCAGCGAGAATGCCGTCGGCGGGAGCTTCCACTTCGACGACGGCTTTGTCGGTTTCGATTTCGAGCAGCGGCTCGCCCTTGATGACGCGGTCGCCCTCCTGCTTCCGCCAGGCGATGAGCTTGCCGGTTTCCTGCGCCATCTCGAGGGCGGGCATGACAACGCTGAAGGCCATAGTCGTTACGTTAGGGGAAGGCGTGCTATGGCCTTCAGCTGGAAACTCCGACCCGCTCGGTTTTGGCGCTGGCCTCGATCATCTCGATGACGCGCTCGCTGGGCGGAGCTTCACTCTCGCGTGTGGTGGGCAGCGGACCATTGACCGTGAAATAGTGCGCGCCTGCCACCAGAAGTTCTTCCGCCGGAAACCGGGTAATGACTTCGTGCCCCGTCGGTGTGACCACGATCTCTTCTTCAATGCGCGCCGCGCTCCAGCCGTCGGTGGAGGGCCAGAACGTTTCCAGCGCGAAAACCATGCCGGGCTTGATCTCAACCGGATGCTCGAAAGAAACCAGGCGGCTGATCACCGGCTTCTCCCAGATGGCGAGGCCGATGCCGTGGCCGTACTGCAGGGCGAAGCACGCCTCTTCGTTGGGGAAACCGAATTCCTCGGCCTTGGGCCAGACCGCGGCAATCTCGGCGGTGGTGCGGCCGGGACGGACCAGTTCGATCGCGGCGTCCAGATAATCGCGGCAGCGCTTGTAGGCATCCACCATGGCATGCGAAGCGTAGCCTACGGTGAAGCAGCGGTAGTAGCAGGTGCGGTATCCCATGTAGGAATGAAGAATGTCGTAATACACGGGATCGCCCGGGCGCAGTACGCGATCGGAAAACACGTGCGGATGCGGGTTGCAGCGCTCGCCCGAAATCGCATTCACGGCCTCGACGTACTCCGAGCCGAGGTCGTAGAGAACTTTGCTGACCAGACCGACCGCTTCGTTCTCGCGCAGGCCGGGCTTCATGGCGCGGTAGAGTTCGTCGTAAGCGGCGTCCACCATCATCGCGGAAGTGTTGAGCAGCGCGATTTCGTCCTGCGTTTTAATGACGCGGGCCTCGGACATGAGTTGCTGTCCGTCCACCACCTCGAGTCCTTCTTTCTGCAGGGCAAAAAGGACTGGGAGTTCGACGATGTCAATGCCGACCGGTTCTTTGTGCAGTCCGCGCATTTCGAGTTCGATGCGGATCTTCTTGGCGACATCTTCGGCGCGGCCCATCTCGGGTGTCATGGCGCCGCGCAGCATCGAAATGCCAGGGCGCGAGCGCCCGTCGAGCCAGGGACAATTCAGTTGATGGTGCTTGGCGGCGGAGCCGAAGTCCCACAGGATGGGCTCGTCGTTTTGCGGCAGCAGGGTGAAGCGGTTGGCTTTGTCCTGCGCCCACGTGCCGATGTGCGTGGACGTGAGATAGCGCACGTTGTTCATGTCGAAACAGAGCAACGATCCCATGGATGATTTCGCGAGCAGATCTTTGGCCTTTTGCAGGCGCTCGCGGCGGAGCCGGTCGAAGTCAATCCGGTTCTCCCAATCTACAGCCATCGTTCCGTGAGTTTTGAGTCCCATAAAAGCCTCCTGCCCTCTGCTCTACAATTCAGCCAGAATTTCCTCGGTGCGGTGTACCAGTCCTCCCGGCCCGGAACGTAGAGCATTCGGCTCAAATCCAACTATCTCTCCGCTCTTCATCCAAACAACAGAACCGTTCCCCATCGCAATATTGGGGAAGACGCGCACGTTGACTTTCCGCTCCTGGGCCTTAAGCCACTGATGCAAGGATGGATGGGGGGGCGCATCTACGGAACTAATATCGACAAGCCAGCATGAGATGAAGCTATTCGATGATGTTGCGGTAAGCTTCGCCTCAGCCTCTTCGAAAATCTCTTTCCCGCGTCGGGCGTATTCGGACCAATCCACAAACACGAAGAGAGCGGCATTCTCCGCGCCCAACATCTCCGCTAAATCCAGTTCGCTCTTTAGGTGCTTCATAACCTACGCTGGCTTGCACATCGACCTGGCTGCTTCGAATACCGTTTCTTCCGTCGGGACCGTCACGTCTTCCAGCGGCGGCGAAAATGGAATCGGGACGTGCATCGCGGCCATGCGCTTCACCGGCGCGTCGAGATCGTAGAACGCGCCTTCGGCGATCACGGCGGCAAGTTCGGAAGCGACGCCGTACCGGCCGTAGCCTTCATCGAGCACGATCACGCGCGAAGTTTTCTTCGCCGACTCAATGATAGTCTTTTCGTCGAGCGGCCAGGTCGTGCGCGGGTCCACTACCTCGGCGCTGATGCCTTCTCTTTCCAGCATGTTGGCCGCGCCCAGCGCCACCTGCACCATGCTGCTGGTAGCGACCAAGGTGATGTCTTCGCCTGCACGCTTCACGTCGGCCACGCCGAACGGGATCGTGTAGTCGTCGGCCGGAACCGGACCCTTCAGCTTGTACATCATTTTGTCTTCGAAAAAGACGACCGGGTTCTCATCGCGGATCGCGGTCTTGAGCAGACCCTTGGCGTCATAAGGCGTCGAAGGCAGCACGACTTTCAGTCCGGGCACATGGCTGAACCAGGCGTGCAGCGATTGCGAGTGCTGCGCCGCCGAGCGCCGGGTCGCGCCCAGCGTGGTGCGCACCACCATGGGCACCCGCCAGTGCCCGCCCGACATGTAGTGGGCTTTGGCGGCCTGGTTCACCATTTGATCCATGGTCAAGGTCAGGAAGTCGCCGAACATGATATCCACCACGGGGCGCAGGCCGGCCATGGCCGCGCCCACGCCGATTCCGGTAAAGCCGGCCTCGGAGATCGGCGTGTCAATCACGCGCTCGGCGCCGAACTCTTCCACGAGTCCGGAGAGCACTTTGAACGGCGTGCCTGCTTCGGCCACGTCTTCGCCGAAAATGCAGACGCGCGAGTCGCGGCGCATCTCCTCGGCCAGCGCTTCCCGCACCGCCTGGGCAAATGTGATCTCACGCTCTGGCATAGAAACTCTCAGGCATAAACGTCCTGTTCCACCTGGTCCACGCTGGGATAGGGCGCGGCAACGGCAAACTTCACCGCGGCTTCCATCTCGGCACGAACTTCCGCAGTGATCCGCTCGAGCGACGGCGGATCCGCGTATCCCTGCGCGACCAGCCAGTTCGCGTGCAACTTGAGGGGATCGCGTTGCGTCTTCCAGAACTGTTCTTCCTGCTTGGAGCGGTAGTATTCGCGGTTGATGTCGCCGACGTGATGCCCGCTGTAACGGTAGGTGTCGGCTTGCACGAACGCGGGGCCTTCGCCCGCCCGGGCGCGCTTGACCAGCCGTGTGGCAACGTCGTTCACCGCGCGCACGTCCTGCCCATCCACCAGCGCGGCTTCGAGTCCGAATGCCGTGGCGCGCCCGAGGATGGTGCCGGCCGTGGTCTCGGTGTAGTGGGTGTACTCGTTGTACAGATTGTTTTCGCAAACGTAGATCACGGGCAGCTTCCAGAGCTGCGCCAGGTTCATGACTTCATACAGAGAACCCTGGCCGAGTGCGCCCTCGCCGAAAAAGCAGATGGCGACGCGGCTGTTGCCCAGGCGCTTGGCGGCGAATGCGGCGCCGGTGGCGATTCCGACGCTGCCGCCCACTATTGCGTTCGCGCCCAGGTTGCCGGTGGCGGGGTCGGCGATGTGCATCGAACCGCCTTTGCCCCGGCAGTAGCCGGCTTCCTTGCCCAGCAACTCGGCGAACATGCGATCCGGGGAAGCGCCTTTGGCCAGGCAGTGTCCGTGGCCGCGGTGCGTGCTGGTGATGTAGTCATCGGTGCGCAGCGCTTCGCAAATGCCTACAGCGACGGCTTCTTCCCCGCTGTAGAGATGCGCCAGGCCGGGCATCAGCGCGCGGGTGTAGAGTTCGTTGACCTGTTCTTCAAAAAGGCGGATGCGGACCATCTGCCGGTAGGCGCGAATCCAGAGGTCCTTCTCCGTGGCCATTTCGCGTCTGGCTTCCGGATTGGAAGTAGCGGTGGTCACTTCTTGCCTCCCGCGTTGACCGGTGTGGTCACACCCGACATGGCGGCCAGCACATCAAACACGCAGGCGAAATCGTATTTCGTCCAGCCCATGCCGCGGGCCGCGGTCAGAAACTCGTTGCTCGCGGCCGTGGTGGGCAGGGGAACGTCGAGCTGCCGGCCCAGGTCCATGGCCAGCACCATGTCTTTCTGCATCATGTTTACGTCGAACCAGGCTTCCTCCGGTTGCTGCAGCACGAAGGGACCGCGGTACTTGATCATTGGGGAAGCAATGGCGCTGTTGACGAGCACGTCCACGGCGACCTCGCGGGCAATGCCGCTTTTCTCGGCCAGCAGCACTCCTTCGGAAAACGCCAGCATCTGCACGGCTAGGCTCAGGTTGGTGGCGATCTTCATAGAGAGCGCCAGGCCGTTGTCGCCGACGTGAGTGACTTTCGGTCCGATGTCGAGCAGCAGCGGCTTGATCTTGTCGAACGTTTCTTTGCGCCCACCGACCATCACCGACAATTTGCCTTCCTGCAGGGTGATGACGCTGCCGGAGACTGGAGAATCCACCATGTCGGCGCCGAGAGCGCGTACTTTTGCGGCCAGGGCCCGGCTGACGGCGGGACTCACGGTGCTCATATCAATGAAAGTCTTGCCGGCGGTCAAGCCGGCCAGCAGACCATCAGGGCCTTCGGTGATGGCCTGAATCGCGGCGGCATTGGTGACCATCGCGAAGGTGTAGTCGGAGGCGCTGGCCACGGCGCGCGGCGAGTCGGCCCAGTGCATGCCTTTGTTCACGAGCCACTGCGCCTTCGTGCGGGTGCGGTTGTACCCGGTCACGGTGTGACCTTTGTCCAGCAGCCGGTTCACCATCTGGCTGCCCATTACTCCCAGGCCGATGAATCCAAGTTTCGCCATTGCGAACTTTCTCCACATCTCAAGCTGGCCAATCGATAGATCTTGCGAGTGCCAGCCCCTCAGGGGCTAAAGCCGGGCCCTTCCCAAGAGCTTGTCCAGCCGGCACGGCCCCTGCCAACAAAACTGATAGCCAGTTCCCCAATTCCAGTTCCCCAACTAATGCGCGTGCTTGCCCGGAGCGCGTTTTACCGCCGGCGCCTGGCCATCGTCGCGCACCTGATCCAGATGCGCGCGCATGGCCTGGCGCGCCTTCTCCGAGTCATGTTTCTCCACTGCTTCAAGGATGCGTTTGTGGTGAACCTGTCCGCGTTCGGGTCCACCCGGCACGCGGAAGATGCGCAAGCGCTGTTCGCGCAGCAGTCCCACAATGGAGTCGAGCAGAGAAAGGATGAGCGGGTTGGCCGCGCCTTCGGCCAGGGCGAGATGGAAATCCAGATCGGCCTCGATGTAAGCGTCCGGATCCGACCCGGCACGATCCATTACGGCGACCGCCTCGCGCATGGTCGCCAGCTCCGGTTCCTGAATGCGGACGGCGGCGAGGGATGCGATTTCCGGTTCCAGAATGGCGCGCACCTCCGCGAGATGAGTCGAGCCTTCCGGCTGCCCGATCTTTACCATCAGGTCGAGCGACTGGCGCACAGCCTGGGTAGTGCCGTCGGTGATAAAAGTGCCACGGCCGGAATAGGCCTCCACCAGACCTTTTTCGCGGAGCGCCTTCACCGCCTCGCGCACCGCGGTGCGGCTGACGCCAAAGCGCTGAGCCAAATCGCGCTCCGCGGGCAGTTGGTCGCCCGCCTTCAGATCGCCTTTGACGATGGATTCTTCGATTTGCTGAACGATTTGCTCGTAGAGCCGCGAAGTACGAACCAGCTTGTACACAACCCTGTCCCCCGCACGGAACGGCTCGAAAGCAGCCGAGACGCCAGTTATGGTCCGGCTACTATACCGCATATCCACTGCGCGTTGGCGGGTTTGTTGGGTGAGAGGCAACGAGAGATCCTAGCGATATTGGTATGGTATACAGGTATGGTGGTATGACCAAGATCAATGTACTACATTGCCTCCCGGTTCTGCAACGTCTGGGCAAAATTTCCTTCTTTGTCAAGAACTTCTGGGTTACCGCCTGGGGGACTCCCCATCCTATGGGGGAGGGGATAAGCTTCTCCAAGCTCATTCGAAGAAGGAATTTGCTTGACACTGTTTCTCCGATAGTGGTATGGCTGTCGGACCAGAAACGCTCGGACTAGAAATGCATGGAGGGGTTCTATGCAATCGCGCTCGGTACGTGCCGCCACATTCTGTGACGGCTGGATGCCTGCAACTACACGGTGGTTCCTCGCAGTGCTCACGCTGCTTCTGCTCTCTGTTGGCGCGCTGGGCCAATCCACGGCCGGACGCGTTCTGGGGACCGTTACGGACCAGAGCGGAGCCGCGGTCGCTGGCGCCAACGTGGTCGTCACGGACGTGCAGCGCGGCACCTCGCGCACGGTGGCCACGGACGAGACCGGAGCATTCGTCGCAGCCAACCTGCCACCCGGCACTTACAAGGTCCGTGTCGAATCCAAGGGCTTCAAGGCGGTGGAGCGCCCCAACATCCAGATTGAGGTTGCCACCGACGTGCGCGCCGATTTCGCGCTGCAGCCCGGCCAGGTGAACGAGACCGTCACGATCAACGAAGAGGTTCCGCTCGTGAACACCACCTCCGCCACGCTGGGCGGCACCCTCAGCAATCAGGAAATCAATGACCTGCCGCTCAGCGGGCGCAATTACCAGAACCTTCTACAGCTTCGACCCGGCGTCATGCGATATCCCGGGGGCGGGTTCTCAACCACCAGCGCCAACGGTCTGCGCGCGGAAGACAACGCCTACCTGATTGACGGCCTGTATAACAGCGAACCTTTTTCTGGACAGGGCATCCTCAACGGCGCCGGGATCGTGGGAGACTCGGCCACGATTCTGCCGATTGACGCCATTCAGGAATTCAACCTGTTGCAGAATCCGCCGGCAGAATATGGCTGGAAGCCCGGCGCCATCGTCAACGTGGGATTGAAATCGGGCACCAACAAATTGCACGGCAGCGCATTTGGGTTCGGGCGCGATGGCAACCTGGACGCGCGGAATTACTTCAATGTGGCTCCCGCAGCCAAGACCGACAGAACTCTGGAGCAGTTTGGCGGAAGTGTGGGCGGGGCTTTTATCAAGAACAAGGCCTTCTTCTTCGGAGCTTATGAGGGCCAGCGCTACAACATTGGAAACACCTACAGTGTCACTACGCCGTCCATGCAATCCATTGGCACGAATCCCACAACAAACTGCATCTACATTCCCGTGGGCGACTGTGCCAACAGCATTCCAGACGCGGTCGCCGACTTGCAGGCCGGGATTGCGCTGGGCGCTGTAGGCCTTAATGGCGTCCTTGTCGGACCCAGCAACGCCAGCCAGCAGATTTCCGGCTGCACCTGGGCGGCGACCGGGCTGCCCACCTGCACGGGTTCGGGGTTTCCCATCAACAACAATCTCAGTTCCAACTTCGTCCAGGGATTCCCCAACGTGGCGAATACGGACAATATAGTGGCTAAAGTTGACTACAACTTCAGCGACCGGCACACCATCAGCGGCACGTATTTCTTCGGCAACAATTCTGGAACGGTCGAGGACTTCCCGGAGCTGCAAACGCAATGGCGGTCGAAAATACACACTCGGGCCCAAGTGGCGGGAGGGAACTGGATTTGGACTCCGAATGCCCGTTGGGTGAATGAGGCTCGATTCGGCTACAGCCGCCTCTACCAGCCCACGTTACCGGGGGACCTCAACACCCCCGCGTCGAGTTACGGTCTCGATACCGGGGTCAGTGGTCCGAACACGGGGGGGTTGCCGCGCATCGGTTTCGCGGGCGCCTTCGTCCCCGGCCTGGGTGCCTTCAAGTGGCCGAAATTCCAGGGGCCGGACACGCTCACCCAGTTCATTGACCACGTGTCGTATAGCGCGGGCAAACACTCCTTCAAGCTTGGCGGCGAAGTGCGCCGCAATGGCGTCAGCGGAGGAGCTTTTGGCAACGCGCGCGGAAGCATTACTTTCCTGGGTGGCGTGGCCCTTACGGCGGGAGCCGGGTCCACGGCATTGGAAGATTTTCTTGCGGGAGATCCTTTCAAAGCGTCGGTGCAGGTCGGCGATCCCACGCGGCAGATTCACAACTGGTCCTATGGCGCGTTCGTTCAGGACGACTGGCGGGTCAGCAAGAACCTGACTCTCAACTATGGTATGCGCTATGAGTTCAGTTCGGTGATTCAGGAAGCCCACAACCGGCTGGGCAATTTTGATCCCAATACACCCCTCGGATTAATTCAGGTCGGGATCAACGGCGTAAAGAGGCCTTACAACGCCGATGCCAATAATTATGGCCCACGTTTCGGCTTTGCCTGGGATGTCACGGGCAAGGGCAGCACCGTGCTTCGTGGGGGAGCCGGGCTGATGTATGAGAGCGTGAATTGGGAATCATTCCTGGCCTTCAACAATAGCTTCGGTCTCACCAATATTCCCACCGGAGCTGTTATCGCGAATACGGGACTGGCCAATCAGCAAACCGCCGGAGGCACGATCACGGCGGGAAATTTGGCAATCCCTCCCATTCTGCCGCAGTGGGACAGCGGTAAGCACCTGTATGGAACGCTGAGCGCCAGCAACATCAACTGCGATCCCAACGCGTCCGGTCCCTGCCCCATCATGAGTGTTGTTCAGAATCTGAGGACTCCGTACGTTTGGAATTGGAGCTTGAACGTGCAGCGTTCGTTTACTCCGAATGTTTCCCTGGAACTCGGCTACGTCGGCAATCACGGCTCGAATCTCATAGGCATACGAGATGCCAACCAGGAAACTCTGGGAGCCGACGCGGGTCCCGGGCAGGCCACCCGCCCCTACAATCTACAGTTCCCCTTCCTGAGCAATATCTTCCAGATGGGGAACTTCTACCGATCGAACTACAACGGCTTGCAGGCGACTCTGACATCGCGAAACTATCACGGGCTGAACACCGTGGTGGGCTACACGTACTCGCATTCGCTGGATGACGTCGCCGCCAACTGGGATTTCGGAGCCGGATACGGGCTGCCGCAGGACTCCACCAATGTTGCCCGGGAGTACGCCAGCAGCGATTTCGACATTCGCCATCGCCTGACGGTTTCGCTGACCTATGTCCTCCCGGGGAAGAAGGGCGTTGGACAGATGCTCGAAGGTTGGGAGATCAATACCATCGCAACCATCGAAAGCGCGCAGCCCTGGGGCCCAATTGATTTGTCGAGCGATCTGACCGGCCTGGGTGGTCTGCCGGTTAGCCCGCCGCAAGCCACACCCATGCGGTGGGACTTCGTGGGCAATCCCAAGGACTTCAAGTCTGGGCCAACGCCGATACCCTGTTTTGGCTTCGGAAACCCCGCCTGTAACCCCACCATTCCGGCGGTGTGTACGGCTGCGGCCACGAAACTCGGCATCAGCTCATTTCCTGGTTGCTATGCCAAAGGCAATTCGGCCATGATTCCCCCGCTTTTCGGCACCTTTGGAACCATGGGGCGCAATCTGTTTCCGGACTCGGGTTTCCGCAACCTGGATTTCTCGCTGGCCAAGAACTTCCACTTCGGCGAGCGGTTGCGGGCCCAGTTCCGGGCGGAGTTCTTTAACATTTTCAACCATGCGAGTTTTGCCAATCCATATGGCGGACAGAACGGTTTCGGTCTGAATGATCCGGCGGCAATCGGAGCTTTCGGTTGCGGATGCGCCACACCGGACGTTGCAGCGGCGAACCCCGCCATCGGCTCCGGCGGTCCGCGGTCCATCCAATTAGGGCTGAAGTTCATGTTCTAGCCCGGCGACGGGCAGTCTCGGGGCCGGAACGAATTCCGTCCGGCCCTTTTTTCATTCACCTCGCTAGCTCCGCGCGAGCCACGCAAAATGGGATTACAAATCATGAAAACTAGAACGCAATGCACTCTCTTCGCCTTGTTGCTGGGAGGCTTGATCGTGGTTTCTGTGACGGCTTTCTCACAGGAACGCCGCGAGCGCACCATTGACGAGATCAAGACCGAGGCCATTCATCGCGCCGAGGTCGGCCAGTATCCGCTGATTGGGCTCGATCCCGCCGATGTGAAGGAAGCGTTCGAGAGCATTCATACGGGCGACAAAGACGAGTGGGCCGCCGGCTTCATGCACGTCGGCGACCGCTACTTTAACGAGGCCAAGTCGCTGGAGAAGTCTGATCCCACCAAGGCCAACGCCGACTACATCCGCGCCTGGCGCATTTATTCCTTTGGGCGCTGGCCAATTCCGGCGTCCCCGGGCAAGCAGCGTTCGTACGAAAAAGCGATTGAGGCGTTTCTGGCGCACGCGAAGTTTTTCGATTCGCCCTTCGAAGTGGTACGTATTCCATTCGAGGGCAAAGAAATCATCGGCTACCTGCGCCTGCCCAAAGATGCCAAAGGCCCCGTGCCACTCGTCATTGCTGTCAACGGCCTCGACAGCCGAAAAGAAGACCTGACGGAGAGCTTCGGCGCGATTCTTCCATTCGGCATCGGCGTCTTGGCGGTTGACGGCCCAGGCACCGGCCAGGCCCCGATCAAGGCTAGCGAGACTTCCGAGCGCATGCTCTCGCGCGTGATTGATTACGCACTATCCCGTCCCGAGGTTGACAAGAGCCGCATCGCCTTCCACGGCGTGAGCTGGGGAGGGTACTGGGCCGTGAAGATGGCAATCGTCGAGCATGTCCGGTTGCGCGGGGCAAGCGCGCAGTCGCCCATGATCGACAAATCCTTCACCAAAGATTTCCTGATGAACTCGCTGCTGGGCAATCGCGAATATCTTTTCGATCAGGTGCCCGCGCTCATGAACATTCTTGAGGGCGTTCACACACTCGATGAGATGGGAGAGTACCTGCCTAAGATGTCGCTGGTGCACCAGGGCCTGCTGGGCAAGCCCATGGCGCCCATGCTCATCCTCGCGGGGGTGCACGACACGCAGGTTCCGATCGAGGATGAGTATTTGCTACTGAATCAAGGCGACCTGCCCAAAGAAGCCTGGATCAATCCGCAAGGCGGCCATCTCGGCCGGCAAGTCGGAGTCTGGCCCGATCCCAGGATCTTCAAGGAAGTGATCATTCCCTGGTTGGTGAAAACGCTGCAAGCGCCGGCGAATTAGAAAATCTGCGCCCGCGATTTTCTTGTACCATCCCAAATGTCGCAGCGTGCCGCCATGGCACGCATCCGATAGTTTGTTTCGGTTAGCGATCCGCAAGTGCTTCCTCCCGGAGGCGTGACATGAGTCACAAACTCCGGTGCCGGAAATCACAGACACCTTCCCGCAATCCCATTTAACTTCGACGCGAAATCGGACCAAGTAGGTCCAATTTGGGAATTCTGTTCGACCCAATTTGGGAATTGTATGCAGATCACTCGCGCTACGGATTATGCAGTCCGGGTGATGATCCATCTGGCAGGGTTGCCACCAGGTTCCACCGTGCGCCAATCCGAGTTGTCCAAGGCCACCGACGTTTCGGGGCACTTTCTTTCGAAGGTGCTGCAGCAGTTGGTGCGCTCGGGCCTGATCCGTTCGCAGCGCGGCTCGGGAGGTGGATATGTCTTGGCGCTTGCCCCCAACAGCGTTTCCCTGCTCGATGTGGTCGAGGCGATGGAAGGACCGGTTCGTTTGAACCAGTGTTTGGAAGAAGGTCCTTCGTGCGACAAGAAGTCGTGGTGTCCGGCTCACCAGGTCTGGGCGGAGGCACAAGCCGCGGTCGGCAATGTCCTGGGCTCAGCTTCCATTGCAAGCCTTGCTGCGCAAGCGAAGGCGAACCTGGCAGGGCTTTATCGCTTGCATGAGAGACCGATCTGGATCTCCGGAGTTCCCAGAAAAAACCGTGGGAAAGGCATTCGGCGGACCCATGGTGGCTAGGCGTGGCAAATGGAACTTACGTGGCTCGCCATCATCGCCAGCTTGTGCATGGGAATCGGGGCGGTCCTGGTGTTTGTGTTTGCGGTAAAGAGGGACTACTTCCGGAATCTGGAAGACGCCAAGTACCAGGTCTTCTGGTCGGACGTGGAAGAACTGGTGGACGCTCCGACGAAAGAGAAAAACGAGAACGAGGAGGAAGAGGATGAAGACCCCGGTGAAGCCCGCGATTGAAGAAGGCGGAGACGCGATGACCCGGCGGAGAGCTCTGTCCTGGTTGAGCGGCTTCGGCCTGTTCGGCTCGCTGATCATTACTGTTTTCTCCAACCTGATCTTCATCAAGCCGCGCGCCACCTACGGCCAGCCCAATCGCTTTTCTATCGGCAGGCCTGATGATTTTCCTTCGGGCGCGCGGGTTTCGCTCGACGAGCGCCGCGTTTGCATCGTTCGCGACGGCGACAAGATCGCGGCCATCTCGACCACCTGTACCCATCTGGGATGCATCGTCTCCGTCGCGGAAACCGGTTTTTCCTGTCCTTGTCATGGTTCTCACTATGACCAGGACGGCAACGTGACTGGCGGTCCCGCCCCCAGAGCACTGCCATGGTTTCAGGTCAGCCTGGCGCCGAATGGCGAAATCGAAGTGGACAAAGATTCAGAGATTGAAGCGGGGAATTATTTGCGCGTATGAGCAACCACACGACAACTCGCCCCTGGAAGTCGCTGATTGAGTTGCCAGAGAATATCTGGCGGTCGGTCTTTCGCAACCCGCTTCCATCCTCGGATCTGGGCCGCGCTTCGACCAGCTTCACCAACTTCTTTCTGCATCTGCATCCGGTCAAAATTCACCGCAACAGTCTGCGGGCCGCGTTCACGCTGGGCCTGGGACTGATCTCATTTTTCCTGTTCATGATTCTGGTGGTGACCGGAATTCTGCTGATGTTTTATTACGTGCCTTCGACCACCCAGGCCTACGACCGCATGCTCGACCTGCGCGGAACGGTCGCCTTCGGCATTTTCCTGCGCAACATGCACCGCTGGGCCGCTCATGGCATGGTGGCCGCCGTTTTTCTGCACATGTGCCGTGTCTTCCTGACCGGCTCCTACAAGCCGCCGCGGGAGTTCAACTGGGTGCTCGGAGTTCTGTTGCTGCTGCTCACCCTGTTCCTGAGTTTCACCGGCTACCTGCTGCCCTGGGACCAGCTTGCCTTCTGGGCGATCACGGTCGGGACGTCAATCGCGAGCTACGCGCCGCTGGTAGGCAGCCAGGTGAAGTTCCTGTTGCTCGGTGACTCCACGGTTGGCCAGGAAGCGCTGCTTCGCTTCTACGTGCTGCACGTAGCGGTGCTGCCGGCGGTGCTGTCGCTGCTGGTCGCAATTCACTTCTGGCGAATCCGCAAGGACGGTGGCCTGTCACGCCCGGCGGAAGAAGATGCGCTTCCCGTCGAAGCGCCCGCGACCCAGGTTGAAGTTGTTCAGGGTCCGGCAGTCGTTATGGCTACATCTGCCGCGGCTGCTGCTGCGGTCAAGCCCGTTTTGCAGAAGCGCCAGTACGGTATTCAAGGACTGGTGCGCGGTCCCTTCACCAAGGTGGGCAATGTCCCCGACCGCTCGGTGTTCGCCTGGCCCAACTTGTTCATGGCGGAGTTGGTGGTGTTTTTGATTACGGTGGCCGGAGTGCTGCTGGTGTCGCTGTTCTTTAATGCGCCGCTGGAAGAGCCGGTGAACGTGATGCATCCGCCGAACCCGGCGAAGGCCCCGTGGTATTTCCTGGGCCTGCAGGAGCAGGTCAGCTACTCCGCGTTCTGGGGAGGCGTCGGCATTCCCACCATCGAAGTGGTGCTGCTTCTGCTGGTTCCCTATATTGATCGCAAAATCGCAGGTGTCGGCAAGTGGTTCGCGCGCGAACGTCTGCTGGCCAATTTTCTTTTCCTGACGTTCGTCATCACGAACATCATTTTGATCATCATCGGCACCTTCTTCCGGGGTCCGAACTGGGAGTTCGTTTCGCCATGGTGAGGAGACATCAGGAGAACGCGAGGAGAGCTTTGTGAGCACGCGTGTAACGCTGGCCGTTGTGAGTTTCGTGGTTCTGATCGTGCACGGCATCGTCTTCTACGATCAGTTCTTCAACCGCTGGGAGAAACACCAGACCGCCTATTTCGAGCAGGCCCGCAGCCTGGCGAAAACGGATGCCGAACGGCGCGCGCTCGATGAACGGAGCCCGCGCATCGAGCAGATCATCGTCACGCAATTCGGCGGATCGCATGTGGACCGCTGCACGACCTGCCACATCGCCAGCGACGATCCGCGCTTTCAGGGTCACGCCGAACCGCTGCGCACCCATCCGTATTCCGCGGCGCTGGGCGATACGCAGCGCAACGGACGCTGGGAACGTCGGCACAAGTTCACCGACTTCGGCTGCACCATCTGCCACGACGGCCAGGGACGCGGCCTCGAAACCTTCGATGCCCATGGTGAAGATGTGTTCTGGCCCAGTCCCATGCTCGGGTATGTAACCCAGGTGAACTGGCACGCCGAATACAAACCGAAATTGACCGGCAAAGAGTACATGCAGGCGGCCTGCGCCCAGTGCCACACGGAAGAGAATTTCGCCGGCACAGCGCTGGTGCAGCGCGGACGCCAGCTCTTCTTCGAAAAGGCCTGCTACGGCTGCCATCGCATCGAGGGACTCTCCAACGGAACGCTGGGAGCTGATCTCAGCGACGTGGGCAGGAAATACAAGGTCAATTATCTGTGGGAGCACACGGTCAATCCGCGTGCGTTCCAACCGACGTCGTTCATGCCGAAGTTTGATCTGACCGACGACGAAATTAAAGCTCTAACAGTCTTTTTGAAAAGCCGCCGCGGGATCAACTTCGCCGAAACCTCTCTAGGACAATACCGCGCCCGGTTGCAGCAGACGAAGCTGGAAGAAACCGCCAAGCCGCAAACGACCGCGGCGCCATCGCCGGGCCGGGGCGAGCAACTCGTTGCCGAGCGCTCTTGCACAGCCTGCCACAGGTTGGGCGACAAGGACGGCCACATCGCGCCTGACCTTTCTTATGAGGGTCTGATTCGCGACGAAGACTGGATGATGGGTCACTTCAAAGAGCCGAAGTCGAAGATTCCCGACTCCATCATGCCGGTGTTTGGCCTGCCCGAGGCGGATTTCCATTCCATCTCGGCCTATCTGAAGACGCGCAGCATGCCGCCTTCGTTCAAGACCGGGGAGGAGATCTATAAGGGCCTCTGCGCCCGCTGCCACGGCGAGAAAGGTGACGGCAAGGGCGTCACTTACCTGTATCTGGATCCCGCGCCGCGCGATCTCACCAAAGAGGCCTTCATGAACAGCAAGCCGGAAAACCGCTTTCTGCAGTCGCTGAAGAGCGGCGTCCCCGGCACTTCCATGCCGCCGTGGGAGCGGGTCTTGACCGACGACCAGCGCCGCGCTGTGCTGACCTACGTATTCCAGACGTTCGTCAAAGAACCGCGCGGGCAACTGAAGGAACACAAGGTTCCCGAGCAGAATCCGGTCGCGTCCAACGCAGATTCGATCCACCGCGGCGAGGGAATCTTCCTGCAGCGCTGCACTGGCTGCCACGGCCGCAAAGCCGACGGCAAGGGCCCGAACTCGCTGGATATCAGCCCGCGTCCGCGCAATCTGCGCAATTCTTTCTTCATCAACAACGTGGCTGACCGGAGGCTGCTCGACTCCATTCTCTACGGCGTGCAGGGAACGGCCATGCCGTCGTGGATTGACTACGGTCTCACCCAGAACGATGTCGGCGATCTTATTAATTTCATTCGCAGTATGAATTCCCAGACGGGTTCACCTCAAAGTGAGAAATCTCCAGCGCTCACATCGCAGGTGAGCCCTCTCAGGTGAAATCAGGAGGTGGTATGCCAGGACCAGGGCAACGAGAAGTGCAAGTGACACGCTCTACACCGATCGGCGCCGTACCGTTGGCCGATTCGATTCATGAAGACACGACGGCGAAATGGTTCTTACTCAGTTCCATCACTTATTTTTTCATTGTCGGAATCATCGCCTTAACCATCGCAGCCAAATTCGTCTGGCCCCAACTGCTGGGCAGCGTGGCCTATCTCTCGTATGGCCGCCTGCGCCCGCTGCACGTCAACGGCATGCTCTTCGGCTGGCTTCTCCCGGCGGATCTGGGGCTGGCGTATTACGTCGTCCCCCGGCTGTGTGGCGTCAAGCTGTGGAGCGAGAAGCTTGGGGTGGCGACTGCCGCTTTGTGGAACGTAATCGTTCTCGGCGCGGTGTACTCCCTGCCTGCCGGATTCAACAAAGGCTGGGAGTACGCCGAACTGCCGCTGCCGCTGGTCGCACTGGTGGTCGTGGCCTGGGTGATGTTCGGGATCAACATTTTCGCCACCGTCGCCACGCGCAAGTATGAGCAGATGTACGTGAGCCTCTGGTACACGATGGCCACCATCCTGTGGACCACGTTCGTCTACAGCACCGGCAACATCGCCGTTCTCTTCACGACCGGAACCAACCAGGCGAACCTGAACTGGATGTACGTCCACAACGCGGTCGGATTGATCTTCACGCCGATCGGTCTGGCGATGGCGTACTACTTCATTCCCAAGGCCTCGAACACTCCACTCTATAGCCACAAACTTTCGATGATCGGCTTCTGGTCGCTGGCCTTCGTCTATGTCTGGACCGGTGCGCACCACATGATCCACGGGCCGATCTCGCAGTGGCTGCAGACCATTGCCATCGCTTTCTCACTCATGCTGCTGATCCCGGTGTGGACGGTGGTTTACAACTTCTTCGCCACGATGAAAGGGCAATGGCATCAACTGCGCGACAACATTCCGCTGAAGTTCCTGATGTCGGGCGTCGTCTTCTATCTCCTGACCTGCTTCCAGGGACCGATGCACAGCCTGCGCTCGGTAAACGCCATCGTCTCGAAGACCGACTGGATTCCCGGTCACGCCCACATGGCGCTGCTTGGCTGCTTCTCGTTCTTCGCCATCGCCGGCTGCTACTACGTGATCCCGCGGATGTTCAAGACCCAGCTGCACTCCGACGCGCTGGCCAACTGGACCTTCTGGTTCTTCATGATCGGCGGCCTCGGGTTCTTCGTGACGCTCTGGCTGGGCGGTTTCTGGCAGGGCTGGCAGTGGAACAATCCGTCCATTCCTTTCATTGACACGGTCAAAGCGCTAAAGCCGGTCTGGACCGTTCGCTTCTTCTCGGGCGTGCTCATGTTCTGCGGCATCGCCACGTTCCTATTCAACATATTGGCTACGGTGGTTGGCCGCGGCCAGTCCACCGCACAAACGGCGCCGGCCGTCACGGCTTAAGGAGGATGCAATGCTAGGAAAAACTGACAAGAGTGCCGTTGGCTTCGTGATCGCCGCGCTGGTGTTTTTCTTCATCGGCGGCCTGCTCACTACGGTCGTCCCGCCGCTGATTGACAAAAGCTGGTCGAAGCCTTTCGACAACGATGACCCTGCGAAGGGACCGACGGGCAAGCTGCGTCCCTACACCGAGCTTGAACTCAAGGGGCGCGCCATCTACGTGCGCGAGGGCTGCTGGTATTGCCACACGCAGCAGACCCGCACGCTTCTGGCCGATACCAAGCGTTCCGGCTGGAAGGGTGTGGACTCGCCGATCTCGACGCCCGACGAGTTCGTTTACGACAGCCCGCACATGTTCGGCACCAAGCGTACGGGGCCGGACCTTTCCCGCGTCGGCGGCAAGTATGACCGGCAGTGGCACCGCACGCACTTCCGCAATCCCCGCGATCTGACGCCGGGCTCGGTCATGCCTCCTTTCCCGTGGATTGCCAACGATGACGAGGCGTTCAACGCGCTCGTTGCCTACATTCAAACACTCGGCCGGGCCAAGAACTGGCGTCCGGATAACGATTACGAAAAGTGAGAAACAGATGAGTGACTACACTTACCCGAGCGTTTTTCTCGCGTACCTCATGTTCTTTCTATGCCTGGCGGGAGCCATCTTCTTTCTGGTCCGCTCCCGCCACGGCGGGTACTGGGGAAGCCAGAGTGAAGAGCCGAAGTACCGCATGCTGGCCGACGATGAGAGCGGCGGCTCTGCGGACTCCAAGAAGAAATAAGGGAGACAAGACATGGCGGAAACCAAAGTTGCCAAAGAACCTGAAACTGAACTCCAGCAATACGCCGACGGCTGGATCACCGAACGCAAGGGCACAGGCGTACCCACGTTCCTCAAGTTTGCGTACATCGTGATTGTGGCGGGAGTCCTCGGCTATTTCTTCCTTTACATGAACGGTGAAGTGAACCATTCCGATCGCGGCGCGCTGGTGCGCCAGTTCAATTCGGTGACGCAGTCGTCGCCTGCCCTCATGTACGCGGTCATCGCTATGGTCGTGATTTTCGCGATTGTGGTGGTGGCGTTCGCATTCAAGGCCGTTCACAAGGACTGACAACAGAGACTGACGACAAAGACCAATGAGCGAATGGGCACAGTTCGAAGCGATTGAAGGGGCAGACTACTGGATCAAGATGGTCAAGTGCCAGCACGCCTGCCCCGTGCACACGAATGCGTGCGGCTATGTAACGGCCATTGGCGAAGGCCGCTACGAAGACGCCTACCGCATCGCCCGCGCCACCAATCCCTTCGCCTCGATTTGTGGCCGGGTGTGTGGCGCGCCCTGCGAGTTGAACTGCCGGCGCGGCGACGTGGACGCGCCGGTTTCTATTCGCTCGCTGAAACGCTTTGTCACCACGCAGTTCGGCCCCGAATCCGGCGAGTTCCGCCTTCATCGCGAAGCCTGCGACCAGCGCATGCTGCCGCCCAACCGCGGCAGCTACGAAAAGATCGCAATCGTGGGCGGAGGTGTCTCCGGACTCACAGTTGCGCACGATCTCAGCCAGATCGGCTACAAAGTCACCGTCTTTGAAGCCAATTCCGAGCCCGGCGGAATGCTGATGGTTGGTGTGCCGGTCTTCCGCCTGCCGCGCGATCTGGTAAAGCAGGAGATCCAGGCCATCTTGTCGCTCGGCGTCGAACTCAAGTGCAGCATGCGCTTGGGACGCGACTTCTCCATCGCCGATCTGCGCCGCGAAGGCTACAAGGCGATCTTTCTCGGCATCGGCCTTCCCAAAGGCCGCAAGCTGTCCCTGCCCGGCTCCGAGCGCGAGATGGTTTACGACGGCATGGATTTCCTGCGCGCCTTCAACGAAGGCAAACCTCTTCCCCTGGGCCGGCGGATCGTGGTCATTGGCGGCGGCAACGTCGCCTACGATGTGGCCCGGTCCGCCGTGCGCCCTGCGGGAGCGTTGACCCGCGGCGAGGCCATCGCCGACATGGGGCGCGGCGAACAGGTGGCCTACGACGTCGCCCGGTCTGCGTTGCGCATGAGCGGCGACAAGGAAGTTCACGTCGTGTGCCTGGAAAAGCGCGAAGAGATGCCCGCCGACGAGGCCGAGATCGTCGAGGGCGAAGAAGAAGGTCTCAGACTGCACAGTTCGCGAGGCCCGAAAGCGATTGTCGGCGACAACGGGACCGTGACCGGGCTGCGGACCATCCGCTGCACTTCCGTATTCGACGCCAGCGGCCGCTTCAACCCGAGTTTTGACGAAACTGACATCGAGGACATTCCCGCGGATACGGTGATTTATGCCATCGGCCAGACCTCGGATCTTTCTTTTCTGAAGCCGGAGGACGGAGTCGAGAGCGAGCGCGGCCTGATCAAAGTCAATCGCGAGACCTATCAGACCACTGCTCCCGACGTCTTCGCCTGCGGCGATATCGCGCACGGCCCGAGGCTCTTCATTGATGCCATTGCGTCGGCGCAGATCGCGGCGCGCTCCATGCACGATTTTCTGCGCGGCACTCGCACCGATGTTGTGGTTCGCAGCCACTGGGCCCCCGCCGTCTACACCATGGCTGAGGGCTGGGAACGCCTGCCGCGGGCCACTCCACCGGTGCTCGAAGCGGCGCAGCGTTCGACCTCGCTCGCCATCATCGAAGAGAATTTTCCCGCCGAAGATGCACACCGCCAGGCCTCGCGCTGCCTGCGCTGCAACGTCAACACGGTCTTCGACACGTCCACCTGCATCGCGTGCAATGGCTGCGTTGACGTTTGTCCGCAGAACGTTATCCGTCTGGTCGGCCTCAGTGAACTCTGCAAAGACGAACAATGGCACGACATGGTGGCGGGCACGCTGGGCGTCAGCCGTGACGAGTTGCGGTCCATGGACCCGCGCGCACTCGACGCTCTTGGCGGCGTCATGCTGAAGGACGAGACCACATGCATCCGCTGCGGCCTGTGCGCGTCCCGCTGCCCTACCCACGCCGTCACCATGAAGAAGTTCGAGTTCTACCGCGAATGTGTCACCGTACCGACGCCCAACGCCAAAATTCAGTACCAAGGCAGCGTGGCGCAGCCCGCCGCCGCACAGGGGACGTCGTGACTCCGCTTGAGTTTGGCGTCATGTTCGCGCTCGGGCTGGTCAGCAGTTTGCATTGTGTGCAGATGTGCGGCCCCATCGTTCTTTCTTATTCCGTGGCCCTTGAGTCTTTGCAGAAGAATGCTGCCCGCGGGTCCGCCGTTCCTCTTCTACTGCAGAACCATCTTTCTTATAACGCGGGGCGAATCCTCACATATTCCGTGCTCGGCGCCGTTGCCGGCGTTGCCGGCGGAACGCTGGGTCTGGTGGGAAGGCTGGCGGGACTCACTCACGTGCTGGCCATCGTTGCGGGCGGCCTGATGATCGTCGTGGGGATCTCCATGCTGGGTGTCATTCCCGCAAGCCTGTTGGGGAATCATCTCTTTCGAATTTCGGCAACGTTCCTGCGGCGGGTGGGCAGGCTGCTTTCGGCCGCCGGAGCGGGCAACCGGTTTCTTCTCGGCCTGGCGCTGGGCTTGCTGCCCTGCGGATTGATCTACGCGGCCTTGCTCAAGGCCATGGCCACCGGCTCTGCGCTCACAGGCGCAGTCACTATGCTTGCTTTTGGACTGGGCACCGCCGGCGCTCTGCTCGCACTGGGAATGTTTTCCTCCGCCATCCGCATGCGGCTGAACCGCTGGGGAAGTCAACTGGCGGCGGCCGGCGTAACACTGATGGGCGTTGTCCTTGTCTGGCGCGGCACCATGCCCGGGATGCTCATGATGGGAGGCCACATGCATGGCCACCACTGAAGCCCAGACGGGCAATCCCGACATTTCGGTGTCCACCGGGCCGCTGCCAAAATGCGACCGCAAGCCTCCCTTGCCGCCGCCGCAGAACGCGTCTGCGTATCACCGTTTCCGCAAGGCGATTCATCTGGGCTGCGTGGTTGTCTTCTTTGCTTTGCCCTTCGGCAACCTGATGCGTGCCGACATTCCGCACCAGCGCTTCTATTTCTTCGGCTACGAACTTTGGATCAGCGAGTTTTCCATCATCTTCTTCTCGCTGATGTTTCTCATGTTCATTGTGGCCGCCATGGCCATGCTCTACGGCCGCGTGTATTGCGGATACCTGTGCCCGCAGATGATCTTCAGCGAGGCCTCGCTTGCGCTCGAGAGCAAGCTGACCCGCATGGTAAACAAGCACGTCCGCTGGAGCGCCCGCCCGCGCAAGCTGCTCAGCCAGTTCCTGTTTTATTCGATCGCCACGCTGGCCTCGGTCATTCTGGCGTTCGTCTTTATTTCTTACTTTGTGGAGCCGCGCGACCTGCTTCACCGCCTGCTGGCGTTCGACATCAAGACGGCCGGCGGGGTTGCGGGCGCAACCACCACGCTGCTTGCCCTGCTCGACTTCCTTTTTCTCCGCCAGCGCTTCTGCACGACGGTCTGTCCCTACGGATACCTGCAGGGAATGCTGGGCGATGGCGACACCCTGATCGTTCAGTATCGCGACGAGGGCCGCGAATGCATCGAGTGCAAAAAGTGCGTGCGCGTCTGCCACATGGGCATTGATATCCGCACGTCGCCCTACCAGATTGAATGCATCCACTGTGGAGAGTGCATTGACGCCTGCGTGGACGTGCTGGGGCGGTTGGGTAAGCAGGGGCTGATTCACTACGTTTGGGGAGAACAGGGCGAAGTGCTCGGAACCGGTGACAAGTCCTGGTATCAGAAGATCGGATTGCGCAATGGCAAGCGGGTGGTCGTTTTGCTCATCATCCTCTTCTATGCGGCGGGTCTCTTCACCGCGCTCTCCATGCGTCGCGCCGTGCTGGTCCGCATTGCGCCCGATCGCACCACCATGTACCGCCTGGGCAAGGACGGAACTGTATACAACCGTTTCCGCCTGCAGGTGGCCAATCGCGGACACGAGCAGGCGATAGCTCAATTCTCGATTGAAGGATTGCCGGGAACAAGTTTTGTGGACTTTGAGAACGCGATGGTGGTCAATGCCGGCCAAACCGCGGAGCGCGAGGTCGAGATCGCCGGTCCGCCGTCGGCGCCACTCATCCCCGGAGTTAATCATTTCCTTCTCGTCAGCCGGGTGGGAAACGAGAAAGAGGCAGTGGAAGAAACGTTCATCACGCCATCGAAAGATTCACGATGAGGCAGATCGCTCCTCTTTGTTTCATCGTGAGCAGTACAAGAAACGCCAGAGGTTTCGCAAAGAGATCGCCTGGAACTTATAAAAGGAGGGAACTCATGACAGGTAGGCAAGGGAACAGACTCTTGATCGTGAGCCTGACGCTCGTGATCGCAGCAACCACCTCCGTCGCAGTATTTGGACAAACGACGGAGCCCATACAACTCGCCGCCAACACCACTTCGCCAGCTGCGTCAAAGGCAGCCGGGGAACTTGCTCCTTCAACCGGGGCGTTGCAGGCCCGCATTGACGCTCAGCAGCAGGAGATCAACCGACTGAGCGCCCTGGTCGAGAGACTGCAAGCCACGCTCCAGCCCATTGCTTCCACGCAACCCATTCTTCCCAACTCGAGCGTTGGCTTCCTGCCTGCGATTGGTGCGCCGTCGGGTTCTCCCGCGCCCTCACCGGCTCCGGCGCCAGTGGTGGCCAACAGCGGCTCTACGCCGCGCGAGTTGCTGCCCGACATCGGCCACATCGGGGCCGAACTGGGGTTCTTCGTAGGCGGTGCGACCAATCCGTACAAAGACAACACAGGCTTTGCCTCGGGTGGCTACATTGATCTGCCCTGGAAAAAGGTTCCGGGCGGAAAACTCTCCTATGAAATCATGATCGGCCTGCAGCGCTCGGAGACCACGCAGCAGTCCACATCAGGGGTGACTGTGCTGGTCAACACGGCCCTCAATAACTACCTTTACGAAGCAGGCGCGGCGCCGCTCCCAACCACCCTTGCAGGCTACCTCGCCGGTCCCCTGCCCACACTCGCCCAAACCGTGCAGGAGCGTTCGAAGGTCCTCACCGTCGCCCCCTTTGAACTCAAGTACACGATCACCAAGATGGGCAGATTCCGCCCCTATGCCGTCGCCGGATTGGGAGCATACGTGTGGATCGGCTCGGACAACAACCTAAGTTCCTTCAACGCAACCACAGCGCTCAACAATTACTCTCCGAACCTGGGTAATGCGGCAGTGGGAAACTCCACCCTCGGAGCCACGCTGAATGCCCTGCTGCAAGGTTCGCAGATCGGTGGCCTCGTCCCCACAGCGCCGGAACTGGCGGCGCGCGGCGTACCCCATGGCCAGGGCAACCTGCTCTTTGGCGGCCAGGTTGGAGGTGGTTTTGAGATTCGCATCACGCCGAAACTCTCCATGGGAGCGGATTTCCGCCACAACCAGGTGGAAGGGTCGAACTCCAGCTTCAACACGTTTGCGTTTAAACAAGGTCTGCACTGGTAAGAAACCGGAGGCGGAATATGTCTATGAAAGATGACAGGAAGAATCCGAAACCGGTTTCGCGGCGGCAGGTCCTGCAGGCAGGCGGACTTTCAGTAGCGGCGGGAGTCATGGCATCAGCCATGCCCGCGGCCGCCAAAGAAGCCCGCTTTGCCGGCGATCTGGCGATTCTGAACGTGGCCCTGGGCCTGGAACACCAGGCCATCGCCGCCTACGATGCCGGCGCCAACAGTAAGTTGCTTTCTGCGGATCAACTCAAGATCGCAGTCAGCTTTCAAACCGATCACAAACGCCACCGCGACGCCCTCACGGGATTCATCAAGCGCTACGGCGGCACGCCGGTCGCACCGAAAAGCAGTTACGATTTCGGCACGATCACTTCTGCCACAGACATCGTCAAACTCGCACAGAGCCTGGAAGACGGCGCGGAATCCGCCTATCTGGCCAATGCGGGCAAACTCGAGAACCGCGAAATCCTGAACGCCGCGGTTCCCATCCTTGAGGACGAGGTGCGCCACAACACCGTCTTCAAACAACTGCTCGGCATGGATGTGACCGAGCGGCTGAAGTACTGAAGACGGAAAGGAGGAAGTTCATGAACCCAGAAAAACCAGAATGGAACTCCGTGGCGCCCGTCGTTGAGGAAAAAGCCGAAGAGAAAAATGTGCGTCGGGAGTGGCTCCGCCTGGCCAGTACGGCGAGTGCCGGGGCCATGATTTTTCTGCTGACGGGAAACACGAAGAGACTGTATGCGCAATCGCTGGAAGGCGACTTGGGCATTCTGACCGCCGCTCTGTATCTGGAGCACGAAGCTGTCACCGCGTACCAGGCCGGAGCCGAGAGCAAACTGCTCTCGCCGGGCGTGCTCAAGGCCGCGGTTGCCTTCCAAAGCGATCACAAATATCACCGGGACGGAATCAGCGGAGTGCTGAAATCGCTCGGTGTGGAACCCAAAGGGCCGGGAAAGAAGTATGACTTCGGAGCGTTGCACAGCGAGAAGGACATTCTTCGGCTGGCCCGCGATCGAGAGAACGGCGCCGTGCTGGCCTATGGCACACTGGCGTCGAACATTCTGACCAAGGCTGTATTGAACTTCGGCGCCAACGTGCTGGTGGATGAAGTCCGCCACCGTACGATTTTGAATGCGGCGCTCGGGATCCCGAACTACTGAGTAACAACGGAAGGGGCCGGTTCTTCCCGGCCCCGTTCCGAATTCTGGGGCCGGGCTTGCATATCAGGCTGCTGCCCCCACAACGGAGTTGGAGCATGAGCACCATGGCCATGGCACGGAACCGCCTCGGAAAAAAGCCGGCACCGCTTACCTATTTCCTCGGGTTTGTCTTTGTGCTCTTTATCGGCATTCTGATCTTCTGTTATGCGATCACGAAGCGCACGAATCCGGTATTCCTTGACCAGCACGGCAAGCCGGTAGCGGAAAGCGCGGAACACTCGCACTGAGATGAGCGCGGTCAGAGAATGCGACTTGTGCGGCCTGGGATGCGGCAATCATCCCCTGCAGCAGCACGTCGGCCAAGCCGGCCGCTTCTTCTGCTGCCTGGGCTGCATGAACGTCTATCTCATCCTGTGGGAGAGCGGCGCCATTCGTGCCGGCCAGGACATTCGCCAGACGGAACTCTTCCAGCGCAGTCTCAAGCTCGGGCTGATCTCCAACCGCCCTTCTGTGGAAGAGCAATCAGGTCCGTCTGCCGACGGCGTTGCAGACATCCCGACGGTTGCAGACATCCCGACGGAGGACCTGCTTTTCCACGTCACCGGCATGTGGTGCACTTCCTGCGCGTGGCTCATTGAGCATGCGCTGGCGGCGGTGCCGGGGGTCGTGAGAGTGGAAGCATCTTTCGCCTCTGACCTGGTGAAGGTGCAATACCATCCCCAGACTCTGCCACCGGAACGCATCGTGAGCCGTATCGCCAGCCTCGGCTACCGGGCTCAAAAGTATGCCGACGACACCGACGCCGCCCATGCGGAACGGCGCGACCTGATCATCCGCACCGGCCTGGCCGCATTTCTGTGGGCCAACGTCATGAGTTTCAGCCTTGTCCTCTATGCCGGATATTTCGAGCAAATTTCCGGCAGCGTGCGTCGCGGCCTTCCGTTTCTTCTCATGGCCCTGGCCACGCCAGTGGTCTTCTACTGCGCCCAACCGGTCTTGCGCCTGGCCTGGCGCGGACTGCTGAACCGCACCATCCGCATGGAGTCTTTGCTGGCCTTGGGTATTCTCGCGGCTTACGGCTACAGCGTGGTGCAGGCCTTCCGCGGCGAGATCCATCTCTACTTCGACACCGCGACGGTCATCGTGGCCCTGGTGCTGGCAGGCAAGCTCATCGAACGCGGCGCGAAAGAAAAAGTTTCCCGTTGGATTGCCCTACTGCACCGCATGATGCCCAACAAAGTCCGGCTGCTGGCCAAAGGGGCTGAGCACTTCGTCACCGTTGAGGCTCTCGAGCCGGGGCAGCTCTTTGTCGTCAAAGCCGGTGAGCGCATTCCTGCCGACGGCCTGGTTGTGGCGGGCGAGTCTCACGCCGACGAGTCGCTGCTGACCGGCGAGGCGACTCCAGTCGGAAAACGCCCCGGGGAACTCGTCGCCGCAGGCAGCATCAACCTCGACAGTGTCCTCAGCGTGCAGGCTACAAAGTCCGCGAGCGACTCGACGCTGTCTCGCATCATCGCTCAAGTCGAACAAGCGCTCAGCAGCCGCTCCAACCTGGAGCGCGCGGTGGATCGCGTTTCCCGCATCTTTGTTCCCTGCGTCGTGCTGATCGCTGTGCTGACGTTCTTCTTCGCGTGGATGACCGGGTCGGCGAGCCTGGCTCAGGCCCTGATGCGAGCGATCACCGTGCTGGTGATTGCCTGCCCCTGCGCGCTGGGTCTGGCGACTCCTTTGGCTATTACGGCTGCCTTCGGCGCGGCGTCGCGTCGCGGCATTCTGGTTCGTGATGGGCGCGTGCTCGAAACCCTTCGCAAGGTGGATACCGTCATTCTCGACAAAACCGGCACGGTCACGGAAGGGAAGTTCTCTCTTCTGGAACTTGTGCCCTGCCAGCAGCCTTGTGCCCAGGCAGTTCTTGCCGGAGCAGTACCCTCCGGCCAGGCCCTGCAGGCGCTGCCGCCCTCGGCTGTCGAGCCCTACGATGCCAAATCGGACGACGAGACCGTGTCCCTTCTCGCCTCGCTCGAACAGTACTCCGAGCATCCGCTGGGCAGAGCCGTCGCGGAGTTCGCTCGTCAGCAAGGCGCAAGTCTGCACGCCGCAACTTCCCTTGCAATCCACAAGGGCCGCGGCATTACTGGGATCGTTGACGAGAAGCAAGTCTTTGCCGGTAACCGCCGCCTCGCCAAAGAACTCGACATCTGGATTGACGAAAGCGCCGCACAACAGGCTCACCTGTGGGAAGAAGAAGGCAAGACCGTCTCATTCGTGGGCTGGGACGGTGAACTGCGCGCCCTGGCCACCTTCGGCGACAAGCTGAAACCGGAAGCGGTCGAACTGGTTGCGCAACTCAAGCGCCGGGGGCTTGAAGTGCATCTGGTTTCCGGCGACGCCCGCGCCACCACAAAATGGATAGCGTCCCGCCTCGGCACCGATTCCTTCGAAGCCGAGGTTCTTCCCGAGGAAAAGGCCGGCGTGGTGCGCCGCCGGCAGGAAAGAGGCGCGGTGGTGACAATGGTCGGCGACGGCATCAACGACGCCCCCGCTCTCGCTCAGTCCGATCTTGGGATTGCCATGGGTTCCGGCACCGACATCGCCATCAACGCTGCCGCAGTCGTGCTCATGAACGGCGCGCTCGGCAAAGTTCTCGACGTCTTCGACCTCTCGCAGCAAACCATGCGCGTCGTGCGCCAGAACCTCTTTTGGGCTTTCTTCTATAACACGCTAGGAATCACCCTCGCGGTTGCCGGAATTCTCAACCCGATCATGGCCGCCTCAGCCATGCTGCTTTCCAGCCTGTCGGTGGTGGGGAACTCCATGCGCCTTGCGCGGCAGCGAGCTTGAGGCGGGTTAAATCTGATAGTCAATGTCTTCCATAATCTGTTGCAGCGAGGCGGACAAGGGTTCGCTGATGTCCTCCGTCCCTTCCAGCCGCTGCACACGCTCTCGCAGTCGGCTCACTTCGGTCGCGACCGCCGCCAGCGCTTCCGACAACGGATCATTGATCTGCTTGGGATCGGTAATCACCACGCGCTTGCCCTCGCGGAAAATGATGTGACCCGGCACGCCCACGATCGTTGAATGTTCGGGGACGTTGCGCAGGACCACCGACCCGGCTCCCACGCGGGAGTTCTTGCCCACCGTGATATTGCCCAGAATTTTCGCCCCACCACCCACCACAACGTCGTCCTCAATCGTGGGATGCCGTTTGCCGTGTTCCTTGCCCGTGCCTCCCAGCGTGACTCCCTGGTACAAAGTCACGTCATCACCCACGATCGCGGTTTCGCCGATCACCACACCCATGCCGTGATCAATAAATAATCGCCGTCCGATCTTCGCTCCAGGATGAATCTCGATTCCCGTCACCAGACGGCCGACCTGCGACAGAAAGCGCCCCAGCAGAAAGAGGCGATGATTCCAGAACCAGTGATTCACGCGGTACAGCCACACCGCATGCAGCCCGGAGTAACAGAGAAACACTTCCAGACGCGACTTGGCCGCCGGGTCGTGTTCCATCACGTTGGCCACGTCTTCTCGAATTAAGGACAGCAGGTGCGGCATGGTGTGGATACGAATCAGGTCGGGAGCGCCGCGGTCGGAATCTGCAGCGCTTTGTCCCGCAACTCCTGAAACAGAATACTGCTCAGATAGCGCTCGCCAAAAGATGGGAGGACCACCACGATCAACTTCCCCGCATTTTCCGGCCGCTTCGCCACTTTCAGGGCCGCAACCACCGCGGCTCCCGACGAGATCCCGACCAGCAGGCCCTCTTCCAGCGGCAGCCGCCGTGCCATCGCAATCGCGTCGTCATTGGTCACCGTGATGACCTCGTCAATGTAGTCGGTGCGCAAAATGCTGGGAACAAAGCCGGCGCCAATGCCCTGGATCTTGTGCGGCGAAGGTTTTCCGCCCGACAGCACCGGGCTGTCCGCAGGTTCCACGGCCACCGCCTTGAACGTAGGCTTCTTCGGCTTGATGTACTGGCACACGCCGGTCAGCGTTCCGCCCGTCCCCACGCCCGAAATCAGAATGTCGGCGCGGCCCTCGGTGTCTTCCCACATCTCCGGCCCAGTGGTTTCGAAGTGAATCTTGGGATTGGCCGCGTTGTCGAACTGTTGCAGCATGTACCCATCCGGAGTGTTGGCCAGAATCTCCTTGGCTTTGAGAATGGCGCCCGGCATTCCCCGCGGACCGGGGGTCAAGACGATCTCCGCGCCAAACGCGAGCAGCAGAACCCGCCGCTCCAGACTCATGGTCTCGGGCATGGTCAGGATGAGCTTGTAGCCTTTTACGGCGGCGACGAAGGCCAGGCCAATGCCCGTATTGCCGCTGGTCGGCTCGATGAGCACGGTCTTGCCCGCCTGGATGGTTCCCGCGCGCTCCGCTTCGGTAATCATGCTCACGCCAATGCGGTCTTTGACGCTGCCCACCGGATTCTGGCTCTCGAGCTTCGCCACGACCTCGGCGGTGCAGCCTGCCGTGACCTTATTTAGCCGCACCAGCGGCGTTTTGCCGATCAACTCCGTGACGTCTTTTGCAATCTTCATAATCAATCCCATCCTTCGTTAGGAAAGGCCGCGATTCCGATCACGGCCTCATAGGCTAACACTACTAAACTACTAGACTATTCTGCGGGCAGCAAGTCATGCCGGACGACGATTGCTCGTTTGGGGGAATTTTTATCGGTGCGCCAGCCCATAGCTCACTGCGCCGGCGGAAGCCGCCATATTGACGATGGAAACGGCCCGTTCCAGCTTGTGATGGCCGGTCTTGTGCAAGAAGTAGCTAAGTCCGACCACGCCTGCGGTTTCTCCGCCGAAGTTGATCGCCAGTCCCGGCGCGGAGCGCCCGAAGATCCTAACTACGGGATTGAGTTCGCGCCCGCCGCTCTGCAGGTTCGACCGCGTCACCACGAAATCGGCCGTGTTGAAGGCGGCAGCGCCTGCAAACAATTCACAATTGCGCCTGTCCCAGAATTTGTGCTGCTCGGCAACAATCGAGGGCTTCGCTTCGATGGGCGAAATCGGCGATGCGGATGGAGTCGGTGCGTTCGGCATGGGTGCGTCGGGCAGCGGTCCTTGCGCCAAAAGAAAGGAACAAGAAAAGCAAACCGCCAGCAGCACCGCGGCGTTAAGAAAACGAGACTCTGAGAATCGGCGGGAAGTCATAGGCGCTCGCCCAATCCGGCGCAGCACCCATGAAGGCGCAATTGCCCGTCCAAGCGTCCCACATTAAAATCGCGGCAAGCGGCGTGGAATCAGCCGCTTAAGTCCCGGCCTTGCCCTCGAATCCAAAGTAACTGTGCATCGTTTTGCAGTCTGCGCCCAGGCTTTACCCTTCGAAACCTTCAGAGCTGAAACCCAGCGCCAATCGCGGCATTTGGCCCGAAGCGAGTCGCGGTTACTTCTTGTAAATGACGCCGCCCTTCATTACAAAACTCGCGTTCTGTAGCGCTCCAATGTCCTGCAGAGGATCCCCCGTCACCGCGATCACATCCGCCAGATAACCCGGCTCCAGCGCTCCGATCTGCCCTTCCCATCCCAGCAGCTTCGCCCCATTCAACAGATCCGCCTGCAGCACCGCCAGCGGAGACATTCCATACTTCACCATCAGCACAAATTCGCGCGCCTGCGTGCCATGCGGAAACGGACCTACGTCGGATCCCACGGCCATCGGTACGCCCGCTGCGATCTGCTTTTTGAATTCCTCCACCTTCAGATCGAGCATCTGGTGCTCGCGTGCGGCCTGTTGCGGCGTTGCGGCGTGCTCGGCAAAATATTCGAAGATCGTAAATGTCGGTACCGCGAAGATCTGTTTCTCCTTCATCAGCCGCATCGTCTCGTCACTCAATTGGTCGGCGTGGTCAATGGACGCCACTCCCGCCTGCGCCGCGAAAAGTGTTCCCGGCTCTCCGGTCGCATGCACTGCGACCTTTCGGCCCAGCCGCGTGGCGTCTTTCACCGCGGCTTCCAGTTGCGCCTCGGTATACTGGTAAATAGTCGTGAACTTGCCGTCCCGGACCGAATCCGGTCCGGTCTCGTAAATCTTGATGAAGTCCGCGCCCTCTTTGAACTGGCGCCGCATCGCCGTGACGAGTTCGTCTGCGTTATTCGCGTAATCTGCGTTCGCCAGAACGTGCTGCTCCGGGTTGTAGCCAATCGCATCCTCGTGTCCACCGAGGATGTTGATCGCGTTCCCGCTGATGCGCAGGCGCGGTCCGGGAATGCGGCCCTGATCAATCGCGTCGCGCACCGCGGTGTCGGCCGAGCCCGCGCCCTCGGTTCCCATGTCGCGCTCCGCGGTGAACCCCGCCATCAGGTCGTCGCGTGCCCCGAGCGTCGCCATGATCGTGCGCTCCGGCACCGATTCCTGCACCGTCTGCAAATCCTCCGCACCGGGATGCAAGAAAAGATGAATGTGCGCATCAATCAGCCCCGGGAGCAGCGTGCGATCTCCCAGATCAATCACTTCCGCTCCGGCGGGATGCTTGACCGCAGGGCCCACCTCGGCGATGTGCTCGCCCTGCACCAGGACTTCGCCAGGCTTGAACATGCGGCCGCTCCTGACATCGAGCAAGCGCGCCGCATGCAGAACGACCGTAGGTGCCGGCACAGGTTGCGATTGCGCCCCCGCATTTGCGGCAAGGGCCAGCGTGAAAACGAGGGTTACCGATCGGAAAACGAGCCTTCGGGTAGTCATATCGCCCGCGATAGTACCACCACAAATCGTTCGACGCCAGACGACCGCCATTCCCCGTTTCTGTGATGCCGATCACAGAACGCGGTGTGGCCGGTCACTCCCCAACTCACACTGGGCAGGCGAAACTCATATCGTGCTATGAACAAGTTCGCCATCCTGACGAATCGCAAGCGCGCCATAATCGCGCTGGTACACTCCGTGGTTTTCCTTGGGGTCGCGCTTCACGGTTTCGCCGCACCCAAGCCAGGAATCGTTTATGGCTTCGCGCCACCGTCCGACTTTATTCTCGTGATGGTCTATCTCACCGTCACTTCCATTCTGGTGTGGCTGGCGGGCATTTCCCGCTGTGCCGTAGAACGGATATATTTCGCCCTTTGCGCCAGCAGCGCCACTTTCGGCCTGTCGCGCCTTACTTTCGGCGACCAGACTCTTCCCGCCGCCCAATACCTGCGGGTGCTGATGCTGAGTTCCGCTGTCGTCCTCGGCTTCTGGATTTTTCGTTCTTTCTCGCGCCCGGTGCCGGAAGACGTTCTGTCCGATTGAGATTTGTTCCCCAAAAAGAAAGCCGCCCGGGATCAACCCCGGGCGGGTGTTCAGTAGGTTTGGGCGAGGCCTGCTCAGCGTGACCCGGCAACTGCCGTGTTAGGAGAGGAAGAACTCCTTCGTCAGTTCAGACCAGTCCAGGTCGGGCAGGTGTGCCGTGATGTCGTCCACCGCCACGCCGCCATCCTGCGCCAGCGCCGACGCCATCGCCATCGGCATTCTCTTGCGCAGCCGCAGGGCCGACTCCTCCGTCCACAACCGTGCCAGCGCTCCACCCAGCAGGTTGCGGAAGTTGATCTTCGCATCGGGCGCCTGCACGGTCACCAGCCAGCCTTCGCCGTAAGGATCCTTCCGCGCCAGGTCGGGATCCGTCATCACTGCTTCGTTGATGTCGGTCACCGTGCCTTCGATCGGCGAAACCATGTCCACCGACTTGCCGTCGCGGAAAATCGTCCAAATCTTTTGTCCCTGGCGGACCCAGCGCCCGCGCTGCGGCAGCGCGATGCTCTCAATCTTTCCCACCAGCTTCGACGCAAAGTCATCCATGCCTACGCGCACCAAGTCGCGGCTCTCGCTCTGCGCCCACGTATGTCCCGCGTGATAGCGCACATTCTCTGGAACCTCGAAGCCTGCGACCATCGCCGGAACCATTCGTGCGGCGGTTTCGCGGGAAGCGGTTTGAAGAACAGGTTGTTTCGCCAGTTTCTGAGTGCGCGCCCAATCAATCAGTAGGAAGATGCCGAATGTCATCAGTACCAGTATGACTACCATAACCCACCTCGCCCGGAGTGCCTCTTGGTTTCCTGGTCACTCTTCACTTTTCCTAAAGGCAATTGCCTAACCAAACCGAAACGCGATGGGGAAGACCCAGCGTTACGCGCGCATCTTCTTCAGGATGAATGCGATGCAGGGAGCAGTTCTGTGCCGCACTCAAGCCTGCGCAAAAACTCAACAGCAGCTGGCGATGAAGATCGCAACACGATCTTACGCGGTCCCATGCGCCCGCATTCGCAAAGTGACGCGAAGCAGCGCGGTTTCAACAAGTTGAACCCAAACCTGCGCGTGATGCGATCCGCATCACCAGGCTGATGCGAAAAGCAACGGAAAGCGTTGCCCTCGGCACTTGTGAAACCCTATTGATCACAGTCACGCGCAAAAGTGACTCACATCACGGCTGAGATTCGCCTAATTGTTGAAACTCTTAGCTGTCTGAAGCTGCTGAATTTCGCGACAGCCTCTGATCTGATGAGGTAAGCAGCTCACTATCGGTCCGATGCCGTTCCGGTTACTCCGGTAATCGGCCCCTCCTTACTCTTCAGCTCAGGCGCTGAGCACGAAAGATTTCCGGGCGATGTCTGTGCGCTCGAACAGATGCGCCCGAGGAGAAAGCCATTCATGAGCAAAGCACTCTTATATGACTCTACGATCTGCATCGGCTGCAAGCAGTGCGAAGTCGGCTGCGCTCAACAAAACAAGCTGCGGTATGACGACAGCGTAGCTGCCGAATCCGTGCAATCGGAGCATAAGTACACCGTTGTCATGACCAAGGGCGATAAGTTCATGCGGCGGCTGTGCATGAATTGCGAACATCCCGCGTGTGCTTCGGTTTGTCCGGTTGGGGCCTTCCACAAGACGAAAGAAGGGCCGGTCGTATACGACGTGTGGAAGTGCATCGGTTGCCGCTATTGCATGGTGTCCTGCGCCTTCAGCCAGCCCAAGTACGAATGGGGCTCGCTGAACCCGCGGGTGCGCAAATGCATTATGTGTCCGGACCGTGTCGTGGCCGGCAAGCAGACGGCATGCGCCGAGATCTGTCCCACAGGCGCCACCAAGTTCGGCGACCGAGACGACCTCATTCAGGAGGCGCAGGATCGTATCCGACAGAATCCATCCACCTACCTGAACCGTATTTACGGCCTCCACGAAGTCGGTGGAACCTGCGTCCTCATTCTTTCCGGCATGAAGGTCGAAGAATTCGGCTATCCAGCCTCGGAAAAAATCGGGGACACTCCCATGCCCGAATACACCGGGCGCGTGATGGAGAGAGTCCCAGATTTTATTCCGGTGTGGTCGCTGGTTCTGGGAGGCATCTATTGGATTTCACATCGCCGCGAAGAAGTGGCCGCCGCCGAGGCGCAAGAAAGAGCAAACGACAAGAAGAATGGGAGCGCGCGATGAGAATCAAGCTTACTTTCTGGAGAGTCGTATTCATAGTGATCATGGTCCTCGGCATCTATTCCACCATCATTCGCTATTCCCGCGGCTTGGGCGCAGCGACGAACATGAGCGACCAGTTCCCCTGGGGCTTCTGGATCGGCTTCGACTGCCTGTGCGGCGTCATGCTGGCTGCCGGCGGCTTCTGCATGGTTGGCGCCGTCTACCTGTTCAACGTCCAGGGCCTGCGCAGCGTCGTACGTCCCGCCGTGTTGACGGCGTTCCTGGGCTATTTGCTTTTCATTGTTGGACTTCTGTTCGACCTTGGCCGTCCCTGGTACATCTGGCATCAGCTCATCTACATGAACACGCACTCGGTCATGTTCGAGGTGGGCATGTGCGTGATGACCTACACCACAGTCCTCTTTTTCGAGTTCCTTCCGAATGTGTTCGAGCGCTTCAATCTCAAAACGCCCATCAAGTGGATTCACAAGATTTATCCGTTATTGATCGTGGCGGGCATCCTGCTTTCCACCCTGCACCAGAGTTCGCTCGGATCGCTGTATCTGATCATGCCGAGCAAGCTGCATCCGTTCTGGTACTCGCCCGCTCTGCCGTTCTTCTTCTTCGGTTCGGCGGTTGCCGTTGGGCTGGCAATGACGATCTTCGAGTCCACCCAAAGCGCCAAGGCCCTGGGACGTCACCTCGAAATTTCCGTCCTGGTTCGCTTAGGCGGAGCCCTGCTGGTCGCCCTCTGGGTCAACGCCCTCCTCCGCTTCGAGGACTACTTCCGTCGCGGCATGCTCCGCGACATCGTTAAGCCCAGCTATGAAGCCTACTTCCTGTGGCTGGAACTGGCGCTGTCCTTCGTGATTCCCATCGCCCTGCTCAGCTTCAAGAAAATCAGACTCTCGCCCAATGGCTTGTACCTGGCCTCGGTCATCAGCCTGTTCGGCTTCATCACCAATCGCCTCAACGTCAGCCTCATCGGCTTTGAGACTTACGTCGGGCACCATTACGTGCCCAAGTGGACGGAGTTCTCGGTGACCTTGATGATCGTCGCCATGGGCTTTTTCCTGTTCGCAGTCGCCGTGAAGTATCTGCCGATTTTCCCCAGGGAAGAATTCGTCCGCGAACGGCTGCCTGCCCTCAATCCAGCATCACCAGCCGTTTTCTCGGTGTTGGAACATGCCGGAGATTGAAACAACTCGCGCCCGATGGTTGCGTCTGGCACTCACTCTGAGCGCCAAGCTGAACATCCTTCTGCTTGGCGCGATGGTCGTGATCTTTGCTCTGCTCGGCTATCTGACCATCCGCCTGCACCGCCAGCACCTGGAACAGATGACGCTGCTCAGCGCGGAACGCGTCAGTGACATCATTACGCACAGCACTACTGAGTACATGCTGCGCAATGACCGCGAGGCGCTGCACCACTCCGTCCAGGCCATGGCCGGCGAACCCGGCATCGTCAAGATCCGCGTCTTCGACAAGGAAGGCAGAATCACCTACAGCACCGATCCAGCGGAGCTCAACCATGTGGTGGATAAGAAAGCCGAGGCCTGCTACGCCTGCCACGCTCAGTCGCAACCCCTGGCGCGGCTGAACCGTCCGGACCGCTTCCGTATCTACCGCAACGGTGGAGGCACGCGCGTTCTCGGCATCATCACTCCCATCGAGAACCAGCCGGCCTGCTCCAATGCCACCTGCCACGCGCATCCGGCGGAGCAGCAGATTCTCGGTGTCCTCGACACGGATCTTTCCCTGGCCAGGGCCGACGTGCAACTCGCCGAGAGCAGCCGCCGCATGATTGTCTACACCGGTTGCGCCCTGCTTTTGATTGCCTGTCTGAGCTGGTTCTTTGTGTGGCGCGTCGTCGGCGTTCCCGTGACTGCGCTGAAACGCGGCACTGAGCGCCTCGCCGCGGGCGACCTGGGCTACCAGATTGAGGTGCAGTCCACCGACGAAATGGGCGAACTGGCCAGTTCGTTCAACGGCATGAGCCGGCAGTTGCAATCGGAACATAACCAGAATCTTGCCTGGACGCACACTCTCGAAGAACGCGTCGAACAGAAAACCCGCGAGCTCAAGCGCGCCCACGAGCACGCCTTGCACACTGAGAAGATGGCTTCCATCGGCAAAATGGCCGCAGTCCTCGCGCACGAAATCAACAATCCGCTCTCCGGCATCCTCACCTACGCCAAGCTACTGCGAAAGTGGATTGATCGCGAAGAACTCGACCGCCAGAAAACCGGCGGCGGCGAAGCCGGCGTGCGTCGCTACCGGGAGATCTGCGACTCGCTCGATCTGATTGCTTCGGAGGCCCGCCGCTGCGGCGACCTGGTCAAGAACCTGCTCACCTTCTCACGCACCACGCCCATCAACCTGCAGGCCACCGACCTGAACCAAGTCGTTGACCGCTCGCTGCGGCTGGTGCAGCACCAACTGGATCTCGCGAGCGTCCAGGTGCAACTGCAACTCGACCCCGCGCTGCCTCGGGTTCTCTGCGACGCCGCCCAGATCGAGCAGGTAATTCTCGCTCTCGTCATGAACGCCCTGGACGCCCTGCCCCAGGGCGGTAATCTTTGGCTGACCACCAGCTTCAGCCGCGAACACAACCAGGTTCGCATCGTGGTGCGCGACGACGGCAGCGGCATTCCGCCCGAAATCCTGCCTCGCCTGTTTGAGCCGTTCCTCACCACCAAAGAAACCGGCCGAGGCGTCGGGCTCGGACTCGCTATCAGCCACAGCATTCTCGAGCGGCACAACGGAAGCATCGAAGTGCAATCCCAAGCTGGCCGCGGTACCACCTTCACCGTGACTCTGCCCTGGGACGCCGCTGACGAAAAACCCGCCGCGTCCCCGGCCAGTGAAGCCAACGCCACCGCCAGCAGGAGGTGATCAACGTGGAAGCACAAGGCAAATTACTGATCGTGGACGACGAACTCAGTGTCCGCGACTCTCTCGGAAAATGGTTCCGCGAAGAAGGCTACGAAATCGGCACTGCCGAAAGCGCCAGCGACGCCCTTACCCGCATGGCCGAGAACAAATGGGACCTCGCCCTGCTTGACATCAAGATGCGAGGTACCGACGGCATTGAACTGCAGCGCCGCCTGCACGAAATGGACCCCGACCTCATCGTCATCATGATGACCGGCTATGCCTCGGTGGAAACCGCCGTCACGGCCCTGAAAAACGGCGCTTACGACTACGTCAGCAAGCCGCTTGACCCCGACGAGATCGCGCACCTGGTGAAAAAAGCCCTCGCTCATCGCCGCGCGGAAAAAGAAAATGTCCGCCTCCGCGAAACCGTTGCCGAGGCCACGCGTCCCGGCGACCTGGTGGGACAAAGCCCAGCCATGCGCAAAGTGTTCGAGGCCATCGAAACCGTTGGCCCCACCGACGCCAACGTTCTCATCACCGGCGAGAGCGGAACCGGTAAAGAGCTCGTCGTCCGCGCCATTCACGCCGCCAGCCTGCGCCGCTTCCATCCTCTGGTCGTCATTCACTGCGGCGCTCTCACCGAGACGCTGCTCGAGAGCGAGCTTTTCGGCCACGAAAAAGGCGCGTTCACCGGAGCGCAATACCGCAAGAAAGGCAAATTCGAAATCGCCGAGGGCGGCACTGTGTTTCTCGACGAAATCGGCGACATCAGCCTGAAGACCCAGACCGACCTGCTGCGCGTGCTGCAGGAGCGCGAGATCACGCGCGTCGGCGGCAATCAGGTCATTAAAGTTGATTTCCGTTGCGTCGCCGCCACCAACAAGAATCTCGAAAGCTTGATCGAAGAAGGCACTTTTCGTCCCGACCTCTTCTACCGGCTGAATGTCTTCCACATCGAACTCCCGCCGCTGCGCGACCGCCGCGAAGACATTCCTCCGCTGGTCGAACATTTCGCGAAGAAATTCTCCTTGGCCATGAGCAAGCACATCACGCGCATTGCACCCGCCGCCATGGACCAGTTGCAGCAGCAGCCCTGGCTGGGAAACGTCCGCGAGCTCGAAAACGCGGTCGAGCGTGCCATGGTTGTGGCTCAGGAGCCCGAACTTCGTGAGCAGGACTTCATCTTCAAGACGCAGCCTTCTCCGGCCGCCGCCGGCAAGTCCCTGGACGACATCGAGCGCACCCACATTCTGCGGACCCTCGATGAATGCGGCGGCAACCAGAGCCGCGCCGCCGAAGTTCTCGGCATTGACCGCGTCACGCTTCATCACAAGCTCAAGCGCTACGGCTGGTCGCGCACCCCGGTCGAAGCACGATGATCCTGGGCTGATGGGTCCGGCTGAAACGAAGGCTGGTTGGAATGAATCTGGTGCGATTGCTACCGGTCGGAAAAGTAGAGCCTGCCCTGTTGCAGGAGTTGTGCGCCGAGATTCCGCGGCGGTTCCGTGTGCGCTGCGAGATTTTCCCGGCTGAAGTTGATCCGCTCCATGCCTACCACGCCGAGCGCCAGCAGTATCATTCCTCCGAAATCATCGAGCGTATGCAGACCCTCGTGCGCCCTCAGGACTGGCGGCTGCTCGGCGTGACCGGTGCGGACCTCTACATCCCCATCCTGAAATACGTTTTCGGCGAGGCCCAAATGGGAGGACGTTGCGCCCTGGTCTCCTTTTACCGCCTGCGCCAGGAATTCTACGGTCTCGACCCCGATGACGCCCTGCTCGGCCAGCGCCTCCTCAAGGAATCCATTCACGAACTCGGCCACACGCTCGATCTGCAACACTGCCAGGACTACCGCTGTGCCATGGCCTCAGCCCACGCCGTTGAATGGATAGACCTCCGCGAGACTACCTTATGCGACTCCTGCCGATCGCAGGTCGAATCGAAGATGTCTATGGCTGGAAAACAGTACTAGGTGGGAATGTATTCAGATTGGCTGCTCATGTGGGGACAGCCGCCTCGGCTGTCCCGCGATCAAAAGTAGAACCCTACGCCGCTGTCCCCGACTGTCCCCCAGAGCACAATTCCTTTACCGCAGCCTCCACGAGCGCGTCCATGGCCGCCGCCACCGCGGGAGACAACTCCGTACTCCAATCCACATTCGCCGGCTGCACGCCCAACAGCACCACCGCCGGCTGCTGCCGTGCCAGCACCCGCAACGCTACGAGCAGATCGGAAACGCCCAGCTGGTGTACGCTGCTGCTGCCGGGCAGGGAATTCAACTGCTCGCCATTCATCCGTACCACCGTGCCTGGAGCTTCCCCCACGTCTACGGCATCAATCACGAGCAGGCGGGAACAATCCCAGACGTAAGAGAGCAACTCCAGCCCCAGAGTTCCCCCCTCCACCAGGGTCACGTCCTTTGGAACTCGCGCGTCTTCGCGCAGCCGCGTGATCGCCTGCGCTCCCGCCCCATCATCGGCGTGCAACACATTGCCCAGGCCCAGCACCACGGTCTTGCCCGGTCCAGCCTCCATCACTTCACCTGGCCTGAATCCTCTTCCAGTTCGTGCCTGGGAATGAACTTGTAGCCCGTGAAAATGCTCTCAATCAGGCCGTTCCGCTCTTCCCACGAAACCAGCACGGCGCTGTACACATGATGAATCACGAAAGCGAAGAACGTGAACATGATGCAGAAATGCAGCAGCCGCAGATGCTGAATATCCACCACGCCCGGAATCCAGCTAAACAGCCATCCCAGCAGCCACTGGCCCCGAACATACGTGTACAGCGTGAGCCCGGTAATGATCTCAAGCAGCATAAACGTGAACATCACCAGATACGTTACCGCCGCCAGTGCGTTGTGGCCGACATGGTGGGCCAGGTCCTTCTTCAGGAAGCTGTAATAGGCGACCATGTTTCCCATGCCTCGCCACTGCCGTTTCTTAATAGGCCAAAACGACCGCCAACTCGCCCAGTCATTCCCCACGAAAAACCAGTACATTCGCAGGATAAACGCGCTGATGAACACGGCTGCCGCCACCTCATGAATGAACCGCATCCTGGCCATCAGAAACATCGTGTTGCTTTTGCCCACGATGAACGGATCGTGTATGTAATAGCCGGTGAAGGCCAGCACGCCAATGGGCAGAACCATGAACCAGTGCGAGACCCGCACCGGCAACTCCCACACATAAGTCCGCACCGGCAAGGTGGAAGGATAAGGACGATGCGCCTCACTCCATGCATGTTGTCCTGGTGCCAGTGAGCCCATGGCCGCCTCCTTTCATAGTGGCTTTACGCCATCCTCAACTCGCTTTTACTTGCGTATACCGCCGTCCCCGCGCGTCCACCACGTGCACCGCGCAGGCCAGGCACGGATCAAACGAATGCACCGTGCGCAGGATCTCCAGCGGACGCTCCGGATCGGCAATCGGCGTCTTCAACAGCGCCGCCTCGTACGCTCCCCGTTGTCCCTTGCTGTCGCGCGGCCCTGCGTTCCACGTGGTCGGCACCACGCACTGGTAGTTCTGGATCTTCTTGTCCTCGATGTGCACCCAGTGCCCCAGCGATCCCCGCGGCGCCTCGTGGAAGCCCCAGCCCTGCGCCTCTTTCGGCCAGGTATCGGGATCCCATTTCTCGCCGTTGTGAATGCGCAGGTCGCCATGTCCCAGCTTGTCGCCCAGTTCGGCCACCCACTTCGTGACCTGTCCCGCCATCACTTTCGCCTCCACCGCCCGCGCCGCAATCCGGCCCAGCGTGGAGAACAGCGCCGTCGCCGGCGCATTCAGGTGCGCCAGCACCGCATCCACTACTGGCTTCACATCCGGATGCCCCGATGCATACGCCACCAGCATCCGCGACAGCGGCCCCACCTCCATGGGATGGTCCTGGTACCGCGGAGCCTTCAGCCACGAGTACTTCTGATCCACATCCAGATGCTCGAACGGCGGCTTCGGCCCCGTGTATTTCGGCTTCGTCTCGCCCTCATAAGGATTCTTCCCGCCCTGATCCCCGTCGCCGTACTCATACCAGGAGTGGGTCACATACTCGCTCACGTTCGCCGGATCCACCGGATGCACCTTCGACAGGTCGTGCCCGAAAATCGCACCCCGCTGCAGGTAGAACCGCGCCGGATCCTTCACTCCTCCCTGCGGATAGTCGCCATACGAGAGGAAATTCCCCAGCCCCTCGCCATGCCCGAACCAGTCACGGTAGAAACTCGCCACTGCCAGCACATCCGGCACGTACACCTGATCCACAAACGCCTGCGCCTTGCTCGCCAGTTCCGTAAGGAACGTAATCCGCTCCGGATTGATGGTCGCGCCCGGCTCGTTCGGATCCATCGCGGTCGCCATTCCGCCCACCAGATAAGTCTGCAGGTGCGGGTTCTTGCCGCCCAGCACCGCGTGTATCCGGATGTAGTCCTTCTGGAACTCCAGCGCCTCAATGTAATGCGCCACCGCCAGCAGGTTCGCCTCCGGCGGCAGTTTATACGCCGGATGGCCCCAATACCCGCTGCTGAACAGGCTGAGCTGCTTGCTTTCCACCAGGGCTTTGACCTTGTCCTGAATGCCCTTGAAGTAGTTGCGGCTCGACTTCGGCCACGGCGAAATGGATTCCGCCAGTTGCGAGGTCTTCGCCGGATCGGCTTTCAGCGCCAGCGTCACGTCCACCCAGTCCAGCGCGTGCAGATGGTAGAAGTGGATCACGTGATCCTGCACATACTGGCTGGCGCCAATGATGTTGCGGATCAGGTTCGCATTTTCGGGCACTTCGATGCCCAGCGCGTCCTCGACCGCCCGCACCGAAGTCAGCGCGTGCACGGTGGTGCACACGCCGCAGATGCGCTGCGTCCAAATCCACGCCTCCCGCGGATCGCGCCCGCGCAGGATCAGCTCGATCCCGCGGAACATCGTTCCCGAGCTCCAGGCATCGGTGACCGCGCCGCCGTTCACCTCGGCTTCAATGCGCAGATGGCCTTCAATGCGAGTCACTGGATCAACTACGATGCGTGCCATACGCTCCTCCTGTCAGGCCACCGCCAGCCTTGCACGAACGCTTTTGGGTGGCGCAGCGCTTCGAGCGCTGCGATTTGCCAGCCCTCTCTCAACGGCGGCTTCAGCCGCTGAGGGACCTTTCCAAGAACCTGCCTGCTCTTATCCCTTGTCGGGCCCGGGCGCCGTCCGCATGCGGTCCCGGATCGCGCTCGCGATGCCGTGGACCACCGTGGCCCCCGCAACCGCCGCCGTAATTCCGATTCCGATCTGCCCGGCGGTCACATCCGCGCCAAATCCCGGTACGTTCGGCAACCGGTTATAAAACGGAGACTTGGTCTCCCAGAAGTTGTACCCGCCGCAGCCCACGCACCCGTGCCCGGCCTTGACCGGCCAACTCGTGCCGTCGTTGAACCGCACCGACGGGCAGTTGAACGTCGCCTGTGGGCCCTTGCAGCCCATCTTGTAGAGGCACCACCCTTTACGATGTCCTTCGTCGCCCCATTCCTGGGTGTAGCGTCCGGCATCGAAATGGGCGCGCCGTTCGCACTGGTCGTGGATGATCCGTCCATAGGCAAACAGCGGCCGGTTATATTGATCTACCGCCGGCAGTTCGCCAAACGTCAAGTAATGCACCAGCACGGCTGCCGTGTTCGCCGGATTCTGCGGGCATCCGCCCAGATTGATGACCTTGGCCTCGGGCACGGCCTCCGAGATCCCTACCGCCCCCGTTGGATTCGGAGACGCCGCCACCAGCCCGCCATACCACGCGCAAGCTCCGGCCGCGATGGTCGCCGCTGCGTTCGAGCAAACCTCTTTCGCGATGGACAGCGCCGTCTTGCCCGCGACCGTGCAGTACACCCCGTCGTCGGCCAGCGGAATCGCCCCCTCCACCACCGCCAGGTACTTGCCCTTTTCCTCTTTCACCACGCGGTTGAGCGCCGCCTCGGCCTGGTGCCCCGCTCCTGCCATGATGATCTCGTGGTACTCCCACGAAAGCAGGTCCAGCACCACGTCCAACACCGGGGGATTGCTCGACCGCAGGATGGCCTCCGAGTTCCCGGCGCAATCCTGGAACTGCAGCCAAACCAGTACCGGTTTCTTGGTCTTCTCCAGCGCGGAAGCGACCTGGGCCACGTACCTCGGGGGCAGGGCCAGGGCTGCGGTCATGGCAGAGCAGAACTTGATAAACCGGCGCCGGCTGACGCCTTTTTTCTGCAGGGCCCCATAAAACGATTCATTCGGCGGGATCATAGGGTCATCCTTCCTGGGAGATGCCGTTCCGCTCCACCCGGAGCCGGAACCACACCCTACGTCAAGCACACGGATTGGGTTTAAGTACCATCACTCCCTCGAACCGGGATGTGACGACACTCACAAATGCGTGTGATTCCAAGTAGAACGTGCGGCGCGGGCGCCCCGCACGCGAATGCTGTCCCCGGCTGCTCCACCCTTCGCGCTTTTCGAAGGGTGGCAACAGCCAGAAACACGCATGTGGGGACAGCCGCCCTCGGCTGTCCGGTCGAGCGCAGCTCGACCTGGCTCAGTCACAACCCCCTCCCCCGTAGTAAACTTTCCGCCATGATGCCCCGACTATTCTTAGTCCTTGTGCTCGCCGCCTTGGTTCTCGCCCAGCCGTCCTCAAGACAAAACCGGGGAGTTCAAGAACAACCCTTCGGCACGCATGACGGGAGGCCCATTACCTTGTACACGCTCACCAACTCTCACGGCGTCGAAGTCCGGGCCATGAATTATGGCGGCATCATCGTTTCCATCCGCGTCCCCGACCGCAAAGGCCAGCTTGCAGACGTCGTCCTCGGCCACGACACGCTCGAAGGCTACATCCCCAATCCTCCCTACATTGGGGCCATCATCGGCCGCTACGGCAACCGCATCGCCAACGGCACTTTCACCCTCGACGGCCAGACCTATACGCTTCCCAAGAACGACGGCCCCAACACGCTGCACGGCGGCATCGCCAAGACCTTCGACCGCGTGGTGTGGGATGGAGAGCCCCTCAAAGGCAAGACGGGCGTGGCTTTCAGCTATCTCAGCAAAGACGGCGACGACGGTTTTCCCGGCAATGTGAAAGTGAAAGTCACCTACAGCCTGAACGACGACGACGAAACCGTGATCTCCTACGAAGCCACCACCGACAAAGCCACGCCCATCAACCTGACCCAGCACAGCTATTTCAATCTGGCAGGCGAAGGCACCGGCGACATCCTGAATCACGAAATCATGATCAACGCCGACCGCTTCACCCCGGTGGACAAGAACCTGATCCCCACCGGTGAACTCCGCCCGGTGAAAGGCACGCCGCTCGATTTCACCACCCCCACCAAAATCGGCGCCCGCATTGACGATGCCTACGACCAGATGGTTCTCGGCCACGGCTACGACCACAACTTCGTCATCAACCGCAAGATCAAAGACGACGGGATGGCTCTGGCCGCCCGCGTCTACGAACCCACCAGCGGACGCGTCCTCGAAGTCTCCACCACGCAGCCCGGCGTGCAGTTCTACACGGGAAATTTCCTCGACGGCACCGTCACCGGAAAGCAAAGCCACGTCTACAAACGCCGTTACGCCTTCTGCCTGGAGACCCAGCACTTCCCCGATTCCCCGAACCACCCCGCCTTCCCGACCACAATCCTGAAGCCGGGAGAAGCGTTCCGCGAGAAGACGGTGTTCAAGTTTTCGACGAAATAAATGACCAAGGCGCGAAGCGGTGTTCTCAATAACTTCGCGGAAAACGCGACGCCCCGAAATCAGTAGAGACCAGCCCCGCAGGGGCGGCATATGTTAGCCCAGGACGTAAGTCCTGGGAGAGCATGCGAGAGGTGCAACCGAGTCCGGTAGGGACGGCACGATTTCCTTCCAACAGAAAACAGGGCAAGTGGCTACGAAGGCCGCCAGCTCTACTTCTTGGAGTTGGCTAGGTCTTCGAGCAGCGAAACGAAGACCGATTTTCTCACCCATCGGCAACCGAACGGAGTGTTCTCGGTCACGGGAGGGAAGGCACGCACTGTCTTCGGCAGCCTGATGTAATCGGTGCAGACTCTTACTCCGTCATCGCACTGCTGAGCGGTGTCCTTTCCATCGAAGACGCACTCGTAAGAGACCATCATCGAACTGTATCCTTCGTCGAATACCTCGGAGTAGTGGACTGTTCCATAGCCGCCGTTCGATGCTGTCTTCGGCACGATCGGCTTGGCCACGTTGCGCAGAAAGAGGACGTACTCCCACCCGAGCCTCTCCCCCAGGAACGGCCCGAAGTAGATGGTCTCCCCGACGGCAGCACCTTTGAAGCTCTTCACGATCTCCGCCTTGTAAACCGCGACACTGTACGTCTCTGTGTCTCCAGAAACGACCTTTACAAGGGCGACAGTGTCGGCCTGCTTGAACAGATCGGAGAGTTCGTAGACGCCCGGCTCTGTGATGGTTATTACTCGCGTCTCCTGAGCGAACGTTAGCTGCACAAGAATCGCTAGAATAGAAATTGAGACGGGCATTCGGAATGCTGCGGTCAATCATTTCTCCCGTTTCCTCGGAATGATACTCCCTGCTCGCGAACAATCACGCCTATTTCTCGCACTGGCGCCGCCCCTACTCCCCCCGCAACTCCTCCACCAGCGCCCTCTCCACCTGCTTGCAATGCTCCGCCGTGAGCTTCTTCCCGCTCGACGTCAGATAAAACGTATCAATCGCCATCTGCCCCTCGGTATCAATCAAGGCGATCTCGATATTGCACTCTTCGTCCGACAAACACGACGCGATCCGGTGCAGCAGCCTCGGACGATCCTGCGCAATCACCTGCACCAGCGTCGTCGTCGCCGAGGACGAATCATCAAACTCAATCTTCGTTTCCACTTTCACCTTCGCGATCGTGCCCTTCTCCGACCGCTGCCGGTCGCGCAGCATCTTCTCGAGATCGGCCTCGCCCAGCAGCACGGTCACCACGCTGTTCTTGAACCGCGCCCACTCCGAAAGATTCAACTCCAGCGTGCGGAACCGGTCGGTAAAGTGAATCGTGTCCACGACCGTTCCCGCCGCGTTCGAGAACGCATTCGCCTTCACAATATTCATGCCCCACGCCGCCAGCACGCCGGCTAGCGTGGCAAACAGAAACGGACGGTCGTTGGTCACCAGCGTCAGGTCGTACCAATGCCGCCCCCGCTTCAGCTCCACCTGCACCGGATCGGTGCCCAGGCCGTCCGCCATCTGCATGTGCCGCATCACTTCTTCGGCCGTATGCATCAGCAGGTAGCGCTGCGGAAATCCCTCCAGAAATCCCTTGAACTTGCTGCCCGTCACCGGCGCCAGCGACCGCAGCCGTGCCAGCTTTTCGTCGTTCACGTCGGCATGCACGCGCTGGTCGGCGCTGCGGTTCAGGTAATTCTCCGCCGCAATGTAGAGTTGAAACACGTTCTCTGCCTTCCACGGCGTCAGCGCCTCCGGATTCACCGCCTTGATGTCGGCATAAGTCAGCAGGCAAAGCATCTTCAGTCGTTCCGGCGTCCCCATCTTGTCGGCGAACGCGGCCACCGTTGCGTGATCGAAAATGTCGCGCCGCAGCGCCGAAGACAGCTCCAGATGGCTCGCGATCAGAAACAGCACCTCCGCCCGCTCCTTCGGATCCACATCCAGCCGGTCCATGGCCCGGTTCGCAATCTCCAGGCTGGCCTCCACGTGATTGCCGCCCGGCACTCCCTTGCCCGTGTCATGCAGCAGCAGAGCCAGATACAGCAATTCCGGATCTTCCAGTTCATTGAGCAGTTCGCCATATCGCTTGTCCCACTCCGACTGCGACTGCTTCAGCCGGTGCAGACTTTCGATCGCCAGGAACGAATGCTCATCCACAGTGAAACGATGATAAAAATCGCGCACCACCAGCGAATCAATCAGCTTCAATTCTGGCAACAGCAGCGTCAGCAGCCGCAGCGAGTGCATCGCCCGCAGCGCGTCTGCGGCATACGGCTGCAACAGCGTTTCCTGCAGGTAGAGCCACAATTCCGCTCCCCGCGGCGGCATCGCCGCCAGAGCCGGCAGCGCCTGCTCGATGCGGTACTCCGTGGTCGCGCTCAACTTCAGCCCATGATGCGCCATGAAGTGAAACAGCCGAAGGAGCACTTCGGGGTCTTGTAGAGATGCCGGTTGCTGCAAAAAGATGAGCCCGTCCACCACCGAAAAATCCGCCGTCGTCAGCCGCGACCGCCAGCTTTGCACCTGCCGGTACAGCGCCGACCACGCCTCCGGAATCTCTTCCAGCAGTTGTGCCACCGTCCGCTGCACTGCGCGCGCATGCCCGAAATAAATCCGCATCCAGTCGGCGGCCGAAAGTTCCCCGGCATCCGCCGCCCCGATCTTGCGCGCGGCCGCCGCGTCCTGGGCCTCCCAGCTCAGCGTGTTGTCATCGCGCCCATGCCGGAAGTGCAGAAAACACCGCGCCGACATCAGAAAATCCAGCGCCGCCTCCAGTTGCCTGCGCACCGGAGCCCGCAGCGAACTGCCATCCGGCCAGTCGTGCAGTTTGTCGATCGCCGAAATCAGCGCCAGCCAGCAGGCCACGTTATAGTCGCGCAACCCGCCCGGCACCTCCTTCAAGTTCGGCTCCAGGTGATAAAGCGTCATCCCGTGCTTGGCGTGCCGCTCGCGCGTCACCTCTGCCAGTCCCTGCACCAGGGCCTTGGACTCCCGCATCACCAGCTTCGGGATCACCTTGTCATGCAGCCGCCGGAACAGCTCGCGGTCGCCCGCCAGATAACGGCAGTCGAGGAGAGAAATGGTGAACTCGGTGTTGTTGGGGTCGTAGCGGTCGCACTCCGCCAGCGTGCGCGACGCCGGGCTCAACTTCAGCTTCAGGTCCCACAATTCCTGGGAAAAACGTCGCACCGGATCTTTGAAGGCCTGCTCGGCGTCGCGATCGGCGAAAAGAAACAGCAGATCAATGTCGGAATAAGGGAAGAGCCATCCCCGCCCGAACCCTCCCGTGGCCACCAGCGCAAAATTGGCCAGACCTTCGAAGGAAGAGCCGAGCGAAGGCCCACCGGAAGAAACGATGTCCTGCCACAACCGCTTAAGAACGCCTTCTACCAGCCGTGTGCGTTGCGCCACGGCCGCACGCCCGTCACCGCTGACCTCAAATTCCCGTTGAATGCGCGCCGATTCGCCGCTGAGGGAAGTGCGAAGTTCGCTGATCAATGAGGACGCCGCCATCATGAAAGCTCAAGCGGATCGCTCCGCTCTACAACGCTCCCTCACCGCGCTCATCGTTGCGGATACGGATTGCCTCGTCCACGCGCGACAGAAAAATCTTGCCGTCGCCGATCTTCCCCGTCCGCGCCGCGCCCAGGATGGCCTGCACCGCCTTCTCCACCATGGCGTCGGCCAGCACCATTTCCAGCTTGGTCTTGGGAATCAGGTCCACGCTGTACTCCCGCCCGCGGTACACCTCGGTGTGCCCCTTCTGCTGGCCGTGGCCTCTCACCTCGATCACCGTCATGCCTTCGACGCCGACTTCGTGCAGCGCAGTCTTGACCGCGTCGAGCTTGGAGTTTTGAATGACCGCTTCAATCTTCGTCATGATGTTCACAAGTCCTGTTCCGCGTTTGTCACACTGCCGTCGCGCCTCTATGCCGACGCCTCCCAATAGTACCCCTCTTCTCCATGCTGGGAGAGATCCAGGCCCTGCACCTCTTCCTCCTCCGAAACTCGTAACCCGATCGTCACATCCACCAGCTTCAGAATCGCCAGCGTTCCCACAATAGCCAGCACCCAGGCAATTGCCACGCCCACCATTTGATTGAGCAACTGGTGCGCGTTGCCCTCAAGCAGGCCAGAGGCCAGGGTATTGCCCTGTGCATCTTTGAAAATGGGATTCACCGCGCTCACTGCGAACACGCCGGTCAGCAGCGCTCCCAGCGTCCCTCCCGCCCCGTGCACGCCGAAAGCATCGAGCGAATCGTCGTATCCGAACCTGGCTTTGACCTTGGCAACCATCCAGTAGCAGAACACGCCCGCAATCAACCCGATCGCCAGCGCCGGCATCGGCTTAACAAATCCCGCCGCCGGGGTAATTGCCACCAGTCCCGCCACCGATCCCGAGATTCCTCCCAGCACGCTCGGCTTGCCATTCCGCAACCACTCCGCGCCGGCCCATCCCACGGCCGCTGCCGCGGCGGCGAAGTGCGTGGCCACAAACGCGCTCGTCGCCAGACTGCCCGCGGCCAGAGCGCTTCCGGCATTGAACCCAAACCATCCCACCCACAGCAGGCACGCGCCAATAAAACTCAGCACCACGCTGTGCGGCGGCATCGGTTCTTTGGGATATCCCACGCGCTTGCCCAGGTACAGCGCGCACACCAGCGCCGAAACTCCCGACGTCACATGCACCACCGTCCCGCCCGCGAAATCCAGCGTCGGAAACCGCCCGCCCAGCGAGGCATTCAGCAGCCCGCCTTTGCCCCATACCATGTGCGCCATCGGGTCATAAACGATGATGGACCAGAGCACCATGAAGGCCAGCATGGCGCTGAACTTCATGCGTTCGGCGAACGCGCCCGCGATCAGCCCCGGCGTAATGATGGCGAACATCAGCTGGTAGACCATGAAAGTCTGCGCCGGAATCGTCGCCGCATAATCCGCATCGGGCGCCGCTCCCACGCCCCGCAGGAACAGATTCTGCAGCCCTCCGATGAAGCTGTTTCCCGCGCCAAACGCCAGGCTGTAACTGAACAGCCCCCACAGCACGGTGATCACCGCCATGAGCGCGAAGCTCTGCATCATCGTGCCCAGCACGTTTTTCTTGCGCACCAAGCCGCCGTAAAATAACGCCAGCCCGGGCCCGGTCATCATCAGGACCAAAGCAGCGCTGGTCAGCATCCACGCGTTGTCGGCGGAACTTTTCGCGTCGGCGGCCTGCTGCTCCAGTTTGGCCAGCCGCGCATTCGTGTCCGTCGCCGGGGCAGCCGTCTGGGCGCAAACCGCCTGCGCCAGAGACAGGATCAAGGTCAGTATCAAACAGGCCGTCACCAGCCCGGCGACCGGCCTTTTCGCAATAGACACTTCTGCATGACTCCCGTCGAGCGGATTCGCGTCCAGTAGAGAATGCAACGACGCCTCACTGTACCGTCCGCCCCACCTTCGCGGAAATCGAAACTATTTATCGTGCCTATCAGGTTTTGTTATTGAATCGGGCGGAGGCCGCGACTCCAGGGGGTTAGAACTCGAAAACTGCGGAACACCTTCGTCACTGCGTCAACCGGAATTCCCCGTGCAGCTTGGCGGTCGAATCCTCTCCTGCCCAAACATCGAACTGCTCCGGTTCGACCGCCCATTCCTTCTTGGCCGGACTCCAGAACCGCAGTTCTTCCGGTCCAAGCGTGAAATGGATGGTCTGTTTCGCGCCCGCTGCCAGGCTCACCCGCTGAAAGCCTTTCAGTTGCCTCACCGGACGGGACGCGCTTCCGGCTCGCTGGTGAATGTAGAGTTGCGCGACTGCGTCTCCAGCGCGGCTGCCGGTGTTGGTTACGTCAACCGAAACCTCCAGGCTGGCTCCCACCTTTGCCTCCGCCTGGCTCACCTTCAAGTTGTCAAAAGAAAACGTCGTGTAGGACAACCCGTATCCAAACGGATAGAGAGGTGTGGTGAGTATGTCCCAATACCTCGACCTGAAACCTGGAGCGTCTTCGGGAGCCTGCGTCCGGTTGTGGTTGTAATAGATGGGAACCTGCCCCGTGGCCCGCAGCCAGCTCACCGGCAAATGTCCTCCGGGATTTGCGTCTCCAAACAGCACGTCGGCAATGCCATTCCCGCCCTGACTTCCCGGATACCACGCCTCCAGAATCGCCCCCACGTGCTCGGCCGCCCATGAAATCTCCAGCGGACGCCCGTTCACCAGCACCAGCACGACCGGTTTGCCGGCAGCCGCGACGGCTTCGAGCAATTCCTGCTGTCCGCCGGAGAGCCTTAGGGATGACCGCGATGCCGCCTCTGCGCTCATCAGGCCGATCTCGCCCAGCACCATGACCACCACATCCGACCGCCTACTCGCGGCCACCGCATCTTCAAAGGCTCTCTTCGCTTCCTCCGCGCTCTGCTTCGGCTGCTCTTGCATCGGCACGAGCGGATTTCCCTCGAATATGGAAGCAATATCGCGGCGAATATTCGGCCCGTGCGCGAATTCCACCCGGACCGCACTCCCCACCTTGTTCTTGATGCCCTGCAGAATGCTCACCGTGGGCCTCGGCTTCCCTATATTGCCCCACATTCCCAGCAAATCCCCTTCCGCGTCCGCCAGCGGGCCAATCACCGCAACCGACTTGATCTGCTTGCCGCTCTTATCGAGTGGAAGCAGATTGTGCTCGTTCCGCAGCAACACCACCGACCGCTGAACCGCCGCCCGCGCCGTCTCCAGATGCTCCGGCGCGTTTAACACCTGCTGCAGGCGCCCCTCATCCAAGTAGGGATGTTCGAACAGCCCCAGTCGAATCTTGGTTTCAAGAATCGGCAGCACGGCATCGTCAATCTGCTGCATCGAAATGCGCCCCTGCCGCACTTCCGCCGCCAGATATTTCAGGTACGTGCCGCTGGCCATATCCATATTCAGCCCGGCGCTGAACGCTTTATACGCGGCGTCGTCTCCGTCGCGCGCGTATCCGTGGGTGATCAAGCTGTGCACCGCGACCGCGTCACTGACCACGAAGCCCTGAAAGTTCCACGCTTCGCGCAACACGTCATGCAGCAGCCAGGCGTTTCCGCTGGCCGGAACATCGTTCAGATCCATGTAGGCGCTCATCGCCGAGCCCACGCCTGCATCCACCGCCGCCTTGAACGGCGGCAGGTAGACGTTCCACATGGCTTCTTCGGGAATGTAGGACGAGTCGTAATCCCGTCCGCCGTCGGCCGCACCGTAACCCGCAAAGTGCTTCATGCAGGCCAGCACATGGTCGGGCGACGTGAGGTCCTTCCCCTGAAACCCAAGCACCTGCGCCCGGGCCATGGCCGCGCCCAGATACGGATCTTCCCCGGCCCCCTCGACCATGCGGCCCCAGCGCGCGTCCCGCGCAATGTCCACCATGGGAGCGAACGTCCATTGAATGCCCGCCGCCCGCGCTTCCTGCGCGGCCACACTCTGCGCCCCTTCCACCAGTTTCGGATCCCACGACGACGCCATCGCTATCGGCGCCGGAAAGATCGTGTGATAGCCGTGGATCACGTCCAGCCCGAAAAGAATGGGAATATGCAGCCGCGACTCATCCACGGCGATATGCTGCCAGCGGTTGATTTCCTTGGGATCGGATACCCACAGCACCGATCCCGCCCCGTATTTCCGGGCAATCTCCTCCGGCGCCGTGTCAACCTGTTCTTTGAAATCGTCGGTCGGGATGCCGGGCAGCTGTGAGAGTTGCGCTACTTTTTCTTCCAGCGTCATCTGTGCCAGCAGATCGCGAGCGCTGGGACGTGTTTGGGCAAAGGACGCCAGAACACACACCGGCGCCAGAAGAATCACAACGATCCACCGCAGCCGCATCGTTCGCTGCACCGTTCCGAAACTCATTATTTGGCCGGCCCCTTCGGCGGTTCCTGCGCCGGCTTCGCGAACCTCGCCTCATCCACCGGAACGTTCTGTTTTACTTCGCTCACCTGAATCGTGAACCGCCCACTGGGCCGCGCCAGCGTCCACCGGTACGGAATCTTCACTCCGTCCGCATCCCGGTAGTCGGCATAATCAATCTGCGTCGGCATCCATCCCAGCGCCGTATCGCCGAACCGCACCAGGCGCACCAGCAGTCCGGTCTGCACATCAAAATAAAGACGAATCGGAGTTTTTCCCGCGCGCTGTCCCACCACCACATAGGCCTCGTGGTCGCCGATTTTCTCCATCCCCCTCACCTGCATCTCGCTGAACATCGGTTTCACGTGCGTTGCCAGATGCAAATCCGCGTCAATCGCCGCCCCATCCAGATCGCTGCCATGCATCTCGCGCAGCGGACGCCCCGGCATTCCCAGCCATCCTTCCTGCCCGTTAAACGCCGTGACGTTGTCCCCCTCCGGCATGTGGGTGAACGAAATTCGCTTCTCCGGATCCTTGGCATAAATGTCAATCGGCAGCGAACGCCCGCCGAAATCAATCGTCCCCTTCATCACGCGGCTGGTGACTTTCCCGATCGCCGCCGCCCCGCCCGCCGCCTGAACATACTTCTCAATCAGTGCGTCCGCCGCCGGCGCAGCGTTCTCCTTGCTCTCTCTTGCCATCGGCCTCGGCGCGCTCATGCCGGGCTTCATCTCTTCCATCATCACGGCCGGGATCGCAACCGGTTCCGCGCTCCCGCGATGGCACGAATAGCAAGTCACTTCCCGGTGCCCATCGAAGCTATCCGCATTAATAGCGAACATCATCTCGATCATCTTGCGCGCCGTCTGCTTGTTCTTCTTGTCATCCTTTTCGAACGCGCCCTCCACGTGACAGAACTCGCACTCCACCCCCAGCGACGCCGTGATGAACTGCATGGTGGGAAAAATCTGGCTGGCCGGCACTCCCTTGAGCACCTGAATGTTCTTGAATTGCTCCTCTGCCTTCTTGTCCCCACCTTGCGGCCCCGGCACGCTCGGCCCCGCATGCACCGCGCTCGACTGCGCTTTCACTCCACCGACCAGAAACGCAAATGCAGCCAATAACACCGCCATCCCCAGGGCCAGCGTCCATTTCCTGTTCATCGCTTCTCCTCAGTTGGAATCAGAAAAGTCTAACAGAGCGCGAACTGGGGGGCTGCGGCGGGCCTCGGCCATTTCCAACAAAATCCTCAGCCCAGTGGGACTCGAATCAGGTTGAACAGGCTCCAGGCCACGTACGCCACGATCATGCCAACGACGGCCGGTGTCACCAGCGCACGATACCGCGTCTCCATCAGATCGGCCAGCACTCCTGACACGAAAACAAACAGAAACGGAATCGCCGCCAGCAGAAACCCCGCTCCGGCAAGGTGCGGATGCGCCATCCCCAGCGCGAAAAACAGCACCGCGACCAGCAACGGCGCGGTGTTGCCAAAGTAGCGTGTGCGCGGCCACGCGCCGTAGGTCACCAGCGCAACCGGAAGCGCGAGGGCGAGCGCCGGGCACGCGCGCCCGATCTGCACCGCCACCTGTTGATAGACTCCGAGGACGCCGAATCCACGCCACGTCGCTCCCCAGAACCCGGCGTGCCGCATGCTTTCACCGAACGCATGCGGATGAAAAAAATAAACCGCGAACAGCAGAACCAATCCCACCATGCAGGCGGCGATCCAGATCACGCTGCCAGCCTGCCGTCGCACCGGAGCGACATAAAGTAGAAACCCCAGCGCCATCGGCGCCAGCACGATCATCGAGAACTGCGCCCCCACCGCGATCGCCAGCGAAATTCCGAGCAGCACAATCCGCCGCCAGTTCCACAGCACAACTTCCCGCGGAGCGTACAAAGTGTGTGCCACCGCGATGGCCGTGAAGATCGTCCCAAAAGCGCCCCATGCCGCCACAATTTCCGGCTCCGTATGCCATACCGCGCTAGCCTGAAGCAGGGAGGGCGAGAAGCAATAGAAAGTGAGGGCGACGAACCCTCCCCCGTTGCCGCAGAGTCGCCGCGCCACATACCACAGCGACGCGCCCAGAAAAACGCCGCAGGCCAGAAAAGGAAGGCGCGGAAGCCATCGCCAGTAATCTGAGAGCTCCGTATTCCACAGGCGTTCGGGCCACACCAGCAGCGGTGCAGCCGTCACGATGGAGAGCAATGGGGAGTGTTCTGTGTCGAAGCCATCTTCCGAGACTTCGGTGAAGGGCGAGCCGTGAGGGTTGGGATACGGCGCGCCAGCTATCCCTTGGCCATGCCACTGCCGCCAGCCGCCGGCGATTCGCGTTTGTTCCGGTCCGAACAGCGGATCCTTGGCCTCGACCAGCAACTCCATCCTGACCAGCCACAGGGCCTGCGCCAGGAATGCGAGCAGCAGCAGTCCGGCCAGAAATTGCGGACGGCCGAAGCGTTCGCGCGTGAAATAGGGACGCATAAGGTCGAGCCGAGTGTTTTACCATGGCGGAGGCCGTCCGCGAGTAAACTTCTGCGCGGAAACTTCTGCCATGAGCGAGCTTGAAACCAATACCGGGGACACGCCGCCCACAACGCCGACGCCGTCGGCTCCGGATTTCTCCCGCGCTTCGCAACCTTCCTACGCCCGCACTCTCTTTCTGGGATCCGACGGCCTGCGCCCCGGCTGGGGCTTCGCCTTCTACCTGGTGATGTTCTTCCCCCTGCAGCGCATTGCCGTGCATCTGGCCGGGTCGTGGAACTTGGACGCGAGCGGCCTCTGGTCGGGAATGATCGAGGAACTGGGCGTTCTGCTGGCCGCCCTGATTTCCTCGCTTGTCTTGGCCCGGGTCGAGCGCCGTCCGTGGAGCGCCTACGGTCTCCCGCCGCGCCAGTTCTTCGGCAAACTCTTTTGGATCGGCGCAGTCTGGGGATTCGCTGGAATCACCCTGCTGATCCTCGCGCTGCGCGGGCTGAACGTTTTCGAGTTTGGCCACCTCGCCCTGCACGGTGTCCGCATCGCCAAGTTCGCCGCCTTCTGGGGCGTGCTGTTCCTGGTCGTCGGACTCTCCGAAGAATTCCGCTTCCGCGGCTATTCCCAGTTCGCTCTGACGCGCGGTCTCGGTTTCTGGCCCTCTGCGCTGCTGCTTTCCTCCGTCTTCGGAATGATCCACCTGGGAAACGAAGGCGAGGATTGGGTCGGCGGGCTGGGCGCTGCGTGCATCGGTCTTTTCTTTTGCCTCACCCTGCGCCGCACCGGCAGTTTGTGGTTCGCAGTTGGATTTCACGCCGCCTGGGACTGGGGCGAGACCTTCTTCTACTCCGTCCCCGACAGCGGCATGGTTGCTCCCGGACACTTGCTGAGTTCGTCCCTGCATGGCCAGCCGTGGCTCACCGGAGGCACAGTCGGCCCCGAAGGCAGTGTCCTCTGTTTCGCCGTGATCGCGCTGGCCGGGTTCGCCTTCCACCGGGCGTATCCGAAAGCGGCCGCGAGCCAGTACGCTCTTGGTTCCGATTCGGGAGCCAGCCCCACCGAAAAGTAGCTCAGCCTCTGTTCTCTTTTTCTTTGCCCACCTATACTGGTTCCTCATGTTCCATGCCCCAGCAAACCAGGAAGCCGACCTTCTCACCCCGCTGCGCCGCTACTGGGGATACGCTTCGTTCCGGCCTTTGCAGGAGCGCATTGTCCGCAGCCTGCTTGCCGGGCACGACACCTGCGTAGTCATGCCCACCGGCGGCGGCAAGTCGCTCTGCTACCAGTTGCCGGCAGTCATTTCCGAACGCACGACGGTGGTCATCTCTCCCCTGATTGCCCTCATGCAGGATCAGGCCGCCGCACTTGCGCAGATGGGCATTCCCGCCGCGGTCCTTAACAGTACCCTGGCCGGCGAAGAGCAAACCCGCGTCACCCGCCAGGCCCGTGAAGGCGCGTACCGCCTGCTCTATCTCTCTCCTGAGAGGTTGTCGCGCGGCGACACGCTGGGCTGGCTGCAAAAAGTTCCCATCGCATTCTTCGCCATTGACGAGGCCCACTGCATTTCCGAGTGGGGACACGAGTTCCGTCCCGAGTACCGCCAGTTGAGCCGGCTGCGCGGAAGTTTTCCCGACCGTCCCATCGCCGCCTTCACCGCCAGCGCCACCCGCCACGTGCGGCAGGATATTCTGACCCAACTCGCCTTGCGCACTCCCGACAAGTACATCGCCAGCTTCCACCGTCCCAACCTGCGTTATCTCGTGCGCGAGTGCGACAGCGTGGAACAGCCCGCGCTGCTGCTGGCCGCATTGCGCCATTATGACGATGGAAATGTGATCGTCTATGCACCCACGATTAGCAAAGTCGAAGAAACGGTGGACTTCCTTGAGGATCAGGGCATCGCCGCAGTCGCCTATCACGCCAAAATGGAAAACACCGCCCGCCGCCGCAACCAGGAGCGTTGGATGTCCGACGAAGTCCGCGTGCTCGTGGGCACCATCGCTTTCGGCCTGGGCATCAACAAAGCTACGGTCCGCGCCGTCATTCACCTCGCCCTGCCCAAATCCATCGAGCAGTATTACCAGGAAGCAGGCCGCGCCGGACGCGACGGCAACCCTGCCGATTGCGTCCTGCTGTGGCAGAAGAAGGACGCGGGCCTGCTGGGCTACTTCGCCAACCAGATCGCCGACGCCGCCGAGCGCGACCGCGCCTGGCAGCGCTATCACGTCATCCGCGCCTTCGTGGAGTCCAACCAGTGCCGCCATCGCCAGGTCTGCACCCACTTCGGCGAAACGCCCAAGTGGTCGTCCTGCGGCTCCTGCGATGTTTGCGGCACAACGCCCGCCTGGCTGGCCCCGGTCTTTGTGCCCGACCCGCGCAAGCGTCGAGCGTTTGGAGCGCAGCCTGTGCCCGCTGCGGTTGCCGGGAGCGACACCGCTTCGGCTGCTTCACGCTCCACGATCCCTGAGCAGCCTCAGGACGCCGAGTTGCGCGACTACCTCCGCGAGTGGCGCCGGACGACGGCTCGCGAGCAGGGCGTATCGGCATTCGTGGTGCTGCACGACTCTTCCCTGGATGAGATTTGTCGTTTACAGCCCGCCTCCCTTGCCGAGTTGCTGAACATCACCGGAATCGGCGAACGCAAAGCCGACACGTACGGGAAGGGAATCCTTGCGGCGCTCGAACGCTATCGCGCCGGCGCCCGCGCCGCCGCGCTGCCGGAAAAGAAAACCGCCCCGGCCCTGGAAACCCTGCGCCTGCTGCAGGCCGGCAAGAGCTTTGAGGAGATCGCCCAGATTCGCGGCCGGCAAGTCGGCACCGTGGTTAACGCAGTGGCTGTGCTGGTGGAAAAAGGCGACCTCGATTTCCAGCCCGCATGGATTGACCGCAACCGGCAGGCGGTCATCGAAGCGGCCTGCGAACGCCTGGGTCTGGAATGGCTCAAGCCCCTGAAAGACGCCCTGCCTCCGGAGATTACCTACGACGACATCCGCCTGGTGGTGGCGCGTCTGCGCCGTGAGGGGCTTCCGAACAAAACGACGATCCCTGCGTGAAGAAGCTTCCGGAAGCCACTTAAATAACGGGAATCTTGCCCTCTGGGTGTACAATTCCTCGGGTTCCGAATTCCATCAACATCAGTACGAAACATAGGTAGAACGCCAGTTTCTGGCATCGCTCGTGACGGCTCCGTGCGGTGAAGCACGTTTGAACGTGCGGTAACGCACGTTATCTCCTCGAGAAGGGGCAGTCATGAGAATCCTGCTCTATAACCCCGACAATGGTGTTACCCGCAATTTCATGCCGCATCTCTGGATGTTCCTGCTCCAGTCGCTGACCCCGCCCGGGCATGAGGTGCTGCTGATTGACGGCAACGCCAAGCCCATGGACGAGGCTCAAATCGCCCAGTTCGTCCGCGACGAGAAGATTGACCTGGTCGGCATCGGCGCTATGACCCGCATGATCGCCAAGGCGTACCGCATCGCCGACGCCATCCGCGCCACCGGCGTAAAGGTCGTGATGGGCGGACCTCACGTCACCGAACTGGCCGACGAAGCCCTCGGCCGCGACGGTGGCCCGCGCCACGCCGACGCCGTTGCTCTGGGCGAAGCCGATGAAACCTGGCCGCAGATCGTCAACGACGCGGTTCGTGGCCAGCTCAAAGAAATCTACTCCCCCGTGGACGAAACCGGCAAAGAACGCAAGCCTTCGCTCAAGCAATACCCGGTGATTCCGTGGCAGTCCATTGACCTCGACCAGTTCAACTTGGTGCCCAAGGTCGCGACCTCCATGCTGCAGAAAGTCGGCCAAGGCTGGGGAACGTTCCGCATCATTCCCGTCGAGTCCGGCCGGGGATGTCCCTACGGCTGCGAGTTCTGCACCGTCACCGGATTCTTCGGCGACTCCATCCGCTTCCGCACCAACGAAAGCGTGGTGAACGAACTGCTTTTGTTGAAGGCGCGCGCCCGTAAGGAAAAAGGCCAGATGGCGGTCTTCTTCATTGACGACAATTTCGCCATCAATGTGAAGCGCACCAAGTCGCTGCTGCGCGACATCATCGCCGCCGGCGCCCAGGTCCACTGGGTAGCCCAGATCAGCGCCAACCTGCTGCGCGACGAGGAACTGGTGGACCTGATCGCCGCCTCCGGCGGCAAGTGGGTCTTCATCGGCATGGAGTCCATTGACCCGGCGAACCTGAAAGACGTGAACAAAGGATTCAACAAGCCCGGCGAGTACGCTGAGGTGCTCGAGCGCCTGGCGAAACGCAACGTGTACGCCATCACTTCATTCATTTTTGGCATGGACAATGACACCGTCGGCGCGGCCGAGCGCACGCTCGCACAGGTCCGCACCTGGCCGCCGGGTTTGCCCATCTTTGGCTTGCTCACACCGCTGCCGGCAACGCCGCTCTACAAGCGTCTGGAGTTGGCAGGACGGCTTACGCGGCCCAAGCACTGGAAAGAATTCATCCCTTTCGCCATGGCGCACACTCCGCTGAAGATGACGATCGAAGAAGCCCACGCCGAAGTGAAATACGGATGGTCGCATGCCTATAGTCCGGAAGCGCTGGCGCACGCAGTTGACTCGCTCGATGACCAGCCTCTCGGCTATCGCATCAATATCTTCATCGCGCGCCTTTGCTTCCGCGGCATCTACTTCCCAATGATGGGCCGATTCGCGTGGCCAAGAGTGATCGCGCAAAACCGCGCAACGATCTTCAAGCTGGTGAAGGAAGCCATCTTCGGCCGCAAAGCGCGGCGCCCCAGGAATCCCGACAGCGAGGTCTCGTATCAGGATGCAACCCCGGAACAGGTCAGCGCCGGGGACTGAGCAAGGTGCAAGAGCCTGCCTCATGAAATGGTCTTGGGTAGGGCACGGCTTTAGTTGTTAGCCTGCCTTGAGCGAGCGCAAGCGAGCCGGAGGGTGCCGTCCAGAGCCAATAAAAAAGAGGAGGGATCTAGTCCCTGAGGGTCTTGGCGGCCTACCTCTTCGCTTCATTTAGGGAATGGCCTCTAGAGTCGTAGCCAGCTACTTCTCTACCAGTTGTTTTGCCGCGTCCCGTCCTGACCGCACGCAATCCGGCACGCCAATCCCGCGGTAGCCGTTGCCCGCGAGCGCCAGCCCAGGCAACTTCTGGCGTAGCCGCTCCACTCGGTCCAGCCTTTCCAGGTGCCCCACCCCGTATTGTGCCATCGCCGACTTCCACCGATAGACCCGCGCAAACAGCGGCTCGGCGCGCAATCCCACAATCTGCTGCAGTTCGTTACGCACGATCCCGATAATCTGGTCGTCGGCCAGCGCCCACACATTCTCGGCATTCGCTCCCGCAAAAAAGCAACGCAGCAGGGCGCGGTCTTCCGGCGCGCGGTGGGGAAATTTATTGTGCACAAAGGTCGCCGCCAGCAGCTGCCGCCCTTCGCTGCGCGGCACCAGAAATCCGAATCCAGGTGGAAGAGTCTGCCGCACCTCGCGGTCATAGCCGAGTCCGACCGTGATGGACGAACTGTACCGCACCGCCGCCAGCTCAGCGGAAAGCTCCGGGCTGACCATGCGCAGCACGTGCGCCGCCGCGAGCGCGGGCAAAGCGACAATCACGCCATCGAATTGATCCGATTGCAGACCTGCCGACACCACCCAGCCTCCGGCCTCCGCCTGAATGGCCTCGACCTTCGCGTTCGTCAGCAGCGACGCCGGAGTGAGCCTAGAAACGACCGTCTCGGCCAGATGCTGCATGCCATTTTTCAGAGACGTAAACAGCGGCGGCGCTGCCCGCCGTGGTCCACTCGCCATCTTCCTGCGTGCCGCCAGCATGGCCCGTCCCAGACTGCCATGCGTGCGTTCCATTTCCGCAAACCGCGGCAGCACCGCGCGCACGCTCAGGTTCGCAGCCTCTCCTCCGTACACGCCCGAAAGCAGAGGATCGGCGAGCCGGTCCACCATCTCCGTGCCGTAGTGGCGTTCCACAAACGCCGCCACCGACTCGTCATGGTCCACCGCCCGCGGCGGATGAAACAGCTCCTGCGCCATGCGCAGCTTGGTTTTCCAGGAAAAAAGCGGCGACAGCCCCGTAGGCAGAATCTTCGTCGGGACCATGAACATCAGCCCGTCGGGCATAACGACGAGCCGCCCGCGGGTCAGGATATACGTCTTGCGGTCGGCGTCATTCGAACCGATCAGCTGGTCGCCAAGCCCAAGCTCGCGGCAAAGGTCTGCGGCCCACGGTTTTTCCGTTACGAAAGAATCGGGCCCCGCTTCGACCACGCATCCGTCAATGTATTCGGTGCAAAGCACGCCGCCGAGTTGTGAAGAAGATTCGTAGAGAACGTACTCGACATCGGCGCCAGCCCGCCGCTGTCCCTCGATCGCGAAGGCGGCGGCCAGTCCGGAAATTCCTCCGCCGATGATGGCAATACGTTTCATCAGACGCGATTTCCGGAATACTCCTGCACGAACCGCGCCAGGTTCTTCACGTTCTCCACCGGCGTTTCCGGCAGGATGCCGTGCCCCAGATTGAAAATGTGTCCCGGCCGTCCGGCAGCGCGGCGCAGAATGTCCTCCGCCCGCGACTTCAATTCTTTCCAGTCGGCAAACAGCAGCACCGGATCGAGATTCCCCTGCACCGCGCAGCCATGCCCGAGCCGCTGCCAGCCTTCATCCAGCGGAATGCGCCAATCGAGCCCGATCACGTCCGCGCCCGTCTCCTTCATCGCCGGCAGCAGCGTCGCGCTGTCGGTGCCGAAATAGATGATGGGCACGCCTGTCTTCTGCAACTCTTTCACCATGCCCGTCACATGCGGCAGCACATAGCGCCGGTAATCCTCCACGCTCAGGCATCCCACCCAGCTGTCGAAAATCTGGATCGCGTCCGCTCCCGCTTTGACCTGCTCGGCGGAATACGCGGCCGTGACCGTCACCAGTTTGCGCATCAGCGCATCCCAGTCTGCGGGCGAGTTGTACATCATTTTCTTGGCGTGAACGTAGTTGCGCGACCCTCCGCCTTCGATCATGTAGCTGGCCAGCGTGAAGGGCGCGCCGCAGAATCCAATCACCGGAACCCGGTCGGCGAAGTGCTTCGCCACCAGGCTCACCGCCTCCGATACATATCCGAGTTCGGCGGCCCCATCCGTGCGCAGGCGCGCGATATCTTCTTTACTGCGCACCGGTTTTTCGATGACCGGGCCCTCGCCAGCCGAAAAATGAAAAGGCAGCCCCATCACTTCCAGCGGCAACAGCAGGTCGGCAAAAATAATGGCCGCGTCCAGGCCGATAATCTCAGCCGCGGTGATGGTGACCTCGGCCGCCAGCGCCGGCTTCTTGCAGATCTCCAGCAGCGAGTGCTGCTTGCGGATCGCCCGGTACTCGGCCATGTAGCGCCCCGCCTGTCGCATGAACCAGACGGGCGTGCGCTCCACAACCAGGGACTTGCACGCGCGAACAAACTTGGAATGGGGCGCGGACATGACCTTTGAATGTAGCATTTTTGGCCGGGGACGTGCGCGGCGCGGAAGATCAAGAACATAACCACAGAGGCCGCAAAGGACACGGAGGAAAAGCTAGGCTTGTAGAATCACAAAATGAGTTACCGGGCCGTCCGTGTGCTGATGGTTTCGGGGCTGGCGCTCTGCCTGTGCGGTGCCGCCTCACAGAAAGCGGGCAAGCTCGCAGCGCCCACTTTTTATAAAGACGTGCTCCCCATCCTGCAGAATCACTGCCAAAGCTGCCATCGCGCCGGTGAAATCGCTCCCATGCCGCTCTCATCCTATGAGCAAACGCGCCCTTGGGCGCGCGCCATGGCCCATGCGGTCGAAATGAAGATGATGCCTCCGTGGTTTGCCGATCCGCGCTATGGGCACTTCGCCAACGATTCTTCGCTGACCGACCAACAGATCGCAACCATTTCCGCCTGGGCCGCTGCCAGCGCTCCCGCCGGCGATCCCCACGACGCTCCTCCGCCGCGCAAATGGGCCGAGGGCGGGGGTACCGGAACATGGAACATCCCGCAGCCTGATCTCGTGGTGAAGATGCCCAGGCCGGTAAAGATTCCCTCCGAGGGCGAAGTCGAATACACCTACGAAATCGTGCCCACGCATTTCACCGAAGACCGCTGGGTGCAGATGTCGGAGCTCTGTGCCGGCGCCCCCGCGCACGTGCACCATGCCGTGGTCTACATCCGTCCCCCGGATTCAACGTGGCTGCGGCACGCGCCGGTGGGCGAACCCTTCACGGCGTCAACCCTCACCGACCCCGAGGAAAAACGCCAGGCCCACGAAACCACCAGCGATCTGCTGCTGGTCTACGCCCCCGGCAGTTCGCCCGATCATTGGCCCGACGGCATGGCCAAGTTCGTGCCCGCAGGCTCAGACCTCGTCTTCCAGATGCACTACACCACCAACGGTAGCGCAGCCGAAGACCAGACCACTCTCGGCCTGGTGTTTGCGAAAACGCCGCCCAAACAAAGGGTAGTCACGCTGCAACTGAACAATCATGCGCTGATCATCCCGCCGGGCGCCGCCGACTTTCGCGTTGAAGTCCAGGGCACGCTGCCCAACGACGCCACGCTGCTCAGCCTGTTTCCCCACATGCACCTGCGCGGAAAGCGCTTCGAGTACGACATTATTCGCGACGATGGCAGCGCCGAAGTCCTGCTGCGCGTGAACTACCACTTCCACTGGCAATTGAGCTACCGGCTGGCTGAGCCGCGCCTGTTGAGGGCGGGAACGAAACTGCGCGCCATCGCCTGGTATGACAACTCCAAAAACAATCCGCACAACCCGGATCCGGAAAAGACGGTAACCTGGGGCGATCAAACCTCAGATGAAATGATGGTGGGATTTTTCGACGTAGCCTTGCCGGCTGGAATGGATAAGTGGCAGTACTTCGTGCGCCACGAAAATGCTGGAGCCAGACCGGCGCCCGCTCAAACGCCGCCCGCTCAGAAATGACCGCAGCAGCGCGAGCTTGCTACGCCCGGCCCTTTTTCGCCGCCGTCGCCGCCGCTTTGCCCGCCACTTCCCACGGACGCTTCGGCCGGTCCACCACTGCTTTGTCGCGATCTTCAATCCGGTCGTAATGGTAGGATTCGCTCACCGTGCCCAGCGACTCGTTGTAGAGACTGGGCAGGCCCAGTCCCACCTTCAACTCTTCGGCAAACGCCTGCAGCGCCTTCAGGTGGTCGGCGCTCGCCGGCACTTCGGTCTTGGATGTTTTCAGAAACTGCTGATATCCCCGGTTAACCAGCTTCGAGATTTCGCTGCCCACCAGGTATCCGGGATAGGCAAAAATCTTTACCCCATCTTCCGGGGTCTTCTGGATCGCCGCCGATACATTGTACTTACGGAGGAAAACTCGCCCGCTCATGCCGGGAGCATCGGTGACGTCGAACCCGTTGTCGCGCAGCCAGGCCAGCGCTTCCTCATAGGTTCGTGCTTCAATTGTCTTGGCCATTGCGTTCTACTTCAACCTTTCCGCACTCTTGTTGCCTCATCCTATTCGATGCCGGAACCGCGACTATCGCTGGTAACTTTACACAAGCTTGCATCGTGGACGAAACTGACTCATCTAAACAACATACTACATACCGCGTTTCCGGCCATATAGCACATTACGTTGGTCACGGCGATTCGGTTCAAATATGGCACACCCGGATAAACCAGCGATGGAGACAACGCACAACGCGCTGCGTATTGCCCACCCCGCGCTGGGCGAGACCGTTGGCCAAACTGTTTCGGGACACATCGGGAATACGCCGCTGCTGCGGCTAGATGCCGTCACCCGCGACCTGCCGGGTGTAATACTTCTGGGCAAGGCCGAGTGGTACAACCCGGGCGGATCCGTCAAGGACCGCGCCGCCGCCAACATCGTGGCCGAGGGCCGCCGCAGCGGTCAATTCACTCCCGGCAAAACTCTCCTCGACGCCACCAGCGGCAACACCGGCATCGCCTATGCCATGCTGGGCGCGGCCCAGGGATTTCCCGTCAGCCTCTGCGTGCCCGAAAACGTTTCCCGCGAACGCAAGCAAATCCTGCAGAGCTATGGCGCAAACATCCTTTATACCGACCCGGCCGACGGCTCCGATGGCGCCATCCGCCTGGCGCGCGAACTGGCCGCCCGCCATCCCGACCAGTACTTTTACGCCGACCAGTATTCCAACGAGGCCAACTGGCGCGCCCACTATCACACTACCGCCAACGAAATCTGGCAGCAGACTCACGGACGCGTCACTCATTTCGTCTCCATGCTCGGGACCAGCGGCACCTTTGTCGGAACCACGCGCCGTTTGCGGGAGTTGAATCCGCGCGTGCGTTGTATTTCCCTGCAGCCCGATTCCGCTTTTCACGGCATCGAAGGCGCCAAGCACATGGCCAGTGCCATCGTGCCCAGGATTTACGATCCCAGCCTCGCCGATCAGAATCTCGAAATCTCCACCGAAGACGCCTACGCCATGGCCCGCCAGCTCTCGCGCACCGCCGGACTTCTGGTTGGCGTCTCCTCGGCCGCGGCCGTCGTAGGCTGCCTGCAGATCGCCCGCAAGCTTCCCCTGAAGAAAGGACACGAGGCCGTGATCGTGACCATCCTCTGCGACTCAGGAGAAAAGTACTTGAGTGAGAGATTCTGGACCGAAGGGTGAAATTGTCGCGATTGTTGAATTTTGATTGCTGAATGAAATGCGCCGGCTGCCCCACCCTTCTCGCGCTTTTTGCGAGAGGGTGGGGACTTTGACTTTGGTTGTACGGGTGCCCCATTTCTCGCGCGCCTTTTGCGCGAGAAGTGGGGATTTTGACTCTGGGGTGAGTCCAATCTAGTCATGCTGAAAATTTCCCGTCAAGACTACGAAGCCCTCCGCCGCCACGGCGAAGAAACCTACCCCCACGAATGCTGCGGCATACTGTTGGGCCGCGTAGACGATGACGGCACGCGCATCGTCACGTCTACAGCCCGGGCTGGCAACACGCGCACCGATTCGCCGCACAACCGCTACAACATTGATCCCCGCGAACTCGTCCGCATCCAGCGCGAAGGCCGCGCCCGCGGCGAGGACATCATCGGCTTCTACCATTCCCACCCCGACCACCCCGCCCGCTGGTCGCCCACCGATCTCGCCGAAGCCCACTGGTTCGGCTGTTCCTACGTCATCACCAGCGTGGAAAAAGGCAAGGCCGCAACCACGAACGCTTTCGAGCTGACCGGTTCGGACGAAAACGATAAGCATCTGGTGGACGAGAAGATCGAAGTCGCCTGAGGAGAAATCCTGGCGGTGAGAATAGCCATGTGGAGACAGCCGCCCCCGCCTGCCCTGAGCGAAGCCGAAGGGGCTGTCCGTCGAGCGCAGCTCGCTTGATCTTGCCTTTGAATCCTGACACCAGAGCCGCGTTCTGTGACCGAAGCCGCGAAGCGGCGAAAGAATGCAGCCCACGGCGCAAGCCGTGGGGGCCGGGGCAGCGCAAGAGCAAGCCCCATCGGGGCGAAAGAATCTTCTCCCCGAATCTTCCCTCCGAAGCAAACCGCTCCAAATCTGTTGTCCGGCGCGGCATCTGCGCGATTTTCACAAGCGTGAAACCTGATGGTGGCCGTAGATTCACATCGATCCATGTCAATCGAGCGCACGAAACTCCGCATCTGACGCGGGTTGCCGCAGGAAATGACGGTTGCAGTTGCACCAAATCCGGTCATGGGCTTGTGGACGGCGTGCACTCGATTGAAAACTCAGCTAGTTACAACGTGTGATTTTCCGTTGACGGGAAATTTAGAAGGAGTACAACAAGATCGTTCTTTGACAGCTTCTGAGTTTTTCCGGTTGGTGCGGCGTCCGGGGCTCGAGCGGAGTCACTTTCCTGATCGCGAGGTTGGGAAGGAGGGCGAGCAAGGGTCTATAGCAAAGCGCTGGTCGAGGAGAACGAGAAGAAATGTTGAAGGCAAGACAGAGTTCCGAGGCGTAGGGTAGGTTTATCCGGTTGGCGGTGAGCCCGGAGCCCAAGCGAAGATCGCGCGTAGCGCCCCGCAAGGGAGGCTACGAGAGCAGGTCGAGCAAGGGTCAAACGCGAGCTACTGGCCGAGACGAATGGACCCTACATCACCTCGGAACTCTTATTATTTGCCCGCCTAAGCCATAACCCGCACTAAACGACTTCCCTGTACAGCCTGTTGGAAAGAATCCACAATCTCGCGACAACTCTCGCGCCCAGGAACCGGCGACAGAACGCGAGCGGGATATTCATCGTAAGTCTGGCCGTCGAGCAGCCTGCCGTTCTTGGCTTTTCTCACGCCGCCCCACTGCTTGAAGAAAAACGGAACGTGGTATTTGCGGCACTGATCGCGTACCGAGATAACCCATTCCTTCCGCAGCGGGCGCGCCCCCGGGCCGCTCTCGCCGCCCACGATGGCCCAACTGATTCCAGAGAGGTCAAATTCGCCCAAATGCTCGAGCAGAGGCTCGACGGACAGAAATCGCATGCGCGCGGGTGTTGCTTGCAGGTGGCCGATTCGAGGCAACCCGTGCTTCTTGTCCTCGACGCTGACTCCCCACCAGATGTGCTCCTGTTCGGCGGCGAAGCGCAGGCGGCCGCACAGCAGTTCTTTCATGCGGGCCGATCGTTTGGTCAGCACCTGGAATGTGTGCCAGTTCGCCGTGACCATCACGCGGCAGACCATTTCGATGTATTCATCGGGAACGCCCTCGTGAAACAGGTCGCTCATCGAGTTTACGAAGACGAGCTTCGGCGAGCGCCACAGAAAAGGTTCGGTCAGCTTTTCAGGAACCAGGCGCAGGTCGAATCCCTGCTCATAGGGATGCCCCTTGACCCCGCGAAACCGCTCCGCAAAGGTTTCAGCGTAGCAGTGCTTACAGCCGGGACTGATCTTCGTGCATCCGCGCACGGGATTCCAGGTCGCGTCCGTCCATTCGATTTGTGAATTGAGCGACAAAACTACTCCCAAAACCCTTTCTGATCGGTACTGTACTTGTTGACCTCATCCCAGAACTTGTAAGCACGTTCATGTCGTGAGAACAAAGCAAGGCGATACAGAGGAAGGTTCTTTTCGTACGACCTAACCTCTTTCATCGTGTAGAACGGCGGCGGAATGTAGCCTAGCGTAGCCATGCTCTTGCTGAATTCGTCAGCTAGGAAGCGGGTGAATTTCACCGCGTCCCATTGCGCTGCTGCCCATCGCTGCCGCCAGCTACTTGAACCCAGAAACTCGTCAATCTTCGAGGCGTCCTCTTTCACATAGTGCTCGTAATTACGGTTCGCATCCATCCCCAAGGCTAACGTGATCAAAAAGTCCACATAGCGGGCGTTGGCTAGCTCACGAATTGTCTGAAACCTCAGACTGATATCAAAAGGATCGGCGAAACAAAGCGTGAGAACTGTATCTCCCTTCGACCCTGTCGGAATTGCATCGAGAATCTTGGCCACTCGAAGATTACAGTCGCCCTCGACGTATCCGACCTGTGCCTTGGGAGCGTGACGTTCCGCCCGAACCCTTAGGGCTTTGAGTTTCTCGGGTACTTCTTCGCAGAAAACGTACCTGTCGAAAGGATCCTTCACCATCAACGCCCGCAGCGGAGAGCCCACAAGTAGCTTGGAAGTTCCTCGAATCCTAGCGTAGCCCGCTCCGGCATATAGCTCGGCGTATACACGTTGGTCCCACTTCTCTTTCATTCCCGATGAAAATAGCGTCGAATACAGCGACACGAGGCGGTGCTTATCCTCTGCCCAGCCGCCAACGTCCGGACAGATAAAGTTGTCTTCGAGGGGCTGTAACGGATCCTCTCGCATCATCTGAATCTCAGATTCGCTATCTGTTCGCCTTTCAGGCGAAGCAAGTGTTGCATGGTTCGGAGATGGTTTCAATAGCAAGGCGGTTACAGCGGTATATTCCCATGCTTCTTCGCGGGGTTCTTATCCCGCTTGGTCTCCAGCATGGCCAGCGCCTGGATCAGCTTCTTCCGCGTCTCCCGCGGCTGGATCACCGCGTCCACAAAGCCCCTGTCAGCCACCACATAGGGATTCGCCAGCCGGTCGCGAAACTCCTCAATCTTCTCCCGCCGCACTTGATCGCGGTTCGCGGCGGCGTCGAGTTCGCGTTTGTACACAATATCCACCGCGCCTTCCGGCCCCATCACCGCAATCTCCGCCGTCGGCCACGCGTAATTCACATCCGTGCGGATGTGCTTCGACGCCATAACGCAATAGGCCCCGCCATACGCCTTGCGCGTGATGACGGTGACTTTGGGCACGGTCGCTTCCGCAAACGCATACAGCAGCTTGGCCCCGTGCTTGATGATGCCGCCGTACTCCTGCGCCGTTCCCGGCAGAAATCCCGGCACATCCTCAAACGTCACCAGCGGAATATTGAAGCAGTCGCAAAACCGCACAAACCGCGCCCCTTTGACCGAAGCGTTGATGTCCAGCGTCCCGGCGAGCACTGCCGGCTGGTTGGCCACAATGCCCACGCTTCGGCCGTCCAGCCGCCCGAAGCCGATCACGATGTTCTTCGCGTAGTGTTCCTGCACCTCAAAGAAATACGCGTCATCCACCACGCCGCGAATCACATCCTTGATGTCGTACGGCTGGTTCGACTGGTCCGGCACAATCTTGTCGAGCGCCGCATCCGCCCGGTCAATCGGATCCGTGCACGCCTTGCGCGGCGGCTCATCCAAATTATTCGACGGCACAAAGCTCAGCAGCTCCCGCACCATCGAAAGACACTCGGCATCGTCGTGCGCCAGGAAGTGCGCCACGCCTGAAGTCTCGTTGTGCGTCATCGCGCCGCCCAGTTCGTCCTTGGTGACTTCCTCCATCGTCACCGTCTTGATCACGTCCGGCCCGGTGATGAACATATAAGAGGTCTTATCCACCATCAGCACAAAATCCGTAATGGCCGGCGAATACACCGCTCCGCCCGCGCACGGCCCCATGATCGCCGAAATCTGCGGCACCACCCCGCTATACAATGTGTTGCGCAGAAAAATATCCGCGTACCCCGCCAGCGACATCACCCCTTCCTGAATCCGCGCCCCGCCCGAGTCGTTCAATCCAATCACGGGCGCGCCCATCTTCGCCGCCAGGTCCATAATCTTGACGATCTTCCCCGCGTTCGCCTCCGAGAGCGACCCGCCAAACACGGTGAAATCCTGCGCGAACACATACACCAGTCGCCCTTCGATGCGGCCATACCCCGTGATAAACCCATCGCCGTAAATCTTCTGCTCGGCCATGCCGAAGTCGCTGCAGCGGTGCGTCACCAGCTTGTCGGTTTCCTCGAACGTGCCTTCGTCGAGCAGAAATTCGACGCGCTCGCGGGCCGACATCTTGCCCTCTTTGTGCTGCCGCTCGCGGCGCTTGGCTCCGCCGCCGTCTTCGGCCAGATGGTTGCGTTTATTGAGTTCGGCGACTTTCTGTTCGAGATTCATGGGGAAGGATTATAGCGGTTCAGCCCAACCAGCGGTTGTGAGCCGAATCACCAGAACATGTGGGGACAGCCGCCTCGGCTGTCCAGCGAGCGCAGCGAGCCGCTCGTCCCGAAACTCTCCATTGCGATACACTGCCCCCAATGTCTTCCCTCGCCGATCAGATGGGTTTCACCTTCCGCCCTCCAGACCGCCGCGTCTGGAAGGTCCGCGACCTCGTCGCGGCCGTCCGCACTCACATCGAGCGCGAATATTCCGACGCCTGGGTGGAAGGCGAAATCTCCAACTTCCGCGCGCCCGACTCCGGCCATCTTTATTTCACGCTGAAAGACGGCACGCTCAAAGACGGAAGCGCTCAGATTCGCGTGGTCATGTTCCGCTCCTCGGCGCGCCTGCTGCGTTTTCGCCCCGCCGACGGCCTGCAGGTGGTGGTGCGAGGCCGTGTCACCATCTACGAAGACCGCGGCGAGCTGCAGATTTCCGCCGAATACATCGAGCCCAAAGGCGCCGGCTCACTGCAGTTGGCCTTCGAACAACTCAAGGCCAAACTCGAAGCCGAAGGCCTCTTCGCCGCCGAGCGTAAGAAGCCCATTCCCGCGCTTCCGTCGCGGATCGGCATCGTCACCTCCACTCAGGCGGCCGCCCTGCGCGATATCCTCAATATTCTGGAGCGCCGCCATCACTCCGTGAACGTCCTGATCTACCCGGCGCAGGTCCAGGGAGACGCCGCCTCGCTCGAAGTCGCCGCCGGCGTGGGCCACTTCAACCAGCACGCCAACGTGGACGTGATCATCGTCGCCCGCGGAGGCGGCTCGGCCGAAGACCTGGCATCGTTTAACGACGAAGCCCTCGCCCGCGCGGTCGCCGCTTCCGAAATTCCCGTGATTTCCGCCGTCGGTCACGAAACCGACTTCACCATCGTGGATTTCGTCGCCGACCTTCGCGCTCCCACGCCTTCCGCCGCCGCCGAACTCGTTATCCGCTCGCGCCAGGAAATCGAAGATCAGGCCGCCGCCCTGCACGAGCGCCTCGCCCGCACCATCCGCTACCGCTTGCTGATGGGCCGCCAGACCCTCACCGAACTCGCCCAGCACGGTGCCTTCGCCCGCATGATGGAAGCCATCCATCAGCGCCAGCAGAAACTCGACGACCTGACTCACCGCCTGGAACTGGCTCAGCGGCAACGGCTCGAGCAGATGCGCCGCCGCTGGGAAACCATCTCCGCTGCTGTGCGCCACTACGACCTGCGCCTTGTTCTCTCCGGCATGCGCAAAGAACTCGATCGCGTCACCGCCGATCTCGCCTCCGTCATGCGCAACGTGCTCCTCCAGCACAAGGTCCGTAACGATCGTCTCCAGACCGCGCTCGATTCCCTGTCCCCGCTCGCCGTTCTCGACCGCGGCTACGCCCTGGTCTTCGACTCCGAAAGCAAGCTGCTGAAGGATGCGCGCCAGGTCAAGGTCGGCGACGAGATTTCCGCCCGCCTCGCCCACGGCCAGCTCCACGCCGCCGTGACGAAAAAGCAGGAATGAAGAGAAACCATGCGGGGACAGCCGCCCCCGGCTGTCCTGCCGGTGAACCGCCTGCATTACAATGATCCCCAGGTTCACATTCCCCCAGGAGCCGCATTCGAGTGACGCCCGTCATCACGACCTGGCAGCAAGGCGCATGGGTGGCGCTCGACATCCTGCTCGTGGCCATCCTCATCTACCAGGTTCTGGTGATGATTCGCGGCACTCGCGCCGCGCCCATGCTGGTCGGCCTGGTAGTCGTCGCCGTCACCTTCTACCTGGCGCGCATCGGCGAACTCACCACCCTCAACTGGGTCGTCAGCCGCGTTCTTCCTTACGTGGTCTTCGCGCTCATCGTCGTCTTCCAGTCGGAGATACGCCACGTCCTCGCCGACCTGGGCCGCCGGCTCAGCTTCCTGCGCGGAGCCGAAGCCGGCAGCGATTCCTACGACGACATCGTCCTCGCCGCCAATCTTTTTTCCCAGCATCAGACCGGCGCTCTCATCGTGATCGAGCGCGACATCGGTCTCCGCACCCACATCGAGAGCGGCGTGCCCCTTGACGCTCGCCTGTCCTACGATCTGCTGGCCACGATTTTCCGGCCCAGCGCGCCCCTGCACGACGGCGCCGTCATCGTGCAGAAGGACCGCATCGCCGCCGCCGCTTGTTTTCTTCCGCTTTCCATGAATCCGCTGCTCTCCACCCAACTCGGTACACGCCATCGCGCCGCCATCGGCATCACCGAAGAAACCGACGCCATCGCCGTCGTGGTGTCGGAAGAAACCGGCGCCATCAGCCTCGCCATCGGCGGCCAGATCGAGCGTGAGTTGACCGGCGAGCAGTTGCGCCAGCGCCTGGGCAGCGAACTCCGCCGCTACATGGCCCCGGTCACACTGCCCACTTCGATCGCCCGGAATAATGACGACGAATCCGATGCCGTCATGGATTCTCCCCTGCGCGACCCGGCCCCGCAACGCAGCCCGGAACCGGGCTCAGATTCGGAGCCGCGCCCATGATCGGATTCTTCAAGCGCTACGTCCTGCATAACTTCGGCCTCAAACTGTTGTCTCTGCTTTTGGCCGCCGGACTCTGGTTCCTGATTTCGCCCGACGAAGAGCCGGCCGAAGTGGCCCTGCGTGCGCCCATTGTTTTTCAGAACGTTCCCCCTCATCTCGAGATCAGCTCCGAATCCATTCCCGAGGCGCAGATTCGTGTCCGCGGCCCGGAGCGGACCATCCGCCAACTGCAGGCCAACGAGATCCACGCCGAAATCGATCTGGCCAACGTGAAGCCTGGTGAGCGCACCTTCGATCTCACCTCGCAGCAGGTCCGTCACCCCCGCGATGTGTCCGTTGTGCAGGTCGTCCCCAGTCAACTGCATCTGGCATTTGATACGCGCCTCACCCGCGAGGTCGAAATTCATCCCCGCGTGACCGGCAACTTCGCGGCTGGGGAGCAGATCACGAAGGTTGAAGCCGATCCCCCGCGCATCACCATCACCGGCCCACGTCATCACGTGGAAAAAGTGGATGCCGCCACCACCGATCCCGTGGACGCCACCGGCACACGAGGCAGCGGCGTCTTCACCACGAACGTGTATGTCCCCGATCCACTCGTGCAGGTCGTGCAGCTCACCTCCATCCGCGTGACCGTAACCGTCGAGAAAATCGGCAACGCCCCGGCACATTGACGCACGTTCACGACGAGCCCAAGGTTGGCGGAGTGTTTATTGCACTTTCCTTTTGACGGACACGCTGACGGAGGGACGCAACGCCTGACCAGCCGCGAAGCGGCGGAAGAATGCAGCCGACGGCGTAAGCCGTGGGTAGAAAGCGGGAATGAGCGAGCCCCGAGGGGCGAAAGAGACGCTACTCGTCAGAGGCGGTACGGAGTTTGGCCACACCTTTTGTAACGCGCCCTCATTTATCATCGGCTTAGTCGTCCCTGGCCCTTGTCATGACCCAGCAATCCCGCCAGCTCTTCGGCACCGACGGCATCCGCGGCGTCGCGGGAGAATTCCCGCTCACCAAACAAAGCACCTACCTGATCGGCCGCGCTCTGGGCCATGACTTGGTGCGCGCCACGCGCAAAGCCCTGGCCGTCATTGGCCAGGATACGCGCCAGTCCAGCTGCTGGATCGCCGACCGCGTGGCCGAAGGTCTCGCCGCCGTGGGCGTGGAAGTGCACAGCGCTGGCGTCATTACTACCCCCGGCGTCGCCTACCTCGCCCGCTCGCGGGGTCTCGCCGCCGGCATCGTCATTTCCGCCTCCCACAATCCCTGGACCGACAACGGAATCAAAGTCTTCTCCGGCGACGGTTTCAAACTCACCGACGCGCGCGAACTCGCCATTGAAAAAGAAATCTTCGCCCTGCTCCAGAACCCGGCCGCGGCCGACGAGACCGCGCTTCGCATCCCCGGCCCATCCCTGCCCGGCGAGGCCGTCCTCCGCCAGGCCTACATTCAGTCGCTCGCGGCCAGCGTTTCCTCCGACCTCAGCAAGTTGCGCGTCCTGGTGGATTGCGCCAACGGCGCCGCCACCGCCGAAGCGCCGGAGCTGTTTCGCAGCCTCGGCATCCAGGCGACCTTCATCCACATTTCACCCGATGGCCGGAACATCAACGAAGGCTGCGGCGCCCTGCATCCAGAAACACTGGGCAGGAAAGTCGCCGAATCCCACGCCCAGTTCGATCTGGGCGTCACCTTCGACGGCGACGCCGACCGCGCACTTTTTTGCGATGCCGCCGGCCGCGTGGTCAATGGCGATGGCGTGCTGCTGGCCGCCGCCCGCGACCTGCACACGCAAGGGAAGTTAGCCGGCGCAATCGTGGTCTCAACTACCATGTCAAACATGGGCCTCGAAATCGCGCTGAAAAACTCCGGCATCCGCATGCTGCGCGCCAACGTCGGCGACAAATATGTACTCGAAGAAATGCTGAAGACCGGCGCCACGCTCGGCGGCGAGCAGTCCGGCCACATCATCTTCCGTGACGGAGACTCGACCACCGGCGACGGCATACTCACCGCCCTGCGCCTCATGGACATCATCGTGCGCAGCGGCGAATCGCTGGCGGAATTGGTCAGCGATCTGAAAGTCTTTCCCCAGAAAATTCAAAATGTGCGTGTGCGCGAGAAAATCCCCTTTGCCCAGATTCCCGCCGTGCAAGCGGCAATTGAAACAGCCGAGCGCGAACTAGCCGGCAACGGCCGCGTCGTCGTCCGCTACTCCGGCACCGAAGCCCTGGCCCGCGTCATGGTTGAAGCCGAATCAGAAGAGAAGATGCAGGCCCTCACGGCCGGAATTGCGGCGGAGATTCAAAAAGCCCTGGGAGTATAGGGAATCGCTGGTTGCGGGGGTAATGTGGGGACAGCCGCCCTCGACTGTCCGCCGGGCGAAGCCCGGCAGTTTGCCCGGGTGCCCCATTTCTCGCGTCCTTTGCGAGAAGTGGGGCTTTTTCCGGAGTCAACCCCAGGTGACTCGGGCAACCCTACTTCCGCTTCCGCCGCTTCCCCGCTGCCCGCACGGACTCTTCCTCCACCACCGCAAACTGAATCTTCTTCTCCACCGGATCAATCCGGTCCACCAGCACCTGAATCTTCTGCCCCAGGCGGTAAGTCTTGCGAGAGCGTTGCCCAATAATCTCCCGCGTGTTCTCGTGATACGTATAGCGGTCGTCGGTCAGCGTATTCAGCGGCACCAGCCCCTCGACAAACAAATCTGTCAGCTCCACGAAAAAACCAAACTTGGTCACGCTGATGATGAGCCCGTCGAAGTCCTCCCCCACGCGCTCCTGCATGAATTTCACTTTCTTCCATTCCATCAACCCGCGCTCGGCCTCGTCCGCCCGCCGCTCCGACTGGCTCGACTCCTCCGCAATGTCATGCAACTCCTCGACCCCAATCGGCCCGCCCAGTTCGTGTGGAGCGGGCGCCCCCGCCCGCTCCCGCCGCTTCGACCACGGCGAAGGTTTCTCATCATCAATCCGCGGGTGCCCCACCCTTATCCCGCCGCTCTTTGGCGGGACAGGGTGGGGACTTTGAGTCAGCACATCCTTCAATATCCGGTGCACAATCAAATCCGGATACCTTCGTATCGGCGAAGTGAAATGAGTGTACGAAGTTGCCGCCAGTGCAAAGTGCCCCAGATTCTCCTCCGAATACCGCGCCTGCTTCAGCGACCGCAGCATCAGATAACTCAGAATCCTCTCCTCTGGCTTGCCCGCGATCTTCTCCGTCAGTTTCTGGTACATGCGCGGTGTAATGTGCACTTCCTGCGGCACCTCGATGTCGCGCACACGCTTCCCCGTGCCATAAGCCGCGCGGCGATCCGCCTTCATCTGCACGCGATGAATCGGCAACGCCCCCACGCCCAGCGAATAGCCAAACGTCGCCGCGATCACCTCAAAGTCGTAAACCCGTTTCGCGTCCGGCTTTTCGTGAACCCGGTACAGCGACGCAATCCCCTTCGATTCCAAATGCCCGGCCACGCACTCATTCGCCGACAGCATGAACTCCTCAATCAGCCGGTGCGCAATGTTCCGCTCCGAACGCGTAATGCTCTTCATCAGTCCGAATTCGTCAAACTCGATCACCGGCTCCGGCAGATCGAAGTCAATCGATCCCCGCCGCTTCCGCTTGCGGTTCAAAATCACCGCCAGATCGCGCATCAGCTCAAACGTCGCCACCAGCGGCACGTAGCGCTCGCGCATGGCGGCGTCGCCCTCCAGCACCGCATTCACCGCCGTATAAGTCATGCGTTCGGCTGACCGGATCACGCCCTCGCACAATTCATACCCCACGATCTCGCCCTGATGATCCATCTCCATCACGCACGACATCACCAGCCGCTCCACCTGCGGACGCAAACTGCAAATGTCGGTCGAAAGCTCCAGCGGCAGCATCGGCACCGCCCGGTCCGGAAAATAAACGCTCGTGCCCCGAAGTCGCGCCTCCTGATCCAGCGCCGACCCTGGCGTCACATAGTGCGCCACGTCGGCGATGTGCACCTGCAATTCGAAATTTCCATTGGCCAGCACTCGCGCCAGTACCGCGTCATCGAAGTCGCGCGCGGTTTCGCCGTCAATGGTCACAATCGGCAGCGCCCGAAAATCGCGCCGCCGGTGCAGTTCCGGCCCCGCAATGACCGCCGGTGCGTCCTGCGCCTCCTCGATCACCGCCGCCGGAAACCGGTGCGGCACATGGTACTTGCGAATCGTGATTTCGACGTCCACCCCAAAATCATCTTCCCGCCCCAGAATCTCAATCACCCGCCCCCGCGGATTCTGCGTCGGCGAAGGCCAATCGGTAATCTCCACATCCACCACCACGCCTTCAAGATCGTTCCAGGCGGATGCACGCGCCGCCTCCTCCCCAAGCACGCGATCCACAGAAGTCTTTTTCTTCTTGTGCTTCTCTGCGTCCTCCGCGTCCTCTGCGGTTGTGGTTGGGGGTACTTCCAACCCCGCCGGAATCACAATCTCCTGCGTGATCTTCGCATCCATCGGCGTCACATAATTCCCTCGTCCGCCATGATGACGCCCGCCATAATGAAAGACTCCCACCACCGTCGGATGCGCCCGCACCACCGGCCGCACAATTCGACCCTCCGCCCGCCCGTCGGGACGCACGTTGCTGATGTCCACCAGCACCAGGTCCCCATGCATGGCATTGCCGATGAGATGCGGCGGGATGAAGATATCGCCCGTGAGCCGCGCCCGGAGCGACGGGCTCAGCGACTTCGCGTCAGGAATGACAAACCCAAACCCGTCACGGTGCATGGTGAGCCGCCCCGCGACCAGGTTCTTGTCGGCAGCCGCTTGCGGCAGGGCATACCGGTCCGAGCCCGCCGCGATCAGCGCCCCGCTCGCCACCAGTTTCTGCAATCGCTCGTCGAGTTCGCGCCGCTCGTCCCCATGCAGCCCAAGCTCCCGCACCAGCTGCTTGTATCCAGCCGCCCGCTTCGCCTGCCGCGCAATGTGTTTGAGAATGATGGAATCGGAAAGCATGAGGAGCCGTCAGCTCTCAGCATAACCCAAGCAGGGTGCCCCATTTCTCGCGCGTTTTGTGCGCGAGAAGTGGGGATCTTGACCTCGGAGGAGACCTGCCAACGACCAACGACCAATGACGGTTGTTTCCCTACCACGTATCCCCGCCGCCCCGTGGAGGCCACGCCCCCAGCGCCCGCCGCACCATCGCGATCTGCCCCACGTGATAGCTGTTATGCGCCACCATCTGCCACAACACTGCTTCGAGCGTCCCGGCAACTTTCTTGTCGCCTTCATGCACGCTCTCAATCTCGCGCTGCATCTCCCGCTCCGAAGACCGTGCCAGCTCCGCGTACTGTGCCAGGAACCACGCCAGATCCCGCCGCAGCCGGTCCCACTCCTGCGCGTCGCTCGGCGTCCCCGCCCCCGGAAAGCTCTCCGCCGCGTGCTCCGGATACTCCGGCTTCTCTCCGCGAATGCGCCGTAGTTCGTAGCTCATCCAATAATTCATGTGAAACACAACCTGCCCGATCGAATGCGGAAATCCCGTAACCTGCCGCGCCGCCATCTCTGCAGAAATATCCTCCACGCACGCAATCGGATCCACGTGCGCTCCCTTTCCGCGAAGCAACTCTGTCAGCGCGCGTTCAGACATAACAGTCTTGTCATCCTGAGCGAAGCGAGGGGACCTATGCACTCTCTCGCCGCCGGCAAAGTGCGGAGGTTCTTCGCTTCGCTCAGAATGACAAGCAAATCCGCACGACAACCATCCGCGTTCATCCGCGTGAATCCGTGGCAAAGAAGTTCCCCGCGGCGAAGAAGTCCCTAGCGCCTGAAATACTTCTCCTCCAGAATCCTCCGGTGATGCAGTTCGTGCCCTGCGATCAGATACGCCAGCGCCCGCACCGTAACCTCGTTCTTGTTGGCCACACCCCGCCGCGCCCATGCCGCCTCATCCAGATTGCGCAACAGCGTCAACGTCGCCCGCCGCACCGCGATGTAGTCTTCCACAATTTCCTCCAGCGGCGCGCGCGCAAACGGACCATCCCTCACGTAGTCATCCTGCTCAAAACCCTCCATCGGCGTCTGGTCTCCGCGCGCAATCCGCAGCGCGCGATACGCAAAGATGCGCTCCGTGTCGCACACGTGCCCCAGCACTTCCTTCGCATTCCACTTGCCCGCAGCATAACGGAAATCTCCGTCGCTCTCGTCGCGCCCCGAAAGCAGCAGCATCATCTGCCGCCGCTGCGCGTCCAGCGTCCTCAAAATATCGGACCCCGCGACCAGCGAAATATAGCGCTCATAATAAGAGTTGTACTCGCCCGGCTCAGGCCGCGCGATCGTCAATGCTGCAGGCGTCACCACTGCTGGTTCTGACATGCTTTCGCTCCACATCGAACAGAATTTTCGAGCTGCCGGACCCAACTGCTTCCAGACTTAGACGTCCCACCCCCGCTTCCGTTTTCGATAAATCTTCGACCCCAAGAGCATAACTCCCTGAGCCTGTGAAAGGGTACGGCCGAGCAAATTTTTCCGGGAATCCTTACACCGCCGGGCAGAAACGGGTCTGGTCCACCCCTCCCCGCAACCCCCGAAAGGTCGCCCCGCCACGTGCCAAACAAGGCACTCCCGTTGAAAATAAAAGACTTTTCCACAGCGCTCATTTTGAGACGCGGGAGTACAATTCGCTTTGGTCACGAACGTGCGGCCTGTGACCCCTAATCCCAACTAGGAAAGGACTGTTAACCCATGTGGAAGCCGACCAATCAGCCTCAGACTCCCGCCCGCCCCGCCGAGCCGGAGCGTCCCACCGTGTCTGCCCCCAGCACCCCTTCCATGGCTGCTGCGGAAACAGCGCCCCGTCCGGTGGCGACCACCACCGCCGACCAGGCCACCATCGGCAAGTCGCTTGTAATCAAGGGCGAGGTGACCGGCTCCGAGTCGCTCTACATTGACGGCCGGGTCGAGGGCTCGATCAACTTGGCTGGCAACCGCGTCACCATCGGCCGCAATGGCGTCGTCGCCGCCAACATCAATGCCCGCGAAATCGTCGTACTGGGCAAGGTCCGCGGCAACCTCACCGCCAGCGACCGCGTGGATATCCGCAGCGACGGCTCCCTCACCGGCGACGTCATCGCCGCACGCATCTCCATCGAAGACGGAGCCTATTTCAAGGGCGGCATTGACATCCGCAAGGGCGGACAGCCGCAAACCAAGCCCAACGGCGAAGACAAAGCCATCCCGGCCCCCGAACCCGCCGCCATCGGCGCCAGAGCCTAGCTCCGGGCGGCCGCAAACGGGAAGGGCACGGCTTCACGGGCTGCGGGAAAAGGCGGATTTTGGGTGGCGCAGCGCTTCAGCGCTGCGATAAGTGGCCTATCTCGCTAGCGGCTTTAGCCGCTGAGGCAACCAGCGACAGATCAGGCTGTGACGAATCTGACGGGCATCCACAAGGATGCCCGTTTTGCTTTTCAGCCTGGCCCGGGGAGGGTTGTGAGGGTAATGGCGATTTTGCGTCAGCTACTCGGCTTTAGTCCGCTCGACGAGTCACTCCTGGCCCTCCGCACACCGAAGGAAGCCGATACACGGAAAGAGTGTTTTCCACTTTGATCGCCACGAATTCACCTGAAGGCGAAATCGCTGCAGACCTCCTCCGACTGCCTGTCATCGGAAAGATGCGATGCCAGTCAAAACACGACTTTCGAGTCGCTGAATCGACCACCTGTACCACCTCGCGGTTGACCTCCTCCGGGTAGATCATTCCGAAAGTGGTAACTGCGCGCACATCATCAAACAGGTGTTGGGGTCTAGACACAGCCCTGTCGTTGAAATCGAGCAATATTCTCTTGCCGTCGGCTGACGATGATCTGCCGCCCGTGTCGAGCTTCGGCATTTGCGCTACGTGCTCTAGAACTGCGTTGTCCCAGCGAAAAACGGCTGAGGGACAAGTCGTGTCACGACGAACAGTTGGGCACGCAATGACTTCGATAGTCGTATCTGACGAGAATGCGACCGTAGTGAAGGTAAGGTCTCTCTGATTGGGTAGGAGCTCGGTGGTATCGAGAGTTGCGACCGGCTGAGGTAGAGGCTGCTCTTTCTTTCCGGCCGCCGCTGAATTTCCAACTGCCAAGAGTAGAACAAGAACAACACGCAAACAGTGCATGATTGTCCCATTCTAACTACTAACTGTTGTAACCAGGCCATTTCATTCATTGAGAATCGGCCGACTCGGCCAGAGGATGCCCGTTTCTCCGTTTGGCCATAACTAGAGGCGATGACCCTCACGGCTTCGCCCCCGCCGCATCCTTCACATACGTGCTCATCCAGTTATTCATCTCCCACAACATGTGCAGCACCGATTCCCGCCCCGCATATCCGTGCGATTCCAGCGGCAGTAACACGAACCGAACCGTCCCTCCCGCTCCTTTAATTGCGCTGAATAACCTTTCGCTCTGCATAGGAAACGTGCCCGTATTATTGTCCGCCTCGCCGTGAATCAGCAGAATCGGCGTCTTGATCTTGTCCGCATACGAAAACGGCGACATCTTGAAGTAAACCTCCGGCGCCTGCCAGTAGGTCCGTTCCTCGTTCTGGAATCCAAACGGCGTGAGCGTGCGATTGTAGGCTCCACTGCGCGCGATGCCCGCCTTGAACAGGTCGCTGTGCGCCAACAGGTTGGCCGTCATGAACGCTCCATAGGAGTGCCCCATCACCGCCACCCGGTTCCGGTCCACCACTCCCAGCCGCACGCCCTCGTCAATCGCCGCCTGCGCGCTGGCCACCAGCTGTTCCACATACGTATCATTCGGCTCCGCCTGCCCCTCGCCCACAATCGGAATCGTCGCGTTTTCCAGTACCGCATAACTCTGCGTCACAAACGGTATCGGCGATCCCCACCACAAAAGCGGGAACTGATACGGCGAGCCCATGATCTGCCCCGCAGCCGACTTCGTCTTGTATTCCGTCGGATACGCCTCCATCAACGCCGGCAGTGGCCCGTCCCCAGGCTTGTAACCGGGTGGCAGGTAAAGGTTCGCGCTCAGGTCCACGCCATCGGCCCGCTTGTACTTGAGTACTTGCTTCTTGGGCAGCGCGGCGTTGCCATAGGGACTGGGGAAAAACGTCACCTGCTTGAACTCGCCGTCGCCATCGCCCTTCGCCGGATTCCCGATGTAGTAATTCGGCGGCAACTCCGGCGATTCCCGCCTGATCAGCACACCCGGATTCGCCGCGTCCAGCACCGCGGCGGCAAACTCATAGAACTTATCCGCCGACTGCCACAGTTTCTTGCTCTCGCCGTTCGCTGCCCTCATCACCGCGACAAACGGACGGTCCCCCTCCGGCGACGCCCCATCCGCGCGCAGGTAGATGCCGCTCCCGTCCGCCGTCGTCTGCAGCACCTCCTTGCCGCTCGCGTTCATCACCACCAGCGGCCGGCCCGGATCGTGATACCGGTCTTCAAACGATCCTTCAAACAACTTCACCGCCGCGCCCGCCCCATCCGGAGAAACCGCCAGCATGATCCGCTTCCGGTCCTTCCATCGTTCCTCTTCCACCAGCGCCAGCCGGCCGTTTCCCCACCTCACGCTGCTGAACCGCACCGGAATCTCCGCCAGCTTCCGCGCCGTCCCATCGAATGGCGCGTCCAGCAGGAACAGCGTGTCGCGAATCGCCGCTTCCTTCCGCGGATCGCCGCCATCGCCCGCCTCCGCCCAGAAAACCGTCGCCGGAGCGTCGCTGCGCCAGTCGAACTCCCGCGGCCCCGCCGCCACCGCATCATGAATGTTCGGGATCGTATCTTCCAGCGGCTTATCCACCAGGCGCTTGCTCGCCCCCGTCGCCAGGTTGATCACCGTGATCCGCTCCGGGAAAAAACGGTACGGCAGCAAATACGAATACGGATGATGCCGCTCATCCATCATCACGTAGCGGCTGTCAGGTGACGACGAAGCGCTCTCCATCACTCCCGCCTTGCCCACTGCGCTCATTGTCCCGTCCAGGTGCACCACCTCCGCCTGCGATGTCGCGTAATAATCGAAAATCTGCTCGTCTTCCGGATTCTTGATCAAATCCTGATACGTCGGCCCCGGCGTCACCCGCCCCAGATTTTCCTGAATCACCGGTCCAGTCGGCACTTCGCTGCGCTTGGGAGCCGCTCCTCTCCCTTTCACCACTGCCTTGCAAATAAGGCTCTGGCTGTCGCCCGTCCATTCACACGGCGGCCCGAAAATTCCATTCAGCGCGATGCCCGGCAGAAGCTTCGCCTGCGCCGAAGCTACATCCACAATCCACAAACTCAGCCCCGCATCCCCGGGATCGTCTTTGGCATTCACGAAATAAGCATGCCGCGCATCCGGCGACCACTCCGCGAACCGGATCTTCGCGTCCGCCGGCACTCCCGCCACCACCTTCTCCGCCCCATCCGGCAAAGCCTGCAGCCGCAGCGACGTGATATAGCGCCCGCGGCTCGGCCCATTCGTCCGCGGATTCATCCGCAGCCCTGCCAGCCGCAGCTCCGGCTGCGCCAGATCGCTAATCGGAGGCAATCCCGAGATCGCCTCAATCAGCAGCCATTGCTTGCCCGCTTTATCTTTGGGCGAAACCTCCACGTTCGGAGTCGGCCGCGTGTCCACCAGTTCCACCAGAGCCTTGGGCGGCTCCTGATAATTGAGACTGGTCTGGGTCTGCCCCACACCCATCGCCGAAAGCGCTACCGCAGCCGCTGCCACAACCCAGCGAGCACACCGAAGATGGAGACACATGAGTGGACCTCCTGAAATCTGGATCGAATAGTTTTGCGCGGGAATCCGGGAATTGTTCGAGCGAACATTCTGCCGCGAAAAGCTCAACGCAGCAATCACTTTCCGTAGATGGTCGTGGCTCAGTGCAACCTTGGGCTCACGGTGCTTACTCCGCGTACTCTGCGAGTCCTTCGCGCCCTCTGCGGGCAAGTTCTGTGTTATCGCAGAGTTCGCAAGGGCCTCGCAAAGAACGAACAATTTTGAGAACCCCTACTCCACAAACATGCAATCCCCATACGAATAAAACCGGTACCGCTGTTCCACCGCGTGTTTGTAAGCCCGCAGCACATTCTCCTTCCCACCCAGCGCGCACACCAGCATCAACAGAGTGGACTGCGGCAGATGAAAATTCGTCAGCAGCGCCCCCACCACCTGAAACTCATAACCGGGATAAATAAACAAATTCGCCTCGCCCGATCCCGTCCGCACTTCATCTCTTCTGGGTGCCCCATTTCTCGCGCGTTCTGTGCGCGAGAAGTGGGGACTTTCACCCTGCCGCGCCGCATATTCCAAAGTCCGCACCGTCGTGGTCCCCACCGCAACCACCCGCCGCCCCTCGCGCCGCGCCCGCCCAATCTTCTCCGCCGCCTCCGCCGAAATCGAATACGGCTCCGAGTGCAGCGAGTGCTCCTCGACCCGCTCCACTCGGACCGGCTGAAACGTCCCCAGCCCCACATGCAGCGTGACCTCCGCCGTCTCGATCCCGCGTTCCCGGATGCGCTCCAGAATCTTCGGACTGAAATGCAGGCCCGCCGTCGGCGCCGCCACCGACCCCCGCTCCCGCGCATACACCGTCTGGTAGCGCTCCCGGTCGCCCTCCGAATCCGCCCGCGCAATGTAGGGCGGCAGCGGCACATGCCCGATTTTCTCTATCAGCGCAAAGAAGTCGTCAGGAGGGTGCTCGTGTGGGGACAGCGGGTGCCCCATTTCTCGCGCGTTCTCTGCGCGAGAAGTGGGGGTGTTCGGGATTTCCGTAAACCGAATCCTCCGCTCCCCAAACCCTCCCCGCCCGATCACCTCTGCCTGCAGCTCATCTCCTGCCCCAAAGAAAAGCCGTTCTCCCACCCCAATCTTTCGCCCCGGACGCACCAGGCACTCCCACTCATTCGGCTCCTGCCGCAGTTGCCGCGTGAGCAGAACTTCAATCCGCCCGTGGAGAAACTCCCGCGCCGCCGGGTTCCGCGCGCTCACCGACTGCGCCCGCAGCCCGCCTCTCCGTCCATAGAGCCGCGCCGGAAACACCCGCGTGTTGTTGAACACCAGCAGATCGCTCGGCCTCAGCAACTCGGGAAACTCCCGAAACTGCCGGTCTTCCAACCGCCCCTCCACCCGCTCCAGTCGCAGCAGCCGCGACCCCGCCCGCTCCGCCAGCGGTTCCTGCGCGATCAATTCCTCCGGCAGTTCGTAATGGAATTCAGAAACCAGCACGCTTCGATTATAGGGATAGGCCTGCCGGGAAACACCGCCCGCTCCGGCTTGTTCATCCCCGGCCAATCGTGTTTTGATCTGCGAAAATCCGGTTGTTTCCCCGCGCCGACTGCTGGTACTATGCGGGGTGCCAGAGGTGCGGCCCGCTTTTTGAATCCCCCCGAAGGGTATCCATGTCTACGGAGCGCAAACATAGGGAAGAAATTGTCCGCTACGGTCGCATGCTGCACCAGGGCGGATTCGTTGCCGCCATGGACGGCAATCTTTCCGTCCGCCTCAAGAACGATCGCATCCTGGTGACTCCCACTTGCCTCAGCAAGGGATCCATGCGTCCCACCGACATGGTGATCGTGGATCTCGAAGGCAATCGCGTTTCCGGACGCCGCAACGTCACCAGCGAAATCGGCATGCACCTGCTGATTTATCGCCTGCGTCCCGATGTCGAGGCCATCGTTCACGCCCATCCGCCCACCGCCACCGGTTTCGCCGCCGCCGGCGTAGCCCTGACCGAACCCCTGGTCTGCGAAGTCGTCATGGGTCTCGGATGCATTCCGCTCGCCCGCTACGGCACGCCCGGCACTTCCGAACTGGCCCAGACCCTCGAGCCTTATGTCCCCAACTACGACGCCATTCTCATGTCCAACCACGGCGTCGTCACCTACGGCGACACCCTCGAGCACGCCTACATGAAGATGGAAACCGTCGAGCACTTCGCCCAGATCGCTCTGGTCACGCACCTGCTCGGACGCCAGCAGCCTCTGCAGGAAGTTGAAATCGAGAAGCTCCTCCTCGCCCGCACCAAATATTTCGGCGCCAAAATGGCCGCCTCCATGCCCCAACCCCGCACCCCGCAAAAAGTCAGCTAAGGGTCTTTGTGGGGACAGCCGCCCTCGGCTGTCCCACGGAGCGAAGCTCCGCGGCCGTGCGCCTGATGCACTCCGCGCCCCCCGGAGGGGCGCACGATAATAGCCCAGCGCTTCAGCGCTGGGAATGCGAGAGAAAGTAGAACAAGTCCCGGAGGGACGACCGAGATCCGCCGGGTGCCCCATTTCTCGCGCGCTTTGTGCGCGAGAAAGCCTGCCCTGAGCGAAGTCGAAGGGTGGGGCTTTTCGCATGTACCCTTCATGATCCAGCCCCCTGCTACTCCCCACCCACCCGAAACCGCATCCCCGCCCGGAAATTCACCGGCAACGCCGGATAACCCACCACCTCGTTATATCTCCGGTCGAGCGCATTCTGCACGCTGACATACGCCGTCACCCGCGAATTTACCGCATACCATCCGCCCACATCCGCGCGCACGTACCCTGCCGCGTGATCAATGCCAAAGCCGTAGAAATCCGAGTCAGCCCGTCGGCCCACGAAACTCCCGCCGAGATTTCCGCCCCACCTCGTCCCCAGATATGACAGCAACATCGTCGCCGAATGTTTCGGCCGCCGTAGCAACGGCTGCCCCGGGTTATACACCGGATCAAACGGCGCGGGATTATCCAGATACTGCGACGACGTGTAGGTGTAGGCGCTGTTCAGCAAAAGCCTCGACCCCAGCTTCGCTCGCAGCGCGACCTCCGCCCCCTGCGCAAACGCCTGGTTCACGTTCACGTACTCCCCCGGATAGTGGGGCGGATCATTCATGGTCACGTAGTTGATCTGGTCATGAAAAAGATTGTTGAAGTAGGTCGCGCTGAATTCATATTTGTTGCCGAACCAGCCCTGCTGCAAGCCCGCCTCAAATGCACGGACTCGCTCCGGTTTCAGCCCCGGGTTGGGAATGTTGTATGGGTCCGGCCCGGGAAGTCCGTTGAAAGTCTCCTCGAATCGCGGTTCCTTGAATCCCGTGGAATAGGAGAAACGGAATTGCGTGCCGGAAAACACGTCGCTCCCCCGAAGGGCTTGCAACGTTAGCGCAACCCTGGGAACGCCTGTGTTGCCGAAGTCGCTGTCGTGCACAAAACGTCCTCCGGCGATCACTCCCAGCCTGCCCAGCGTCAATTGCTGTTGCGCATAAATATCCTGATTCACGCGCTGGCCGTGGGTCTGCGGCCCGTAGGCGAGGTTGCCCACAAATCCGTTCTCATTCTCCGCGCGATAGCCGAACGTGGTGTGCGCCCACGCCCGCTCCGAGTAGTCGCCCTGATACTCAAAGCCAACGCGGTTGATGTGGTCCACTTCGAGGGAGGGGTAGTCAATCAGCGTGTCGGACGTGTTCACTCGCGCCAGGTCGCCGTTCGGGTTCGACTCGTTGTAGCGATACACATAGTCGAATCCGCTGAAACGGTGCTGCCAGCCCGAGGGCGCAGCCACGGTCAGTTCCACGCTGCCCAGCACGTTGTTGAGTTGCGACCAGTCGTTCGGATCAGGCGGCAGCGGTGCCAAAGGCTGGCCCAATCCATTCACGGGCACTAAAGGATCGTACCCGTTGAAGTTCCACTCCCCCGGAACGCCGGTGTGGCTGTTCGAATGACGCACTCGCACCCGCAGGGAAGTGCGCTCATTCAGCGCCGCACCCACACTCGCGCCTTCCAGCGAATCCGAATACGCATCATTCACGCCTGAGCCATTTGTATTGAATTGATCGCCGAAAACGTTGTAATCGAAACGCCCCCGGGCCCCGGCCAGCGAGGCGTGGCCGCTCTCGGTTCCCAGATTTCCCGCGTCCGCACCGAACTGCAATTCCGGAACCCGCGTGCTGCCCGTCCGCGTCCATACCTGCACCAGGCTGGTCATCGCGTCCGATCCATACAGCGTGCTCTGCGCCCCGCGCACAAATTCCATGCGGTCGCCCTGCCCCAGCGACAAGGTTCCAAAATCGAATGTGCCTCCCGGCTCGTTGATCGTGACCCCGTCCACAATCACTTTGTTGTACCTCGACTCTCCGCCCCGCACGAACAGAGACGTCAGTCCTCCCCGCTGTCCCGTGGTGTTGACCACCGCGCCCGGCAGAAACCGCACTGCATCGTCCGCTGCGATCGGCTGCATCGCGGTCAACTGCGCGCCGTTCAGCGTATCCACGTCCGCGCCCGCCGCTTCTCCCGGCACCGGCGTGCGCGTCGCGCTCACCACCACCGTTTCCGCCGCTGTGGAGAGCCGAAGCTTCACCGTGATCTCATTCTGTTTTTCAACATCCACAGTCTCAACCGCAAACCCCGGCGCCAGAACCCTGATCTGATGCGGCCCTCCCGCCTGCGTCCGCAAGAGTGCAATCCCCTCCGCCGAAGTCGTCTCCGCCGCCAGAACCTTGCTCCCTCCCGGCTGCAGCAGCCACACCTCTGCCCCCGCCACCACCGCCGATTGCGGATCCACCACTTTCACTTTGATTTCGGCGGCCGATGCGGCCGCCCCAAGAAGAGCTACGAGAGATACAACCAGAGAAACCAAACGCATCGCTTCCTCCTTTGCACGCGAAAGAGGTTGACGGTAACGGAGCGCGCCGGTCTCCTGGCTTCACGAGTAAGGATGGTTCTCCATCCGTTCCCGCCCGCGGCCTTCCCGGGACTCACCCCAGTGGCCACGAGCAATTTCCTCGCTTACAGTTGCGCGGCAGCGCGGGATTCACACCCGCTTCCCTGTCTTCGCCGAGCGGCAAAGACGCGCGTTCCAAGTGACATGCCAAAGAACAGAAACAACAACGTGCGATGAATCTAAAGGTCTGCAGATCGGAAAGTCAACTCCATGTGGGGACAGCCGCCCTCGGCTGTCCGTCGAGCGAAGCTCGACAGCCCTCACCCTACCTCCTCCATCTTCCCACCAAATACAACACAATCGTCAACACCACGCTTACCACCACCGAAGTCCCCAGCGGAACATAAACCGTCGTATTCTTCCCGTGATAGACGATGTCCCCCGGCAATCGCCCCAGCGGCAGGTTCATCCTCCCCAGCCCGACGAGCACCACCCCTGCCAGCGCCATCACCACCCCGAACACAATCAATACCTTGCCCAAGCCCGTCACTCTGAACCCAGCCTCCCGCTTGGCCTTTCGGCACCTTTGTGTTTGAATCGGAGCCGAAGTTCTGGCACACTACACCCTAAGCATCTCGCAGTACGCCCTCCCACTTCGTCGCTCGCCACTACTTAAGACCGGTCACCATCGTCGTTGCTCAGACTCCAGGAGGTCTCCATCATGCATCTCTTCCCGCCCGCCAGAGCTCGCTCCCATTATCAAAGTCTACTCGTTCTGTTGCTCGCGATCCTCTGCTCCCTCGCCTCACCGGCTCATTCTCAGGACGTTCTCACCTACCACAACAACAACGCCCGCACGGGAGTCAACTCCCAGGAGACCATCCTCACCCTGACCAACGTCAACTCCGCCCAGTTTGGCAAGCTGTTCACCGTTCCCGCCGACGGCCTGGTGGACGCCCAACCCCTCTACCTCTCGGCCGTGACCATCTCCGGCGTCTCCCACAATCTGCTCATCGTAGCCACCGAGCACGCTACCGTCTACGCCTACGACGCCGACACCGGCGCAAACCTCTGGCACATTTCCACCCTGAAATCCGGCGAGACCACCTCCGACGACCGCGGTTGCGGCCAGGTCACACCCGAGATTGGAATCACCTCAACTCCCGTCATCCTCCGTCCCAAGAGCTCCAATCCGGTCATCTACGTTGTCGCCATGTCGAAAGATACTTTAGGCAACTACCACCAGCGTCTGCACGCTCTCGACGCCACCACCGGCGGCGAACTCAACAACGGCCCCGTGGACATCGTGGCCAAGTATCCCGGCACCGGCGACAACAGTTCCGGCGGCTATGTGATCTTCGATCCCAGTCAATATAAGGAGCGCGCCGGCTTGCTCATCACCGGCGGCACCATCTACCTGGCTTGGGCTTCGCACTGCGACGCCCGCCCCTACACCGGATGGATCATGGGTTACAACCTCACCACCCTCGCCCAGACCACCGTCCTCAACCTCACTCCCAACGGCAACGAAGGCGCCATCTGGGGCTCCGGCGCCGGCATGGCCGCCGACGGCGCCGGCAACATTATCCTGCTCGACGCCAACGGACTGTTCGACTCCACCCTCAATGCCTCCGGCTTTCCCGCCGAGGGCGACTACGGCAACGCCTTCCTTCGCCTCACCACCAAAGGCGGACTTGCTGTCGCCGATTACTTCGAGATGTACAACCAGGCGCAGGAGAACGGCGCGGACACCGACCTCGGTTCCGGCGGGACTCTGATCTTCAGCCAGAAAGATTCCACCGGCAAAACTTGGCAACTCGCCGTCGGCGCCGGCAAAGATGGCAACCTCTATGTGGTGGACCGCACCAACATGGGCAAATTCAATTCCAGCAGCAACCAGATCTACCAGGAACTCAAGGGCGTCCTTCCCGGCGGAATCTGGTCCATGCCCGCCGCCTTCAACGGCAGAATCTACTATGGCCCCGTCGGTTCTCCCATCCTGGCCTTTCAGTTCAAGAACGCGAAACTGCTTGCCAGTCCCGCTGCGCAGACCGCCAACGCCTTTCCCCAACCCGGGGCCACTCCCAGCATTTCCGCCAACGCCCGCAACAACGGCATCGTCTGGGCCGCGGAGAACCGCATCCCGGCAGTTCTGCACGCCTACAACGCCGCTACTCTGGTGGAACTCTACAACACCAACCAGGCCGCCGGCGCCCGCGATCATTTTGGCAACGGCAACAAATTCATCACCCCCACCATCATCAATGGCAAGGTCTACGTCGGCACCACCAACGGCGTAGGCGTCTTCGGCCTTCTGCCCTGAACCAAGTCATCAGTCGTCAGTAACCCGGTTCCCATTTCTCGCGCGTTCTGTGCGCGAGAAGTGGGGATTTTGATTTCTGACGATGCCGGGTGCCCCACCCTTGTCGCGCTTTTTGCGACAGGGTGGGGATTTTGACCTCCACTCCCGGGATTCCAACCGGGAACGAGTATTCGTTCTTTGCATCGCAAAGTACTTGACAAACGTCAAAACCCGCGCTACTCTCCCCTTATGTCCGAGCCCCGCCCGCACCGTGTCCGGCGTTTCCACCGTTCCTCTCCGCCGGTGCCCGGGCGCGCCACCGCCCCCAATCTGGAAGACGACCTCCGCTTCATCCGCGACACCATGGAGCGCTCCGTCGCCTTCACGGCCGTCTCCGGCTGGGGACAAGTCCTCCTCGGTCTCACCGCCGTCAGCGCGGCCGCGCTCGCCGCCCGCCAACCATCCTCCTTCGCCTGGCTGCGCGTCTGGCTGGCCGAGGGCGTTCTCGCCGTCGCCATCGCCCTGCTCTCCTGTACCTGGAAGGCGAACCGCCGTGGCCTGCCTCTGTTTTCCGGCCCCGCCCGCAAAGTCGCCCTCGGACTGGCTCCGCCCCTCGTAGCCGGCGCCTTCCTGACATTTTTTCTGTTCCGCGCCGGCTTGCAATCCGCTCTGCCCGCCACCTGGCTCCTGCTCTACGGCGCCGGCATCATGACCGGAGGGTCTTTCTCCGTCGCCATCGTCCCCGTCATGGGCTTCTGCTTCATGCTTCTCGGCGGCCTCGCCGTTCTCGGTCCCGCCGCCTGGGGAAACTGGTTCCTCGCCGCCGGCTTCGGTGGCCTCCACATTCTTTTCGGTTTGCTCATCGCCAGGAGGCATGGTGGCTAAAGCTCTTCCCATCCGCCGCAAGCACGCAAAACCAGCGCCCAGCGCCCGCACCCACGCGCCCGCCCGCGCCCCCGAACTTCCCGAACTCGATCGCCTCATTCACGAGCGCATCCGCCTCGGCATCGTCAGCGCCCTCGCCACCAACCACTCGCTCAGCTTCAACGATCTCAAGCGCGTGCTCAAGACCAGCGACGGCAATCTCAGCGTCCACGCCCGCAAGCTCGAGGAAGCCCAGTACATTTCCTGCGTCAAGTTTTTTGAGGGACGCGTCCCCCGCACCGAATACCGCCTCACCGCCTCCGGTCGCCGCGCCCTCGCCGAATATCTCGATCAGATGGAGGAGTGGATCCGCGTCACCCGCGAAGATCGTTGAGGCTCGGTTATGAGTGACAGGGGACCAATATCGAAGGTCTTACGAGCAATTGCGGTCCTGTTACTCGGTCCTATTCTCGGTTTTGTTCTTGGGACCATCGCGCTGCCCCCGGACCCGAACTTCGTGAGCAACGGTGGACATGCCACACCAGGAGATGGATTTCTGATCATCTTTTGCGTATTGATCGGCCTCGTCGTTTCGGTCGCCTTCTTAATGTGGAGGCACTTGTGATTTTGTTTCCGCCAGGCCCGGGAAGGGCGCGGCTTTCAGCCGCGCCGTCGCTCCCGAACACTCCGTTCCCAAGCCGCGAAGCGGCGCAAGAATGAAGCCCACGGCGTAAGCCGTGGGGTGCTGTGAGCGAGATATCCAGCCCCAACGGGGCGAAAGAGACTGCTAATGGGACGTTTGCGACGCGCGTACTTCGCATCACAAAGAACACGACAATACGAATGCCTATGAACGCCGAACCCAACCCATCATCCTTCCGCCAAGCCGCCCGCTTCTGGGAGCCCCGCCGCCTCCTCTACAACGCCATCCTCACCGCTATCGTCCTGCTCTGGCTCCTCCTCACCTGGCCGCACTTCCGCCCAGCCCTGACCCTCGGCTCCCTCGAAGCCTTCATCGTCCTCGGGCTGATGGCCAATCTCTGTTACTGCGCCGCCTACTTCGCGGAATTCTTCATGCAGGCCGTTCTGCCCAGCGCCTACTGGCGCCGTTTCCGTCAGGTGCTGTTTGTGCTGGGAACCCTCTTCGCCCTCGTCCTCGAAAACTACTGGATCGCCGACGAAATCTATCCCTACACCAACCAGCCACCACCCGCCCTGATCGGAGGAACCATCGGAGGAACCACCACCATGCCCACCGCTGCCATCGCCAGCAACATGAACTTCCCCGCACCCCTCGCCGTTCTCGGATTTCTCGCGGCCGCCGGCGGACTTGTGCTCGCTCTGGCATCCGCCCTGATTTTCTGGTTTGCCCGCAAGCCAAAATTTGCCCGCATCGCGGTCACCGCTCTCGGAATCTGCGCCGTCATCTACTTCGCGCTCCTGCTCGGATTCTCCGCGGGCAGCCACGCCACCATTGTCGCCCGCGGCCAGGAAAAGTATTTCTGTGAGATGGACTGCCACCTCGCCTACTCCATCGCCGACGCCAAGACCCAATCCGACGGCCACCTCGTCATTACCCTTCGCACCCGCTTCGACGAAACCACCACGTCCCCCAGCCGCCCCAAAGACGCGCCGCTCACGCCGTCCCCACGCGAGGTCCGCCTTGTGGACAGCGCCGGTCGCGCCTACACGCCCGCCGCGATCCAGGGCACTCCGCTGCTCACGCCTCTCAAGCCCGCCGAGTCCTACACCACGCAACTCGAATTCAATGTTCCTAAAGACGCCACCGGCCTGCGCCTCCTGATCAACACCACTCCGCAATGGCCCGACAAACTGGTCATCGGCGACGAAAACAGCTGGCTGCACCAGAAAACCTACCTCGCCCTGTAAATCCCGCACCGGGTGGGGATTTTGACTTCGTGGGTGCCCCATTTCTCGCGCGTTCTTTGCGCGAGAAGTGCGGAAGTTCAGCTACCTCTGACCATCAGGCTAGAAAGAAGTTGGCATTGGCGCGAGATTTGGGGTGGCAAAGGCTTGGGGTTGGAAAGATTTTAGGGGGCAAGGATTTAGGGTGGCGCAGCGCTTCAGCGCTGCGATAAGCCGCCCATTTTCCAGTAGCGGCTTTAGCCGCCGAGGTCACTCGGGTGCCCTATTTCTCGCGCGTTTTTTGCGCGAGAAGTGGGGAAGTGAGCACGCGGTTCACAACAGTTTCCACCCAAAACAAAAAGGCGGCCGGTATTCCCGGCCGCCTCGTCTTGCAAGGCCCAACTATTGCACGGTCAACGTCACGTTCAATGGATGCGCTGCCGTGTTGCCGCCGTTGGTGCCCGCCGTACCCGACGCCGTCACCGTCACGGTGTAAGTTCCCGGCGGCGTGCCTGTATTCGGCGGAGGCGTGGTCGAGCTACCGCCGCCGCAGCCCGGCATCATGATCATCATGCCCAGCACCACCACTCCCAGCATGATTCCCATGTGCTTCTTCTTCCAGCTTCCAGCCAGCACCAGCCCGAACAGCGCTACGCCGCTCAGACTCGCCAGCAGGTTCGTCCCTCCGCGCTGCGGATTCCCACCCGCCGGCGCCGTCAGCGCCGCCCTACTGGAGCCCGTAGTTGTCAGCGTCAGCGTAGTCGTCAGGGCAGCGTTGTTGCCCGTCGGAGTCAGCGTCGGCCCCGGATTGCTGAACCCGCAAGTCGTCTTCGTCGGCAGCGTGCCGCAACTGAACGTCACCGTCCCGTTGTAGCCGGTGCTCGGAGTCAGCGTGATGACATACGTCCCGATCCCTCCCGCCGACACCGTGCGGGTCGGCGGATCGGCCGACAGGGTGTAATCCGGCACTGCCACTACCTGGCTCAATGCGCTCGAAGTGCTCCCGCTGAAGTTTGCATCTCCCGCGTATTGCGCGGTGATGCTGTGCGTGCCCGCGGCCAGGCTGCTCGTTGTGTAGGTAGCCACGCCGCCGCTCAACGTTGTTAGCGGGCCCAGCGCCGTAGCTCCATCGAAGAAGGTGACATTGCCGGTGGGCGCCGTCGTCACACCTGTCACACCAGCCGCCACCGTCGCCGTGAACGTGACCGATTGGCCTACCGCCGCCGGGTTGGCCGAAGACATAAGCGTGGTGCTGTCCGGCGTGATCGTTACCACCTGGCTCAGCACGCTCGAAGTGCTGCCATGGAAGTTGGCGCCGCCCGCGTATTGCGCCGTGATGTTGTGAGTGCCGATCGCCAGGCTGGTCGGGAAGCTGGCCACGCCGCTGCTTAACGCGGCCGAGCCCAGCGACGTGCTTCCGTCATAGAAAGTGACCATGCCGGTTGGAACCGTAGCCACACCCCGTACTTTCGCGCCCACAGTCGCAGTGAACGTGATGGTCTGCGTGACCGCCGCCGGGTTCAGCGACGAACCCACCGAGCTCGCGCTCCCGCTGCTGTTCAGCAGCACCGTCGCCAGCGAGGTGCCGTCGTTGCTCGCCGTCACTACATCCAGCGTGCCGTCTCCGTTCACGTCCGCCAGCGCCAGTCCAGGCGAGTAGCTGGCCGTCGGATATTCCACCGGATCGTAGAACGTTCCATTGCCCAGCCCGTATAAGATCCCGACCGTGCCGTAATTCAGGTTCGTATAGACCAGATCCTGATTGCCGTCTCCATCCAGGTCCACCATCTTCACGTAGGACGGAATCGGGTTGTAGACGTTTGACTGCAGCGACGTGGGATACGCCGGTGTGTTCGCCGTCTGGAACGTGCCGTCTCCATTGCCCAGCGCCACTGCGATTCCCTGGCCCGTGGGATCGTCAATCGTCACCGCCAGATCCGCTTTGCCATCGTTGTTCAAGTCGCCAATTGCCACATGGTTCGGACCGCTCCCCACCCCGTAGTTGTTTTCCGTTTGGAACGTGCCGTCCCCGTTCCCCAGCAGGACTCCCACGCATCCGCAAGCCGGTTCCGGCAGAACCAGGTCCATCTTCCCGTCGCCGTTCACATCCGCCGCCGCCACCACCGTTGCCGGATTGTTCAGCGTCGTGGTCGCGATCGGGAGAAACGCCCCCGTTCCGTCGTTCATGATGACGCCGAAATTCCCTCCATTGTTGTTGGCCACCACCAGATCCGGCCAGCCGTCGCCATTCAGGTCCGCTGCCACTATCGTCTGCGAATCGGTATCGCCCGTCGCGATGCTCTGCCCCGCCGTGAACGTCCCGTCGCCGTTCCCCGTGAAGATCTGCACCATCCCGCTGGCGTGATCCACGGCCGCGATGTCCAGCTTCCCATCCTTGTTGAAGTCGGCCACCGCCACGAACGCCATCGCGCCGCCCGATCCGTAGTTCACGCCCGGCTTCAGGCTCCCATCTCCCCGCGACAGAAATACCGTGATCCCAACCGTTGCGTCGGTATACCAGTTGCCGATCACCACGTCCGGAATCCCATCCCCGTTGAAGTCGCCCGTGGCCACATCCCATCCGTAGCTTTGGCCATTGTCGGTAGTCGGCGTGTAGAAATCCGTAGCCGCCCGGAACGTCCCGTCTCCGTAGCCCTTCATATAGACAAAGCTATAGAACGCATCCGTGACCACCAGGTCCGGCAGCCCGTCCCCGTTAAAGTCCGCCACAATCGCCGCCGTGTACGGATATCCGCCGGTCGCATACCCGACGCTCGGCACCTTGACCGTTCCATCTCCGTTGCCCAGCAGCACAACCAGGTCGCCCGAGTTGTCATCCGTAGTGATGACGTCGGCCTTCCCGTCTCCGTTCACATCCGCAATCGTCACCGCCGTCGGCACCGTCCACGCCGTGCTGCCGGTCGAAGGCGCCGTCACCACCGCGTAGTACACGCCCGGCAGGAACGTCCCATCGCCCTTGTTCACATAGACCGTGATGGTGTTGTCCGTAAAGTTGGCGCTCACAATCTCCGGCCGGCCGTCGCTGTTCAGGTCGCCCACCGCGTTGGCGTAGGCGTCATAAACGCCGTTCGGCGTCGAGTACAGCGCCGGGTTGTCATACCCCGCACCACCCGGTTGCGACCGATACACCGTCAACTCGCCCGTCGCATAGTCATTGTCGGCAAAGTCCAGCAGGCCGTCGTGGTTGAAGTCGCCAAACACCAGGTTCGCTCCCGCCCGTCCGTTCAAAGTCACCGCCGTCGGCGCCTGAAACGTTCCGTCGCCATTGCCCAGCAGGGTCCACACGTTCCCCGGCGTGGACGCATCCACCACCACCACATCCAGCTTTCCGTCTCCGTTCTGGTCGTACAGAATTCCGCCCGCCAGCTGATTCGCCGTAATCACATAGTTGTTTCCCACAGTGAACGTGCCGTCGCCATTGCTCAGCATCACATCAAAGCTGGCCGAGGGCCCGATCGACCCGGGCAAATGGACAATCACCACGTCCGTCTTCCCATCCCCGTTCAGGTCGCCCACCACGTACGCATCGCTGCTATTGGAGGGAACCGCTGTCAACACCGGCGCCTGAAATGTCCCATCCCCATTGCCCAGCGCCACCGCCACCGAGATCGTGTTCGTTCCTCCACTCTGGTTGACGACCAGCGTCAGCAGGTCGTTCTTGCCGTCGCCATTGAAGTCGCCTTCCAGCGCCGCATTCGTCGAAACCGCCCCGCCCGCCGGAATCTGCGTCGCGCTCACAAACCCAATCGTGCTCACCGGCGGATTCGGATTCCCATTCCGGTGCGGCCGCATCTTGCTCTGCGCCTGCCCCGCCGTCGCCGCGGGGACTGCCCCGCCGTTGCGATTCACGCTCCGCGCCTTCACGCCGGAGAACTCCGCCTGCACCCGGTCGGCAAATTTCGATTTGCCCTTCGCAGGCTGAATATGAAACTGGTTCTGCATTCCGATGCTGCGCGCACTTGACGCTGCCAGGCCCGGCAGCCCCGTCACCAGCATGACCACAACCGCGGCGATTCGCTTCGTCATAATCTTTTCACCCTTCCCGAACTCTCCCCACTCCGTCTGTTCTCTCACCAAACACTCCACTCACCGAGACGACAACAGGCGGACGGGGACCTGGTTAAACGTGCCTCAGCCGAATGTAGTAGAACTCGCAGTAATCCGCACAGGTAACTTCAGTAACCAAAGGGTGACCCCCCACCCCCGCCTCGGCCCATGTAGGGACAGCGCCTCGGCTGTCCAGCCGCGAACCGGCGAACGCCACCACAACGGTGGAAGAGCGGCCCTTCAGCGCCGCGTCAAGGCATAGATAAGAACTGGGCTTCAGCCCCAGCCGCGAAGCGGCGCAAGAATGTGTCCAGCCGCGAAGCGGCGAAAGAATGCAGCCCACGGCGCAAGCCGTGGGTAAAAGCGCGGAGCCCTAACCAGCCCGGAGGGGCGAAAGAAACTGCCTTCCACCCCCAAATTCTTGTCAAGCCCCCAAACCCCCTCCATTTCCCCCAACCCGTTGGTTCTAAGCCAGATATTTTCCTCAAAACCTTTCCGGTTTACCCCATGCCGCTTGCTATACTAAAAGTATAGAGACAAATAATGAACGCGGCCCTCCCAGGCCGCGTTTTTTGTTGTCCTCGATCCCAAGGCCCAAGCCGTCTTCATGACCAATTCAATCAACATCCCCCACGCCAAGGCGCGCGGGGAGTGGGCGGAGCTCCGTTTCATGGCCCGCGCCGCCGAACTCGGACTCCGCGTCACCAAGCCCTGGGGAGACAACGCCCCCTACGACCTCGCCGTGGACTGCGCCGGACACTTCCTCCGCATCCAGATCAAATGTACCCAGCAAAAGCGCTGGAACTCCTACCGCTGCTGCATCGCCGCCAACCACGCCCCCTACACCCCCGACCAGATTGACTTCATCGCCGCCTACGTAATCCCCGCCGACGCCTGGTACCTCCTGCCAATCACCGCAATCGCAGGCCAACCCGAAATCCTCCTCAGCCCCCACCGCCCCCGCTCCAAGTATTCGAAGTTCAAAGAAGCCTGGCACCTGCTGAATCGCTGACGCCAGTGGAAACTGCGACCAACCCAGCAACTTGACTTGTGTAACGTTTCGTGTAAACTTACTAGGTGAAGCGCTCTCTGCCACCACTACATCTGAAAAACTCCCCCCTCGTTCTAGTGCTGACGCAGGTGCGCTTTTCTGCAGTGATGGCACTCGAGAGGTTCGTTCCCGACATTCAGGAACAACTACGGCACAAAGGGTTCCCTCGATACACGCGAGGCCAGATGCAGGAGCTATTGGTTCAGCCGGACAGCGCTCCTAAATTCAGCATCACTGATCGCTTTGAGTTCCAAGATAAAGGTGGGAATCTCGGGATTGTTCTAACGCCCACCTCTATGGCCGTGCATACCAACAAGTACACAAGATTCGAGGACTTTGAGGAAGCCGTCACAACTGCAATCGTTGTGGTAAACAGGGTGCTTAACATTACTCTGGTAGAGCGAATAGGGCTACGATACGTGGATCTGGTGCGGGTGGGCGAGGGAGAAACACTATCAGAATATCTTGTGCCAGGTCTGCTCGGAATCGGGGCAGCAAACGTGGGAGTGAAGAGTTGGTTTAGTCGTTTTGAATCGATCGGAGCGACTGAGTTGGGCAAGTTAGTGATCAGGTGTTCGCAATCTGACCAGATTCTTCCTCCGGATCTTTTTCCCACAACATTGAGCTATTCTGTCGCACTCAAACCGCAGGAGATCGCAACTCTCCTCGATTTCGATCATTTCATCGAGAGCTCAAGCGACTTTGACACGCGGCGAATTGTGGCCCTGATCGGTGAGTTGCATGACACCCTCGATCACGCCTTTCGAAGCTCCGTCACGCCGAGCACGCTTCTTCGCTGGGGAAACGAGGAAAAATAAATGGCTAGTCCAGCATTGCAGGCAATTTCTGACCCAACACCAAAGACTTCTGTCGCCAGCGGTCTGTCAGGCACATCGTCGTCTCTCGTGGTCTGGAACAATCGGATTCTAATCACATTTCTTAGTTTGACCATTGGAACAGGCGGGGTCGCCAACGCATCCATCGTCAACCGCGCCCCCACCAGCAGCCAGATTCAGATCAAGGTGAGCGAAATCAAGGAATCCAATGGCTCACTTCAACAAGCTCTGTTGCCGCATGAGCAGATTGCTGGGATTCAGCGGTACCTCTCCATGAACGTGACCGACTTGGCGAAGGCGCTGCGAATCGCGCGCCCGACGGTTTACGCGTGGATGAGAGGATCTGAGCCCCACGATATGAATTCGGAACGTATTTCCCTGCTCTACGATATCTCGCGAACGTGGCGGGAAATGTCGAGCATCCCTGTAGGGAAGTTTTTGAACGTCCGGCAAGGTGGAGGGGCCTCGCTACTCGAACAGCTTTCGGAAGAGCAACTGCAGAGGCCTGAAATATTCGAATCGCTGGCTCGAGTGAAGACTGCTCTAGACACCCAAGGCCGGCGGCAGACCATCGTGGAGGAAGCGCGTGCTCGTGGTCTTCGCGTCGTAGACACTCGCGGGAGCAAAGAAAAGTGGTCCCCCGACGATGACCTTAATTTCTAGCGGACATGAAACAGCAAGGTATTGGGCTTGAGGGATTGGCTTGTCGGGGAAGTCGAATCTGCACAACTCGCTCTGGAGGCAGGGAAGCATCCTTCCTCGCGACCTGGTGGATCCCGGCGTGCTGCCAACAGATCTCGACCCAGCCGCCAAGCTGGTCATAGTTTCACACAGCTGCGACATCGTCCACCCATCGTACGAGGGCGAACCCTACGTGGAGTTCTTCATCGCGCGCCCGGCGTTGAAGGCCGAAAGTCTAAAACGGAGGGGAAAAAATCCGCGCCGCTTGCAGTTCCTCATGGGCGATGACGGCACAGATTATGTCTATGAAATCAGCGTGCACGACAAGTTTCGGGTCTCCAGGCAAGTCTTAGAAGGGAAAGAGCCGGACACCTCACGCGTCGTCCCAAAGGACGATGTTGCAACGATCGCGCGCTGGGCAGCCAAGCGGTATAATCGACCAGCCTTTCCGACGGAGTTCGACCGGCGCCTGAGCATGGTAGGGAAGGACAAATTCGAGCGCGCCATACGCAGGTACGGTGATGACGTGTCCGGGATTTTTATCGCATTCTTGAGTTCAACCGGTGAACTGAAAGACACCGAAGCATATCAGATCAGCGTCAGGATCGTTGCTCCGCAGGAGGCGCTCGCGAATGACGAGCGAGAACAGGCGCTCTTGCGCCTAAAAACGGAGCTGGAAAACTTATTTGGGAACTGCGCTGGGATTCAGGTCGAAGGGCTGAGACTCGACAGCGAGACTGCGTTTAGCCTCGAAGATCTGAAGAACAGCACGGTGTGGGATTATGAATTCGTTAGCGAGGAGGATTCCGAGCACACCTATTTGGCAGGGTCCTAGCTGATGAGGAAGGGACCCGAACCAAACTGGTAAACTTCCGCCCCCTTGAAATTCCCCCTTGCGCTTTTCCCTATTCATCTGCTATAAACAATTCACCGAGAGCAGTGTGTGTGGCTAGTCGGGCGTATTGTCTGCAACTCTCGTCGCGCGTCCGGCATCTAATGAAGTGAGAAGGCTTTAAGGCCTTCAAGTTGTCCCGGCCACGGGACTCGATTCGGAAACACCTGTAGGTTTCTGAAGGGTACCTTCAAAGCAAGGACCTCCAAACGTAGGATCTTTTCTCAATTTTCTGTCTTCCGCTTCGGCGTGCGCCGAAATTGGCGCTTTGAAGCGGAAGGCCATACCGTTGCGCGCTGTTTTCGAGCCGCGCCAAAAGCTTTGTCAATCCGAATCGGGCTGAAAGCCCGGTGAGGAACCTGCTTCTGGTTCGTCGAGCTCCCCGGCCGCCCATTCCGCCCCGCCTTTCCCATTGTGGAAAACGCGTGGAAATTCTGTGGGATGCGGACGTTGACGGGTTTTTCGCCGCACGGTATGTTTGTAGGGTTTCGAGGACAGTCGGATCCGCACTCGTGCGGGTTCGCCTGGACTGAATTCGCGCCGCTCCGGCGGACCGCGATTCGGTCTTTGACAACTAGGTTGAACGTGCCAGTCGTGAGAGAGCGGATTCGGGCATAAGTCCGAGACGATCTCACAAGATAGACCACTGTGGTCTGCGTCTTTCGCAAGAAAGAAGCAGCTGAACGGTGGCGCCATCCCGCGTTGTTGAAACCAGAGCGGCTTTTGCAAGCTGCCTTGGATACGCGGCGATGGCAGTCTGCCAACTACCCGTCGGCAGACATCAGGTTTCAAACGAGAGTTTGATCCTGGCTCAGAATCAACGCTGGCGGCGTGCCTAACACATGCAAGTCGAACGAGAAAGGGGAGCAATCCCTGAGTAAAGTGGCGACCGGGTGAGTAACACGTG
>Ga0209517_10000180_pt1 | contig 113506 bp, 99 predicted proteins | sample PeaSoiMetSII2010_FD_187695 | JGI IMG/M metagenome (GOLD analysis project Ga0209517, IMG submission 187695) | Peat soil microbial communities from Weissenstadt, Germany - SII-2010 (SPAdes) (version 2) | ecosystem: Environmental > Terrestrial > Soil > Wetlands > Peat | place: Germany...
CGACCGGGGTCTCTTCTATTTCCAGCGTAGCGAAGCTGTCAAGCCCCACCCCGGTACAACGCCGCCCATTTTCATAATCTCGGGTGGCCGGCCCCTGGGCCATGCTAGTTTAGCTTGCCCGTCTTTCCACTCGCTTCTCTCCAATGCCGCCCGGCACATTATGTTATGCTGTCCTACCAGCCATGAGCCCCAATGGGAGCAACCGGCTCGACCGTGTCGAGCAGACCCTGGAAAAGGTGGCCAAGGTAATCGGCGGCACATCCTCGAACCTGGACCGCCTGGTCGGAATCGTCGAGAAGCTGACCGGAAACCAGGAGCGCCTCGACCAGCGTCTGGACAACTTCATTTCCGCTACCGATCAGCGCCTCGCCCGCCTGGAAAAGGCGCAGCAGCGCGCCGACCAGAACGTCAAGGCGCTGATCAAGAGCATCGAGGATCTGATCCGCGGCCGGACGCCCCGATGAGCGGGAGAGGCCCCGCAGGTCCGCCCCCGGTCTTGCCCCGCAGGTCCTACCCGGTTCGCTCCCCAGGTCCGCCCCCAGTCCGCACCGGTCCGCAGCCGGTTCGCCCCCAGTCCGCCCCGCGCTCCGCTCCCATTCCGCCCCCGCCAGGCGTAACCTGGTATGGCACAAAAACACCAATACGGTATACTGGTATTTAATACATTCAAGTCTCAGTTGGAGGTTCTATGAAGATCCGCAACTTGGCCCATGCGGCCGCCGGGATCGCGTTCCTGGCCCTCACCTCGTTCGCCCAAATCACAACCGTGGAAGGGGACGTAAAAGGTACCGACGGAAAGCCCGCTCTGAATGCGGAGATCCAGATCACTCGCACCGATATCAAGGGCAACTACAAGACCAAGACCAATAAAAAGGGTCACTACATCTACATGGGGCTGCCCATCGGCAACTACAACATCGCGGTGTTCATCGACGGCAAGCAGATGGACGTCGTCAACAACGTCCGGACTTCGCCGGGCGATCCCAAGCCCGTCAATTTCGATCTGCAGAACTCGGCGGCGTCCAATTCCGCCAAACAGGCCGAATTACAGAAGGCCGCGGAAACCGGCCAGCTAACCAAGGAAATGGAACGCGGCATGACCGCCGAGCAGAAGGCCGCGATGGAAAAGCAGTTGAAGGATCGTTCCGAGCAGATGAAGAAGCGCAACGAGTTGAACGACAACTTCAACGCCGGCATGACCGCTCTGAATGCCAAGCAGTACGATCAGGCCGTGGCCGCTTTCACCAAGGCCGCCGAAACCGACCCCACGCAGGTGGCCGTGTGGGCCAACCTGGGCGACGCCTACGTGAAAAACGCCGAAGGCAAGACCGGCGCCGACTTCGACACCAACATCCAGAAAGGGCTGGAAGCCTACAACAAGGCCATCGAGCTGAAACCGGACGACCCCGCCAGCCACAACAATTTCGCCCTGGCGCTGGCCAAGGCCAAGAAGTTCCCCGAAATGCAGGCCGAGCTGAAAAAGGCGGCCGACCTGGATCCCGCCAATGGCGGCAAATACTATTACAACCTCGGCGCCCTGTTGGTGAACTCCGGCCAGAGCGAACCCGCGGGCGATGCGTTCAAGAAGGCCATCGAGCTCACCCCGACCTACGCCGACGCCTACTACCAGTACGGCGTCACCCTGGTCGCCAAGGCGCAGATCGGCTCCGATGGCAAGGTCACGCCGGTCCCCGGCACCGTCGAGGCGTTCCAGAAGTATCTCGAGTTGCAGCCCAACGGTACCTTCGCGGATAGCGCCAAGGAAATGCTGACGACTCTGGGTTCCAGCGTGGACACCAAGTACCAGAATCCGAACGCCAAGAAGGACACCAAGACCACCACCACCACGAAAAAGAAGTAAGCTGGGAACATGGGGGCGGAAGTTCCGCTTCCGCCCCTCCTCCATGATTCGGTTTCTCTTTGTACGGCTGATTTTTCCTCTCGTCGTCTTGTGGTTCGTGAGAGCGCTCTTCCGCAGTGTCCTCCAGGGGTTTCGCACCGCTTCCCTCCCTCAGAACCGCCCCCAGGCGCCGCCTCCGCCCGCTCCGGTCGGCGGTGAGTTGAAAAAAGACCCCGTCTGCGGAACCTATGTTTCGACCATCGCCGGCCTCTCCCGGAAAGTCGACGGGCAACTCGTGTACTTCTGCTCCGAAGAGTGCCGTAAGAAATATCGCGTGGCCTGATCGCCGCCGCCAACCGCGTCCCCCTCCTTCAAGCGATAATCTGAAGTATTGGCCAGCCAGGAGTGATACCCATGAACGAACACAGCCTTCAGTCGGTCGCATTCCCCACCCTCGACGGGACGCAAATCAATAAACTGGCGAGCTGCACCGTGGCGCAGCCGAAGTTGTTCCGCGACGGGCAAACGCTCTTTGCCGTCGGCGACCAGAACATAAACTTCTTCATCGTGAAGTCGGGCGAGGTCGAGATCATCGATTATTCCGGCGACGTGCCGAAGACCGTCACCATCCATGGCCCGGGCGAATTCACCGGCGATATCTCGCACCTGACCGGCCTCCCGGCCATTGTCTCCGCCGTCGCCCGCGGCGATTGCGAGGTGTACGAGGTCACCGGAGACGCCCTGCGAAACGTCTTGAACCAATGCCCGGCCATCAGCGATATCATCCTCCAGGCGTTCATCGCGCGGCGGCAGCTTCTGCGCGAGTCCCCTGACTTCACCGGCCTGCGGGTGATCGGGTCCCGCTACTCCCCGGATACCTTCCGGGTCCGTGACTTCCTGTCGAAAAATCGCATCCTCTTCACCTGGGTGGACCTGGAAACCGACCAGAATGTGGACCGCTTGCTCAAGCAATTCGGGGTGACGGAGTCCGATACGCCGGTCGTCGCCTTGGGCTCGCTGCTGCTCTTGCGCAATCCCTCCAACCGGCAAATCGCCGACGCCATCGGAATCCGGCAGCCGCTGGAGCACCTGGTTTACGACCTGGTGGTTGTGGGCGCCGGCCCGGCGGGCCTCGCGGCCGCTGTTTATGGAGCCTCCGAAGGGCTGAGGACCGCCGTGCTCGAAGGCATGGCGCCCGGGGGGCAAGCCGGCAGCAGCATGCGAATCGAAAACTACCTCGGCTTCCCCACCGGTTTGACGGGCAGTGAACTGGCCGGCCGGGCCATCCTCCAGGCCAACAAATTCGGCGCCCATTTGTCGGTTACCACTTCGGTGAACCGGCTGGCTTTCGAGAACGCTTACACGGTCGTGCACTTGGACGGAGCCGAGTCGGTGACCGCCAAGTGCCTGCTCATCGCCACCGGGGCCGACTACCGCCGGTTGGGCGTGGAGGGGTCCGACCGGTTCGAGGGCACGGGCGTCTACTATGCCGCAACTCTCGCCGAGGCCCAACTGTGCCGGGGAGCCTGGGTTGTAGTTGTGGGCGGCGGCAATTCCGCCGGCCAGGCGGCGGTCTTTCTCTCCGGGCACGCCAGCCGCGTGCTGCTTCTGATCCGCGGCGACGACCTGTACAAAAACATGTCCAGCTACCTGGCGCGGCGCATCGAGCAGACTCCCAACATCGAGCTGATCTGCAACACGACCATCCGCCGGATGAATGGTGACACGCACCTTCGCTCGGTGGACATCGTCAACAGCAAAACCGGCGAGGAGCGGACCGTGGCGACCCCCGGCGTATTCAGCTTCATTGGCGCCGACCCGAGAACCAACTGGCTCCCCCCGGAAATCGAGAGGGATCCGAAGGGGTTCGTCCGGACCGGAGCGGATCTGGCGCACTCCCCATACTGGACTTCCCGGCGCCAGCCGTTTCTGCTCGAGACCAGCCGGGCTGGCGTGTTTGCGGCAGGGGATGTGCGGTCCGGCTCGGTCAAGCGCGTCGCCTCGGCCGTGGGCGAAGGCGCCATGGCGGTTCAGTTCGTGCACGAGTGCCTCAAGCACATGTGAAACAGGGCCCCGCCGGGTTTCCGACGCCGGTCGAGCCGCCAACCGCGACTCCCATGTGTGATGAAATGGTCGAATGTCGCTATATGCTCTGGCCTTTCTGATTGGCGTGGTTGCCGGACTGCGTTCCATGACCGCGCCGGCTGTAATCGGTTGGGGAGCCCGGCTCGGCTGGCTGCATCTGGAAAACACTTGGCTGGCGTTTCTGGGTGCGGCGATTACGCCGTACATCCTGAGTGTGCTTGCCATCGGCGAGCTGATCAATGACAAGCTGCCCAAAACGCCCAGCCGGAAAACGCCCGTGCCGTTCACCGCCAGGATCGTAATGGGGGCGCTCGGCGGGGCCGCGCTGGGCGCGCCGGGCCAGGCTCCGATTGGCGGCCTCATGGGCGTGCTCGGCGCGGTGGCGGGGACGCTCGGCGGCTACGAGGTCCGGACGCGGGCGGTAAGAGCCATTGGAGGGAAAGATCTTCCAATCGCACTGATCGAGGATGTAGTCGCGATCTGCGGTGCGGTTTGGATCGTCTCTCGATTTTCATGACCACGAAATTCGACGCGATCGTCATCGGTACGGGCCAGGCCGGGCCGTTCCTCGCCAGCCGCCTGGCCGCGGCGGGCATGAAGGTTGCCATCGTCGAACGCAAGCTGTTCGGCGGCACTTGCGTCAACACCGGCTGCACACCGACCAAGACCATGGTGGCGAGCGCCTACGCCGCCCGCATGGCGCGCCGCGCCGCGGATTTCGGCGTGGCTGTCGATGGAGCCGTGAGCGTGGATATGCGGCGCGTCAAAGCGAGGAAGGACGCCGTCACCGGGCAGTCGAGGATGGGGCTCGAGACCTGGCTGAAGCACATGGAAAACTGCACTGTCTACGAGGGCCACGCCCGTTTCGAGTCTCCTCGGGAAGTCAGCGTGGGCCCGGACAGGATCGCGGCGGATCGCATCTTCATCAACGCCGGTGGACGCGCGGTCGTGCCTCCCATGCCGGGACTCGACCACGTCGAATACCTCACCAACAGCTCCATGATGGACGTCGATTATCTTCCGCGTCACCTGATCGTCGTGGGCGGCAGCTATGTCGGGCTGGAGTTCGGACAAATGTTCCGGCGATTTGGCAGCGAAGTCACCATCGTCGAGATGGGGCCGCGCCTGGTTCAGCGGGAAGACGAAGATATATCCGGGGCCATTCAGGAGATCCTGGCGCGCGAAGACATCCACCTCCGCCTGAATGCCACATGCATCGCCTTTTCCAGGCGGGGAGACGAGATCATGGCGCATGTGGACTGCGCGAGCGGCGACTCCGAGGTCGGCGGAACTCACCTGCTGCTCGCCGTGGGCCGCCGCGCGAATACGGACGACCTGGGCCTTGAAAAAGCCGGCGTCGTGTTGGACGAACGGGGATACATCGTTGTCGACGATCAACTCCGTACCAGCGTCCCTGGGATTTGGGCCCTGGGCGATTGCAATGGGAAAGGCGGGTTTACCCATACCTCCTTCAACGATTCGGAAATCGTAGCCGCCAACCTTCTGGACAACGACCCGCGCCGGGTCAGCGACCGCATCCCCGCCTACGCGCTCTACATCGACCCGCCGCTCGGCCGCGCGGGCCTGACCGAGGCTGCGGCCCGCAAGACCGGCCGGCGGGTGCTGGTCGGCAAACGCCCCATGACAAGAGTCTCGCGCGCCATCGAGAAGGGAGAGACGCAGGGCTTCATGAAGATTCTGGTGGATGCGCAAACACGCGAGATCCTGGGCGCCGCCATCTTGGGTACCGGCGGCGATGAGGCCATTCACTCCATCCTGGACGTCATGTACGCCAAGGCGCCGTACACCGTGATTCAGCGGGCCGTTCACATTCATCCCACGGTTTCCGAGCTCATCCCGACGATGCTCGGGGAACTCCAACCTCTCGTGGACTGAGCCTGCGCCGCCGGGTGCCAGACAGAAATACCTGCCCGCTGCCTCGCCCCTGCTAGAATTGTGAGACCAACATGGCATTAGCGCCGGGAAGCCGTTTGGGCCCTTACGAGATCGCCGATCCGCTGGGGGCCGGGGGAATGGGCGAGGTGTATCGCGCAAGGGACACCAGGCTCGAGCGCACGGTGGCCATCAAAGTCCTGCCGCGGGACCTCACGGGCCGCCCCGAAGTCCTGCAACGCTTCGAGCGCGAGGCGCGCGCCATTTCGACGCTCAACCATCCGCACATCTGTACCCTCTACGACGTCGGCAGCGAAAACGGCGTGCCGTATCTCGTCATGGAATACGTGGAGGGCGAAACCCTCGCCGAACGCCTGGCGCGCGGGCCATTGCCGCTGGCGGATGTCTGGTGGATCGCCATCCAGATCGGCGAGGCGCTCGATCACGCGCATCGCCACGGCATCGTGCATCGCGATCTGAAGCCGGGCAACGTGATGCTGGCCGGCGGGAAGGGCGGCAAGAACGTCAAGCTGCTGGATTTCGGACTCGCCAAACTGCCCATGGCGCAGGCCGCCGCGGCGCCGGGTTCTTTGACTTCGCTCCCCACCGTCGCCCAGGGCCTGACCGCGGAAGGCATGATCGTGGGCACGCTGGAGTACATGGCGCCGGAACAACTGGAGGGCGCCGAAGCCGACACGCGCTCCGACATCTTCGCCTTCGGCTGCGTCCTGTACGAAATGGTCACCGGCCGCAAGGCCTTCGGCGGCAAAAGCCAGGCCAGCCTGATCTCCGCCATCCTCAAAGACGAGCCGCCCTCGCTCGCCGGCGCGCAGCCGATGGCCCCGCCCGCGCTCGATCGTCTTACCCGGAAGTGCCTGGCCAAGAGTGCCGATGATCGCTGGCAGACCGCCCGCGACCTGGTCGGCGAGATGCGGTGGATCTCCGAGAGCAGTTCGCAGATGGCCGCTGCTCCGGCCACCGCGGCGCGCCGGCGCTTTCGTTTCCAGGCGGCCTGGATCGCCGTGGCCGTGTTGAGCGTGGCGTTCCTGGGACTGCTTGCGCTGCACCTGCGAGTGAAGCCGCCCGAGGAGCATGCGGCGCGATTCACCGTGGCGCCGCCGGAGAAGACCTCGTTCGGCCCGTTCGACTCGGTGTCTCTCTCCCCGGACGGAACCCGGATGGTGTTCCGCGTGCAAACAGCACAAGGCCCGATTTTTGCTTTGCGCTCCATCGACGCGCTTCAGCCGCAGTTGCTGCCGGGTACCGAGAATGCGTTTCTCGCGTTTTGGTCGCCGGATGGCCGGTCGCTGGCCTTATCCGCGAACGGCAAGCTGAACCGGATCGATCTGCAAGGAGGGCCGGCGGTGCCGCTTTCGGACGTGCCCGCTTACGTGGAAGGCTCCTGGAGTCCGGCGGGCGTGATCCTGTTCAGCACCGGCCCCTCGGGACCGCTATATCGAGTGAACCAAGGCGGCGGCACGCCTGCGCCAGTCACCAGGCTTGCCCCGCGGGAGACGGGTCACCTGTGGCCGCATTTCCTGCCGGACGGCGAGCATTTCCTGTTTACGGTCTCCTCGGCCGCGCCGGAAACGAGGGGAATCTACGTCGGAAGTCTCGGCTCGCCCGCGGTGAACCGTATTCTGCCCGACGAGACATCGGCCCAGTACAGCCCGCCCGGTTATGTTCTGTTCGTGCGTGGGGATGTGCTCACCGCGCAGCCCTTTGATGCCAGGAGCCTGCGGAACACGGGCGACTCCTTTCCAGTGGCCAGCCAGGTGGCGATCCTGCCTACGATGGTGGGATCGCTGTTTTCCAGCGCGGCCGGGAACCTGGCGTTTCGCGTTAGCGAGGGGTTCGCGCTGTCCCAGTTGATCTGGTTCGATCGAAAGGGCGCCCGCGCCGGCATCGTGGGGGAGCCCTCCGACTACACCGATCCCGCGCTTTCGCCCGACGGCCGGATGCTGGCCGTGTGCAAGCGCGACCCCATCACCAAAAACCGCGCCATCTGGCTGTTCGACCTGGTTCGCGGATCGAGTTCGAAACTCACGGTGGATTCGTGGGACAACATGAACCCGGTCTGGTCGCCCGACGGCCGGCGGATCGCCTTCAGCTCGAAGCATCAGGGCGAGCGCGACCTCTATGTGAGGGCGGCTAACGGCACTGGACAGGCGGAGCTGCTGATTCACTCCGACGTGCAAAAGAATGCCGAGGACTGGACCAGCGACGCGAAGTACCTGCTGTACAACCAGGGGACCGCGAGCAATCGCGGCGTTTGGGCCCTGCCGCTCGCCGGAGACCGAAAGCCGTTCCAGGTGCTCGGCGGTCCGTACCGCCAGGAGGAAAGCCAGGTTTCGCCGAACGGCAAATGGATCGCCTATCTTTCCCTCGAATCCGGCCAGCAGCAGGTTTATGTACAGAACTTCCCTCCCGCGGGCGGCAAGTGGCAGGTCTCGACGGCCGGTGGCTCCGATCCGCAGTGGAGCCGCGACGGGAAGGAACTGTTCTACTTGCAGGCCAACAAGCTCATGGCCGTCGCGGTCAAGACTACAGGCAGCAGCTTCGATGCCGATGTCCCGCGCCCGTTGTTCGACACGCAACCGATGGTCACCGGAAGAAACCGATACCTTGTTTCGCCCGATGGGCAGAAGTTCCTGATCTCGACTCTCAACGTGACCACGAGCCAGTTGCCCATCACTGTCGTATTGAACTGGCTGGCGAGCGTCAAGCATTGAGGCCACGGCCGCGCCCCAGGCTCCCGCGGGCGTATCCTACGGGCCGTCTTTCAGTGCCGATTTTTGCAGGCGGCGTTCACCGGGACGAATCCAGATGGGCCGGAGTCGCGGCAAGGACATTTCAGGCAGCCGTGACAAAAACCCGTCCTGGGCGGCGAGTCCGTGGCTTGTTGCGGATGATAATCTCAACGTCCTGATTGAGCGACGTAAGGAACCGAATCAAGCGCTCCACGGAGAAGCCCTCCAGCCGATATTTTGCGAGAGCCGAGACTTTGGGCTGGTTGATGCCTAACAGCTCCGCTGCCTTTCCCTGCGATAACCCGCGCCGCTGCAGAACATCGTTGATCGCCATGGCCAGGCGAACCCTGGTTTGCCGTTCGCCGGCGTCTGCAAAGCCGAGGTCGGCGAATACATTCCCCGAACTCCGCACGATCTCTCGGCTACGTTCCTCGTTTGGCTTTGCCATATCGATCCTCGTGGTCCTGCGTGGCCCGGTTTCGGTGTCTGAATGCCCAGTGCAACACATAAAACGGCCCAACGAAAGCGAGCAGTATAAATGACGCGATACGCGTTGCCGCCGTGATCCTCCACGATCTCCAGTACTCCCGAGCCCGCTCCCCTCCAGGGCTTCGCCGCTGGGTGTTTCCCGCCAAATTGAGCGATGCTGAGAGCCGTGCCAATACCGTCTTTGACCGCTTCGGGGAACGCCAGCAGATCCCGTTTCGCAGAGCCCACCCAATACAAAGGCTGCTCACCGAAAGCCGGCTTCCGCATCAGCCCTTCATCCCAGTTCTAGGATACCATGGGCCGGCTCGCGGCGGGCCTTGCCCATTTGATGGAACGGCGTGTCAGGGGATGAATCCTGACGCGCCAGAAACGTTCCGTCTGTCACCGTGTTGCCGCCCCGTCACCGTGCTACCGGCCTTCCGAAGTAGGCTATTCCCGTTGCCAGCCCGAGCTGCTTCAGAAGTTCCGCGAGTAGTCGAATCGCCCATGGAGAAGCGTCGCGACTGCCACGGCAGCAGTCCAGGGATTCGAGCGGTCAGGCCGAAGATCACAGAACGACTGGGGAGCGCGAAGATCAGCCTTTACCAGATGGGAAAGTTGTGCCAGACCGACAGGTGCGAGGTACCGCGTCACGTCACTTAGTTCGATCGCACTGATTTCACTGGACGAGCCAACATACTCGTCAAACTCCTGCCATTCTGCACCGATTCTTGCTCCGTGCTTGGACCAGATGTGGGCAGGACTGCCACAGCTGATGGCAGAAATCGTTGCCTCGCCAACCAATGAACTGAGGGGTGCGGACCCATAAAGCACTGCTCTACACCCCAGCCATCGTTGTGAAAATCGCTTACGGACCTCCACGAGTTTGAGACCTGAAACAATGCGCTCAGCGTACTTCGGCTTGATGCTGATCAGGATCCTGTTGTCAAGCGAAAAGCCTGCCGGCGAGAACTTAGCGACCAGATTGGGCAGGCGGTCCAACGCAGCCTGCCAGACCACGGCTTGAGGAGCCGAGCAAGACAGCTCCAGATCCCCGGACCTGTACTGGCGACGGGCTTCAGTTGGCGACTTGAATCCAAATAACTCGAAGAAGTGGCGCTTGCTGCACCAGAGGCTCTCGGGTAGCGTGAAGTGTATTTCCTTGGCGCGGTGACGGGTTTCAATCGTCATCTGAGTGAAGAACATCTGCCCTAAGTCCAGATCCTGAAAATCTTGATGGATTCGCAAGTGACAAAACTTGGACCTGGCGCCAAGCTTTAGCACGGCTGAGGCAATTGCATCCTCCCCTTCATAGGCGACGTAGGCGACTCGTTCGGAAGTCTTTAATCCAGGGCGCACCTTGTTCTCGAACCAGCGTCCTATGCTGGGGTACATATCCCCGCTACTCACTATCAGCGACTTAAGTGTACGAAGATCGTCTGTCTCCCGTCTGGCATCCTCCGCTCCAATCTCCGAGATCCGGAAGCGGGTAGCAAGCGGGAACAGGCTATGATTCTCTTGAAAATTAAGCTGCCTCAAGTCTGCCATCGGTGCTCCTTTTCAGCCTCTCCGGCCACGTACCGAAGAACTTGGACAACATGAGCGTCTGGCCCTCGTACGCGGTAGGGCTTCCTTTGCCAGTCGCAGCCTCGGACATTCTATAGAAGGTCAGGTTCGCCATCCGTTCTCCATCGGCGAGGCTGACATTAACCTGGTGCCCCCGAACCTCGAAAATGAGTGGAGTGCCCCTCTGCCCATCCGTTCTTTTGAGCCCAAACCACGGATGGACAAAGCCCGCATAGTGTATCCTCATTTCTCCAATTGTCTCGTCACTGGCACGGCAATAGACCGCGATGCCCTGAGGAACCGAGATCCTCTCTTTCGAGCGCAAAATGTAAAATCGCTCGGCCTCGATTTTCAACCGATTCTCTTTGGATTCCGTGAGATTCCAATAGCGGCACGGGTCGGGTTTCGGTTCCATCTGCCACAACGGTACCGCGTCCACTTGACCGCCTGGCTCTGCATAAAAAGTCGCCGCCTGCAACCCGCCAACATTTGTGTTTTGGAGGTCCACGGTCAGGCTTCCGTCAACCTTCTCCTCACCGTGGAATATGGTGCGGTAAAGGACGCCACTTCGAAGCTCCACATCGCGCGGATCGCCATAGAAAAATCGCAACTGCGATAGCGACGTTCCCGGCTGCACCCTGACCGGAAACGTGATGGGGGTCACTTCAAGGTACATGTCGCCCGATTGATGATTCAACCCTTCCGGGTTGAAGCATTCATAAGTGTCCATGCCGTCGACAATGAGCCGTACGAGAACATCAACGCGTCCCACAGAACTCTTCGCGGTTGCCTGGCCGTGGACCCCAATTTCTGCGAGTTTCCTCCCTAGCCTTTCCATCAGCTTGAAGACGTAGGTTTCTTTTTCCCGTAACAGAAACGATCCATCCGGATCCGCAGGAAGCTTCTTGGCAAGGTCACTTCGGGTCAAAAACACAATGTATGGCCGTTCGCCAACGGGCTTGACGGACCCGTGGACCATGCAGTAGGCCTCGTTAGATAACGTTAGGTCAAGTGATGATTCGTCCAGAAGATCGTCGGCACCTCCGGATCCAGTGACGAGCCCCTCTTCCCAGAGGGCTCTCATCTGATCTCTGTTCAAAACGCCGGGTATCCAGTCATGCCAAGGTTCGTTCACGTCAAAATCACCCTGCGGGCGCGTTCTTGATAGGTCTCAAGCCGGTGGGCTGGGCGCCAGCAACGCCTTCGCCGCCGTAGCATCCCACCTCTCCAGCCTCACCAATCGTAGCCCATTTTCAGGACAATCACTAGTGGCGACTTCCGCTCGCATGCCCGCTCACTTGGGGAACCCCCGCGGAGGAAACCCGGGGACGGGGCGCACGTACTGGGGGAAAGCATGGGACGGACGGGACGTATTTGCAGGCGGCACGGGATTGGTCCCGTGAAGTCCCGGTCCAGGAAGAAAAGGCGCCGATAAAACGGGTCGTGTTTGCTGCGCCAGTCGATTGTTCGCACGCGGCCGATCCCCAGCCCTCAGCCAACCGCCTCAAAAAGAACGAGATCGCCCGCCTCCAGTCGCCGCGTGAACTTCAGCCGGCAAACGGTCACAGAACTTCGAACTTTATTTCCGTGCTCTATCTTAAGCACTTATGCCCGAAATCCACTCTCCAGCCCCTCTCCCGTTAGGACCTCATGATCCATAATATAAATGGATGGACTCGCAGACACAGCCGGTCGAATTCGGGCAACACGAGGGAAGAGACAGTCAAACCGCAAATGCATTTGCGGTTTTTCAGACACCGCTCATTGAAATTCAAGTAACTTAACTTCAGTCAGACCGCAAATGCATTTGCGTTTTTTTGTCCTTGTGTCCGTTTCCGGGATTACTCCTGTCTCAAAGCGATCACCGGATCTACCCGCATCGCCCGTCGTGCGGGGATGTAGCTCGCCGCCAGCGCCACCGCGCCCAATAGCCCCGCCACGGCCGCGTAAGTCATCGGGTCTCCAGGCTTCACCTCGAACATCATCTTGCCCAGCAGCCGCGTAGCCGCCGCCGCGCCCGTCAGTCCGAGCGCCAGGCCGATGGCCGCCAGCCCCAACCCCTGCCGCATCACGTCGCCCGGAGCCGCCCCCAGCGCCATCCGCAACCCGATCTCGTTCGCCCTCTGCCCCACCACGTAGGCCATCACGCCGTACACGCCGGCCATCGCCAGCAACACCGCCAGCCCCGCGAAGACGCCCAATAGCAGCGTGCGGAAGCGCGGCGCCGCCACCCTCTCCGCAAGCCGCGCCTCCATCGTGGTGAACTCCACCGGCACGCCGCCCGGCCACCAGGTAATTGTGACCCGAGCGCGACTCCGTCTCCCCGTACAAGCCCCGCGGAACCCAGATGTCCGTGCGGTCCGGAAAGTGGAACCGCGGCGGCAGAACTCCCACGATGGCCAGCGGTTTGCCCTCCACGCGAAGGCTCTGCCTCAGCGCGCCGGCCTTGCCGCCGTAGTGGCTCTGCCAGAACGAGTAGCTCACCACCGTCGCGCCGGCGCGCTCCTCCTCCGCGCTGAACAGCCGCCCCACCGCCGGCCCCACGTCGAACCCGCGGAAGAACTCCGGCGTCACCGCCGCCACGTTTCCGTATTCGGCCGCGGGCCCTGCCGAGATGGCCACCTGTCCGGCGCTGTAGTGGGCCATGGCGCTGAATGCCGTGCTTTGGTCGTGCCAGTCGTGGAAGTCGGCGCCGACACCTGCCCGTGGTTGCCCGACACCTTCCATAACGACGACAGCGTCACGATGCGGTCCGGCTCGTGGTAATCGAGCGGCCTCAACAGCACCGAATTCACCACGCTGAATACCGCCGTATTGGCCCCGATGCCCAGCCCCATCACCAGGACCGCCAGCAGCGTAAATCCCGCGTTCTTTCGCAGCGACCGAAGTGCAAATTTCAAATCCATGCGCTGTGCCCAAGCAGCTCCATTGTCAGCCCCGGAACCGCCGGCTCACTTGAGAAGCCGTCCCGCGGGGTCTCATAATGATAATTCATGCCGCTCGACGAGCGCGCCATCGCCATCAGCGCCACATTCACCGCGGAGGCCCTGCAGCCCGGATTGGCATTCTGGGCCGGAGAACTGGGACTCGACTATGAAATCCGGTTCGCGGGCTACAACCAGCTCTTTCAGGAGCTGCTCGATCCGGCGGGCCTGTTTGCCCGCAACCGGAAAGGTTTCAACGTCGCCCTGGTGCGCTTCGAAGACTGGCGGCGCGCCGGCCTCCAGGAGAATGTCGGGCATTTCGCGGATGCGGTTCGCTCGGCTGCGAAAACGTTTTCGGCTCCCCTGATTCTGGTGGTCTGCCCTTCGCCCGGAGCGGACCAGGCGCCGTTCGAAGCTGCCGGGTGCCTGCTGGCCGATGCGGCCGCCGCGCTGCCCGCGGTCTACACCATCACCCCGGCCGAACTGGAAGCGCTCTACCCGGTGAACGAGGTCCACGATCCGCACGGCGACGAGTTGGGCCACCTGCCGTACACCCCGGTTTTCTTCGTCGCGCTGGCCACCGCCATCGCGCGCCGGATCCACGCCGTCACCTCGCCGCCTTACAAGGTGATCGCGCTCGATTGCGACGAGACGCTGTGGGCGGGCATCTGCGGCGAGGACGGGCCGCAGAATGTCGTAGTGGACCCGCCGCGCCGGGCGCTCCAGGAGTTCATGGCCGATCGCCGGCGCGCCGGAATGCTGCTGGCGCTGTGCAGCAAGAACAACGAAGAGGACGTCGCCGAGACTTTCCGCGCCCATCCGGAAATGCCGCTGCGGCTCGAGGACTTCGCGGCGCGCCGCCTGAACTGGGAGCCCAAGTCCACCAACCTGGCGGCATTGGCCCAGGAGCTGGAGCTCGGGTTGGACACTTTCATCCTGGTGGACGACAACCCCAAGGAGTGCACCGAGGCGCAAGCCGGCGCCCCGGAAGTGCTGGCTCTCCCGCTGCCCGCGCGCGCCGAAGAGACCCCGGCGTTTTTGCGGCACGTGTGGGCGTTCGACCGCGCGCGTGTGACCGAAGAAGACCGCCGCCGGCCCGAGCTGTACGCGCAACGCTCCGAGCGCCTGCGCGCCGAGCGGTCGGCGGCGAGCCTCGAGGAATTCCTGGCGTCGCTTGAGCTGGAAGTTCGCATTGCGCCCATGGACCCCGCCCAGGTGCCGCGCGTGGCGCAGCTCACCCAGCGCACCAACCAGATGAACACCACCTGCCGCCGGCGCACGGAAGCCGAGATCTGGTCGCTCGGCGCGCTCGAGTGCCTGATCGTCGAAGTGCAGGACCGGTTCGGCAGCTACGGCCTCACCGGAGTCATCATTTTTGGCGTCCAGGGACGCCGCCTGGTGGTGGACACGTTCCTGCTGAGCTGCCGCGCGCTGGGCCGCGGCGTGGAGCACCGCATGCTGGCGCGGTTGGGCGAGATCGCCCTGGAACGCGGCCTGGAGCGCGTGGAGATTCCGTTCGTCCCGCACCAGCGCAATCGCCCCGCCGAGCTGTTCCTGGCTTCGCTCTGCCGCCCCGAAACGCTCGGCAGCTTCTCCGCGCGGGAAGCCGCGGATGTGAAAATCAAGGCAGCCGGACGGCTCCCCGATGCGGCGCCTATCGAGCCGCGGCCGTCGGGAGGCAAGCGCCTTCACTATCTCAGAATCGCCAACGAGCTGCGCGATCCCGCCGTCATCCTCCACCACATCCAGGCCGCCTCGCAGCACACCGCGCCCAGCGATGCCGCGGCCGACCCGCCGCGCACTCCTCTCGAACGCGAGCTGGCCGAGCTTTGGGCCGCCCTGCTCAACGTCGCCGCCGTCGGCGTCCACGACAACTTCTTCGAGCTGGGCGGCCACTCGCTGCTGGCCGTCCAGTTGCTCTCGCGCGTGCGCCAGATCCACGGCGTGGACCTTTCGCTCGAAGTGGTCTACAGCGGCGAATTCACCGTGGCCGAGCTGGCCAAGGCGGTCGAGCTGAAGGAAATCGAGCAGTCCGGCGGCGACTACCAGGACCTGATGCGCGAGCTCGAAGGCCTCTCCGACGAGGAAGTCCGCGCGCTGCTCGCCGAAGAGCAGGAGTAGCCCATGCGGATTCTGCTCACCGCCAATGCCTCTTACGAGCCGCCCCGCGGAGGCGCCACGCGCAGCAACCTGGTCTGGCTGGATCATCTCGCGCGCGCCGGGCACCAGTGCCGCATCGTGTGCGGCGCCTCGGGCGAGGGCGCCGAGCTGCGGCATCACGAATCCATCGACGTTCTGGCCGTTGAAGAACCGGCGCGGCGCGCGCAGGTTCTGCGGCGGCAGGTCCGTGAATTCCGGCCCGACTGGGTACTGGTTTCCTCCGAAGACCTGAGCCACGGACTGCTGCGCGAGGCACACCACTCGGCGGAAGGACACGTGGTCTACCTGGCGCACACGCCGCAGTTCTACCCGTTCGGACCGGCGAGCTGGAATCGCGACCCCCATGCCGCGCGGCTCGTGGCGAAGAGCGCCGGCATCGTCGCCATCGGCCGTCACATGGCCGACTATATCCGGCGCGAGCTGAGGCGCCCGGTGGCGGTCATCCATCCGCCGATCTACGGCTCCGGCCCCTTCGCCAATTACGCCAACTTCGAGCGGGGATTCATCACCATGATCAATCCCTGCGCGGTGAAGGGCCTCTCCATCTTCCTGGCCGTGGCCGGGCGCCTGCCGTCGCGCGAGTTCGGAGTGGTGCCGGGCTGGGGCACCACCAGCGAGGACCGGCGCGCGCTGGAGCGGTTTCCCAATGTCAAATTCCTGCCCAATGCCCGGAACATCGACGAAGTGCTGGCGCGCACCCGCGTGCTGCTGATGCCCTCGCTGTGGTACGAGGGCTTCGGCCTGATCGTGATGGAGAGCATGCTGCGCGGCATTCCGGTGGTGGCCAGCGATGCGGGCGGCTTGAAAGAGGCCAAGCGCGGCACCGGCTACGTGATTCCGGTTGAGACCATCGAGCGCTATCAGCCCATGTTCGACGAGCACGCCATGCCCAAGCCGGTGGTGCGCGAAAACGACGCCGGCCCGTGGATCGCGGCCATCGAAAAGCTGCTCACCAACCGGCGCGCTTACGAGGAAGAGTCGGAGGCCTCGCGGCAGGCTGCCGAGCGATTCGTGAGCCGGCTGGACGCCGCGGACCTGGAGCGGTTCCTGCAAAAGCTGCGGCCGGGCGCCATCACGCACGCCGAAGAGCCCACCGTGGAATCGCTTTCGCCCGAGAAGCGCGCCCTGCTGCTGCATCGCCTGCACAATCGGAAGTTGGCCGGCTAGATGCGGATCCTGCTCGCTCAGAATTCGCTCTACTACCCGTCCCATGGCGGAGGCGACAAGTCCAACCGCCTGCTCCTGGAAGCCCTGGCGGCGCGCGGCCATGAGTGCCATGCGGTGGCGCGGACCAGCGTCTTCGGCGAGAACGAGCACCAGCGTTACCTGGCGGACCTGGCGGCGCGCTCGGTCGAGCCCGCCTCGGCTGCGGGCGGCGTCGTGATCTTCTCGCATGCGGGCGTGGAGGCGCACGTGGTGACCAACGCCCACCTGCGCGAGTATTTCGCGAAGCAGGTGGAAGCCTTCCGCCCGGAAGCGATTCTGGCTTCCACCGACGACCCCGCTCAGCTTCTGCTGGATGTCGCGCTGCGGTACGGGCGCGCCCGCGTGGTCTATCTGGTGCGCGCCGCGCTCGCCGTGCCCTTCGGTCCGGACAGCGCGTTTCCCAGCGAGGCCATGACCCAGCGGATCTGCGCGGCCGATCGCGTGGTCGGGGTTAGCCAATACATGGCGGATTACGTCCGGCGTCACGCCCGCATCGATGCCGTTCACGTTCCGATCTCGCTGCTTGAGGACGAGCCGTGGCCGCTGCTCGGGTGCTTCGACAACCAGTTCGTCACGATGGTGAACCCGTGCGCGGTGAAGGGGATCTCGATTTTTCTGGCGCTGGCGGACGCCTTTCCCGAGACGGCCTTCGCGGCGGTGCCGACGTGGGGCGCCAACGAGCGGGACCGCGCGCTCCTGGCGGCGCGGCCCAATGTGAGCCTGCTCCGCCCGGTGGACGATATCAATCTGCTGTTGGGCCGGACGCGCGTGCTGCTGGTGCCGTCGCTGTGGGCCGAGGCGCGGTCGCGCATCGTGCTGGAGGCCATGCTGCGCGGCGTGCCGGTCATGGCTGCCGATGTGGGCGGCATCCCGGAGGCCAAGATGGGTGTGCCGTATCTCTTGCCGGTCAACCCCATCCGCAAGTACGCCCCCCGCGTGGACGAGCAGATGGTGCCCGTGGCCGAGGTGCCGCCGCAGGAGATCGGCCCCTGGCGCGAGGCCCTGGCGCGCCTGCTGTCGGATCGCGCGCATTACGAAGAGATCTCGCGAGCCTCGCGCGCCGCGGCGTTCAAATACGCCGCGGGCCTCAGCGTGGAACCCTTCGAGCGCCTGCTCCAGGAGCCGCGGCCGGAGCGGATCGCCGGCCCGATCGTCAAACCCGCTGAGGAGCATCTCTCTCCGGAAAAGCGCCGCCTCCTGGCGCTGCGGCTGCGCAAGCGTGCGCCCGCCTCCCTCTGGTTCCCCGGCGCGGACACGGTCCAGGGACGCCGCCTCTTCTGGTTCCCCCACGCCGGCGGCGGCACGTCTCAAGTGAAATGCCTGCCCTCGATTTGTCCCGTGCGGCTGCCCGGCCGCGAATCCCGTTTGGGCGAAGCGCCGTTCGAGAGCATGGCGGCGCTGGTGGCCGCGCTGGCGGACGCGATCGACGGCTACCTCGCGCAGCCCTTCGCCTTCTTCGGCCACAGCATGGGCGCGGCTATGGCCTTCGAACTTGTGCGCCTGCTGCGGGCCCGCGGCAAAGCGCTGCCGGAGTTCCTGATCGCTTCCGCCGCCCGCGCTCCGCAGTTCCGCCGCAACCACGTTCCGCCGCCGCCTCCCACCGGCGAGCAATTCGCCGGGGAACTGCGGCGTCTCGAGGGCATCCCCGCGGAAGTGCTCGACGACCCGGTGCTCATGCGCGCGATCCTGCCGGCCTTGAAAGCCGACGCAGCGCTCTATCGCAATTACGTGTACGCCGAGGACCCGCCCCTGGCCTGTCCGATCCGCGCCTGGGGCGGAGATGCCGACCCCAACGTCCGACGCGAGCACCTGGAGGCGTGGGCGGAGCAGACCACCGCATCGTTCGCCGTGCGCCTGTTTCCGGGCGGACATTTCTATCTGCAGACCAACCGCGCGGAGTTCCTCGCCGCCCTGGAGGGTGAATGAGAATCGTGGTGCTGGACGGATATTGCATCAACCCGGGGGACCTTTCCTGGGACGGCTTGCGGCAGTTCGGCGAGGTGGAGGTCTTCGACCGCACGCGCGTCGACCAGGTGGCGGCGCGCGCGGCGGGCGCGGAAATCGCGCTCGTCAACAAAACGTCCATGCCGGGCTACGTGCTTTCGCAACTGCCGGAGCTGAAGTATATCGGCGTGGTGGCCACCGGGTACGACGTGGTGGATATGGACGTGGCGCGCGAGCGCGGGATCGTCGTCACCAACGTGCCCACCTACGGCACGGCTTCGGTGGCGCAGTTCGTCTTCGCGCTGCTCCTGGAACTCTGCCACCGCGTGGCGCTGCACGCCGATGCCGTCCGCGCGGGCGAGTGGTCGCACGGCGAGGACTGGTGCTTCTGGAAGACGCCCCTGGTGGAACTGGCGGGCAAGACCATGGGGATTATCGGCTTCGGACGAATCGGCCGCCAGACCGGCCGCATCGCCGACGCCATGGGGATGCGGGTGATGGCCCACGACACGTATCATGGCGACGAGCCGGCCTGGCCCGGGTTCCGATGGGCGGCGGTGGACGATCTGCTGCGCGAATCGGACGTGGTGAGCCTGCACTCGCCGCTCGTTCCTGAGACGCGCGGCATGATCGACGAGGCCAGCCTGGCCCTGATGAAGCCTGGCGCCTTTCTGATCAACACCTCGCGCGGAGCGCTGGTGGTGGATCGCGACCTGGCGAACGCGCTGAACGCCGGCCGCCTGGCGGGCGCCGGACTCGACGTGCTCTCGGTGGAGCCGCCGGCCGAGCACAATCCGCTGCTTTCGGCGCGCAACTGCCTGGTGACGCCTCACGTGGCCTGGGCCACCCGCGAGGCGCGGGCCCGCCTGATGGAAGCGGCGGTGGGCAACGTGGCGGCGTTTCTGAGCGGAACACCGCGGAACGTAGTCGCTTAAGATACCGCGGAGTGTGCATGCGGTTATACTGGTGTGCCAGGAGCCACACGATGTCCAAAGAAGTGTCCCGCAGAACTCTCCTCTCCACCGCCGGCGCGGCCTTTACTACGTCCCTGTTCACCGGGCGCGTCCGCGGAGCCAATGACCGCATCGCCATCGGATTCATCGGTCTCGGCGCCATGGGTTCCGGCAACCTGGGCTACGCCATGAAGGTGCCTGCGGCCCAACCCGTCGCCGTCTGCGACGTGTACCAGCCCCACCTGGAGCGCGCCGAAGCCGCCGCTCGCAAGGGAGGTTTCGAGGTCAAGGCCATCAAGGATTTCCGGGAGATCCTCGCCGACAAGAGCATCGACGCCGTGTGCATTTCCACGCCCGACCACTGGCACGCCTACATGATGGTGGAAGCCTGCAAGGCCGGCAAGGACGTCTGGGTGGAAAAGCCCTCCTGCGTCTACGTGGAAGAGGGCCAGAAGATGGTGGAGGCCGCGCGCAAATACAACCGCGTAGTGCAGGCCGGCACCATGCAGCGCTCCGGCGGCTACTTCCTCAAGGCCGCCGAACTGGTTGGTAGCGGCATCATGGGCGAAGTGACGTTCTGTCACACATATCAGTCCGGTTCCACCAAGGAACAGGGCTATGGCAATCCACCCGACAGCGAACCCCCTGTGGATCTCGATTGGGACATGTGGCTCGGCCCCGCGCCCAAGGTTCCCTTCAACGCCAACCGGTGGGGCGTGAAGACCGCCGGTTTCCCGACCTTCCGCTACTTCTGGGACTACGCCGGCGGCGCGATGACCGATTGGGGCGTGCATCTCATCGACCCGATGCACCAGTGCTTCAACGACGTCATGCCGCTGGCCGTCAGCGCCATGGGCGGCCGCTTCTACGTCAAGGACAACACTCAGACGCCGGACACCATGCTGGCCACCTACTACTACCCCAAGTTCCTGGCCAGCTACGAGAGCCGCACCTGCAACCCGATGCCGCTGCTCGGCGTGGCGAACCAGGGGGCCGCTACGGCAATCCATGGCACGGAAGCCACCATCGTGGTCAGCCGCTCCGGCTGCTGGCTGATTCCCAACGACAAGAAAAAGATGCCGGAGCAGACCTGGGAAAAGGACGCGGCCATGGGCCAGATGAACGTGCCCCACTGGCAGAACTGGCTCGACTGCATCAAGACGCGCAGCCGCCCCATCAGCGAAATCGAAACGTGCGTGCGCTCTTCCACGGCGTGCCTGCTGGCCAACCTCAGCATGCGCTACAAGTCGCGGCTCGACTGGGACGAAAAGAACTGGACCGTGGAGCAGGACGCCGTGAAGCCGTACCTGAAGGTCCGCTACCGCGCGCCCTGGAAACTGGAAGTATAGAGCGGACCGCACGTTCGGTCGCGGACTCAGTACGCTGACGGTTTCTCCACGTGATCGATGACGACGACTTCGATCGGACCTTTTAGCGCCTCCACCTTCAGCCCAAGCTGCTTGGTGTTCGCAGCGAAGTGCAACTTGCGGCCCAGTCGACTATCTCGGATGGATTGCGCGATCTGTATGCCTGGCGTATTATGGTTAGCGTATGATCCGCTCCTTCCGCGACAAGGACGCGCAGCGGTTGCTGGAGCGGAAGTTCAGCCGGAGGCTCCAAGCTGTCGAGAAGACGGCCCGGATCCGGCTGGAGTTGCTCGACGCGGCGACCTCGTTGCAGGATCTCAATCTGCCTGGCCTTCGCCTGGAATTGTTGAAGGGGGACCGAAAGGGACAGTACAGCATTCGGATCAACGACCAGTTCCGGATCTGCTTTGTGTGGAGAAACGGGGACGCCTACAACGTCGAGATCGCGGATTATCACTAAGACGAGGAGCGACTGGAATGCCTACTCACAAACCACATCGCTTGCCGCCGATTCACCCCGGCGAGATACTTCAGGATTTGCTGGGGGAATCCGGCTTGACCGTGAACGCTCTCTCCCTGTCACTGAGGGTCCCTGCTAATCGTATCGGCGGGATTATCAAAGGACAACGCGGCATCACTGCCGACACCGCTCTCCGGTTGGCCCGCTACTTCGGAACGTCCGCCCAGTTGTGGATGAACTTGCAGGCCAAGTTCGACCTGGCGATTGCCGAGGACGCCCTGAGCGAGCGGATTCAAAGAGAGGTTCTCCCCCGGCCGGCCGCCTGATACCCGGTCGGTGATCGGCTCGACGCGAAAACCATGACCTGCGCCGGCGACGCGGAAGCGAACAAGACGTTCACCCGCTACGTTCGCAACGCCGCACTTGCCGGAGTTGGGTCGCGGGCAGACCGGATGTATATTCAAAGTAGATACACATGCGAAGTGAAACCACGGTTTCAAAATGGGGGAACAGCCTGGCGGTCCGGATTCCGCAGGCGATCGCCAAAGGCGCCCGCCTCAGCGAGGGAGACTGCCTGGAGCTGGATCTGGGCTGCGACGGGAGCATTGTCCTGCGCGCAGGCCGGCGGAGGTACGAACTATCGGAACTGGTCTCACGGATCACGCGCAAGAATCGCCACCGGGAAACGGATTGGGGACGGCCGCAAGGCGAGGAATCCTGGTGAGCGCGGCGTACGTACCGGATGCCGGCGATCTCGTTTGGCTGGCCTTCGACCCTCGGGAGGGCCGAGAGCAGGCGGGACGGCGACCGGCGCTGGTGCTGAGTCCGGGAAAATACAATGCGCGGTCGGGTTTGGCGCTGGTTTGCCCCATCACGAATCAGGTGAAAGGCTACCCATTCGAAGTGGCCGTTCCCATCGGTCGGGGCGCGACCTGCGTAATCCTGGCCGATCACGTGAAGAGCGTCGATTGGAAGGCACGCCACGCGGAGAAACTGGGGCGATGCCCGACCGAGGCGATTGACGAGGTTCGGGCCAGGCTGGCGCCGCTGCTTGGGTACTGAGGGTGCAAGAGATCAAGGGTACGGGCGTAATACGGCAAGCTGAAGCCCACTCCCCAGAATACCGTTCGGTCCAACTTTCCGGAATCCCCACATCTCATTCCCAACTCGGAAGGCACTCGCCAAATCCACGAATTTGAATCGGTTTTTTCTCTATTGGATGTACCGGCGCAAGCTATTCTTGTGGATCTGAGCGGTGCTTGCGGAAGTGGCGGGATGGCCGCGCGGGGCCATCTTCTACAGTCTGCCCGCCCGCGCGTACCGCAGAAACGTTGCCGCCTTCTCCCATAGCCCGGGGGAGCGATTGCACATCGAGGCGCAAGGCCGCTGGCACTCCCGGATCGCACGACGTACCGCGCGGGCCCGTTCGCTTCTCCAGGCTTGTCGAACGGGTCCGTCGTCTACATGCCCGAACGCGGTGTGCCTGACATCGCACATATAGAGGATGCCCGAGGGATCGATCTGCAGGTCCGTCTGCCCCAGCAAGCAGTGGCCCTGCCTGATTTGAAACGATTCCGGACGGACGAAGTACTCCCGCATCTCGTGCAGCGGGCGCAACGGCAGCTCCATGTGCGCCGGGCGCCGGCCCCGTCGATTCAACGCGTCAATCGAGTGTTCGAGCGTCTCCAGGTCGCGGACGAACAGGTCGCTTTCGCGATGCCAGTCTGCCCGTTTTTCCGGCCGGCCCAGATTCTCGGCCAATGGCTGAAACAGAATGCGGTCTACGCCGAGTTCTCCGGCCCACTGCACATATTCGGCCAACTGCGACACGGTTTCCCGCATTAGAATACAGATCAGCGAGACGCACATTGCGGGCCGATCGCGTTTAATCCGGCGAATCACTTCGGTTACCACGTTGTGGAGCCCGGGAGTTCCGCGATTACGGTCGTGAATGGCCGCATCCTTGCCATCCAGCGAGAAGGTGATGTACCTCAGGCCCGTGTTCATCAGGTCGCGATAGTTACGTTCGGACCGAAGGGCCAGACCATTCGAGATGAGGTTGACCGTGAACCCGAGATGAACGGCCCTGCGGATGATGTCGTAGACTCCAGCTTTCAACAAGACCTCTCCGCCGACAAACCGCACGCGGAGCGTTCGCGTCCACGAGTGCAATTCATCAAGGAGTGCCATCCAGCGTTCGGCGGGGAGTTCATTGCCCGCGTCCCCTGTCCGCCAGAGGTCGCACATGACGCAACGGCAGTTACAGCGATGCGTCAGGACCATGGCTATCTTGTCCGGAGCAGCGAGTCCGCGCAGGAGGTGGTAATCGAAGCTGTGCAGCGAGTGGCGAAAGCCATAGACGGCAGCCTTCCTGCCTACGTCGACCAGGGTCGTTCCGGCTCTGTTGCTTCCGCCGGCCGTGAGCCGCGCGGGATTGCCATCACCCGATTCATCGTTCGGGCGCTCATGCGAGTCCACTGGGTTTACGTCCCTCACGGTGGTGCCTGACCTTTCTACCCGTTAGGGCCCAGGGCAAGCGCCAATGTCAAGACGGCTACACTGGTGAAGGCCCGACTTTGGCGCAAGGTTCTGGACGCGTAGCGCGCGTCGCGTGCCAAAGCCTCAAATCCCATGAGTCTATTCTATTTCGGATCTCAGGATCTTGAAAACTGCCACCTGCGGCATATTGACCGACGAACTTTGGATAATCGCAGGAACGAAGAATGACGACCCTGGCGCCAGGGGTGTACCTCAACAGACATTCGAAATCGCTGTCCGTCGAGACCAGGATGAAGGCGTGAGCGGCAGCGTAGTCCAGAATGCGCCGATCGCCGGCACGAGCAAGCCCGTTTCGGAGCGCGCTTTCGGACTCTTGGAATAAGTCGCGCAATAATAGTACCAGCGACGGCGACAGGCTTTCGTCGAAGAGGAGCTTCATCCTTTGGAGACTCTGCTCGCCGCCGCCAATTCGGCGGCGTAAGCATATACGGCAAGGAAGTCATCCGGTTCGAGCTGGGGATAATCTGCCAGGATTTGCTGCTGCGATGCCCCATTGGAGAGCCACTCCAGAATCTCCTGAACGGTGATCCGGTGACCGCGGATGCACGGCTTCCCGAACCGCACGTCGGAATCGATCGTGATCCGTTCCAGGAGTGAATCATGGGCTGCCGGCATTCGTGTTCCCTTGAGCCATTGTATATCGGTATTGAGCGGACAGATCGAAGGGCGCGATGCGCGACACACGCAACGCCCTCACCCGCCGAAGACCAAGGCCGGCATCGTTGCTACCGACGAGATCTGCGGGCGGAAGTCCATGTAGGGCAGGATGTCGCGCTCGATCTCGATGCCGGGCGCGACTTCGATCAACTCCATGCCCTGCGCGGCGAGACGGAACACGGCCCGTTCGGTAATGTAGAGGACCTCCTGCCCGGTGCGGCGCGCGTAGGCGGCGGCAAACGTGATGCGCTCGACGCTGTTCACGAACTTGCGCACCTTGCCAGGCTGCATGACATGGAGACGGCCCTGCGACCACTCGAGGCGGGAGCCCTGGGCGTCGAACGTACCGCAGAAGACGACCTTCTTCGCGTTTTGCGCGATCTCGATGAAGCCTCCGGGGCCGATCAGGTTGCCGCCGAGATGAGACACGTTGACGTTGCCGGCGGCATCGGCCTCGCCCATGCCGAGAAAGGTGATGTCGATTCCACCTCCGCTGTAATAGTCGAATTGATCGACGGAAGGGATGATCGCGTCGGTGTTGCGGGCGGCGCCAAAGAGGCGCTCATCCAGCATCCGGCCGTTGTAAGTTCCCTGCTCGAGGCTCATCCACAACTCGGCCGCGTTGCCCTGTTCGGCGATCACTCCGAAGATTCCACCCGGCATTCCAAAACCGAAATTCAGAGAAGCGCCGGCGCGCAGTTCCAGGGCGGCGCGGCGAGCGACGATGCGGCGCTCGAGCTTGGAAGGGATCTCGGCGGCGAGCGCGCCGAGATCGGCGCGGCGGGAACCGCTGACCGTGGGATCGTAGCCGAGGCCGTAGAACTGCTGCTGTCCGGGATCCTCCACCACGGCGTCCACCATGATGCCGGGCACGCGCACGCTGCGCGCGTGGAGGGAGCCGGATTCGACCACCTGCCGCACCTGGGCGATCACGACGCCACCGCTGTTGCGGGCGGCGAGCGCGATGGTGTGGATGTCCAGGTCGATGGCTTCCTCTTCGGGGCTGAGGTTGCCGCGAGTATCGGCATAGGTGGCGCGAATGATGGCGACGTCGACCGGGAAAGGCTTGTAGCGCAGCACCGCGCGGCCGTCGATGTGCAGCAACTCCACCAGTTCTCCCCGGCTGCGGCTGTTACAGCGGCCGCCGTCCTGGCGGGGATCGACGAAGGTCTCCAGCCCGGAATGGGTGAACAGGCCGGGACGGCCGGCGCCGATCTCGCGCAGCAGTTGCTGGATGACACCGCCCGGGAAACAGTAAGCTTCCACCTTCTCCTCACGGATGAGTTGCTGCATCCTGGGCGACCACGTGAAGTGGGAGGCGATGATCTTGCGGAGCATCCCTTCATGCGCGAAGCGATTGGCGCCGAGCGCGCCGCGGTCGCCGAGACCGAGCGAGTGCACCAGGGTCAAGCCGCGCGGGCGGCCCGTTTCCAGGAAGCGCTTCTCAACGGCGGCGAAGACAGCCTCGGCGGAGATCATTCCAGCGCCGTTACCGCTGATGGCGACGGTGGCGCCGTCTTGGATGAGGGCCGCGGCATCGGCGGCATTCACGAATCGGGTGGTCCGCATGGCGACTCTTAATTAAAGGTTGCGATAGACCGGTTTGCGTTTCTCGAGGAAGGCGCGGACGCCTTCCCTGCAATCTTCCGTGCCCGCCGCCTGAGCGACGGCGCTGGCGTGGTGCTGGCGCAGGTCCTGATGCATCGTCGCGAGAATGCCCTTGATCAGGGCCACGGCCGCGGGCCCATTGGCAAAGAGCTTCGCCAGCCAGGCGCCGAGCTGCTGTTCCAGATCGGCGGGATCCTCGGCAACCGCGGTGACCAGTCCCCAATCGAGGGCCTGCGCGGCGGTGATGGGGAGTCCCAAAAGGGTCATGTGGCGAGCCCGCGCGACTCCGATGGTCTCGGCAAGGCGGCGAACGCCCATCCAGCCGGAGATCATCCCGAGAGTGACTTCCGGCGCGCCCAGCCTGGCGGAGCGAAGAGCGATACGCAGGTCGGCGGCCAGCGCCAATTCCAGTCCGCCGCCGAGGGCGTGGCCGGAGAGGACCGCGATTACCGGCTGGGGCAGCGACGCGATCCGATCGAACACCTGGATGCCGGGGAGGATCCAGTCGCGCGCCATCTCATCGGGCGAGAGAGCGCCCCACGCCTCGATGTCGCCGCCGGTGCAAAAGAAGCGGCCGCGCGCGCGGATGACGACGGCGCGCAGTGAGCGGTCGGGCTCGATGCGGGCGGCGATGGCCGCCAACTGCTGGAGCATCGGCAAGTGCAGCGCATTGCCTTTCTCCGGGCGGTTCAGCGTGATCTCCGCCCATGCCGCGCCGTTCTGTTCGATTCGAGTGTAGAGAATAGGGGGTTCCGACTGCTGTTCCGTTTCCATGTCCTGTTCCTAAAAGTGAGGCATCGTGAGACCACCGTCGATCGCGACCGCCTGTCCGACCGTGTGGGGCAATCGTCCCTCCGCCATGAGTTGGTTTATTATCATAGCGTCTCGCGTAAGGGAAGAGGAGAGACTCGGAATGAGCGAATTGCTATTCTACGAAGACGCCCCGGTGGGACTGTCTTTTGACACTGAGGGCATCGTAGTTACGGAGAGCCACGTGGTACAGTTCGCGGGCTTGTCCGGCGACTTCTTCGCATTGCATATGGACGACGAGTTTGCGCGGTCGCTGGGGTTCGAGGGCCGCGTGGCCCACGGCCTGCTCGGCCTGATCCTGGTGGATGGGCTCAAGAATCGAGCGTCGCAGCGCTTTCAGGCGGTCGCGTCGTTGTCGTGGCAGTGGAACTTCCGGAAGCCGCTCTATCCGGGCGATCGGATCCACGGGCATCTGATGGTGGCGGACAAGCGGCTGACCAAGCGCGGCGATCGGGGCATTCTGACGCTCGCCCTGGAAGTGCGCAGCGGAAAGGGCGAGGTACTGCAGGACGGCACGAACTTACTGATGGTCCGAACGCGGGCCGGTAGAGATTGAGACGAAGCCCGCATCGGGCGAATACCGGGTACGAAGCGCAAGAAAATTAGAAAATCAGACCTTGCGTTGCCGCTACTCTGCCAGTACACTATCTCAAAGTCAGTCATTGGGTAAGCAGTCGGTGGTCGCAGAGAATCCCGCTCCCCAGGGCAATCGGGCGCACCCCGATGTCAGTCAGGAGCACGAGCGGGAATTCCGGTCGATCTTTCGCCTCGCGGAGGGGGCAAGCGATGATTATCAAGTTCGAGCGCGCAGTGGTGTTTCTGAGTGCAATCGGGTGTCTCTCGATTTCCGCAGGCGCGGCCCCGATAGCAGCGATTTGCACCCCCGGTTTCTCAGTATGCGGCATTCCCGAGAACCTTCTCCTGCAGCTTCCCTTTATAACGATCGCAGGTGACGTCATCGTCCAGGAGCCGACCTCCACCGCGGTAAGCGATGTATTCCGTATCTTCAACGACTTCATCAATACGGGCGGCGGAACCGGCCTCGGCGGTACGGCCTTTTTGTACAGCGTGGACGATGGCCCATTGCCGGATCCATCTACTTACAGTCTCAACGCCGTTACTATTAAGGAGGCTGCTACCGGTTTTACCGATTACACCGGGAACGGGACCATCTACATTCTCGATGCGCCGGAGCCCTCCACCTTCGGATTGCTGGGGCTGGGCGTCCTCGCGATGGTGTTCCTGTCCCGAAAAAGGCCGGCAAAGATGCCCCTGGCGAGGCTGACAGGCCTGGCGGTACTCGGTTGCGTTGCAGCGTTGGCCCAGGACGACGTTCCCACGGTGGACCCTTTGGATCCTTCGTCAGGAATGTATAGCCGTGCGATCGGGCGGGGGCCTGCCCAATCGGGGAATACAGGGCAGAGCGTGGGGTTGAGCTTCTTCACGGCCAACTACAGCTCACTCGGAACCAGCGTAATGCTTCCATTTAACATTGTGGGTACGGATCCGTCACTCGGCGCAAACACGACAATCATACCGACCGTAATCGTGCCGATCAAGGTGGTCTACCAACTGGCTGGCGGCCTTACTCTGGATGGCACGAACGTCGTACCCGCGGTTCAAAACTCGCCGATATTTCTGACGGCCGACTACACGGTGGGCGGCACGGACCTGGGGACCACTCAATTCGGCGACGCACTGCAGCGCGGGGAATTCTGGAACCTTCCGGGCTTCTCGATAAACTATCACGTGCTGCTCGGGACGCCAACGATCGCGCCGACCGTGACGGTAACGATTACGGCATCGACTCAGGGACACCTGTATCGCCTAAGGAGCGGTGGACTTGTCGGAGTGGTGACCAGCAGCTTCTTCGATACCCAACTGAACGCGCTGGTGCCGAGCTACACGGCCAACGTTTTGCCCATCTTCCTCACAGACAACGTGTATGAGGGCGACGACGGAACGATAAACACCTGTTGCGTCCTCGGCTACCACAACTCCCAAGGGCCGCCGGCTGCCACGGCAAAGACCTGGATTTACGCAGGTTATACCGAGGCAAACACATTTGTCGGTAACGTTATTCTCGACGTCCAGGCCTTGAGCCATGAGGCCGCCGAGTGGATGAACGATCCGTTCGTGGGCGCATTCGCTTTTGGGTTCCTCAATATAGTTCCTCCGGCCGTCTTGCCCGGACAAGGGGGCGCGTGCATTGTCAACTTTGAAACCGCAGACCCGCTCGAAGCCCCGCCGGTGGTGTTCACCCAAGTAACGAATGGAACCACGTATCATCTGCAGGACGACGTCTTCCTGCCGTGGTACCTGCACACGACTCCCTCGTTTTCCGTAAACGGATGGTACACCCTCCAAAACACGTTCCCGACGTTCGGGACACTCTGCGGTGCGGGCTGAGCCTGACAGCAGGCGCCTTGCGGTTCGCACAACCGTAGATGAAGAGCGTCGAGAAGAGTCTCGACGCGGCAGGCCAGAGGGGCTGCGCCGCGGCATCACATGCCCGGGTCCGGCTCTTCCTGCGGGACCGGGTCGGGATCGGGCGGGGGATGCGGGGGCTCGGGCTCAGGATCGGGTTCCGGCTCCAGGGCGGCATGCGCGGGGTGCAGGACGGAGCGTGCCGAGTGCAGCGGCGCCGCGGCGCCAGAATCCGAGAGGGCCACTTCGCACTCGCAGCAATCGCTGCATCGCAAACACTTCTCACACAGGTGGTTGTCGCAGGCGTCCTTGGTGCACCGCGCGCAGATCCGCGTGGACTCCTCGGCGCAAATGCTGCAGATGAAGGGCATGGGGACCTATTTCTTCTTTACCGATTTGGGCGGCGCCTGCGTCAGGACGCCGCGGCAACGCTGGGCTTCGCGATCCATCACCTGGTAATCCTGTTCCCGCTGCGCGGCCAGGTTGACGATGTAGCGCTGCAAGCGGTCCCGGTTGGCGCCGTTTTCGGCGTTCAGGGCGGCCAGGGCTTGCGCGTCGGCCGCGGTCTGGTATTTTCGCAGGCCGCCTTCGAGAGAAGTCAGCATGGTCTCGATTCCCTGGATGCGAAAGAAGACTTCGAGGGCCGCCGAAAGGCGTTCCGGGTTGTCCGCCAGCGCCTCGGCGCCGCGCGCCAGCGCACTGGCCTGCTCCCTGGCGGACTGAAGCTGGGCGGCGTACGTATCCGACGCTCCCTTCTCGATCCAGGATTTCACGTCGATCCTGTCGAGCATCGGCGCGAGGCGGCCGGCGTGGGCGCTGATCTCCTTCAAGATCGCTCCGATCTCCCAGTCGGTTTCGAGACCGGCGGGTTGTCTGGGGGCCGCACCCTGGGCGCAGAGCGCCGCGGCGCAGGCGAAAAACGTGAGTCCGCGCAGCACAAAAACCATAGCCACTTCATTCAATCTAGCATGGCCGGCACGGCTTGCTGACGCGCGAGGCTCAGCAAGAGGCGCGGTAAGCGGCTACTCGACCACAATCGCGGGCTTCTCGCCGCGCGTGTCGGCGTGGGACACCTCGGTGCGGATGGTGCGGCGCTCGCCGGGCATCAGCGCGATGTAGTTGTCGCTGTAGATGGCCGGGAGGATGCGGTCGCCGGAGGTTTCCCGCACCACTTTCAGATGCACCATCAGGACCGGCGCCGGCGACGGGTTGCGCAGCTCGGTGGTGAGAACCCACTGGCCGCCGCGGCGGTCGACGCGGGTCGCGGCTTCGAGCTTCACTTTGGGCAGGTCGCGAAGAGCGAGGTAATTGCCTTCCTCCACGCCGCGCCAGTAGAAGTTTTCGGAGATGGCGTCGCTGCCGCGGGTGAGCTTCAGACGGATGAAATGCACGCCGCTGAGGCCGGCGGGGTATTCCATTTTGATGGGCGTGACGTCGCTGTCTTCGGGGCTGTCGAGATCGGCGGTCTTCCGCCACTTCACCGAGCCATCCAGGTTGAGGATCTCGACCTGGGCGGTGAGAGCGCGCGCCTCGCGCCCGCTGTAGTTCACCACTTCGACCATGTCGGTTGCGGGGTTCCACTGGATGTGCAGGGGCTCGGAGGCCTTCTTGGCGCCGAAGTAGGCGGCGGTGGGATCGAAGTAGTAATCGTAAGTCTGCCACACGAAGGAGGGCCAGCAGGGATGGCTCATCCAGATGAGCAGGCCCATGCGGTTCTTGCCCTGCGCTTCGAACATGGCGCGGTAGCCGGTGTAGTTGATGAACTGGGCGAGGTTGACCCAGCCGGCCGCGGTGGCCGCGCCGCCGTAGGATTTGTCGATCATGTCGCGGAAAGAAGAGCCGCCCTGCGCGCCATTGAGGGAGAAGTCGTGGATGCCCCAGACGGCGCCCTGCGGCCATTGGGCCGAAGTGGGCATCATCAGTTTCAGGCTGTCGAGGGTGACGATGTTGGGCATGCCGAGCTCGCTGTGGAGCTTGGGCGTGGCGCGCTGCTGGTAGTAGAACTTTTCGGGCATGGCGCGGTAGGGGCCGTGGCCGCTGACCACGTCGTCGGCGGAGCTGGAGATGTAGTGCAGGCCGGGATGCAACTCGGCGATCAACTTGCGCAGGCCCTCGTCAATGGGCTTGGGCGGGTAGCCTTCGTTGCGGCCGCAGTAGAGGCCCACGGATGGATGGGAGCGGATGCGCAGGATGTAGTCTTTGGCGTTGCGGAGGAAGAGGCCGTTGTCGTCGGGATCGGGGCCGTCGACCGGGTTGGCGAGCCAGAAGTCCTGCCACACGACGATGCCCCAGCGGTCGCAGGCTTCGTAGAAGGCGTCGTCGCCGATCTGGCCGACCCAGTCGCGGATCATGGTGAAGTTCATCTCCTTGTGGTAGCGGACGGCCACGTCGTATTCGCGCGCGCGATAGCGGAGCATGGATTCGGGGAAGCCCCAGTTGCCGCCGCGGGCGATGAAGCGCTTTCCGTTGATCCAGATCTTGAGGGCGCCGCCTTCTTCGCTGTAGGTGAACTGGCGGATGGCGGATTGGAACGTCTTGGTGTCGGAGATGCCGCTGCCGAAGAGGAACTCGAGGTAGACGGTGTAGAGGTTGGGATCGCCGTAGCCCGCGGGCCACCAGAGCCTGGGATTGGTGAGGCGCACATCTTCGGTGACGGTCTTTTCCTCGCCAGGAGCGAGGGTCACCTGGACCTGGAACGGCTGGTCGCCAAAGCGGCCTCGCAGCATGCCGGTAACGGGCGTGGTCTCGTTGTTGTGGAGCGTGGCCTCGACGGTGACATCGGACAGCGAGGTGTTGCGGACGAACGGGTTCTCGATGGTCACCGGTCCGGTGCTCGAGAGAGTGACATCCGACCAGATGCCGCTGTCGCGGCCGCGAACGGTGGGGATCCAGTCCCAGCCGATGGCGGCGTGGTAGGTCGGATTGTCGGCGCCGAGCGCGCCGCCGTTGAGGCCGGGGCTGTCGAAGGTTTTCTCTTTGACGCTGCCTGGGGTAGCGTTCTTTTCGACGCGGACGGCGAGGGCGTTTGCCGCGCCGGGGTGGATCTTGCCGGTGATATCGAATCGGCCGCGCATGAAGCCGCCTTCGATGCGTCCGATTTTTTCGCCGTTGAGGAAGACGTCGGCCTTCCAGTTGATGCCGTTGAAGGCGAGCCAGAGACGCCGGCCTCTGGGTAGGGCCGGAGCGAGGAACTCGGTGCGGTACCAGAAGTCGGCGTGGAAGAAGGAGTCCGAAATCATGAGCTGGTTGTCGCCGTAATTGGGGTCGGGGATCGCGCCGGCATTGAGGTAGCTGGACAGGACGGTGGCGGGGACGGTGGCGAGGAGCCAGTCGGCGTCTTTGAAGCCCGGCTGGGAAAGAGCGGGTCCGCCAGCAGTGACGAGGGAATCGCGCTGGATGCGCCACAAGGCGCGCCGGCCGAGGTCAGGATCGGAGAAGTTGGGGTTGCCGCCGCCGGCAGACAGCTTGGCCTGCACGGGGCCGCCGCGGCCGAAGACCTCGAACTCGCTGAGGATGTAGCCTTCGGGCGTGGCGGGGCGCGTGAGCAGCAGGCGCACGTAGCGGGCGTTGGCGGGCTGGGCGAGCTTGTAGTCGTCGCCAGCGCCGAGCGGCTGGATGGTGCGCCAGGCGGCGGCATCGTCGGAGACCTGAATAGCGCCTTCGGCGGCGCGGCGGATCCAGGAGAGAGCGACGCGGTCGAAGGTGCAGGATGCGCCGAGATCTACATAGACCCACTCTTCGGCTTTGCCGGCGGGCATCCAGGCGCTGGTGAAGTGGTGCGGGCCGGCCACTTCGACGCGCTGATTCCGGTCGAAGAACATCACTTCGCCGACGCGCCAGGCAGTCACGGACGGGGCCTGAAATTCCACCCGGTAGAAGCGCTCGCGGGCGGCGGCGGCGAAGGCGACGGAGGGCTTGAACTCGCGCGCGGGACGGTCGTTGCCCGCGACGCGGCCGAGTTCGCGCCAGGACTGGCCGTCGTCTGAGCCGGAGACCACGGCGGTCCACCCGGCGGGTTGGCTGGCGTTGGGCATGACGCGGGTGTAGATATCGACACGATCGATTTCGAACGGAGCGTCGCCGCCGGCGAATTCGAACTGGATGCGGGCGGGCGAGCCGGTGAGGTTGACGGTGCTCACGGTGTTGTGGTCGAGCACCAGCTCGCGTTCGTTCTTCTTCAGGGGGCCGGCGCTGGTGGAAGTGGAGAGCCAGCGGGGAAGGGTGGTCTCTTTGATGCCGTCGGTGACCAGTTGCGCGGTGAGGTTGTAGTCGTAGGCGCTGGAGTGATACGCGGGACGGTGAAGCGCGAGGTTGCGGTAACTGGTGTTGTCGACGGCGAGCGAGGGCGCGAAGTCCTCGCGCGGGTCGCCGGGATACACGCCGACACCGCGGGTGTAGGGCTGGGCGGTGAGGGCCGCGGCGGTCAATAGAAATAGAATAATGCGGGACATAGCTGTAAGCCCGCATTTTAACGCGTGGCGTTTGACAGGTCTCAACGGACCGTCGGGTACTTGATGCCGAGCTGCTCCAGGTAGGTGTCGTACCGGGAGGGGTCGTAGTAGAACTGCTTCATGCGGTCGCGGTACTGGTCCATGATTTTCTGATTGAGCCAGATGGCGGGCTTGTCGTCGGGGCGGATGAAGCTCTTGTACTTCACGTCTTTGGTCTGGACGTTGTTGAAGTAGTCCCAGGCGGCTTTGACCAGCTCGGGGTGGAGCAGGATGTCGAGCATGGTCATGGCCTGCACTTTGGCGCCGGCCACCACGCCTTTGTGCGCGATGGGAGTGGCCATGGAGATGGCGTCGGCCCAGTTGTGGCCGGGGCCGCCGGGGATGTTGGAAGGAAAGCGCAGGGTGACGGTGGGGACGTTCCAGGAGACGTCGCCGATATCGTCGGAGCCGCCGCCGGTGGGGCCGACGCCCTGGCCATCGGCGCCGTCGCCGGCATTCGGGTCGGCGGGCGGGCGCGGCTGGCGCATTTCCTGAAGGCGGGTGGCGAGACCTCGGACGGGGACTTTCAACTCGGTCTGCAGCGCCTTGGCCAGCTTCTGGTCGTCATCCGACCATTGCGGGAGGCCGACCTTCTTGATGTTCTCGTTCATGGCTTCGGCGATGGCCTTGTTGAAGTGGCCGGGCCAGGCGCTGCCGAGCAGGCGGGAGGTGAAGGTGGTGTCGGTCATGAGGGCGCCGGCTTTGGCCATGTTGTCGCCGATGCGCCACATGTCCATGATGTGGTCGTAGTCGGCCTCGCGGAAGTAATACCAGACGGCGGCAGTGGGCGGGACGACGTTGGGCTGGTCGCCGCCATTGGTGATGACGTAGTGGGAGCGCTGGGCCAGGCGAAGATGCTCGCGGCGGAAGTTCCAGCCGACGTCCATCAGTTCGACGGCGTCCAAGGCGCTGCGGCCCCGCCAGGGAGCGCCGGCGGCGTGGGCGCTTTCGCCTTTGAACATATACTCCACCGACACGAGGCCGTTCGTGTTGAGCGAGGCGCCCCAGGAGACGCTGAAGTTGGCCGCGACGTGGGTGAAGAGGCAGACGTCCACGTTCTTGAAGAGGCCGGCGCGGACAAAGTAAGCCTTGGCGCCGACCAGCTCTTCGGCGACGCCGGGCCAGAGCTGGAGGGTGCCCTGGAGGTGCTCGCGCTCCATCACTTTTTTCACGGCGAGCGCGGCGAGGATGTTCAGCGGCACGCCGGAGTTGTGGCCTTCGCCGTGGCCGGGAGCGCCTTCGATCATGGGCTCGTGCCAGGCGACGGCGGGCTTTTGCGAAGCCTGCGGGATGTCGTCGATATCGGAGCCGAGAGAGATGACGGGCTTGCCCTGACCCCAGGTGGCGACCCACGCGGTGGGGATTCCGGCGATGCCGTGCTCGATCTTGAAGCCCTCCTTCTCGAGGATGCCGGAGAGGTACTTCGTGGTTTCGATTTCCTGAAAGCCGAGCTCGCCGAAACTGAAGACGCTGTCCACCATGACCTGCGCCTGTTTCTTCATGGCATCGATCTGTCCGGTGAGGTCGGCCTTCATGGAGGCTTCTTTTTCCGCGGACACTTTCGGCTGCGCCATCGCGGCAGAGGCAGCGAGGAGGACGAGGGCGAGTTTTCGCATATGAGGAATAGTGTAAGCCGGAAAGAGGCGGGCGGCGCAACCGCGTCAGTGCAAGACCACGGTGTCAGGGGCGGAGGCCGCGGTCACGCCGACATTCCAAAGGTAGATGGATTTGCCGACCCGCTCGCCGAGGGGAACCTGGTCGGGCCAAAGCGAGCGCTTGGGAGAGTGGTTCACCAAGAGTCCCTCGGGACTGGTCCTGATGGCGCCCAGGCGCAGGAGCTTCCAGTAGGTCACGCTTACGGCGTTCCAACCCGCCGCGGGGGCGAAGGGATCCTGCTCGATGACCGGCGGAAAACCGTGTTCCTTCAGCGTCGCGACGATGGTGGTGTGAAACGCCACGCGATCGGCGCCCGCTTCCTGCAAACGGTAGGCGAGGCGCTTCAGGTCCTGGCCCCAATCGAGATCGGAATCGACCATGATTTTTTCGGGCTGGCTCCCGGCGAGTAGATTGAAGTACGGCAGGTAGTCGGGGTGGGCGAGCAGCGACGCGCCGCCGAACCACAACAGCAGCAGCGCCAGCGCGGCCTTTCCCCATCGGCGCGGGAGCCATCGCGGCAGGCGCACGGCGGCGATGGCGGCGAGCAGGCATATGCCCATGTAGATGGGCAGGATGTGGCGCAGCCCGATGTTGATCCGGCTGTAGAGGCCGATGGCCAGCACTCCGGCGATCAGGCCGAGCGGCTGCCAGACATGCGCGGGCCGGTTCGACTTGCGCAGCGCGAGAAACAGGCCGGGGCCGAAAAGCACCAGGAGCGCGAGCGGCGTCTTGATGGCCAGCACGACCGGATAGTAATACCAGAAGCCGCTGGCGCTGAACTGTCCAAAGAAGTAGGTGTGATGGCCGAGGCGGTTGTGCGCCGCGGCGGCCTCAATGCCGCTGAACAACTCGGGGGCGGGCAGCGGAATTCGCGTGAACCAGACTTTGCCGAAGGAGAATCGGAAGCCGGCCCAGACGACCAGAGCGCCGCTCGAGATGGCCAGGCCGAGGGATGGCAGCGACCGTCTGGCAGCCGGCAGGAGCGAGCGCAAGCCGGGCCGTTCGAGAGCGAGGTAGAGAGCCAGCGCGCACCCGAGGCAGGCCGGAAGGAAGGGCAGGCTGGAGAATTTCGAGAGGACGGCGAGCCCGCAACAGGCCCCGGCGAGCGCGCCGCGGCGAAGCGTGGGCTGTTCCACCCACCGCAGCACCGCGACGAAGGAAGCGCCCACGAACGCGGTCAGCGGCATGTCGGTAGTGGCCAATCCGCCGTGCGCCAGAACGGGCGGCAGAAAGCTGAACAGAAACAGCGCCACGATGGCGACGAGCGCGCCGTAATAGCGCCGGGCCCACCAGTAGACCACCAGGCAGGCAATCCAGAAGAACGGCAGGATTCCCAGGCGTGCCAGCGCCAGCGTCAGGTCATAGCGGTGGTCGCGGTACAGAATCTGGGCGCCCTCCACCGGGACGGACATGGTGTCGTGCTGCACCTGGCCGCGCACGCGTGCGCCGATGAGAAACGGTCCGAGCGCCGCCGCCACGCGTGCCAGGGGCGGATGCTGGGTCTCGAACGTGTACGTTCCGCGCTGGAGCCACTCCATCCCGCAGGCGATGTGGTTGGGCTCGTCGGAGGTGTGATTGAAGACCGTGTAAGTGAGGGCGATGCGGATGGAGGCCAGGGCGATCAATCCCACGACGACGGCGGCGGAGCGGCGCTCGAGGAATCGGGCGAGGGGAAGACGCGGCGCCGCGGTTTCGCGGGCGGGCGGTTTGGGCGCTCGACTCTGCTGTTTCTTCGACGCCATTCGACGGATCACCGCCAGATTAGCACGCGATGGCGGGGCATCCCGTCACTTGGCGAAGCTGCTGCCGGGCTTCCAGTGTGGGCGCTCGGGGGCGTCGGCGAGGGTCTCCACCAGGCGATTGAAGAAGTCGTTGAACTTCGCGGCGGCGGGCGGATCCCAGGGCTGCTGCAGATCGTCGGCGGGGCTGTGATAGCGCTCGGCGTACCAGCGGCGGTAGACGGCCTCTTCGGGCGTGCCTTTCTCGTAACCGAAAATGAAGCCGACGGCAGGCACGCCGATCTGCATGAAGCTGTAGTGATCGGAACGGCGCAGCAGATTGCGCTCGGGCTCCGGGTCGGGCTGGATGCGAATGCCCATGGGCCCGGCGACCTGCTTCACGGTGTCGCCCAGCGTGGATTCATCGAGCGCCAGGGTGGTCATGATCTGGAGCGGAAAGATGGGGCGGAGCTGATCCAGGTTGATATTGGCAACCATCTTTTCCTTGGGGATGGTGGGGTGCCCGGTGAAGTAGCGCGATCCGAGGAGCCCCTTCTCTTCGGCCGTCACGACGGCGAACAGCAGCGAGCGCTTCAGCTTCGTGTGGGAGTCGTGCAGGCGCTGGGCGAGATCGATGAGGGTGGCGACATAGGCGGCGTCATCGAATGCGCCGTTGTAGATGCGGTCGCCGTTCCAGGGCTCGCCGATGCCGTAGCCATCGAGGTGCGCGGAGACGACAATGTATTCGTTGGCCAGGGCGGCGTCGGAGCCGGGCAACGCGGCGAGGATGTTGTCGGAGGTGAGGCCGGAGTTTTCAACGCGCAGTTTCGCGCGAAGGGTGGCGGACAGGTCGAAACGGGGAAGGGGCTTGCCGGCGGCGGCGAGGTCGAGAAGCTCTTGATAGGTGTGGCCGGAACCTTGGAAGAGCATCTCGGCGAAGGCGGGGTTGAAGCGGAAGGCGAGGGGAGCGGCGACGGCCTGGCGCTCGGCGCCGGCGAGCGTCATGGCGACCGAGTACGCGGCGGGCCAGCGAGGCGGCTCGGGGCCGGTGGTGGCGTCGATGGTGAGCGTCCCCGCGATGCCCGGGCGCGACGCGGGAGCGCCGCCGCGGCGGGCCGCGCCGAGTTGCACCGCGATCTTGCCCTCCAGGCCGGCGTTGTCCGCGTCCGAACCCGTGAACACGAGGGGCGCGTCGAGTGTGTCGGGCAGCCCGGCGCGCGCCGTCATGGTGATCTGGCGCAGCCACTGGAGCCTGGCCGCGCCGTCTTTCCGCACGAGCTGGATTTCGGATTTCTCAGTATCGAGACGCACCGAGTGCAACGGGACCGGCTGGTAATATCCGGATTCGCCGGCAGGCTCGAGGCCGGCGCGTTGGAACTCGGTGACCACGTAACGCGCGGCCTGACGATAGCCTTCACTGCCGGTGTCGCGGCCCTGAAGGCCGTCGTTGGCCAGGGCTACGACATGCGACCACCATCGGCGCGTGGCCTGGTCGGGCTCGGTAGCGAAAAGGGCGCCGCAGAGAGCGATGATGGCGAGGCGGCGGAGGTTCATTTGTCCGAACAGGTTATCACGGAACGCGCCGGCGCAGCTCATCGAAAAAGTTGAGTAGAATTCTCAGGCTGGTTGCGGGCTTCTGACCCGCCGCGGCGCCCGCGTCCAGCACCATGGCGACGCGTTTCCCGTCGGGCGCCACATCGTACATAGGGGTGTTGCCCAAACGGGTCGGGCCCAGTTCCGACCACACGCGGGCCGGTCCGGGCATGAATGTATCGCCATTCGCCGTATAGGAAGCCACCATGATTCCAGCTCCACGGTAAAACAGCTCATGCCCGTTGGCTGACCACACTGGGAAATCGCCGCCGCCCGTGGAGATGCGCCACTTGCCGCCGCCGGCCTCTTCCGTCTGCGAGAACCGCCGTACATACACTTCGTAAGCGCCGGATTCCCGCGACGTATACGCAACCCACCGGCCGTCCGGCGACAGCTTCGCTTGGCGCACGCCGAACGGGGTCTTCAGCGAGATCTTTGCCTGCCCCAGTTGCGGCCGCTCGCCGTCACCCTCGATGGGCGCCGTCCAGAGGTCGCCTTCGACCTCGCCCTGCTGGACAAAAACCAGCAGCTTGCCGTCGGGAGAGATCGCCGCTGGCACTTCGCCGCGCTGGTTATCGGTCAGGCGTTGTGGTTCTCCGGCGCCATCGGCGCGTATCCAATAGATGCCCGGCTTCGGCTGAATGGCGGACCGGAAGACGAGATATTTGCCATCCGGAGACCAAACGGGCGCCGTGTTGGCTCCCGGCAGAAATGTCAAGGGCGACGCGGTGCCGCGTCCTATGTCTTCGACCCAGATTTCCCGTGTGACGCCGCTCACCCAGAATGCCAGGCGTTTCCCATCTGGAGAAAAGATTGGCGACCGAAAGAGGCCCTGGGCCGCGTACAGCGGTTGGGAGTTGCCGGCGCTGTCGCGCAGAACGATCGAACTCTTGAAGACCTGGCCCGAGCCGCTCATGTAGACGAACGCTCCGGCACGGGAGAATGCGATGTCGGCGGCGGCAGCGGAATTCATGACATCATTCAGGACCGGCACGGCGCTGCCGGCGGGCGCGAGCCGGCCAAGGTCAAAAGGCACGGCGAACAACGTGTTCTCATGCAGGTAGATGAGATGGCCGGTCGGCACGTACCGGCCTAAATAGCCTCCGCGCACCAAAACCTTGCGCTCGTGGGTTTTGAGCGATACGGCTTCAATGGTGGCATCGTCGTAATTGCCGCGCGATGTATGGGAGGTGAACAGGACGGCGTGGCCCCCCGGCAGGATCTGTGGAAAGCGATGCGTGATTTCGCCTTTCTTTGTATCCAGGGTGGTCACCGGCGAAGGTGTGCCACCGGCGGAAGGGACCTGTGAGAGTCCGGCGGCGGGCGAGAGCGCCGTAACGATGTTGCCATCTTCGCCCCAACTCCCGCCCGGGCCGCCGGTCAACGCATCGGCAATGCTGATCGACGCACCGCCGTCCACCGAGATCTTCTTGAGCTTGCGGTCGGCGTAAAAGGCGACCCATTGGCTGTCGTAGGAGAAAAAAGGTTGCCCGGCGCCCTCCGTGCCGGGGAGGACTGTCGCGGAATCCTGGTCGAGCCGCCGGATCGCCAGACGCCGCCTGGTGTCTGCGCCGGCCACCACAAAAACGATGCGGGAGCCGTCCGGCGCCAGGGCGAAGCTGTCGCCGGGCTCGCCGCGAGCCAGTGCGAGATCCCCTCCCAGCTCCAGGCTGAGGCGCTGGAGCGGGCGCAGGGTCGTCCCGGTGGCGCGGTAGAGGAGGATCGCGGCGGCGGCCAACGCTATCGCCAGGGCAGCGGAGACCACCCACGGCCAGCGTGACCGCGCGGCCGCTGTCATGACGGGCGCCGCCGGCGGCTCCCTCTGCGCCAGCGCATCGTCGATATCCGCGATGGCGTCGCCGATATCGCGGAGCCGCCTCCTCCGGTCACGATCGAGGCAGCGGCTCAGAAGACGGCGGATGGAAGCGGGAGTGCCCGCCGGCAGGATCTTCCAGTCTGGTTCGGTCTTCAGCACCGAAGCCAGGATGTCGGACACGGTCTCGCCCGCGAATGTCTGGCTGCCGGTGAGCATCTCGTACAGCACCACGCCGAATGCCCAGACGTCCGCGCGCTTGTCCACGGCGACTCCGCGCGCCTGCTCGGGGCTCATGTATCCCGCGGTTCCCAGAATGACGCCGGCGCGGGTGGCGGAAAGCGTGAGTGTGGGCGAGTTCTTGGGGTCCGGCGGGCTGTCGCTGTCGTATGCCTTGGCGAGACCGAAATCCAGCACCTTCACGTTTTCGGGATGTCCGCTGTCGTCGGGCCCGGTGAGCTTGATATTGGCCGGCTTGAGATCGCGATGTACGATGCCCTTCTCATGCGCCGCGTCTAAGGCTTCGGCGATCTGGCGGGCAATTCCGAGCGCCTGGCCCAGTGGGATGGGCCCGCCGGCGATGCGGTCGGCCAAAGTCGGGCCTGCTACCAACTCCATCACCAGGTAGTCCGGGCCGACGTCGTACAGGGCGCAGATGTGCGGATGATTCAGCGCCGCCACGGCACGGGCCTCGCGCTCGAAGCGCTCGCTGAACTGCGCGGCGCAGATCTTGACCGCGACCGTGCGGTCGAGCCGCGTGTCGCGCGCGGCGTAGACTTCACCCATGCCGCCGGCGCCGATGCCGGACAGAATTTCGTACGGACCCAGCCGAGTCCCCGCCGAGAGGGGCATTGTGGACTGATTCTACCGCATACCGGAAGCGGTATCGGGATATCCTGTTAGGCATGAACCGGCGAAATTTCCTGGCGGCTTCGGCCGCGGCGGCCCTGGCGGGCGTGGGCCGAGCGGCCGACGAGCCTTCGGCATTGCCCGAATATCAGAAACCTGTCTTCGATCTGCATCGCGCTTCGAACAGTCCCATCAAGATCGCGTCCATCGACCTGTTGCAGTCGGGCAGAAACTTCTTCGTGCGGACGCGCTCGACGGACGGCGCGGAGGGCGTGGTGCTCACCAAGGACATGGAGGACTTCATCCCCATCCTGCTGCGGCGAGTGATTCCGCACTTCATCGGCAAGGACGCGCGCGACCTGGAGGACCTGGTGGACGAGGTGTACATCGCCAATTACAAGCTGTCGGGGCAGGCGTTCTGGTGCCCGGTGGCGTATGTCGAGCAAAGCACGTTCGACCTGATGGGCAAGACGCTGCACAAGCCCGCGGGCGCGCTGATGGGCGGCGTGCTGCGCAAGGAGATTCCGGTGTACCTCTCGGGGTCGGGACGGGACACGACGGCGGAGGAGGAGGTGGAGGTCTACGTTCGCGGCGTGGAACAGACGGGCGCGAAGGCGGTGAAGTTCAAGATCGGCGGCCGCATGAGCGACAACCGCGATGCGTACGCCGGACGCACGGACAAGCTGCTGGAGTTGGCGCAGCAGAAGCTGGCGGGCAAGGTCACGCTGATGGCGGATGCCAACGGGTCGTACGGGGCGGCGAAGGGCATCGAGATCGGCAAGCGGCTGGAGCAGATGAAGTACCTGTGGTTCGAAGAGCCGTGCCCGTGGGAAGAGCTGAGCGAGACCAAGAAAGTGGCGGACGCGCTCACTATGAAAGTCGCGTTCGGCGAGCAGGATTCGAGCCTGTGGCTGTTCCAGTGGATGATCGAGAACCGCGTGATGGACGTGGTGCAGCCGGACCTGAACTACAACGGCGGATTCATTCGCGCGGCGCGCGTGGCGCGCATGGCGCGCAAGGCCGATATGTGGATTTGCCCGCACAATACGCAGACCGGGGCGGCGTCGGTGAACATCCTGCACTTCGCGGCGGCCACGCCGAACATCGGGCCGTACATGGAATACGTGTGGCGGGCGCCGGCGCGCAAGGAGTCGTGGTACACGCCGAACTTCGAGATCAAGAACGGGGTGATCCCGGTGCCCGCGGGGCCGGGCCTGGGATTGGAGTTCGACCCGGAGTTTCTGAAGAAGGCGACGGTGGTGAAGGCGTAGGGCCCGAGGCCAGCAGCACCGTCGCGGCCACGGCCATCAGCGCTCCGTAGAAAAACGGCGCGGCGGGGCCGGCGGAATGCCACAGCCATCCCGCGGCAACGCTGGCGGGCAGGGTGCAGACGCTCACGACGGTGGCCTGCATGCCGAGCGCGGCGCCTCGCTCGGATGCCGGAACCAGGTCGACGAGGTACGCTTTGGCCACGCCGTCGGTGAGGCCCAGATAAACGCCGTAGGCCGCGAAGAGCATCCACAGGGGGGCCAGCGAGCGGGCCAGTCCGAAGCCCAGGTAGACGGCGGCGAAGAGCGCGAAGCCGGCGACCAGAACGCGCTTGCGGCCGAGGCGGTCGGAGACGATTCCAGCGGGGTAGGAAGAGAACACATTCAGGGAATTGCAGACGGCGAAGAGCAGCACCGCGATGGTGCTGGCGGCGCCGAGCTGGCTGGCGCGCAGGATGAGAAACATGTCCGAGGAGTTGCCGATCGAAAACAGCAGCGTCACCACCAGGAAGCAGCGCAGCGCGGGATTGGCGGAGCGGAAGTCGAAGGAGAGCAGCGCGCCCGCGCGGCGCGGCGTGGCGGCGTCGCGCACGGGGAGAATCAGCAGCGTGCTCACCAGGCCCGGGACGAAGGCGATGAGGAAGGCCGCGCGGTAGTCATCGTGCAAGGCGGCCAGGATGGCGAGCGCCGCCAGCGGTCCGAGCACGGCGCCGATGCTGTCGCCGCTGCGTTGGAAGCCGAAGGCGCGGCCGCGAAGCCCGGGGGGCGTGGAGTTGGCGATGATGGCGTCGCGCGGGCTGCCGCGAACGCCTTTGCCGAAGCGGTCGAGCACGCGCGCGGCCAGCACCAGCGGCCAGCCATAGGCCAGCGCCAGAAGCGGCTTGGTGAGGGCGGCCAATCCGTAACCGGCCAGCACCAGCGGCTTGCGGCGGCCCCACCGGTCGGAAAGCGCGCCGGAAACGAATTTCAGGAACCCCGCGGTGGCTTCGGCGATTCCTTCGATGAGGCCGATGATCTCGACGGGCGCGCGCAGGACATTGGAGAGAAACAGCGGCACCAGCGGATAGATCATCTCGCTCGAAAGGTCGGTGAAGAGGCTCACCACGGAGAGCAGCAGGACGTTTCGCGGGATGCCGCGGAAGAGGGAAGATTCACGCGCCAAATTCGAGTGTACAGCGGAGGGGCTTGACAGTTAGTGTACTAGCTGTCATAATACAGCTGTGATACCGTTCCGCGTGGCTTTTCGCCCGGGCAGCTCGCTCTACGAGCAGGTGGTTTACGCGGCCAAGAAGGCGCTGGTCTCGGGCCAACTGCGGCCAGGCGACGCGTTTCCCTCGGTGCGCACGCTCAGCGCGGACCTGAAAATCAACCCCAACACGGCCCACAAGGTGATCACCGAATTGCTGAACGAAGGGCTGCTGGAAGTGATGCCGGGCACGGGCACGGTGGTGGCGCCGCCGCCGGGCGGCACGGCAGCCGAGCGCTCTCGGCTTCTGGAGAACGAAGTGGAGCAGCTCGTGGTGGAGGCCAAGAAGCTGGGCATGAACCTGCAGGAAGTCACCGAATCGCTGGCCGAACACTGGGAGCGGCTGGAGATGGACGGTGTCAATCCGGGAGGGCGGAAAAAACGATGAGCAGCGCAATTCGCACCTTTGATCTTTCCAAGAAGTTCCGCCACACGGAGGCGCTCGACAAGTTGAACCTGGAAGTGCCGGAGGGCAGCATTTACGGGCTGGTGGGGCCCAACGGGGCGGGGAAGACCACCACCATCAAAGTGCTGATGAACATCCACCGGCCGTCGCGCGGGCGTTCCGAGGTGCTGGGAGTGGATTCGCGGAAGCTCGGGCCGGGGGAGTTCGCGCGCATCGGCTACGTGTCGGAGAACCAGGAGCTGCCGGAGTGGATGACCGTGAAGTATTTCCTGGAATACCTCAGCCGCTTCTATCCCACATGGGACCACGTCCTGGCGGACGAGCTGGTGCGCCAACTCCAGCTTCCGCGCGACCGCAAGCTGAAGCACCTGTCGCGCGGCATGCGGATGAAGGCGGCGCTGGCCTCGTCGCTGGCATACCGGCCGCAACTGATCGTGCTGGACGAGCCGTTCACCGGGCTGGACGCGCTGGTGCGCGACGAGCTGATCGAAGGGCTGCTGGCGCGGGCCGAGGGCGCCACGATTTTGATCTCGTCGCACGACCTGGCGGAAATCGAGAGCTTCGCCAGCCACATAGGGTATCTGGACCAGGGCCGGCTGCGGTTCTCCGAGGAACTGGAAACGCTGAGCGCGCGGTTCCGCGAAATCGTGCTCACGTTCGGCGAGCCGCCGGCGTTGCCGCGCGAATGGCCGGGGAGCTGGATGCAGCCGGAGGCTTCGGCGGCGGTGCTGCGTTTCGTCGAGTCGCGGTTCGATGCGGAGCGAACCGCGGCCGAAGTGCGCAGCCTGTTTCCGGGACTGCGGGACATGGCGGTGAACGCCATGCCGCTGCGGTCGATCTTCGTCACGCTGGCGAAGGCCGGGCGGGCGGCCTGAGGGGGGCGCGATGCGCGAGGCACTGGAGATTTTTCGAAAGGACGCGCGGCATCTGCGGGCGCAGATCGCCGGCTTCCTGGCGCTGACCGGCCTGTACGGCTGGCAGGACGCCGCGCTTCCGCGCGACGCCGGCCTGTTCCAGCATCAAACGCTGGCGGGGACGCTGCTGCTGGTTGCGGCGTGGTACCTGACGGTCCTGGTGATTCACGAAGAGAGGCCCGCGAGCCAACGGCAGGACTGGCTCACGCGGCCCATCCCGTGGCGAAGCGTGCTGGTGGCGAAGGTGCTCTTCATTCTGGCCTTCATCCATCTGCCGGTTCTGATTTCGCAGATGACGGTGCTTGGGGTGAATGGCGTGTCGCCCTGGCCGTACTTGCCGCGGTTGCTGGCGACGCAGGCGCTGCTTCTGGCGACCGCGGTTCTTCCGGCGGCGGCGCTGGCGGCGGTGACCAACAGCCTGGTGGAGTTCGCGCTGGGGGCTCTCGGAGCCTTCGCAGTGGTGGCCGCCGCCGTGGCTCTTCGAAGAAACGACGGCTGGGGCATCGAGGAGTGGGTTCGCGCCGTTGCGGATGCGGGCATCCTGCTGGCCGCGCTGACCGGCATCCTGGCGTTCGAGTACGCGCGGCGCCGCACCTGGGCGTCGCGGGCGCTCCTGGCATGCGTGGCCGCGGTGTTTGCCGGATCGGCTGCGGTGCCAGCGTGGCACGCGGCTTTTGCCCTGGAGAAAACGAGTGGCCCGGACGTGGAGCTGACGTTCGATGCCGGGCGCAAACCGCTCGGCCGCGAAAGTCGGGGCCTCAACGTAGGGGAGGGCGAAGCGGCAGTCAAGGTCCTGATTCCGGTCGGGGTGAGCGGACTTGCCGACGGGAATCGGCTGCGCTTCGAGCGAATTCAGGCCACGCTCGAAACTTCCGGCGAGCGGTGGAGTTCCGGGTGGAAGTCGAACGGAGAACTGGCGCCCATCCACGGAGAGTATTGGGAGAGCTTCAACATGCCCCCGGAAGTCTTCGACCGGATCAAGAGCCGGCCGGTGCGGCTGCACACCGGTGCCGCGCTGACCCTGCTGTCGCCGGCGGCGGTCACCAACCTGCCGGTACCGGTTCGCGGGCGATATGTGCCGGGCGTGGGCTTCTGCACGGTCAGCCGCGCGCGGCTGGTGGAGTGCTTCGCGCCGCTGAGGAGCGCTTATTGGACCTTGCCGGGCTTCCGCGCAGACGACGACCGGCTGAACATACACACCTGCTGCGCGCCGACCGATGGTGGTTTCACCGTCTGGGCCGTAACGGCAGGGCTCGACCCGGTGCAGGACACCCCGGAGGTGGCGATCGAAACGTACCGTGTGGCGGGGCGCATTGAGCGCGGCCTGGATATTCCAGCCATCCGATTGGAGGACTACGAGGTCGCGCGGATCGACATGCGGGAGAGGCGCAGATGAGACGAGCAATCACGATCTTTCTGAAAGACGCGCGCCACCTCTGGCCGCGGACGCTGATCTTTCCCGCGCTGCTGGCCCTGGCCGCGCTGCTCGACCCGGTATACCTCGATTACAGGCTTCACATGGCGCTGGCGGCGGCGTGCTGGTACGTGATCGTCTCGGCGATTCACGAAGAGGCGCTGCCGGGCGACCGGCAATACTGGCTGACGCGGCCGTACACCTGGCGCGACCTGTTCGCGGCCAAAGCGCTCTTCGTGCTGGCGTTCGTGAACCTGCCGCTGGCGGTGTTTCATGCGTCCGTGTGGAAGGCCGCGGGGATTCCACTGCTGGATCACTTGCAGGTGCTGTTCTGGAAGGAAGCGTTCTTCACGGCGCTCTACGTTCTGCCGGCGGCGGCGGTGGCGGCGGTCACCCGGAACGTGGGGCAAACGATCCTGGCGGGACTGCTGGTGGGCGGCGGATGGTTTGCCGGCCAGTTGCTGATGGCGAGCCGGTACCAACCGGACCTGTTCAACCAGGAATGGGGACGAACGGCGGCGCTCTCGGCCGTTCTGGCAGCGGGCGCAGCGGCGGTGCTGCTGCAATACTGGCGGCGCCGGACGGCGGTGGGACGCGGCATGTTGGCTGGCATGTTGGCGTTGCTGGTGGCGGTCCAGGTTTCCATGCCGCGGGCTTGGGCGTTCCAATTCGAATCGCTGGCGGCGCGCGAGCGGCCGGGCAATTCCGCGCTGAGGATCTCGCTCGACCCTGGCGCGGTTGCCACGGTGGAGCAGCGCTGGCGAGGCGCGGTGCAGGTCACCGTTCCGATTCGGGTGGAGGGCGCGCCGCCCGGCCTGGAACTGTCTGTGGATTGGGTGGGGGGCAGGGTAAAAGGCTTCCCGGTGGTGCGAGCCGCCATGGCGCCCGCCTCGCTCTACTTCGAGCTCAGTGGCGATCTGTTGCCCGCGGTCAGACTGGGCCCGTTGGACGTGAGTGGAACGGTCGAGCTGACGCTGTTCCGGCGAAGGCAGGCGACTCCCTTCGCGGCAACGGGGAGAACGGTGGTCCCGGGATTTGGCGTCTGCTCCGCACGGCCGGATGTCGATGGCGTGCTTCAGGCGGTTTGCCAGACGCCGGTTCCCCGGTTCGCGGTCTTCCTGGAGTCTGGCGTGTGGGGAACCAATTGGATCGTGCCCCGCGGGCTGGTGACCGATCCACTACCCACCTCGGGGATCTTCGAACCCCTGAAAAGATACATCAGTCAGTTTCAAATCAACGAGGATCTGACCGGCGCCCGGATCGTGACGGCGGAGCCGGTGGCGCACATCACGCGCGACTTCGATTTCCGCGGCGTGCGGTTCAGGCTGGGACCTCTGCGGTAGCGATCAGCTTACAGCCTTCAGATTCGGGACATAGCGCTTGACCGCGATATCCCGAGAGTGCCGCCGCGTTCTCGCCACGTCGCAGGCGAGTTGCATGCGGAGGAGGTGGTTCATGTCGGGACCGAACGCCTTTTCGATGCGCAGGGCCATTTCCGGCGTCAACGCGGCCTTGGCGTGGCGCGGCGCACTTTCAGAATCTCCGCCGCCCTCGACACGTTAAGACCGAGGGCTTCGATGATCTCGGTTCTGATCAGGTCGCCCGGATGGGGCGGGTTCTTCATGGGCATAGCTGTTCTCCTAATGGTAGTGGTGCAGCTTCCATCCAGGAAACCGGCCGGGTTGGTCAAACCAACGAGTCGCACCTCAGTTTCTGATCAACAGGACGCGGCGCTAAACCTCGCAGAGGACCCGCCGTCTGGACTGCAAGCCAGGATGAGTTCCCGGCGTGCCCTCAGCCATCCACACACGGGTAAACGCTGGGCGACCAGGAGGGAGTAATTCCTAAGGCACCGCGCTCTGGCCAGTCTCAGCATAGGCGACTGTACGGTCACAAGGGTTGTTTCGGGCCCCGCTGGTCCGGACCCACACCCGACCTCTTGACGGCCCATTGCCAGGTCGTCAACACTAGTGGAGCGTAACTAGTCCGGCGGGCACGCGTCCATACAAGAACAACCCCGAAAAAGGAGATCGAGATGAGTCGTGCGATCGCGGGAGCGGTCCTGGCGGTGTGGCTTTGCTCTCTGCTACACGCCCAGTCCGCCGCGAATGCGAAACCCGCGGAAGCGAAGCTGGAATTCGAAGTGGCCTCGGTAAAACCCTCGGGGCTGCCCGGCCGCGGCGTGAACGGCGTGATCCGGCTCGGTCCGCAAGGCGGTCCCGGCAGCGGCGACCCCGGCCGCGTCACCTTCACCTTCAGCACGATCCGCGATCTGGTGGTGGAGGCTTATAGCGTAAAGCGTTACCAAATCTCGGGGGGCCCGAACTGGTTGGATTCCGAACGATTTGACATCGTGGCCAAGGTCCCCGAGGGCGCCACGAAGGAACAAGTCAAGGTTATGCTGCAAAACCTCCTGGCGGAGCGTTTCAAGCTCACGCTGCATCGCGAAACCAAAGAGCTGCCGATGTACGCGCTGGTGGTGGGCGCCAAAGGTCCCAAGCTGAAAGACTCCACCGTCACCGATACGCCGCCCGCGTCCGATTCGCAACCCAAGGAGGGTGGACGCGGCGAAGCCAGGGCGCAGGCCGCTGCACCGCCGCCGCCTCTCCCGCCAAGTCTCCGCGGAATGAAAATCGGGCCCGGCGGCTGTCCCGAGACGCCGCCCATGGCTGCCAGCCGCGCCGGCAATTTCATGATGATGACGCCCAACGGCGAATGCATGATCTCCAACGGCCAGACCATGGATGGCCTGGCTGCGCAGCTTTCCAACGGGTTCGACCGCCCGGTAATCGACCAGACCGGCTTGAAGGGCAAGTACGATTTGAAGCTGCGCTACGACCCATCGAGCATGCCAGGAGGACGCGGCGGCCCGAAGGACGCTCTGGACCCAGCGCCGGCCGGCGGCGACCCAGCAAACCGCATCTCCCGTGGCGGGGACCCTCCGCCCAGCATTTTCAACGCCCTACAAGAACAACTCGGCCTCAAGCTGGAAGCCAAGAAGGGACCGGTTGACCTGCTGGTGATCGATCACGTCCAGAAGACGCCGACGGAGAACTGAAATGCTATCCCGGGGTAGCGCCGGCGCGATTTCGTCCCCCCTGGCAAGCCCAGGTTGACGTATAACGCCGATGCTGACATGTGCCCAACTGACGATAGATCCTCGCTGACGCCGTAGTGTTTACCTAACATAGCCGAACAACTCCGGGATGCCACTCGGAAGTTGGCGCAAGTATACCCTCGAGTTCGAATGGAAAACTGGGGTCGCCCGTGACCGGAAGATTTGGAACCTCGATTTCCTGTGGCTCCCCAGGTAGGACTCGAATCTACGCCCCTTCAGTTTCACCCGCTCCCCGCACCCAAAACTCAGTCACAGCAATGTTGCTTAATGGAATCAATAACTTACCGAAATTCCAGAAGGCCTCCATGGTACCGTGCTGTTGGAGGATAGATTGTACTCTTCACGCAGAATCAGCGCCGCCCGCGGCAACGGTGCCCGCTCTCGTGGCGCCGCCACCAACGAGGGCCTCGCCTGGGACACCTTGGCCTAGTCGCCCACCCTCGGCCTCACCCAAACCTGCCCGCACCTCATGTTTCAACTCTCCGCCTCACCCTCTCCCCCGGCGGTGGTTGACCTGGTCGCCGCGCCAAACTCTGGTATACCAAACGAACCTAGTCCCGTTTCCGAACACCGGCGGAACGCGAGGTGGCTGCATGAACCAGGCGGATCCGTTGGCTTCCTGCGTAAAGCGCCGCTGGCGTGTGGCATTGGCCACCTCGTCAACGCACTTTTCAGGCGCTTCCCACCCATCGCGTTTGCCAGCCTGCTAAACTTCACAATTAGGGTGGGTTTTTCTGATTCGTTTTTTCTTCGCTGGCGTCTAAACTGGTATTCTGCAACCGGAGTTTAGCATCGTGTCCGTATCCAATCGATTCCTTTCAATTCTCATTTGCGTTGGCTCGGTGGCGGCACTCTCGGGCTGCGGGCAGCAGCAGCACGCGGCGGGTCCGATGGCCGGCGGGCCTCCGCCGGTGGTGCCGGTGACGGTCGCCAAAGCCACGTCCGAATCGGTGCCGACCGAGTTGCGCGTAGTCGGGACGGTCGAGGCGTCCGCCATCGTCCAGGTGAAGTCGCAAATCGCGGGCGAGCTGGTGAAAGTCGCGTTCGCCGAAGGGCAGAACGTGAAAAAGGGCGACCTGCTTTTCCAGATCGATCCGCGTCCCTTCGAAGATGCGCTGCGGCAGGCGGAAGCGGCGGTGACGCGCGACCAGGCGCAGATCAACCAGAACCTGGCGGCGGAGGCCCGCGACTCGGCACAGGCCCGTTTTGCGGAATCCGACGCGGCGCGCTACGCGGAGCTGCAAAAGGAAGGGCTGGCCTCGAAATCGCAGTACGACCAATCGCGGACCAGCGCCGACGTTTCGCGCGAAACCACGAAGGCCACGCGGGCCACCATCGAAAGCGCGCGCGCGGCGCTCGAGGCCGACGTGGCGGCGGTGGCTTCGGCCAAGCTCAGCCTGAGCTATTGCGAGATTCAGGCGCCGCTTTCGGGGCGCGCCGGAAACCTGCTGGTCCACGCCGGCAACCTGGTGAAGGCGAACGATGTGCCGCTGGTAGTGCTGCACCAGATCGAGCCCATCTTCGTGAACTTCAGCGTGCCCGAGCAGCACCTGGCGGCCATCCGGCGGCTCAATGCCAATCGCAAGCTGGAGGTGCGGGTGTTTACGCGCGACAACCCGGACCACGCCGCCGCCGGATATCTCGCGGTGATCGACAACACGGTGGACAGCGCCACCGGCGGCATTCACCTGAAAGCCACTTTCGAGAATCGCGACGGCATGCTGTGGCCGGGGCAGTTCGTCACCGCGGTGCTGACGCTCGATACCATCCGGAACGCCACGGTAATTCCCGCCGAGGCGGTGCAGGCCGGGCAGCAGGGCCAGTTCGTCTATGTGGTGAAGCCCGATAGCCACGTGGAGCCGCGCATCGTGCAGGTGGGGCGCTCGTTCGGCAACAAGACGGTGGTGGAGCAGGGCATCGCGCCCGGAGACACGGTGGTCACGGATGGCCAGTTGCGGCTGTTCCCGGGCGCGCAGATCCGCGCGGTGGATGCCGGGACGCTGGGTACAGGGCGGTCATGAACCTCTCGAAGATCTTCATCGAACGGCCGGTGATGACGGCGCTGTGCGTCTTCGCCATTCTGTTTTTCGGCGCGATCGCGTTCCGCTTGCTTCCGGTGGCGGCGCTGCCCAGCGTGGATTACCCGACGATCAACGTGACCGCCGCGGTGCCGGGCGCCAATCCCGAGACCATGGCATCCTCGGTGGCCACTCCGCTGGAGCGCGAGTTCTCCACCATCGCCGGCATCACGTCGATGAACTCGTCGAACCTGTTGGGTCTGACGTCGATTACGGTGCAGTTCACCCTGGACCGCAAGATCGACGCGGCGGCGCAGGATATCCAGGCGGCTATCGCGCGGGCGCAAGGCCGGCTTCCCACCAGCATGCCGCGGCCGCCTTCGTACCAGAAGGTGAATCCGGCGGACCAGCCGATCCTGTACCTGGCGCTGGATTCTCCAACGCTGCCGATGTACACGGTGAGCGAATACGGCGACACCCTGCTGGCGCAGCGTATCTCGATGATCAGCGGCGTGTCGCGAGTGCAGGTGTTCGCCGCCAAGTACGGGGTGCGGGTGCAGGTGGACCCGGACCAGCTTGTGGCGCACGACATCGGGATCGACGAAGTGCAGCGCGCCATCGCCAGCAGCAACACGAATCTTCCCACGGGCAGGCTGGATGGCGACCGGCAGGCGATCACCATCGAGTCCAGCGGCTCGCTGGAGAACGCGGCCGCTTTCCGGCCGGTGATCGTGGCGTACAGGAATGGCACGCCGGTGCGCCTCGAAGAGTTGGCCAACGTGATCGACAGCGTGGACAACAACAAACAGGCCGCCTGGTACAACAACTCCAGCGCCGTGATTCTGGCGATCCAGCGGCAGCCCGGGACGAATACGGTGGAGGTGGTGGACAGCGTTTTGAACCTGCTGCCGGAGTTCCGCCACGAGATGCCGCCCTCGGTGAACCTCTCGGTCATTTACGATTCCTCGCGATCCATCCGCGCTTCCATCCGCGACGTGGAGTTCACGCTGCTGCTGACGGTCCTGGTGGTGGTGCTGGTGATCTTCCTGTTCCTGCGAAATGTGTCGGCCACCATCATTCCCGGCTGCGCGGTGCCGTTTTCCATCGTGGGTACATTCGCGGTGATGTACCTGCTGGGCTACAGCCTGAACAACCTGTCGCTGATGGCGCTGACCCTGTCGGTGGGGTTCGTGGTGGACGACGCCATCGTCATGCTGGAGAACATCGTGCGCCACATGGAGATGGGCGCGACGCGCCTTCAGGCGGCCGTGCGGGCATCGCACGAAATCGGCTTCACCATCGTTTCCATGACCTTCTCGCTGGTGGCGGTGTTCATCCCGGTGCTGTTCCTGGGCGGCATTGTGGGCCGGTTGCTGCACGAGTTTTCGGTCACCATCGTGGTGGCGATTCTGATCTCGGGCTTCGTATCGCTGAGCCTCACCCCCATGCTGGGGAGCCGCTATCTGAAAGCCGACCACCACCGGGCGCGCCACAGCTGGCCGTACCGCGTCCTGGAGGGCGGATTCAACGGCCTGGCGCGGTGGTACGAAGTAACGCTGCGGGTCGCCATGCGGTTCAGCCCGGTCACGCTGGCGGTGGCAGTTCTAATGCTGGCGGGCACGGTGTACCTGTATAAGACGATGCCCACCGGGTTCATCCCCAGCCAGGACAGCGGGTTCATGTTCGCGGCCACCATGGGTCCCCAGGACATTTCCTTCCAATCGATGGCGGACCACACCAAGGCGGTGGCCGATATCATGATGGCGGACCCGGAAATTCAGAACGTCGGGGCTTTCGTGCCCGCCGGAGCCGGGTTCAACCAGGGTGTGGCCTTCGCCATGATGAAGCCGCGCAATCAGCGCCCGCACTCGGTGGACCAGATCATCGAGCAGTTGCGTCCCAAGGCCGCGGCGGTCCCGGGGATCTTCACCTTCATGCAGAACCCGCCGCCCATCACCATCAGCGGGCAGAACATCTCGGGAAGCTCGTATCAGCTCACTTTGCAGAGCGTCAACCTCAAGGAGATCTACACCTGGGCGCCGCAACTGGCGGCCAGGATGCGGCAACTGCCGGGCTTCGTGGACGTGCAGACCGACATGCAGATCTCGAGCCCCCAATTGATGGTGGATATCGACCGCGACCGCGCGCAATCGCTGGGCATCACGCCGCAGCAGGTGCAGGACGCGCTGTTCAGCGCCTACAGCCAGCGCGAGGTGTCGGTGATTTACGCGCCGGCCAACCAATATTCGGTGATTCTCGAAGTGGCGCCGCAATATCAGCGCACGGCCGACGCGCTTTCGAAGCTGTATCTGCGGTCGTCGCAGGGCGCGCTGGTGCCGCTGGAGACCCTGGTGGGGACCAAGCGGCAGACGGGCCCGCTGCAAATCAACCATTTCGGCCAGTTGCCGGCGGTGACCATCGGGTTCAACCTGCGGCCGGGGTTCGCGCTGGGCCAGTCGGCGGATTCGGTGGACAGCGCCATCCGCGATCTGCGCATGCCGGCCACCATCAATGCCAGTTTCCAGGGCACGGTGAAGGAGTTCCAAAGCTCGTTCCAGAACCTCTCGATCCTGCTGCTGGTGGCGATCCTGGTGATCTACATCGTGCTGGGGATTCTCTACGAGAGCTTCATTCACCCCATCACGATTCTTTCGGGCCTGCCGTCGGCGGTGTTCGGCGCGCTGCTCACGCTGGTGATCTTCAAGAAGCAGCTCGACCTGTTCGCGTTCGTGGGGATCATCATGCTGTTCGGCGTGGTGAAGAAGAACGCCATCATGATGATCGATTTCGCGATCGACGCGCGGCGCCAGGGCAAGAGCCCGTACGACGCCATCTGGCAGGGCTGCATGCTGCGATTCCGCCCGATCATGATGACCACGGTGGCGGCGCTGTTCGGCACGCTGCCCATCGCGCTGGGGTACGGCGAAGGCGCCGACGCCCGGCAGCCGCTGGGCCTGGCAGTGGTGGGCGGCCTGGTGGTGAGCCAGTTCCTGACGCTGTACATCACGCCGGTCATTTATCTGTACCTGGAGCGGCTGCAGGAGAAGCTGCGTGGAAACCGCCTGCCTGCGCCGGAGGAAGTGGCGGCGGAAGCGTAGCCGGTGGCGGCGCGGCGTGCTACGTTCGAGGCATGACCAGCCGCAGTAGCATCGATGAGTTTCTGGGCCGGAAGCGGTTCGCCGTGGTGGGCGTGTCACACGACCCCAAGGACTTCTCGCGGGGGCTGTTCCGCGAGCTGCGCAACCGCGGATACGACGCCGTGCCGGTCAATCCTGACGTTCAGGAAGTGGATGGCGTGCCCTGCTTCGCTTCCCTGCGCGAAGTGCGTCCGGCGGTGGAAGCCGCGCTGTTGATGACCAATCCCGCGGTGACCGAGGAAGTGGTCAAGGAGTGCGCGGAGACGGGCGTCCGCCAGGTGTGGATGTACCGCGCGACGGGCGCCGGCGCGGTCAGCCCCGGAGCGGTGAGTTTCTGCGAGACGAAGGGCATCGGCGCCGTGGTGGGCGAGTGTCCCTTCATGTTTCTGCCCGAAACGCAGTGGATCCACCGCGCGCACGGATTCTGCCGCAAGGTGTTTGGCAGTTATCCGAAGTAGGACCGCGAGCCGTCACAGCAGCCGGAAATTCACCTCCACCAGCGCCACGGTGACGACAGGCCGGCCGTTCTGCCGGCCGGGACGGAATTTCCAGTGGCGCACGGCATCCATGGCTTGCTCGTCGAGGCCGAGCCCCAGGCTCTGGCGCACGCTGATGTTGCGCGGGCGGCCGTTGGTGTCCACTTCGATGCGGAGGATCACGGTGCCTTGAATTCTGGCGCGCCTGGCGTCCTCGGTGTATTCGGGCTCGAGTTTGAACAGCACCACGGGCGCGGTGGCGCTGCCTCGTATCCCGGTTGTGGCCGTGACGCCGCCGCCATCGTCATCGCCGTAACCGGGGCCGGTGTGGCCGCCCACGCCTCCGCCATCGCCATCGCCGATGCCTCCGCGCCTGCCACGCCCGCCGGAGGGCGGGCCCAATGGCGCGGCAGGATCCCCGTAGTTCGGCAGATTGACATTGGGCGGCACGATCGAGGGTTTGCCGACGAGCGTCGGCTCCATGGCCAGCAGCGGGTCGAAGTTGCGGATCACGGCGGCGGGTGGAGTGAACTGCCGGGGAGCGAACCGGGGCAGCTTCCCGCGCGTGGCGGGCGTTGCATCGCCCGCGCCTCCACCGCCTCCGCCGTGCGATTTCGGCGGAGCGGATGGGAGATACCGGCTGAGATCCGTAGCCACCCAGACGGTGGGGCGCAGCGTGGCGGGCGGAGGAGTCCCGACTCCGGCGGAGATCACGATGACGGCGATCGCGACGGCATGCAGCAGGCCCGAGAGTAGCGCGGAGCGCTTCGGAGAACCGATCATAGTCTCACCTGCCGCCCGATGGGTGCAGATGGAAGGCCATTCGAAAAACGACCCATTTCATGCGCACGCCGCCCGGCGCGTCGTGGAAAGCCAAAGACACGTGTGCGGAACGTGCAACGGACCGGCGGGCGGCGAACGTCTATGATTAGTTGGAGACTGGTTCATGCATGCAGACAGCAGTCCGCTGATCCTGACCCGCCGCGCCCTGGTGCTTGCCGGTTGTGGCATCGCCGCCTGGAGGCCGCTGGATGCGGCCGGAAGCGGGGAGTTCTGGGACAAGAAAGAGCCGTCGCAGTGGAGCTCCGAGGAGATTGCCCGGCTGACCACCAAATCGCCGTGGGCCAAGGAAGTCTCGGCCACGGTCGTACCCGGCGAGGAAGGACGCGGGGAAAATCAGGGCGGCGGGTATCCGAATGGCGGCGGGTATCCGGGTGGCGGGTACCCAGGCGGCGGGTATCCGGGGGGCGGCATGGGCTACCCGCGCGGAGGCATGGGCCGGCGCGGCGGGATGGGCGGGTCGCGCATGCCCAGGTCCGGCGGACCAGCGACGGCTCCCTACAAGGGCACGGTGCGATGGGAGAGCGCCAAGCCGATTCTGGAGGCCATGAAAACGCCGCTGCCGGACGCGTTCGCCAATCACTACGTGATCAGCGTGAGCGGAATCCCTCTGCGCGACAGCCGCCGCACGCAGGGCGAAGAAGACAACCGCGACGAGCAGCCCAAGGCCGATGAGAACCTCGACGAACTGAAGCAGTTCGCCAGCCTGCAACCGCATGGCAAGGAACTGGCTCAACCCGGGGTCGTCCAGCGCCAGGCCAACTCCTATTCCACCTTCCTTTTCGGCTTCTCCAAGGATGTCCTGGCGCTGACCAAGAAAGACTGGCAGGTGGTATTCTCCGCGCGCATCGGCCGCTACCACGTGAGGACGAAGTTCGAGCCGGGGCAAATGACGTACCACAAGCAACTGGCGGTTTAGCACAGGTTTAGCCCGCCAGGGCCGGCAGGGGGTAACCCTGTAGGCCGCCGGCGCATCTTAAGTTAACAACATGGGATCTGAAGACAGCTTATCGAGACGAGCTTTGCTCCAGGCGCTGGCCCTGCTACCCGCCGGACGCCTGCTTCATGGCCAACAGGACCAAAAGTCCCCGACATTTTCCGCGGACGTGAAGGTGGTCAACGTTCTGGCCACGGTCCGGGACAAGAAGGGCCAGATCATCCGGGATCTGACGAAAGACGATTTTCTGCTGGATGAGGACGGGCGCCCGCAGGTCATCCGTTACTTCTCGCGGGAAACCGATCTGCCGCTGACGGTAGGACTGCTGGTGGACACGAGCGGCAGCACGCGGGCCGTTCTACCGGACGAGCGCCTGGCGAGTTTCCGCTTCCTGCAACAGGTGTTGCGGGAAGACCGCGACTTTGCTTTTGTCATTCACTTCGACTTCGAAATTGAACTGCTGCAAGACCTTACTTCGTCGCGCGCGAAGCTGGAAAAGGCCTTGGCGGAACTCGAGACAGCGGATGGCAGGCGGCAGTCGGCGCAGCGGCAGCCGAGCCAATATCCCGGCGGCGGGTATCCCGGCGGAAGGCGCAGCGGGTACCCCGGGGGCGGCGGGCGGCGTGGCGGCGGGGGCACCTCGATGTACGACGCGGTGCTGCTGGCGGCCGACGAGGTGCTGAAGAAGCAGAGCGGGCGCAAGGCCCTCATCCTGCTCACCGACGGGGTGGACAACGGCAGCAAGGTGACGCTCTCGCAGGCGGTGGAGTCGGCGCAGCGGGCCGATACCCTGGTCTACTCGATCCTGTTCGAAGATCCTCAAATGACCGGCCCGGGATTCGGCATGGGACGCGGCGGGTGGGGACGCGGAGGCGGCGGGTGGGACCAGCCCGACGGGAAGAAGATCCTGCAACAGATCTCCCGGGAGACCGGCGGACGGTTCTTCGAAGTGAGCAGAAGAGAGCCCATCCAGAAGGTCTTTGCCGATATCGAAGAGGATCTGCGGAATCAGTACAACCTTGGCTACAGTCCCGACAAAGCGGACACGCCGGGCGGATATCGGCGGATTCACCTGGAGACGCGGCAAAAGGACCTGATCGTGCAGACGCGCGAGGGGTACTACCCGGCGTAGGGGTCAGCAGCCGGGGTGCTCGCCACCGGAGCCGCCGATTGCCGACGTTTCTGGAACCGCTTGAGGCCGACGCTGATCGCGATCAAGGCGCTCCCGATGGCGAACAGAATCGCGCTGGAGGGTTCGGGCGCGGGACCTCCATCCGAGAAATGCGACTGAGGATCGGCCAGCGGCAGCAGTTGCAGGAATTCCTGGTTGGATGAGTATGGCGCCGTGGGCGTATACACCTGCAGGCGCGGGTACAGCAGCGCGGCTGTGATTCCGCCCTGTTCGACGCTCGCGACGGCATCGTTCAACAGGGTCTGGGAAGTGGTGTCCGGGAAAGCCACGGACGGCGTGAAGAGATGCCATAGCGCGTACTGGTAGTCCGCCGTCAGGTCGAGCAGCGAGCCCGCACCGTTCTGGTTCAACCCGTCCAGCAGAAAGGCCGCTTCCTCGTAACGGAGGAGGGTGGCGTTTGGATCGGGGGAGTCGAAGCGGGCGTATTCGAGCGGGTTGGAACCGATAAGGCCCGACAGGTTGTAACCGAGTTTACCCGAAGGGACATACGTGGTGTGGTCAAAATCGTCGCACATCAAAGGCTGGTTGGCCAGTCCATCAATGGTGGCGACGGCATATCCGTTGTAGGTGCCAAACTGCGTGTTCGAAGGCAGGCCGATAAACTGGATGGTAGCGGCGAAGGCCGGGAAGATGGCGATACCGACTAAGGGCAATATCCTCAGCACAACCGTAGTGTGCGATGGCGCGCCACGGCAGTCGATGGCCCAGCGGTCCTACGGGTAACCCTACAAAATGGCTAAGGTCCTGAGGACAGTGGATTTCTGCCCGAGCGCGGCGTGATCGATAATTGATGCTATGTGGATCGTTCACGTTCATGTGCACGTCAAGCCCGAGCACGTCGAGGAGTTCCGCCGGGCGACCATCGAGAACGCTTCGGGCAGCGTGAAGGAGCCGGGAATCGCGCGGTTCGACGTGATCCAGCAGATGGACGACCCGGCGCGGTTCGTGCTGGTGGAGGTGTACCGCAACCAGGAAGCCGCCACGGCGCATCGAGAAACCGCGCACTACAAAGCCTGGGCGGCGGCGGTGGCGAACCTGCTGGCCTCGCCGCGCACCCGGGCGGTTTACGCCAACGTCTTTCCGGCGGACCAGGGCTGGTAAGGCGCGATGCGGTTCGAGCTGGCCACGCCGGCGCGCATTCTGTTCGGCGAAGGGACCTTGGCGGAAGTGCCTCCGGCAGCCTCCGCGATGGGCGGGCGCGCGCTGGTGGTGACGGGCGCATCGCCCGGCCGCGCGGCCCGGCTGATGGCGAGCCTCGTCGAAGCGGGGGTGACCTCGGTGCCGCTGGCAGTGGCCGGCGAGCCGGACGTCGATCTGATTCGCCGCGGGGCCGAGATGGCCCGCGAAGAGCGATGCGGCCTGGTGATCGCGATGGGAGGCGGCAGCGCCATCGATGCGGGCAAAGCCCTGGCGGCGATGCTCACCAATCCGGGCGATCCGCTGGACTACCTCGAGGTAATCGGCGCCGGGCGGCCGTTGCGCCAGGCATCGGCGCCGTTCATCGCGATTCCCACCACGGCCGGCACGGGTTCGGAGGTGACGCGCAATGCGGTGCTGGCTTCGCCCGAGCAGCGCGTGAAGGCCAGCCTGCGGAGCGCATCGATGCTGCCGCGGCTGGCGGTGGTCGATCCCGAGCTGACGCTGGGGCTGCCACGGGCCATCACCGCATCCACGGGCCTGGATGCGCTGACGCAGTTGATCGAGCCGTACGTTTCGGTGCGCGCCAACCCCATGACCGACCTTTTCTGCGTGGACGGAATCCGGCGGGCGGCCGCGGCGCTGCCGCGCGCCTGGGAGGACGGCGGAGACTGCGAAGCGCGGCGCGAAATGGCGTGGTGCAGCCTGCTGGGCGGGCTCGCCCTGGCCAACGCCGGGCTGGGCGCGGTGCACGGCTTCGCGGCGCCGGTGGGCGGCATGTTTCCCGCGCCGCACGGGGCGGTCTGCGCCGCAGTGCTGCCGCACGCCATGGAGATCAACATTCGCGCCATGCGCCGGAGAGCCCCCGATGGGGAGGCGCTGCGGCGCTTCGAGGAGATCGCGCGCCTGGTGACCGGCCGGCCGCACGCCACCGCCGAGGATGGAGCCGAGTGGATCGCGCACCTGGTCCGCAGGCTGGAGATCCCGCCACTTCGCACGTACGGAGTGAGCCGGGACGACGTCCCCGCACTGGTGGAGAAGGCGGCGAAGGCCAGCAGCATGAAAGGAAATCCGATCGCTCTGACGGCCGAAGAAATGGGCGAAATAATCACGCCGGCGATTTGAGCGAGGCGGTGGCGCTATCATAAGCAATCGTGAGTAGAGATTTGGCGGCTCTGGCCGAGGCTGCGGCGCGATTCAAGGAAAAAGTGCAACACGCGAAGCGGGACCTGGGCGCCATCGACTTTGAATGGTACCCGTACGACACCCTCACGGCTCTCAGCCATCTGGACCGTTTGCTGACCGGGGAGAATCGTTTCCTCTTGGGAGGAAACAAGCTGAGGATCGTGGACGTGGGCTGCGGCGACGGAGAGTTGTCGTTCTTCCTGGAGTCGCTGGGGCACGAAGTGGTGGCGGTCGACCATCGTCTGTACAACCACAATGAGCTGCGCGGGGTGCTGGCACTCAAAGCGGCGCTCGGCTCGTCGATCGAGCTTCACGAGATCGACGTGGATCGCCAGTTTTCCTTGCCGCACGATGCCTACGACCTGGCGCTGTTTCTGGGAGTCCTTTACCACCTGCGCAATCCGTTTTACGCCCTGGAGGAGCTGGCGAAGCGGGCGTCCCGCTGCCTGCTCAGCACCAGGATTGCGCGGCGGTTTCCCAACGGGAAGGCGATGCCGGCGAATGTGGCGATGGCCTACCTGCTGGACGATCGGGAGCTGAACGACGACGACACCAACTACTTCATTTTTTCCGAATCGGGACTTCGGGTGATGCTCCGGCGGACCCATTGGGAGGTGTGCGATTCCATCGCCATGGGGAACACCAGGGACTCGAGGCCGGTGCGGGCGGACCGCGACGAGCGGGTGTTCTGCTTTTTGAAGAGCTGTTACGGCAGGATGGCGAATGTCGAGCTGCTGGAGGGTTGGCACGAGAGCGAGGCGAGTGGCTGGCGTTGGACCCGGCAGGAGTTCTCCGCGCGAGCCCGCTGGAACGGGGCGCCGCGGCCGCGCGCGGTGACGGTGCAGTTGTTTCTTGCCGAAGGATTGATCCAGCGCGTCAACCCGTTGTGCCTGTCGCTGAGCGTGAATGGGCGCCAACTGGCGCCGGAAGTCTATCGAAATGCCGGGAAGCAGAAGCTGGTCCGGACCCTGGGCGGCGATCCGGGCAACGAGTTCGAGTTGCGCTTCCGGTTAAACGGAGCGTTGCCGCCGGACGACAGCGATGCCCGGGAACGGGGCGTAATTGTCGAATCGATCCGCCTGGAGTGATGGCAAAGTGCCCGATTCACACCTTGGTTGTACCGCACTGGTATTTTCGGCGGCCGGAATGTTCGGCGCCTGGCAGGCCGGCGTCTGGAAGGCGCTGTGCGGCCGTTTCAAACCGGACCTAATCGTGGGCGCGTCGGCCGGCGCGTGGAACGGATGGTCCATCGCGGGCGGCGCCACAGCCGACGACCTCATCGGCGTCTGGAGGGATCCGCTGACGGGGAAGATCATGCAGCGCGGGCTGCATTCCACCGGCATCGTGGTCCCGACGCTGCTCCACCAGAGGGCGCAGGAACTTTTCTCGCGATATCAGCCGCGAATCCCGTTCGGCCTCACGGTGGTGGAAGTTCCGCGCTTGCGGCTGCGCCTGTTCCGCAATCCCGACATCGGCTGGCGCCACCTCGCGGCCACCTGCTCCATCCCTTTCTGCTTTCCGCCCGTGCCGATCGAGGGGCGGAAATACGTGGATGGCGGGGTGCTCGGCGCCCTGCCGCTGTGGGCCGCCGAGGAGATGGGGGCAACGCGCGCCGTGGCATTGAACGCCCTCACCATCGCCCCTTTCCGCTGGCTGCGGCCCATATTCGCGCGGCGCCGCGCCAGCCCCGCGCTGAAGGTGACCCTGATCGAGCCCTCCCGGAAGCTCGGGCGGGTGCGCGACGCCTTCGTCTGGTCGGCGGAGAACATTCGCAGCTTCATCGAACTGGGCGAGCGGGACGGGAATCGCGCCGTTAGTTCGATTACAATGTAGGGCTATGCCGCTCTATCGAATCTACCGAATGAAGGATTCGCCACGGCAGCAGTTCCGTTGGGCTCCCCACGTTTCCGGGTGTGCATCGCTCAAGCCGCGGGACTACGAGCTGCGCGGGCAAATCGAAGCGCCGAATGAATACGAGGCGTGGCGGCTTCTGCGCGAATCGGGGGAGGCGCTGGCGGTGGGCGATCTGCTGGAGACCGGGGACGGGCAGTTGCGCATCTGCAAGTATGTCGGTTTCGAGCCGGCCCAGTGGGTGCTTCCCGAACCGAAACACCAGGCGGAGGCCGCCGGTGGGGAGCCCGAACCCGCCAGCCAGTCGACCGCCAGTTAGGAGATCCGTATGCGCGACATTCGCCTGGGCGACGACATCGACGATTTTTGCGTTCGCTGCAAGCGCATCATGAACCACTCGGTGGTGTCCGTGCTGAACGCCAAACCGGCGAAGGTCCGTTGCCGCACCTGCCACAGCGACCACGACTACCGCAACGAACAGGCGCCGCCGCCGAAGGTGGATCTGCGAAAGCAAGCCTTATTCAACGAAGTTTTGAAGAAGGTCAGTCCGGGCGAGCCCGTGGAAGCGGTGGCCGACGCCCTGGTGGTGGACGAGGAACCTCTGGCGGAAATCGAAGCCGAACTGGAAGCTCCGCTGGAAGCCCCGGTGGAAGCCGCGGTGGAAGCCCCGGTGGAAGCTGCACCCGAGCCTAAAGCTAAGGCCAAGGTCAAAGTCAAAGTCAAAGCTAAAGCCAAGGGCCGCCGGTAGGGGCGCGGTCCAGGCGCTACCGGCTCACGCCGCGCCGACCGGCCTGCCAGTCGTCCCACTGCGCGAAGGCCTTCATCTGGACATCCAGCCTGGTGTCCACCAGCAGCTTCCGCACCTCGTCGCGCGAAAGGCGCCTGCCGAAGGTTTCGGGGTCTTCCGCGAGCCACCACACCAGGGCCGAGGCCAGGGCGGTGTTGGCTTTCAGCTCGCGGACGTTAACGCGATCCAGGGTGTCCGATTCGGCGTGGTAGTCCGGCAGGTACGGCGCGGCATCCTGATTGGCCACCAGGTTGGGCACGCCGGAGAGCAGGAAATCGAAATTGTCGGTTCCATCGATGGCGTCCGGCGTGTTTTCGGCGGCGTCGAAACCGTTCAGGGCGGCCATGGCTTTCTCCAGCGGCCTGCGCAGGTCTTCCCGCCCGTTGAGGAAGAAGCCGCTGGTCCGCCCGCTGCCCATGTCGAAGATGACCGCCGCGCGGTGCCGGTCCATTTCGGCGGCGTGGCGGAGGACGTAGCCGGCCGAGCCGTACATGCCCTGCTCTTCGCCGGTGAAGAGCACGAAGCGAATGGTGCGGCGCGGTTTCAACTGGAGCTCGCGGACGGCGCGTGCGGCGTCGATCACCATCGCCGAGTTGACGCCGTTGTCTTCGGCCCCGGTTCCCAGGTCCCAGGAATCGAGGTGCGCGCCCAGCAACACGATTTCTTCCGGCCGTTCGCGCCCGCGGATCTCGGCCACCACGTTGCGGGCTTCGAACGCGCCGCCGGTGCGGTTGGTGAGGCGCAGTCGCAGTCGAACGTCACCCCCTGCCGCCATGCGCGCCAGGCGGGCGGCTTGTTCGCGCGAGATGACCGCGGCGGGCACGGTAAAGCGTTCGTTGGCCATGGCCACTGGATGACGGTAGAGCAGACCGCGTGGGCGTGTGGATTCGAGCAGGAGGGCCGCAACTCCGGCCTTCCGCGCCGCCTCGGTCATCGGTCCGTTTCTCATGTACTCGGCAAACAGGTCGTCGAGCGTCTTCATCTCGCGGGAAGCGATCAGCGCGATGGCGCCGCGCGCGCGATCGCCGAGATGCGCAAACGCCTCGGGAGTGCCTTCCCCGGCGTCGACGAGGCGGGCTTCCAGGGCTCCCTCGGTGGATGCGCTCGAGGGCGCCGCGGCCAGTCGCAGCGGAAACCTCTCCGGCGCCAGGCATTCCGCCTCCGCCGTTTGGGGCAGCCAGAGCTGGGGGACGGTGAAACTCTCGAGCGCGACGCTATCCACGCCGGCCGCTTTGAATTTGGCCGCGGCCCAGTCGATGGCGCGCTCGCATGCGGGCGACCCGGTGGGGCGGCCGCCGACGCGGTCGCACAGCTCTTCGAGGTCGCGCATCAGTGGAGTGTCGCCGAACGCGCGGCCGGCGAGGCGCTGCTGCGCGTCGTCGCCTGCACGGCAGACCAGCGCGGCGAACACCGCGATGAAAATCAATCCTTTCCTCTCAGGCATTTTGGAAGTATATACGAACGAGGCGGCGCGGTGGATGGATGGGGAAGGCTCAGGGCCACTACCGTTTATTATTGAACCGGGGGCCGAATAGCCCGGCATTTGCGGACTGCGGGGCGGAGTGGCCACCTGCGCCGGATTCGCAGCGTGATTTCCAGATACGCCGTGGACCCAGGAAATAGGTAGGGAAAATTCCAACTTCCCATCGCGAGCGCAATAAATGGGTCCGGTCAGGATCGCCGGACCCATTTCCCGTCGTGACGCGACCTATAGGAAGAATGCTCTCACGGCGAAGGTGGCAATCTCCTTACGAGTCACGTTGCTATCAGGGCTATACGTAGTAGGGCTGGTGCCGCTTGTAATGCCCAGCTCCCGCAGTTCCTGAACGTATGGGAAATACGGTCCCCACACCGGATCGGCAGGCGTTACGTCGGTGAAGTACGGGACTGGAGGATAGCTGAAGTTATCGCCGTACGGAGACGCGGGAATGCCCGAAAGGGTCGTCGGGAACACGTTGTTCATCTTCGCCCGGATGATCAATACCGCGATCTGGGCGCGATTCAGGGGGTCGTTCGGGCAGAACCGGTGGACCGGATCGTCCGTAGCGCTGCAACCCTTGGTGTACCCGCGCCGCGCCATGACCTCGATGTAGCGCATCAACTGTGCGTTGGTCACGGAAACGAACGGGTTCAAAATCGACGCACCCGCTACGCCGAGATCGGCAAACGTGCCGGAGGTTATGCCCGCGTTGCAGGCGGGGCTCAGGCCGGAGGGATCGCCCCCGGTTGCGCACAGGTAAGTGCTGATTTGAGTCTCGTCCGCCAGCGATTTCACGATCCAGTAGGCCGCCTCCGCTCGGGTGATGGTGGCGTCGGGTCCGAAGTATGGGCAAACCGGCTGGCTGGAAACGGTTCCCGGCGGCTGCAGGATCGGCGGATTCGTTCCGGCAGCGGTACTGCCGCCCAGGCAAGGGCCCATTGACGAAGGAACGGCCAGACCGAGCCTCTGCGCGGTCAGAATGATCGTGTAGAAGGCGCCGTCGGGGCCTGTCGGCAGCACGTCTTGAAAACTCGATTGCGCAGGTGCTAGCCCTGCGGTCAGGACAAGAGCGGGAATCAGCAACGATGCGTTATTGGCTTTACGGCTCATAAGGTCTCCTGAAGAAATCACGTGCCGCTCTCAGAAGGGCAAGCTGAAACGGCACGCTCGATAAGGATAACAAAATGCGGACAATGAGTGTTGGTACGGACCGAATGCGTTCACCACTCCGCTGAAAACGCCTGCCGATACGAACACTCCTGCCTTCGGTCTCGGGTGGGGGAGCGTACCTGGAAATCAGAAAGGACCGAAAATGGACATTGTCGCGCGGTACTCCTGTGAGAAATGCAGGGTAGGTGAACCGCATTGGCTCAGCTCACACTCTCGGCGCTGTAGCGGGCGATCAGGCCGGTGCGCACGGCGTGACGGTAGACGCGCACGAAGATCCAGCAGGCCAGCAGCAGGTCGAGGACGGCGAGCGAGGCGCCGCACCATAACAACAGAGCAGACACCGCGCGGCCGGCCACAACACTACGCATGCCTTCGAAAACGTAGGACGGCGGCAGCAGGCGCGCGACATAGCGCATCCAGACAGGGAGCGTCGAGAGCGGGTAGAAGACGCCGGCGAAGGGAGAGATCAGCGCGGGGATCGGCCAGATGAACCACTCCGCCGCAGGGCCCAGGCGCAACACGATGGCGCTTCCGGCGATGCCGAGCGCGATGCCGAACAGGAACAGCACCAGGAGAAACGGCACGATCATGGAGCCGTAAACAAAGAAAGACAGGCCGAAAACGGTGGTGGCGAGCACCAGCATCACCGCCAGGCCGACGGAAGTGGTCACGACGCTCGAGAGCACCAGGCCGGCGACGTACTCGGAGATCGACATGGGGGTCGCGAAAATGTTCAGGAAGTTACGCGACCAGACGTCCTCGAAAAACGCCATGGTCACCCCCATCATCACCCGCGCCAGAAAATCCCACAGGAGCGCGGCGCCCAGCAGGGTGGGAACGAAATTGAACCCGGAGGATGCGACGGAATTGAGGTAGCGCGTGAGGAAACCCCAGAGGACGATATCGATGGCGACCCACGCAAACATCGGCACCACGCGCGCCGGGCTTCCGCGGAGCAGGTAGAACTGGCGCAGTAGGATGGCCGCGACTCGCTGGAGGCGCATGGTTTTCAGCCCCTCTCCCCGAGCGAGAGCGACTCGCGGGCCACGGCGACGAAGAGGTCCTCCAGCGTCGCTTTGCCGTGCTCGGCGGGCAGGGTCTGGGGATCGCCTTCCAGCAGGATCCGGCCGTGGGACAGGAACAGCACGCGTTGGCAGACCTCCGCGACCTCGTACATGTTGTGCGAGGTCCACAGCACGCCGCCCCCGCCCTGCGCCGTCGATTCCCGGATGCCAGAGCGGATGTCGCGCGCGGTGGCGGGGTCGAGCGACGCCGTCGGTTCGTCCAACAGAAGAAGCCGCGGGCGATTGAGCATGGCCTTGGCAAGCGACACGCGGGTCTGCTCGCCGGAGGAGAGCACGCCGCACCGGGTGTCGCGGAAACGGGCGAGATCGAACTGCTCGAGCAGTTCCCGGATGCGGCGCGTGAGGTCTTTGACGCCGTAGAGCATGCCGAACACGCGGAGATTCTGCGCGACCGTCAGGTTGCCCGGAAGCGGCGCGTAAACGGCCGCGAAGTTGGTGCGCTCGAGCGCCTGCCGGCGGTCCACGGCGATATTCCAGTCTTCGATCCGGATGCTTCCCGCGGTGGGCTCCAGCACGCCGAGAATCATGTTGATGGTGGTGGTCTTTCCGGCTCCGTTAGGGCCCAGGAGGCCGACGATTTCGTTGCGCGCGACGTCGAAGGAGACGCCGTCCACCGCCACGGTATCGCCGTACTGCTTGCGCAGCCCGCTGACCGACAGGACGTTCGAGGCGGCGGGGCTCATTGTTTCGGCGCCGGTTCGAGAGATTTGTCGAGCGCGTCGAGCTTGGCCTGGAGCGCGTCGAGCGACCCCTGCTCCACCAGCAGGCTGGACGCCAGCTCGCTTTCGCGCGCGAGAAGCTGCTGTTCCCTGGCCGCCCTTTGTTCCAGTTCCGCCTTGACGCCGCGCTGCTCCTCCTCGAAATGCGCCCGCAGCGCGGGATTCTGCTCTTGCCGGATCTGGTTATCGAGCTGCTCCTGCGCCGCTCTGAAACGAGGCATTTCGGTGGCCCGGTCCGCGATGTTGGCTCGGACGTCCTGAAGGTCCCGCGAGATCCGCGAGACTTTGGCGTCCTGCATCTGCACGCGTTGCAGCAACAACTGCACGCGGGGCACGATGGTGTTGCCGCGCTCGATGGCCAGGCGCAACTGGCGGACCTCGGCGAGCAGGGCGTCGAGCGTCTGGGGAGGGGCGGTCTGCGCGATGGCGGGTGCTGCCAGACAGGCACACGCCAGAAGAAGGCGGACGAAGCGATTCATATCAAGAACTATGAAGTCGGACGAGCGCCGGTGTCAAACAGGGGAGCGGCGGGTGACGCCGCCCCCGAGCGGAAGAGCGGGGTCGCACGGTATACTGAAGCCAGATCATCCCGCCAGCGGAGTCATCATGAGCGACCTGGAGCGACTTCACGAGATCATCGACAATCTGCGGCCGCATCAGGTCCACGCCCTTTTGACCCTTCTGGAATCTGTGCAGCCCGTAAGCGATGAGGAATTCGCCCGCCTCCTCGCTGAGGCTCCTGCTGAAGAAGCCGACGAAGAGACGGTTGCGCGGATCCTGGCCGCCGAAGCCGAACAGGGGGAGATGGTCTCCCACGGCGAACTGAAGCGGCGTCTGGGGCTGTGAAGCGGCTGCTGATCTACAAGCCCGCCGCTCAACGCGAATTCAGTCGCATGGACCGCTCCGATGCCGAACGCGTTACCCACGCCCTGGAAGTGTTTGCCGCCACCGGCCACGGCGACGTCAAGGCGCTGAAAGGTGCGCTGAAAGGCCGCTATCGCTTGCGTGCCGGCAAATGGCGCGTCTTTTTCAGTCTCGATCAGCCTGGCAGTATTGTCGTGAGCGACATCGACAATCGCGGTCAGGCTTACTGATTTCACAGATCCCGCAATCGCTTCCTCCGTGCGGGCCGGGAGCGCCCACACGGCTGGGCGCGGAGTGCGTCCGGCCGCACCGCCCGGCGCCAGCGAAGCTCGTTGCTAATGTGCCAAATCGACGTCGTGCTCCTGCAAGATCGGCGTCCCGGTGATGCGTCCGTAGAGGACGTCTGGATACAGGTCCGCTCCGTTCGGCCAAGCTACGGTGCCGAGCTCCGGGTCAACGCGGACCTGCGCGAAGTAGGCGGGGTCGCCGAGCTGCTCGAAGACTCCCCGGAAGCTGAGATGGGGCGCGAGATCGACCACGCCCTCAACGCCGTCCTCGAAGCGAAGATGCAAGCGATACTCACCGAGGGCTTTTGCGGCAACAATGTCCTGCAACATGAACTACTCCAGAGGCGCAATGGGCCTGAGCCGCGCTTCGTTCCTCGCGAGGTTCCAATTCTCCGCCAACTCCGCGCGATGCAATGCCGCCCACTCCGTCACCAAACCGAGTGCGTGAGGCGAAAGATGCCCTCTCAACAGAGCCAGTGTCTCAATGGCGATGAGCGTGCCCCCACAGGTTCCGGGGATACTACACAGGTACTGCTTCGCCGGCGTACCGCGCGGCCATCTCGGAGAGCGGGATCGGCGCGTAGTCGCCGGCGTGGCCGGCCTGGCCGAACTGGGTCATGCGCTCGGCAACCACTTTCTTCATGGCTTCGCGCGCCGGCTTCATGTAGCTGCGGGGGTCGAATTCCTCGGGCTTCTCGACGAAGACCTTGCGGATGGCGCCGGTGATGGCCAGCCGATTGTCGGTGTCCACGTTGATTTTGCGCACGCCGTTCTTGATGCCGAGCTGGATCTCTTCCACCGGCACGCCGAAGGTCGGCTTCAGCTTGCCGCCGTACTGGTTGATAATGTCCTGCAAGTGCTTGGGCACGCTGGAGGAGCCGTGCATCACCAGGTGAACGTTGGGCAGGCGGCGGTGGATCTCGATCAGGACCGCCATCTTGAGCGTTTCGCCGGTGGGCTTCTTGGCGAACTTATAGGCGCCGTGGCTGGTGCCGATGGCGATGGCTAGGGCGTCCAGGCCGGTCAGCTTCACGAATTCCTCGGCCTGCGCCGGGTCGGTGAGGTGGCTCAGACCGTCGAGGCCGGCGCCATGGCCGTCTTCGATGCCGCCCAGGCAGCCGATTTCGCCTTCTACCGTGATACCCTTGGCGTGCGCCATCTCCACCACCTGCCGCGTGGCGTCCACGTTGTATTCGAAGGTGGAGGGGGTCTTGCCGTCCGGCATCAGCGAGCCGTCCATCATCACGCTGGTGAAGCCCATTTCGATGGCGCTCTTGCAGGTCTCGACGCTGTTTCCATGGTCCAGGTGCAGAACCGTGGGGATTTCGGGATAGACTTCGGTAGCGGCCAACATCAAGTGGTACAGGAAACGGTCCTGCGAGTACGCGCGCGCGCCACGGCTGGCCTGCACGATGACCGGCGACCGGGTCTCCCGCGCCGCCTCCATGATGGACTGGATCTGTTCCATGTTGTTGACGTTGAACGCGCCAACACCGTAGCCGCCTTGGGCCGCTTCATCCAGAAGCTGACGCATTGAAACGAGTGGCATAGATGAGTTCTCCTTGGTGGATCTGTGAGATAATACCCCGGGAATTGAAGTCACACGCTAACATGATTGCGCGGAGACCAGCAACCGCGTAAGTTAGAGGCAGTATGGCTCTGCACCCCCTGGCCGGCCAAAGTCCCACGCTGTCGATGCTGGCGGACATCCCGCGGCTGATCACGGCTTACTACACGGTGAAGCCGGACGCCGCCGAGAGTTCGCAGAGGGTGAGCTTTGGCACCTCGGGGCATCGCGGCTCGTCGCTCGACGCGTCGTTCAACGAGGACCATATCCTGGCGATCACACAGGCGATCTGCCAGTACCGGCGGGACGGCGGCGCGACGGGCCCGCTGTTTCTGGCCAAGGACACCCACGCGCTTTCCGAGCCAGCGTTTGCCGGCGCGCTCGAAGTGCTGGCGGCGAACGGCGTGGAGGTGATGGCGGATCAGGACCTGGGCTATACTCCGACGCCCGCGCTCTCGCACGCGATCCTGGGATACAACCGCGACCGCAAGGATGGGCTGGCCGACGGCATCGTGATCACGCCGTCGCACAATCCGCCAGAGGACGGTGGGTACAAGTACAATCCGCCGAACGGCGGGCCGGCGGACACGGACGCCACCACATGGATCGAAAACCGGGCCAACGAGATTCTCCGCGGCGGCCTGGGCGAGGTTCGCCGCTTGCCGTACACCCGGGCGCTGTCCGCTGCCACTACGCACCGGTTCGACTACGTTTCCAATTATGTGAACGACCTCGGTTCGGCGGTGGACCTGGCAGCGGTACGCGACGCGCGCCTTTCTCTCGGCGCCGACCCGTTGGGCGGAGCGGGTGTGGCTTACTGGGGGCGCATTGCGGAGCGCTACGGCCTCTCCATGACCGTGGCTCACGACCATCCGGACCCCACGTTCCGCTTCATGTCGCTCGACTGGGACGGCAAGATCCGGATGGACTGCTCGTCACCCTACGCCATGGCGGGCCTGATCGCGATGAAGGACAAGTTCGATATCGCATTTGCCTGCGACACCGATCACGACCGCCACGGGATCGTGACGCGCAGCGCGGGGCTGCTGAATCCGAACCACTACCTGGCGGCGGCGATTTCGTACCTGTTCCCCAACCGCCCGGGCTGGCGCGCGGAGGCCGGCGTGGGCAAGACGCTGGTTTCGAGCAGCATGATCGACCGCGTGGCGGCGAGCCTGGGACGGCACCTGGTGGAAGTGCCAGTGGGGTTCAAGTGGTTCGTCGAAGGGCTGTTGGACGGGTCGCTGGGCTTCGGCGGCGAAGAGAGCGCCGGGGCATCGCTGCTGCGCCGCGACGGAACCGTGTGGACCACGGACAAGGACGGCATCGCTCTCGCGCTGCTGTCGGCGGAGATGCTGGCGCGCACGGGCAAGGATCCCGGGGAGATCTACCGGTCGCTGACGGAACGGTTTGGCGCGCCGGTGTACGAGCGCATCGACGCGCCGGCGACACCCGAGCAGAAGGCGATTCTGCAGCGCCTCTCGCCGGAACAAGTAAAGGCGCGGGACTTCGCGGGCGATCCCATCGAGGCCATGCTGACGAAGGCTCCGGGGAACGGCGCGCCGATCGGGGGGTTGAAGGTGACGACCCGGAGCGGCTGGTTCGCGGCGCGGCCTTCGGGCACGGAGAACGTGTACAAAATTTACGCCGAGAGCTTCGCCGGGGAGGAGCATCTGCGGCGTATTCAACAGGAGGCGCGCGAGCTGGTGTCGCGCACCTTCGCGGAGGCGGCTCAGCCGGCATGACATGAAAAGCGTCCTCAGCGTGACATTGGCCGCCCTGCTTCTTGTTCCCGCGGCCTTTCCAAAGGACAAGAAGAAGAAAGTCCCGGAGGAGGCCAAAGTCAACGATCCGGGCAAGGGCGTCAACTTCTACTCCATCGAAAAGGAAATCGCGCTGGGCAAGCAGATGGCCCAGGAGGTGGAGCGCGAAGCCCGGCTGGTCCGCGACGACATGGTCACCGAGTATGTGAACCGGATCGGCCAGAACCTGGTGCGCAATTCCGATGCGAAGGTGCCGTTTACGCTCAAGGTGATCGATTCCGACGAGGTGAACGCGTTCGCCCTGCCCGGCGGCTTCATGTTTGTGAACACGGGGCTGGTGCTGAAAGCCGAAAATGAAGCCGAGCTGGCGGGTGTGCTGTCGCACGAAATCGCGCACGTGGCGGCGCGCCACGGCACCAAGCAGGCCACGCGCGGGCAACTGATCAACTATGCCAGCATCCCGCTGATTTTCATGGGAGGCTGGGCCGGTTACGCCGTGCGCCAGGCGGCCAGCCTCGCCATCCCCATGGGCTTTCTGCAATTCTCGCGCAGCATGGAAACGGAGGCCGACCGCCTGGGGCTGGCATACCTGTATAAGAGCGGATACGACCCCATTGCGTTTGTCGACTTCTTTGAAAAGATCGAATCCATGGAGAAGACAAGGCCGGGGACGATCGCGCGAATGTTCTCCAGCCACCCGATGACCGGGGACCGCATCAGGCGCGCCCAGAAGGAGATTCAAGAAGACCTGAAGCCCTTGCCCGAGTACGTGCTGGACACTTCGGAGTTCCACGACGTGCGCGACCGGCTGGCGATGCTGGAGCGGCGGCGCAAGGGCGATTACACCGACGAAGTGCGGCCGGTCCTCAAGCGCCGGACGCCGGCGCACGTCGATTCCGGCGCGGACTCCACGAGCGGCGGCGACGAGCGTCCGACACTGAAGCGGGGGGACCAATAGGGGTCAGATCGCTCCGGGGCCGATGTGACGGTTCATCCAGAACCGTTTTGAGTACGATTGCGCAGGGGAGCGGGTTGGTGTTTACTGCTAGGAGGGCCGGTTTCGCGTTGGAAGATACCAACAGGCGCGGCGGGACCGCCCGCAGGAGGCTGCAGTGAGACTGAAGCTTGCGGGCGCGATGTTCTGCGCCAGCGTGTGTTTCGCGCAACATTACGAAATCGGCGGGCTGATCGGTTACGGAATCTACCGCGACGTCCGGGTGAACTCCGAGTTCGGAGAGGCGGCGGCCGGAATCGGCAACCGCTTCGTGGCGGGCGCGGTGGCTTGCGAGGATCTCTACGAGCATTTTTCGGGCGAGATCCGGTACGTTTATCAGGATGGCGACCCGTTTCTATCGATGGGCAGCGTCAAGGGCAATATTCAGGGACAATCGCACGGGCTCTCGTACGACGTGTTGTACCATCCACGGGTCCGGGACCAGAGGTTCCGGCCGTTCCTGGCTATGGGCATCGGGGCCAAATACTACCGGACCACGGGGCCGGCGCCGGATCCGTCCCCCGTGCCTCAAATCGCCAGCCTGATCCACACGAACCAATGGATATGGCAGGCGGATCCGGGGTTCGGCGTGAAATACCGGCTGCACCGGCACGTGATCGTGAGGGGCGATTTCCGGGATTACATCACGCCGTTCCCGAAGAAGCTGTTCGCGCCAACCGGAAACGCGACGGACCGCGGGCTGTTCCAGCAGTTCACGCTGATGTTCGGCCTGGGCTACTCGTTCTGAAGCACCAGCACGGCGCCGTCGTGCGCCATCAGGTGGATCTCGAGCACACCCTCGTGGCGGCCGTACTCGCGGTCTGACCAGAGTTCCGCCACTTCGCCCGCATGCGGGAGCTTCACCGGCATCTTTGCCGGCTCGTCGCTCCAGTTGAGGACACACACCAACGTGCGATCCTTCAACCGGACCACGCCCTGGCTCAGAGTGTCGTCCTCGAATTCGGCGGCTACCGCGGTGGGCGGAAGTAGCTTCTTCAGCATCGAAAGGCGGGCAGGGGGAAGGGTGCTGAGGTCGTCGCCGGAAAGCACCAGGCCGCCGGAGGCCAGTGTCGCAGTGGCGTGAAAGCGATACTCCCCAGTGGGAAGATTGCCGCTGAGCACCAGGGCATCGGGGTCGTTCCACCACAAGCGGCCATTTTGCCAGTTGCGGTTCAGGTTCTGGCGGGCGACCTTCTGGATGGTGTCCCAGGTGCGCCGGATATCGCCCGAGCTGCGCGAGCCGTGGATCAGGCCAAACGAGGGCCAGAGCGGATGGTTGCAGCCCAGGATGAAGCTGTCGCCCGCGCCGCGCAGCACGGCCTCCATGCCGCGGCGATAGGCCTCGATGCGGGTGGCGCGCGGGTCGTAGAGGCGGCCGGCGTGCATCGCGCCCCAGAAGTTGGCGTCCAGTTTGAAGTAGGTAACGCCCCACTCGCGGCGCATGGTGCGGAAGACGGTTTCGAGATGCTTCTGGGCTTCGGGGTTGGTGCCGTCGAGCGCGTACCAGGGGCCGCGCCGCCAGCCCTGGAAGGTGACTTTATCGGCGGACAGCGGCTTGCCGTCTTCGCCCCTCATGAACCAGTCGGGATGTTGCTGAAACAGGTGCGAGCCGGCTTCGGCGATGAACGGGGCCACCCAGATGGCGGGCTCGAAGCCCTGTTTGCGGATGGCCTGGAGCACGCCCTGGACGCCGCCGCCGAAGGCCGTGCCGGTTTCGAGCCAGTCGCCCATGGCGGGCTGGTAGCCGTCGTCGAGCTGCACGTATTTCAACTGGAGCACGTCTTTGGCGATAGCGGAGAGGTTGTCCATCACGTTCGTGGCGGTGACGCGCGCGCCGAAACAATACCACGAGCACCATCCGGCGGGAGGCCGCTCGAAATGCAGCGGCGGATGGTTCTGGGAGATGCGGGCAGCGAGTTGGCCGAGCAACGCGGGGCGGCTGGGGCCCGTGGTGTAAAGGAACTCTTCGAGGTCCCAGGATTCGCCGGGGCCGAGCGCGAGGCCCTCGGTGTCCAACACGACCTCGATGGATTTCGGCCGCAAATAAAAGCGGCCGTTGAATCGCTTGCAACTGGTGAAGCCGAGCAGCATGGAAGGGCCGCCCGGTGGAGTTAGTGTCATCATGCCGGTGACCACCCGGGCGTCCACCGGCTGCGGGATCTTGTAGTGCGCCAGCTCGTCGTAGCCCAGGTCGACGGGTTTCGCCAGCGTTCCCCCGGTCTGCGAGAGCATCTGGAAGCTCTCGCCGTACAGGGCGGTGTCGCCGGGAAGGTCGTGCGAGATGCGGAACAGCGCGACTGCCTTCACGTGCACTGCCGTCTTGCCGGTGTTGGTGAGCCGGGCGCGATAGAAGCCGCCCTGGCGCGTTCCGGTGAGTTTGAGAGCGGTGGAAGGCTCGGCGGCGCGGATGTCGGACCTGGCGTTCCACACATCCAGCGCGGGCGTCGCGGCGGACAAAGTGAAGACGCAGAGAGCAGGCAGGACGGCGCGCATCACATGTACATCCCACCGTTGACGGCCAAGATGTGTCCCGTGATGTACGAGGCATCGTCGCTGACCAGGAACTTGACGGCGTTGGCGATGTCCTCCGGCTTGCCCATACGTCCCATGGGAACGCCGGCGAGGATCTTCTGCCGGACCTCCTCGGGAAGCGCCTGGGTCATGTCGGTATCGATGTAGCCCGGCGCGATGGCGTTCACGGTGATGCCGCGGCTGGCCATTTCCTGAGCCACCGTCTTGGTGAGGCCGATGAGCCCGGCTTTCGAAGCCGCGTAGTTCGCCTGTCCCGCGCTGCCGGCCTGTCCCACCACGGAGGCCATGTTGACGATGCGGCCCCAGCGGTTGCGCATCATGCCGGGCAGCGCCTGCTGGATGCAATGGAAGGCGCCGCTCAAATTGATGTTGAGCACCAGGTCCCAATCGGCCGCCTTCATGCGCACGGCCAGACCGTCGCGCGCGATGCCGGCATTGTTGATCAGCACATCGACGCGGCCTTTTTCCTTCAGCGCTTTGGCGAAGCCTTCCTTGACCGAACCGGGGGACGATACGTCGAAGTCCAGGGTCATCGCTTCCGCGCCCGCCTCGCGAATCTCCAGGGCCACCTTTTCGTTGTTCTCGACTTCAGGCGATGCGACGATGATGTCGAAACCCGCACGGCAGAGCGTCAGCGCTATGGCCCGGCCGATTCCACGGCTGGCGCCCGTCACGAAGGCAACTCGGTTGGACATTCATTCTCCTCGGTCCCGCGAACTGGTATTAAACTCACATCATAGCCTATGGCCTATCACGATCTGCGCGAATTCATCCTCGCGCTGGAGAAGAACCAGGAACTGAAGCGTGTCACCTGCGAAGTGGATCCCATTCTGGAGATCACGGAGTTCGCCGACCGCGCGGTGAAGCAGGGCGGTCCGGCGCTGCTCTTCGAGAATCCCAAGGGCTACCGAATTCCGGTGCTGATCAATGCCTTCGCTTCGATGCGTAAGATGGAGATCGCGCTCGAAGTGGAATCGGTGGAGGAGGTCGCCGCGCGCATCGTGGAGTTCCTGGAAATGCGCATGCCCGAAGGGCTGATCGGCAAGATCAAAATGCTGCCGAAGCTCGCCGAGATGGGCCGGTTTTTTCCCAAGACGGTATCCCAGGGCGCATGCCAGGAGGTGGTGCGCACCGAGGGGTTTTCGCTGCTCGATTATCCGATCCAGCAATGCTGGCCGGAGGACGGCGGGCGTTTCATCACGCTGCCGCTGGTGTTTTCGAAGAATCCCGACACGGGCAAGCGCAACTGCGGCATGTACCGCATGCAGGTGTTCGACGAAAAAACGGCCGGCATGCACTGGCAGACGCACAAGCAGGGAGCCGAGCATTACCGGCGCATGGAGCATTTCGGCCGGAAGCGCATGGACGTGGCGGTGGCGATCGGCGCGGACCCGGCGACCATGTACTCGGCCATCCTGCCGCTGCCGCCGGACCTGGACGAGATGATGATCGCGGGCTTTCTGCGGCAGAGCCCGGTGGAGATGGTCAAGTGCCGGACGTGCGATCTGGAAGTGCCGGCCAACGCCGAAATCGTGCTGGAGGGCTACGTGGAGTTGGGCGAGTTGCGCACGGAGGGCCCATTCGGCGACCACACGGGCTTCTACTCGCTGGCTGACGAGTACCCGGTATTTCACGTGACCTCGATCACCCAACGCGCCGACCCGATCTACACCACGACGATCGTGGGCCCGCCGCCCATGGAGGACTATTACATGGGCAAGGCGGTCGAGCGCATTTTCCTGCCGCTGATGCGCCTGCAACTGCCCGAGGTGCGCGACATCGCCATGCCCGCGGAGGGCGTGTTCCACAACCTGATCCTAGTGTCGATGCGGAAATCGTATCCCGGCCACGCGCGCAAGGTGATGCACTCGATTTGGGGCACGGGCCAGGCGATGTTCTCGAAATGCATCGTGGTGGTGGACGAGGACGTCGACGTGCAGAACTATCGCGAGGTGGCGTGGAAGGCGTTGAACCACATCGACCCCGAGCGCGACATCCAATTCGTGCTGGGTCCGGTGGATTCGCTGGACCACTCCAGCCGGCTGCCGAATTACGGCTCCAAGATGGGGATCGACGCCACGCGCAAGTGGCCCGGTGAAGGCTTCACGAGGCCGTGGCCAGGCTTGATCCAGATGACTCCCGAGGTGAAGCGCAGAGTGGACGACTTGTGGAAGCGGGCGGGGCTGTAACATGCCAACCTTTCGGCGCAGGCGATCGCTCAGGCGCTGAGTACGTCATAATGCCAGGATCTGGAGCGTGCTGGAGTGTTCCACGTATGTTCACACCCCCGGATTTGCGGCTTCCGCAACCCCTTGATACGATAGAGAGGTCCCATCGCGGTGGGTGTAGCTCAGCTGGTAGAGCGCTGGATTGTGGTTCCAGTGGCCGAGGGTTCGAATCCCTCCACCCACCCCACTAAAGACAAAAGACTTTCCAAGTTTTCGCGAAGTGGCCACTGTAGTGGTTCTTGTAGTGGTTCTCACTTCACCCTCCGCAGCTTCGGTATCTGCTGCTGGTGGTATGCGGTCAACTTTTCGCCGGCGGATTTGAGATCCTCCTCGACTACGATGTCGTACCGGCGGTACACGCTCTCGGTTCGGTGGCCGCTGATCTGCATCGCTACGTGCCGCGGAATGCCGGCGCGCTCCATATTGCGCACAGCCGACCGGCGAAGGTCGTGGAAGTGAAGATCCGCGAGTCCCGCCGCCGTGCACGCGCGGTCCCATCCTTTGAGGTGCGAACCGAGTGGCTTGCCATGCCAGTGGAAGACGAGATCGAAGCCTGGCGCGCGGCGCTTCACCTGCCACTCCAGCCACTCGACCATGTCGCCGTAGATCGGTAGCGTCCGCGGCTTCTTGCCCTTCGCCTGCGCCTTCTCGACGCGAATCTCGCGGGCTTCCAGGTCAACCTGGGTCCAGCGCAGTTTGCGAAGCTCCCCGAGCCGGTTGCCGCAGTGGTAGCCTACGACGAGCAGCGTCTTGAGGTGGTCCGGGAGTGCCTCGCGGAGCGCCAAGTACTGGCCCTGCTCGATAAACCCCTGCCGCACGTTGTCCTCCTCCAGTTTGGGGATATACGGCGCGCGCCGAACAAGAGGTGGATCTTCGCGGAGGGCCAGACTGAACCCGCGTCGCACGATCGCGAACTCGCGGTTAATCGTCGCATCCGACGCTGATTCTGTACGGCGCAGTTCGACGTAATGGCGCACCTGATGTGGCGTGAACCGCGATGCCACCAGCGAGCCGATCGCGGGTTTGATGTGGGCGTCGATGCGCAATTTGACGGTATCGGCATCGCGGAGCTTCCGCAGCCGGTAGTCGGCCAACACCAATGCGCATAGATCGTTGATGGTGGCGCGCTCGGGCGTCACATTTTTCCCCGCGGCGGCCTCGCCTACCTTCACCTTGAGCTGCCGGCGGGCTTCTGCTTCATCGCTCGTTTTGGTGCTTTCATTGATTTGGCGCCCATTAACGAAGTACTGTATCCACCAGAGGTTCCCGCGAAGGTACACCGTCCCAGTCCCGTGTGTATGTCCAGCCACGACCGTCATGTTAGCCACATGTCTTGCCCAGTTCAAGCCAATTATCGAGGTCTTTGCGATCAAGCTGAACGCGTCCGTCACGCCGCACGCAAGGGATGGTTCCCTTGGCGATCAGGTGGCGGACCGCGGATGGGCTGCGCCCGATGTACTTCGCTGCGGCAGGCACGTCCAGCAGCCGACTTTTGTTCCGCTCCAGCGCCGCACTCAAGCGCCGGAAGACGCGCTCGGCTATGGCGTCGGCGAAAGCATCCAGACCTTGATTTCCCGTACTTGTCATCGGTACTCCACAAAGATCTTCATTGCTGCAAGAAAAGCAAAGGCCCACTCCATCTGAAACGGAAGTGGGCCGTTGGTAAGTAGGAACGTCGATTCGCGATGATCTACATCAGAGGAAGCATTTGTAATCGTGTTTGTCCGGGTTCATAGAATACACGCCGCCTTGTTGGGCACCTCCGGCGAATGTCCTTAGATCACTGCACCGCCGGCAAGGCATCTGCTTCCGTGGCCTTCAACTCAGGAACTAAGAGGCTCAGGACTCTCCGGAGGCGCCCCGCCTCGGCCCGCTCGACTTCACCCAAGACACGGTCGGCCGCTGCCAATTCTTCAGCCCTTTGCTCGGCTACCAGAATCGCCAGATGGGCTGCATCCAGAAGCATGCGTCGGTCTTCAACGCGCGCCACGGTCAACGGACGACCGCCCGCCGGTTCGTATACAAGCAACAGGCTGACGTTTCCGGTCATAAGCGCCTCTACCTTTCCAGTGTTCTAGATCGAGAATTTTCGAACATTAAATTCGCTTCACCTTACGTCGTTGCTTTCTGCTTTGCCGGGCGGGTTCCGCAGGTCGGTACGGCGCCAATCGGTTTTTCAAAGCCGGCATTGCGGTGCCCAACTCTCGGGAGGCCGCGGCCAGTTCCTTTTGGGAGAGTCCAAGCACTTCAACTGCATCCGACTTCGACACGCGGTTGTAACGCCCCAATGCCCAGCACGCTGCTTCAGCGGACAGGTGTTCTCTGGTGCAGGCTGTGACCAGATCCACCCTGGCGTGAATCTCCGATACCAACCGATCGCCGCGGAGATCAGGTAGCACAGCCGCATAGGGATCGCCTGTTGGGCTTGGCGCGTCCAAGCTCAACATACCGGGATCTTCCTCCATCGCTAGCGGGAAATGATCTCTGTTGATGGTCTCGGCAACTTCATGCACCCACCCAATGGGACTTGCCGCTTGCTTCCAGTCGTTCCACCCGCGGATTTGGTTCAGCACGAGAGCTTTAGCCACAGATGGCCACTTCGAGCGGTCCAGTCCATACACCTGAGCACACATGTCCTGTAGCGCCTCGCCGGTTTCATCCACAGTGGCGAAGAACGCGCCCGAGCTGTTAAGACAAAGTTCCCATTGGCGGCGCTGCTCGGGGCGCGCGGCGTCTCGGCTTGAGAGCTTATCGGCGGCATTCTCAAGAATTGGAGCCAGTGGCCGCAGCACCCTGGCGTCATCGGGGTCAAGTACTCCAGCAGCACACAGGTTCCCTAAGAACTCTGCCATCTCCATGCAAAACGTCGCCTGATGTGCTCTCTCTCGCTGTGATAGGTCAGTTTCAGGATCAGGCGCACGCACGATGGTCCCGGCTGCCGGATTAACCCGCACGGCAGCACCGCTCCGGCGGACTTGACCCGGTTCTTCGTGGCGGGGATTGGGGTCTTTCATTTCTCCCTCTTCAGCCCTGAACGGAGCCCCCGCGAACGGATTCAGGCGGGTCCGCCTGTTACGCTGGCGGGCCAGGGCCTCTGCAAACATTCTACTGAGTCAATGTCTCGCGTGGCCTTGCTGATAGATCCTCAACCGACGGCGATCCACTGCAATCTGACGCGCCGGCCCTTGAAAGCACTTGCGAGAGATTCGGAGGTCATCGTGCCCTCATGCAGCCGGCGCAGGTTCCCAGGCCGCGCAGACTCTGTGGTTGTGACGATACAGCGCTCCCGAATTCCCGCGAGCTGTCGCGGCGTGACCGGACCATGTGCTGGGCCCGGTGTGACGTCCGAATTCCCGAACCGAATCTCGAGAAACGACGCGTAGATACCGCCCATGCCTGCCTTGCACCTCCTCGGCGCGGCCATCGGATACAGCCTGCTCGGCCTGCTCTTGCGTCATTCTCATGACTAATCGGCGCGAATCGACTGACCGCAAATCCCAGATGCGCGCACCTGTGCCGCTGCCCGGATTGGACCGGATGGTCTCGGACGGCTGCGCCGCCGCCGGTTGTGTCATCCTGACTCCGCTAGCGGACGGGCAGCGGCGGCCGCAGTTTCCTGAACCACCGCTTTAGCGTGGGCTGGCGCGCAACCATCGCTCACAGGTGCTGCTGAAGTTCTTCGACCTGTAGCCCGATTTAGGTCGGACGGTGATAGACGGATCTGCCTCCCGATGCGGTGGTAGGGGAGGCCGCCGCGTTTGATCAGGCGTTCGATGGTCCGTCTGCTGACCTTGTAGAGTCTTGAGGCTTCAACCAGCGAGATGAAAGATTCCGTCTCCATGCGCCAGATTATTACAAAAACAGCCAGAAGGCGTCCAAACGTAAGGGTAGGCGGTCCTTATGTTGGCGGGTCGAAGCCCAGGTCCTTCAGAACGCGTGAGACCGAAATCCTAATCGGCTCGGTTTCTTCGCGATACTCGTCTGCCAGCTCCTCGATGGACTTGCCGGCGCATCTGTGCAACACTGCCCATTTGAGACGCAAACCTGGGGAAATCCTCCGCTTTCGTGGTGCCGGCAACAGCTTTCGCCCGGCATTTGCTGGGTCGGCCTTTGTCGCCGCAATGTATTGTTTTCGCGCTTGCCTCCAGGCGCGGTCTGCCCGTGCAATATAGCTGGGTTCACACTCCTCAAGAGGTTCCCAGGCCGGAAGCTGAAATGCCCGCATGGCTGTCCCAGCGTGCGTCCTCCGCCATCCACCGAACGCCTCCACGGGGTCGATTCCCGTCTCGGCGTAGCGTAGCCCAAGGACCACCGCACTGAAGGCCTCATCGATGACCCAGTTCACCTCAATTTTGTAGCTTCTAGCCCACCCGCGGATCTCGGCAAAGATCTGAGAGTAAAACTCACCGTACGCCGGGGAGTCCGGCCTGGGCAGCGAGCCGTTGAGCTTGATCCAGTCGTGGATTCGGGCCCATGTCACCTTGAAAAGCGAATCAGCGAAACCGGGAACGTTCTGTGCCGCTGCGCGAAGGAATACCTGCCTATTCTGGAAATCCCTTAGATTCGCCGGGTTTTTGGGGTCGTAGTAGATGCGGGCGTACAGGTTGAATAGCGGGTCTTCCAAGGTTCACGCTCTGCCACGAACAATTCTACTGCGATCATGTAGCGCGCGGCACAATGACCCAAGGTCGAGGTCGCAGAATTGATCATCAGCATCGCCTTCGGTTTCCAAAAACCGGCCGGTTGTGGACGCGAGGCAACATCCCTACCCGAATTTAGCCGTCCTTATCCATCGGGGTACGCCCTGTTTCCCCCCACCAGTGCTTTCGAAGCGCTCCGCTAAATAGGCGCCACGTTCCCCAGTGAAAGGCCCCCTGACACTACGAGCCGTCCTGCCGCGACCGTCGCAACGTGGGCCACTTGTGCGCGAACTGTGCGGCATCCAACACAAAGGGCAGCCCCGTCGTCAGCGAGCTTTCGGTTTGGGTGGCGCCGAAAACCGTTGAACGATATCGCGAGATGGTAGACTACATCGCGGCGGAGCTGCTCGCGATGAACATGGCAGAGATCACGCCGCTGCACCTCAACCGCGAATGGACCCGGCTGCTGAAATCCGGTGGCCACCACCGGAAGACGAAGGAGCCTCGCCCACTCAGCCGGAAGACGGTACGGCACGTGGCAGGGCTGGTATCCTCCGCATTCGGCCGCGCCGCATTCTGGGGCTTGGTCACCGCCAACCCCGTCAACTTCAGCCAGCCGCCAGTCCCCAAAAAGCATAAGGCGATCCCACTCACCGTGGCGCAGCAGGACATGCTCATCCAGGCGGCGACCGGCCCTTGGTGTATCACGCCTTTCCTGACTGTGAGCGCCGCGCTGGGCGCACGCCGCGGCGAGGTGCTGGCATTGCGGTGGAGGGACATCTTGGACGGCCGGGCGACCATCGCACGCTCGCTCACCCAGGTAAAGGATGTGGTGAGTTTCAAGGAAACCAAGACCGAGGACATCCGCGTGATCGGGTTGGGAGCCGAGGCGCTGGCGGCGCTGGAGACCCATCAGCAGGATGAGTCCCGCGTGAAGTTCGGCCCCAGTTACAGGAGCGACCTCGATCTGATTTTCTGCAATCCGGACGGGACGCCGCTCAAACCCGATTCGGTGTCCGCAACCGTCTCGATGCTCTTCCGGCGCCTGGGAATCCCGAAGCCCAAGGGCAATGCTCTGCATCTTCTGCGCCACACCCTCGCGTCACATATGCTGGCGGGCGGCGTGCCACTCCCCGCCGTGTCCGCGCGCCTGGGCCACAGCGACATGCAAACTACGCTGCGCATTTACGGCCACATGATCCCCGGGCAGGACGACGAGGCGGTGCGCAGGTGGGAAGAGTACCAGCAGCGCAACCGCCCGGCGAGCCAGCCAACGAAGAGCGTGCAGTAGCATCCGTCGGACCACTGTTCGCCGTCCCGGAACGACCCCTGAGTCCTTGCTGGTTGAAGCGTGGACCGGATCCTGGAAACCGGAGGCGTTACGCGCCTCCGAGGGATGATGGACAAACAAGACAAGACGCACGCCTTCAGCGTGGATGTACGCCGACCCACGTTGCCCGCTGGCAAAATCCCGTTCCAAATCGTGTTCGCAGTGTCGGTCACTTTTGCCTCCAGCGCCGAGGCATTACGGCACTGCACGCGCGGGTCGTATTCGCTGTCACGCGCCGGCGTTAACTCTGGTGGACTCGATCGCTGCGCAGGAGACCGGTTCGGAAACGCCAAAACGACAGGAGGTGACGATGTTCGCTAGCAGTTGCGTCCTGCTCTTCGGGCTGCTGGAGTTCCTGCTACTGCTGCTCGTGTTCGGGCCGGAGTGGCAGATGGCACAGGGCTCGATACTGGCAGGGCTAATAGTGGCGGTGCTGTTGGGGAGAAACAGGAATCAACGTCCGCCTAGCCTGTTCGCCGCAAACGACAGGCCTGGCCCCCCGGCGTCGCTTCGTCCGCCGGAGCGGCGCCTTGCCGCCTGAGGAACGACTACCGCGCTTCGGCTCTGATGGAAAAGCGGGTGCGCCCGGAACCCGCTTTTCCGCACACCGCGAGCCACGCGTGGTTCTGGGGTCCGTCAAAATCCACGACTAGAAATCCATCTTCCGTGCGGGCGTCATGTACGGCAACCATGTCCTGCGTCGCCAGGCCGGCCGCAATGTTAATCGCGTCGTTCGCCGGCAACGGAAATCGTATCGATGAAGCTCCGTCTGAGCAAAGACTGAAGTAATGGCAGCCCAATGGGTGAACGCTAGACTCACAGTCCAAGACATCCCCTGGGTGAACCACCGAGCGGCGCGTTACGGCCCTTCCGCCGAACCGGGCGTAGATTTCGGGAGCATAGCACGAGCCCGTCGGGTCGTTCATTAGGTAGGAGTGCTTCGCGTAATCGGCGAACAGCTCATCGCGCGTCTTGCCGGTTAGCTGCTCCACCTGAAGCCACGAATCCTGGTCCGCGTTCCCTTCCCGCCACAGACAGCCTAAGAATTTCTCACCGAACATCGATGTCAGGTAGTGGAGAAACAGAAACGCCTGATATTTGGCCAAGGGGTGATCCACGGGAGCGCACGGGAAGTCGCACCAGTCGATGCCGAATGACAGCCATTCCATGGAATGAGGCAGTCCGGCCTCATGGCTCGCTCTCGCGTCGAGCCGCGATTCAACCCAGACCGCCGTAGCTTCCGCAAGCCATGTCCAGCTTGGAGTGTCCGCCATCGAAACGAAGGACATCTTCGGCTGGTTGGCGCAGATCGCGTGCGTCATCTCGTGAACCGCGGCCGACACTCGATATTTGCATTCTTGCTCGATGGTGGAAAAGTCGCTGCGCGCTGGCAGGGCCAGCTCCGTGTCGCCGAGCGTCACGGGACTGGAACTCCCCCTCCATTCGGCGATCTCAAACACGTAAACGATAATAGGTCGTGCGGGCGCCAACAAACCTATCGGCGCCGCGGTGAGGCGCTTCATCGCCCAAGAAAGGGCGCGTGCGTATAGGTCCAGTGCGCTCGCGTCCCGCACCGCGTGCACTGCTGCTGCCCCAGCCCTCGCCGATGGAGGAATGAAGCGAAGACAGAAACCCGCTGCCTCGCGCTCGTCTCTCAGAAAACGCCGCACCTGGGTGAAATTCCGAAAACGGTGCCTGGCGTATTCGTCACTCACAACCGGCCCCCGACGGTCACCCTGACTTCTCCCCGCGAATCGTCCACGTCGAAATGGTCGAGCACTAACTCCTTGGTATCGGCCGACAGCCACCGCCACAAGCGCCGGATGTCCGCCATTAGGCGACCCAGTTGGGCCGTCCCGCCTGTTTGCCGGGAAACCGAGGGGCCAGGGGCGATTCCGAGACCCAAGAAACTCTCCAGTTGCGTCTTAACGCGGTAGCCAGCGATTTCACGAATCAAGTGGTCTTCCCAACCCTCAACTTTGGGAACCACACAACCTCGTGGTCCGGCCGCCGTTGTGTGAGCGTTCCGTATGTGCTTCGCCAACTCGGGGTTCTCCGCGTACCTCGTACAGTGGACAACGAAGGATGAAGGAAACTGACGCGAGATCAGCGGACAGAGAGTGGTGTCGATCACATAAGTTGTCTGTCTCGGCAGGTGACTGTCAAGAATGGCTGCGTCCAGCGGCGGGCCGGTGTCCTTGATCTCATTGAGCTTCCCCTCCGCCTCCCGGACGGAGCCTGCGACAACAACCTCGGCATCGGGTAGCTCGCGCAAGAGATAGTTTGTAATTCTGCGCCTCGTCTTCTCTTCGTCCTCGACAAAAAAAACCCTAAACATAGGCCTCGCCTCAGGCTTCGGCTAGTTGCGCCGGGAGCGTCCGCGGCAGGACGATTTCGAACCGGGCGCCTTGGCCGAAGGTTCCATTCTCTTCGATGGTGCCTCTGTGCGCGCGAATCACTCGGAGTACCAGCCCCAACCCAAGCCCTGTGCCGAGCTTGCCTTCGGGATGATACGAAAAGAAATCGTCGAAGATCTCGTCCTTGTAGCCCTTGGGAACTCCCGGACCCGAATCCGCGATCACAATCCGTACGGCTGGCGCTCCCTCCAATTCCGCCGTTGCGGCGCTCACTGATAATTTCTTTTCTTCGCACTCGGAGAGCACTTTAACGCAGTTCGAAAAGACCTCTTCGAACGCGCTCTTGAGGAGCACGCGGTCTCCGACAAACGGTAGGGACCCAGGCAAGTCAAGCACAGCGAACTCGACGCCGCTAAGGCACTCCCTCAATGTGGCGGCAAGATCGAAAGCCTGAAACTGCGGCACGATACCGCGTAGCATTTCCTTTGCCCGGGAAAGGACGCTATCCAGGTCCCTCAAGTCATCCCTGAAGGCACGATTCAGCGGGGCGAGCTTGGGACATTCTCCCTCAAGACGCTCGTAATCCTTGATTGCGGGGGAAAGCCACGCATACTTCGAGCCGATCATGTGGGAGAGCTTGGCGAGAGACCGCTCGGCTTGCTCCAGTCGGATCGATTCTTCACGGCTCTTGAACCCCTCGAGAATTACCGATGACGTAATGGCGAATGATTTGAGGGATTCCCAATGTTCTGGAAGCAGGTCCTGGTCACATTCCAGGCTGATCTTGCCCAGAATCTCCGATCCAGCCAGCAGTGGAAGATCGATCCAATACTCATTGAGCCTCTTGCGGCAGACTCCACTGCAATGCGGATTCGCGAGACCGACAACTGACATCCCTAGCGGAGTCGAAAATTCCCTGTCCTCACCGAGGTAACAGAAAACAACCGGCTGCCTGGAGCGGATGCTCATCCAGGTCTCTTCCCGCGGCTCACCCCGGTCCCTGGTGAGCCGAACGGCCGCGAATTGAACCGCTTCTGGTGTACCTGGCAAAAACCCAAACTGTCTTTTGCCATTCAACTCGCCGGTCGCTTGGTCATAGGCGTACAGACGGCCCCACCTGTGCCCCAGGACTCGCGTGGCCTCTAGCAATTGCTCCATGCAGCTTGCGCGATCCCTAGCGCCTGCGCTCTTGGTCAGTGCATCGAGAACTCGATATAAGTAGTTGAGATTCTCGATGTGAACGAAAGCTCCCGCAATTTCCCTGCGGCGATTGTGAACCGGCTCGGCCAGAAGGGAGCCGCGAAACCCGGGTTGGCTGCCGATGCCGCTGACATGGTGGTAAACCCGGTCTCCGCTCAACGCATTGCGCAATTCTACACTCACCGAATTCAGCTCTGGGGCTGAGGCCTCGGCGACCGCATGGCGCCACCGCCCGGGGATTACGGTAGGGAACAACTCGGATGCAGGTAGATTCCCGTACCGGACCCTCTCGCAGGCGTCGACCACCAGAAGCGGTTCTTTGGTCTTGTCTAGCGCCGATTGCAGTAGATGGATACGCTCCCCTTGCTCGATCAAAGCTGCCAGAGTGCCGCCAAACTCCATAAACTCGTCCGCTTCGAACTTGGAAACCGGCGTCTTGTCTTCCCTCTCCAGGTGCAGGGTCCCCATAACCCGGCCCCCCGTCGTACACAGCGGGATCAAGGCAATGGCCTTCATGTTGGCCGCGTGCACAATATCCTTCGCCGTCAAGGGGTGAGCCGTAGCATCATCGATTAACAACGGCTGCTTGGTATTGACAACGAATGGTTGAACGTCGACGTTCGCGTCTTTTATAAGCCACTTGCTTCTCTCCGGCAGCTTGAAGGTGGCGTCGGCCGACTCCTCCCAGACTCCATTGATCTGGTTCTCGGAGGGATCGACCAGGGAGAAGAAGATCCGCCAATATCCCAGAGAGCGCATGCCCGCTGCCGCTGATTGCAGAACGCCATCGACGTCAAGAATCTGGCTGCCAAGCGCATCCACGATGTCCTTCGCAATTCGCTCGAACATTTGCCGGAACTGCAATAGCCGTCGATCTCGCTGGAGGCCCACAGCATGTTCGTGCGCATCGCGGAACTCGGACAGCAACTCCTTCGCCAGACTCCCGCGCTCCTTCGACAATAACTCTCGACCGCCAAAATCGCCGAAGAGCACTGCAAAGGGCTGATCCGGCCAAACGCCATCTAAGCGGCAGCCGAACACAGCGCCCTCCCACTGCGGGCCGGTGACTAACTCGTTGTCGCGCCGAAGGTCGCTCTCGGCCAGAATTTCTCTTCCAGCAATCAAGGCTTCTTGGGTCAGCTCGCCGAGTGAGTTCGGCAGGGGATCCCATCCGGTCAGCCTGTGCCAAAACACGATCTCCGGAAAGCCATAGACATATGTGCAGGCCTCGACCAGAATTCTTCGCACATCCTCGACCCCTGTCAGTGCCGCCTGGTGCATCTGCGACGCCAGGACATGCTGGATCCGAACGGTCGCATGTCGGTCTAGCGCGGTTTCGGGCCGCAGTCGGTCCCTGGGTGAGCCCCGTTTGTAGCGCTCTACGGCATCGTTCCATCGGCCGGCCGTAGCGTAGAGATCCCCGAGCCTCCGGGGGTCGTAGTAGCGGCGCACCGCATCCGCCATCAACTCCGAGCTAAAACACATTGTGTCGCGCTCGCGCGTGGCAATCCCAGAGAGTGTCAGGGGGTCCGGCGGGCCCAGGAGCTTACAAAGAGTTACAGGTTCGTTGTTGATTAGCTTCTCCAGATTCGGCCATACGTTTGGGTTCGTCGGAATCAATCGGATGGCGTGTTGCAGAATCCTTTGGCTTAACCGCCCGACGATTTGCTCGTCGGCGAGTTGATCTTCGATCCAATGAACGCTCCAGGATTCCCTGGCGAACACACCGTTCCGAAAGCGAAGATCCCAACACAAAGCGGTGATCGCCCGCGCGACGTGGGCATTCCCGCCTGTCAGAGTGAACAATCGATTGCTGACGTCGTCGATAGGCTCTGTCCACCGGATGCCGAAGGTATCGGTGTGACGCTTGATGTACTCGCCGAACTCGTCGGCATTGAAGCCTTGCAGTACATATTGCCCTGCTGCCGTGAACGCGGAGTTGGGGCCGTGGACCATTTCCTGAAGATCATACTCGCCGGTGAGAGCTGCCACCAGTCGCCCCTGTTCGACTCGCACGCGAATCTCCTGGAGCAGTTTGCGCGCGACGGAGTGCGCCAGAGAATCCACGTTGAGGGCAAACAGCACAGGCTGCGCTACCGGGAGCGCATCCAGGGGCTCCAGCAGGTTATCGCTCTGAGAGAGGTCACAACTTACGCCGGATTGCTTCAATTTGTGGCTCAGGGATTGAAAGAATTCTTCCTCGTTTGTGATCGCTCCACCGAAGGCAAGATCTATGCAGATGGTTCGCCCGCGGATCTCACTTGCTAGGTGCTCAATCAGGCGGCGGCAGACGTAACCCTTGCCGCAGTTCGGATGGCCAAGAATCACGAAGCTCTCCCCGCACCGGACTCGTCCTCCGAGTTCGTCGTCAATCAACGCGCGGGAGGCCCGAACATACTGAAAAGGAGTTGTCGTCGCGGTCACATGCCACCCCGCTATCGCGGCCTTGCCGAGGCCGGCACCAGACCGCTGGCCTTTGCGTGGTGAATGAGAGTGCCATTGGCAATCTCCACGAGTCCTCGATTCCAGGTCAATACCGTTTCGATGACCAGGTCGTTGCAGATCCTCCACACTTCGTCGATGCTCAAGATTTGCCCATGAGTGCCTGCTATACTCAGAACCTGCGGCGCGGTCAGCGCCTGGCGGGGTACGTTAAGCAAGGCCATGGCCAGCGACTTCGAGTGGGGATCTGGTAGGCTGACCAGTGGGCCGAGGAAATAGGCCGACGTCTCAAAGGCATCACGGACCTCATAGAGACTGGCAACATCAACGTCACTCCCCCGATCGAGCGCCGCGTGGGACAATGCGCGGCCGTAGAACTGAACATGATGCGGCATCCGACCGGTGAGGTCCTCAACGACCTGCAATACCCGCTGTCGATCCTTTATAGTTAAACCTAGATCTTCGAGAGGACCGAGGAACAACGTCTCCGTTTCCGAAGGTGTTAGCGGGTCTAGCCGCATGAGCGAGAGCCGCCCCGCGAGCGCGCGCTTCTGATCCAACATTACATTGAGGAGCCTCGATTTGCCGGCGAGGACTAGTCGGCAGTAGCCAATCCTGGCAATCATTTCAAGCGTGTCGAACACATCCAAGTGGAGAACCTCGTCCACTTCGTCCAACAAGAGATCGATTGGCCGCCGAAAGTGGTTACTCCAATAGCGAAAGAAGTTTTCCAGGCGGTCCGTGGAGATCTCGCTATTCGACTTTCTCCCGTCAATAGCCAACGCGATAAACTGTGCAACTCCCTCGGAACTGCGGTTGCACCGGTAGAGCGTAATGTTGAAGGTGGATTGAGCTGCTGGATCCCCCTCGCGGACCAGTTCCTGCCTGAACCTTAGCAGAAGAGACGTCTTTCCGAGCCGCGCCGGGCCTGCGACTGCGAAGCTGGCGGATTCGCTTCGCAAACACCTCATTTGCTTTTGCCGCCCGCAGAACATTCCGCCCTTTGCCGGGTGTTCGATATTGAAGGGAATGAGATTGCGGCGCGGGATCTGGGACCGAAGCTCCTGCTTGAGACAGGCCAGCGGCGCCGGCGACTCAAGAAGACGGAGTGCCGCTTGCGGGCCTATCACCAGCGGCCGGCCGGGCGGAAGCGCGGCGCGCGCAGCCGACAGACTCGCTTCTGACGTGGCTATAAGAACTGGTGTCCTGTCCAGCCCCACCCCGCGCCAGAACTCTTCGGTTAGCTCCTTAGTTCCTTTGCCATCGCCCCCTACCAATAGGCAAGGCACTGATTCCATGCCACGGAGGCGTATGGAGCTGAGATCGCAAGTGAACCCGAGATGCGAGTCGGCTGACTCCTTGGCGGCGACATCGCACGATAGGTGGTCCTTCCAGCGGGAAATAAAGTCTTTCGCGACTTCAGCGTGGCTGGCGCGCCACCCCTGGCCGAGCCGCTCGATCAGGACGTGATGCGGAACTGCGCGTTCGGCATCCGTCGTCGGCCGCGCGCTCTCAGGCGAGTCTCGCATCATATTCTTCCGCGGCGGCGCGCTCGAAAGCCTTGATTCTGGCGCCGATTTCCGTTTCCCATTGCATCGCGGACAAGAGCGTCAGTTCTTCATCAAGATCATTCTGGCCGTTTCGCGCGATCGCCTGAACCGGCTCGCCGCTGAGTTGCGCGGCCTCAAACAACACATGGTAGAGGAACTGACGGTAGCCAAGCTCAAGCCCCCACGCGAGTTTGGCGGCACGCCTCCCGTCGGCAAGGAAGGTGGGGCCTTCGATCCCGAACCACTGTAGTACTCGGCGTGGGTTAATCTTGACGGCCACGGCCAAGTCCTCGATCAGCTTTCGGAAGCCTTTGCGTTCGAAAGGCCGCCCGCGGGCAGCCTTGCGCAGTTTCCGAACCTGCTGAGAAATCTCGGCGGCATTTAGGCACCGCTGCTCAAAGTCCCGTGAGACGGGAAGAAGGTCCAGCACCTCCAGGAGCCGGTCGGCACCCTTCAAGCTCTTGTTTTGGTTTTCCATAATTAACGCTCTCCCTCGGTCCGGTCCGGGCCGTCACCGGCTCCGGGCTTCTCACCCATCAGCGACTGCAATGCGATCCGCGCACGGCGATACCTTTGCCGAACTGTGCCTTCCTTCAGACCCACCGCTTCCGCAATATGCGCAAAAGGCGACCCGCGGACGGCCCGCATCTCCACGATCATGCGGTCTCCCGGTCTCAACAGTGCAAGGGCTCTGGAGAGGCAGTCGCTCAGCGGCTGAGGCAGTTCCGTCTCACTCGCGGCAGAATCCACAGGAGCGGACAAGTCGTCGGGCAGCTGTTCCTGCGGCTTGTGTTTTCGCCACCAGTTTACTGCCTCGTGGATCATCAGCGTGTGCACCCAAGCTCTGAAGCCGTCGCCGGTGCCCGAATATGTGTCAATTCGGTAGATCGCAATGTCCTCGATTAGTTCCACCGCCTTATCCTCTGCCTCCATCTCGGTCATCCCGTGACCTTGGAAATACCACTTGAAAAGGCGGCCATACCTCGCCAGCAGCAAAGTGAAGCCTTCGGGGTCTCTTCCACGAAGTCGCGTCACAAGAGCCGCAATGTTCGAAGATTCCGTTTGGCCGGCCACGCTCAATCACCAACAGTAACGAGACCGCGTTACGGGGCTGGCGGCGCGCTACGATTGTGATGATTGTAACGCCTCTGCGTTACAGCCGACAGAGCGGCAGGCCAGTCTTGGGATGGGGAGACGGCCTTTAGAATCAACCAAAAGGGGTCGCTGATGTTATTTGACCAGATTCGAGGATACTCCGCTCAACTGCTGAGCAAGATCAGCGATGGCGACGAGGCTGCCATCGTTGAGTTCCACCGCGTTTTCGGTCCCGTTCTGCTGACAATGTTCGAGAATCTCGGATGGCCCCGGCAGGAGGCGGAGAACCTTGCCATTGAGGCGGCCGGTCTTGTCGCCGTGGAATTACCGGACCGGCTTGACGCCGGTTTCGACGCAGTCCGTTGGATCGAAGACCAGGTGTCGAGGGTTCATGGAAGTGAACTGAAGCACCTGGCCGCGGCGGCCAGAGAGCAAAGGGATACTTCAGCGGCCCAGGCAAAACTCATTGGGCGGTTGCCCACAATTCCTGGTCTCGAGACCGTCTACCACTCAAGACCTAAGGCAGAGGGGAGTCCCAGTGGAGATTTCGTCCGCGGCCTAATCCTGCCAGCGGATCAAAACGGTGGTCCGAGCCCGACCGCCTTGGTCGCGGTGGGCGACGCGAGTGGCAAAGGCGGTCCTGCCAGTCTTTACGCGGCACTGACTGTGGGGTTGTTGGAGGGTCTGGTCAACGCCGGCAAGACGGATCCAGGCGAGCTAATGATTAACCTTAACGCCCTGCTGGCCCCACGAGGCGTGCCGGAATTCGTCTGCCTGCAATTGCTCGCCTGGCATCCCCGGGAAGCGCACCTGACAGTCACATCAGCCGGCGCACACTCGCCCGTCATTCTAAGCGGTGAGCGGCTGACCCGCCCTAGGAGTGAGGGCATACCGTTGGGGCTCTTTCCCGACGTGAAGTATGAACCGGTGGTTGTCGAGGTCCAACAAGGGGACCTGATCGTGGCTGGGACCGATGGGGTTTTTGAGCAACAGAACGACAGAGATGAGCTCTATGAAACAGAGCGTCTTCGGGATATTTGCCTGGCGCGCGCGGACAGGTGCTTAGCTTCGATTCTCGAAGCGATAATTTCGGATTTGTACAGGTTTGCCGGCCCCAGCGGTATGGGAGATGACCACACACTTGCGGTGATACGAATCTGCTGACAGGTTCCGTGGCTTGCTTGCTATCGTCTCATTGCATTCGTCTCATCTCAGCCGACCACGGCACCGTCATTAAAGCAAGACCTACGTTCCCTCGGCCGCGCTGGGATGTGTGCCCTACGCCCGCGTGCGATTGCTGCATCAAAAGATTCGTCAAAGGGGGGAGGTGCGATCGGCATGTCAGGAATTGCAAAGGTTCAACTCCGCGGGTCAAAGGAATTCCAGAGGAATCTGCTGCGCGATTAACGCCCTGATCCAGTTGCGGCGGCGCCCTGCATTCCCATCACACGTTCCGGACTATTGTGTGCACCCAGGTTCTTTACGATTCGCTCGCCGTGCCACAGCGTCGCGGCAACTTCCCGTCCATGTCGCAGCCGGCTTTCGCTGTCGAGAATCAGCTGGGCTCTGACCACAGCTGCTTCGTCAGTATCAGCCGTAATTTCATAGCTAAAGTAAACAGTATTTCGGACATCTGCCAGATCAGGCGGAAAAATTTGGCCACCAAGCTTATAAACGTTCATAGGGATTCTCCTTTCCGTCTCATAAGCAGTTCCGCTTCAAGCGAGTGCAGCGCCATCACCGGAATTCACCTCTCTTATCGGCTCAATCCCCACAAGTCCGATGACGGTTCGGACCTCTGGGGTGCCGCCCTGATCCTCATTCTGGGGCACGCCCCCAAACTCCCGCAAGGGGGTACCTGGCCCATAAGGGTACTAGCCCACGTCGGCACCCGGCGGCTTGGCTGACTATTCACCTTTGAGATAAAGATGATACGCCCGATAGGGATGCCGAGGCAAGGGGAATATCATAGAGTACGGGGTTCGCGACGTGTCATCTGCTACAGCAGTAGGGCCTGCGTCATGGCGTCCACCTGATCATGTGGGCGCCATTTGGGGTGGACCAGGTATATGTTGCCCCCTCGACCGGAGGGCTCACGGCGGTGGCCCGCGCTGTTTCGCCGCCTGCCGGGGATTTCATGCGCGAGCATCTGAATCGCCGGCGACCCATTCGCCTTGTATTCAATCAGCTTGGCACGGCTACCGGCGCACAACGTGCGAGGATCACTGTCCAGCCGGTTCGAGCCGCCGAAGCCGCCCGGAGACTGTTGGCAACTTCGGCTTTATCGAGGCGTTCCTCGGAGACCCCCGTCAAGCATTCGTCAACCACGTCGGCGCTCCATAGCGCCCTCAGCGCGGCATCGGCCGTCCGGCCAAGTCCGAAAACAAAAGACTTAGCACGGCCACATCGCGCCACATCTGCAACGTGTGGGGTTCGATTCCCGTTAGCGCTACCATGTTTTCATAGAGTTACGGGCTTTGCGCTGTGACGCGCTGTGACGCGCAACGCGCCAGCCGAGTGCTCCCCAACAAACACCCAACCCGGCTGTGGGCAGTATGCCGCGCCACGCCCAAGTCGGGTGCGCCTGTTCCGCCGTAGCCCCGGCCTGGCAGGACGAGCCGTCTCGCCACGCTGGGGTGCAACGTGCGCCAATTGCGCGCGAACGGCAACGCAACCACCGCGAATTCGGCCATGGCGGTCGGGGTCGAATCTGTCGAGGCAACGATGCAACCCATTCACAACCCAGGATCTCCGGCCAGCTCAAACAAGGCGGAGGGCGGTCTGTGGTTGGAGGAAATCCGCCCTGACCTCGTCCTCTGTACAGACGAGGAGTTTCGCCAGGTTGTCGACGGTGTAACCCAGCTCATTGCGATGTAGGTCGATGATTTCTCTAAGTAGATGCGGTTCTTCGTCCGGTATTGAGACCGGCTCCTGGAGCTTGTATCCTTGCGAACCCATGCGGAACCACAAGTAGTTCTTCGTCCTCGGTGTGATCATCTCAAGATCGCCGGCCCGCTTCAGAAGCGCGGCCATCGACACTTTCCACTTCGGCTTTAGCACAGCCAACCGCGGCAGCGAGACATCAATGAGATCAGGGCGGACCGCCGACTCCGGCATCAGGAACTCCGCAGCGAACCGATCGGCCTCTCGTTCCATGTCATCGGTCGGAAGCTGGTGCATCACAATGTGCCCGATCTCATGCGCGAGGCTAAACCGCAACCGGTCAGCGGGGATCGTCACGTTGACGAAGAAAAGCGGGGGCAGGTCCGGAAGCCATTGGCTGAAAGCATCGACCTTGTTGGTCCCGAACTCGCATCGAATGACGAGACCACCAGCATCTTCGACCGCAGCGATCAGATTCGACAGTGGCCCCGGTGGAGTTTTCCATGTGGCACGAACGATCCTTGCGATTTCCGCAGCGTTGCCGAAGTGCTCGTCGATGTCGATTCTTGGGAAGAGGCTATCGTTCACTTCGACGGATTTCAGAAGCCGTCTTATCTGGATACGCCGCTTGTTGACCAACGCAAGGAGCCGGCTTAATACCTTTTGCGGTGTGCTCTGCCGCTTTCGGTGGTAGACACAGCTACTGCCGAAGTTCCTAATTGGATCGGAGACGAGGAAGAAATCGACGGGACATTTCAGCACATCTGCCAAGGTCTCCAGAAGCGCCTCTGAGGGAGGGCGAACGCCGCTCTCCACCTTTGAGATCTCGCCCTGCGACACCTTGACGCGCTGAGCCAATTCACCTTGGGTCAGACCCGCGAGTTCGCGGGCCAAGACCATCATTTCCGGATTGAACGCAGGCATGGCGTCACTCCGCAATTTGACGTTTCTTGTTCGGAATCGGTCCCTTTACGCGTGCCCGACGCGGAGTCTGCGGTTCAGATGGCAACTTGGGCGGAGGCATCACTGCCGAAGGCCCGGACAGATCCTGTGGAAGCGGGATCGACCATTTAATCCGCCGATTCAGTTGAAGTGTCACCTGCATGTCCTTGATGTCTTGCTGGAGTTGGTCCAGCAGGTAGACCGCATTCAGCATCGTCCCGGGGAGTATCCCTGGGATCGAGAGTTGCATGTCGATCAGCTTCTGCTGATTCGTACTGATGTTGCTGGTGCTTCCGTCTCTGCGCGCCTTCTTGAAGCGGAGCGCGATTTCTCCGCCGACAAAGAGCCTGAAAATCCCGTTTCTTGACCCAACTTTCACATCCTCAACGCCGTTGAAGAGGACCTTCGCGCGTTCAATGATGTGGCAATTTACAACAGCTGCCCGTGCTCTCGCATCCAAGACGGCGTGTTTAGGAGCGTAGAACGTCTTCCATTCTACCCAGGCATCATCGATGCACTGCCGAAGAGTGGCGAGAATTGGATGGAGAACCGCCTCTGCAGCCTCTTTGTCCAAATGGTGACCCATGATCACAGCGTATCAGGGTTTGACAATTTGCACAATAATTATTCCTATTTTTATTTCTGCCTCCCTATCTGATTGAAAACAAGGCCGGTGGCGCTGCCGATATCACGGATTATCAGGCGGCGAGCGTCCACACAAATCTCGGGGACACGCACCAGACCGCGGCGGTTGGCCCAACGCGCGGGCTCGCACCCGGCTATCTTCTGTCAGAGGTGGGTCTGGATTCGGCGATCCGGGGCGACAGCCATTGCCGACCGTATCCGCCGGGTAGCTCAAATTCCTCAGCAGGGCCTCGCAACTTGATTGCTCCGTCGTTGACCGGCCAGCCAGGGCACCCCCAGAATCCCGCCAGCAAGGGCCGCCCAGGGGCCCGACGTCGCGCCGTCAACGCGCAAGTGGTGGTGTTGGAGCCTCCGGCGCTCCGCGCGGCCGCACACGGCAGTCGTTTGGCCTCGGCGGAAGCTGCAAATCGCCGAGCGCGGTTGGTCTCCACGCCGGCTGGGGTGGCTCCAGCGCGCTCCTTGTGGTCGGCGAAGGCGTCCGCACCGAGAGTTCCGAACTTGCCTTCCGGTCGAGCCAGAGTGAGCAATGTCATGACCGCGGCGCCGCCGCGGCGGGAGGTTCCGCACGATGACATCGAACCCAGAAGCACCAGGCAAGACCCAGGCGACCGCCGCGCCGGCCACAGAATCGTGGTTGGCAGGAGGGCCCAGGGCGTGAAGCTGCCAGTTTACAAGCATCTATTGGATATCAACGCTGGTTTCGATCAGGTCATCCGCGGCCTGGCCGCTCTCCGAAAACTGGATTCCTTCTACGGACAGGAACTGGATCACTACACCGCGCTCGCGAAGGAGGCTCGCGCAGCCACCAACTCCTACCTGACCGGAGTACTGGAACGGGCCGAAACCGCCGAAGCTGGCCGGCGCTTCGGGAGGCGATGGGAACGAGAGCAAAAGGAAGAAGTCGGTCTTGGGTAGACCCTACGAATTCGGCGGTCTGGTCCGCGGCGGGCGGTTCCTACGACACGCGGGAGCGCCGGTTCGCCGGCCGCCCACGGGAAGATTTCCGCTTCGAGGAGCTTCCGGCCGCAAGCCCGTCGAGTGCCTGGATCGTCTCATTTATCGCTTCGCCCTGGAGCCTCAACCGCTTTGCGAGCCTTTGAAATTCAAGCGTCCGTTGGGGAGGCTCTGAAGCCCTCTGCATCCGAGACTGCCCAGCGCGGTTCGCAGCCTCGTCGAGCGGGGCACCATCTTCCAGCCCCGCGAGCAACTCCGATAGGGTCACCCCGAGCACGCCGGCGACCTTCGACAGATTTCCGAAACTGATGTTTTTTTCACCACGCTCGATTTGGCCGATGTAGGTTCGGTGGAGTCCGCTGACGTGGGCAAATTCCTCTTGCGACCACTTCTTCGCGGCGCGAAGTTCGTGGATTCGTTTGCCCAAGAGTACCAGTAGATCGTTCACCTACCAAGAGTCTGGAGCTTTGGGTGCTCCCGCTACTACAGCCGCGGAATAGCACCGCCTATAGATATTCAACGGTGGTAAGCTGTGAGCGGGTTCAACAACGGGCCGGCAGGCTCTTGACCGCCTCGCTTTGCGCACGGCCGTTGGCGGCGCAATCGTAGCCACTCGGTTGAAAATATCAACCGGGAAAGGAGCGCCGAAGAAATGACTCGGATTTGCCTGGTGGCGTTTCTGGGCCTGATGGTGTATAGCCTCAGTGGCGACACCATCGAACTAAAGACTGGCGAGCGCATCGAGGGTGCCTTCAAGCAAGCCACCTCGGCGGGCGCGGTTATCGAAGTCGCCGGTCAGGCGATCACGATTCCGCTGGAAAAGATTAAGGCGATCTATTTCGGTGCGGCCCCATCCGCGACAGTCACCACCTCAGTCACGACGGCTCCTTCCCAGGAGGCGCTTGATGCACTGACGGCGCTTCGGTCGGTTGGGGGTATAAAGGAGCGCAGACACGCGACAGAAGACGGAGCACGTCGGCAGCGGCTATACGATCAAGAAAGGTACAAAGGTTGCGCCGTACAAACGCAGACCGGCCAACTAAACGGGAGGCAGGCTGATTCATGAAACCAATCCTTCGAGTGCAACGCACGCAGCGCAACATCTGGAATGCCGTGCGCATCGCATTTCCTCTTGCCTGTTTGCTGCTCTTAATCGGAGTTCGCGTCGCCAGCGCACAATGCTACACGTTTTCGAGCAGTTCAGCGGCCAGCTTAAGAGTCAACATCACAAATTTGCCGTCTCCGACGATGCCTTATCAAGGGATTTACCAATATTCTTCTAGCTCCGGTCTGGCTGGGACTGCCAGCCTGACTGTAGGTCAGACGACGTATACCCCTGCCTCTTCCCCGCCCATTTTGTTTATTGTGACCGTTGGTTCCGACCCCAGCATAAACTTTTCGTCGTTGGAGATCACTGTGAGCTTTGAAAGTACGACTAACACGGTGGCAGCCGCGACGGTATCACTTGACTGGTCTGGAAACTTCTTTCCAAACGGCAGTTTGCCCTCTACGCTTCCGTCAATTTCCGGAGCGTCCAATCCCATAATGAGCGTAGACGTAGGGTCTTACCTGTACCCAACTTATACGCTGGATTCGGTTGGCAGTTGCTCAACCAGGCAGACTTTACAAACCCTCGAAACGTATAAGGGGCCGAACCCTCTGAACTGCAACAGCACCCCTCAGATCTCAACTTCATTCTCCCCAGCCGATACAACTGTCAATGTGTTTTTTGTGGTCAATGGCATGAGCCCAACTGGCGGAGATACGGTAACGTTGCATTGGATCAATCCATCAAACTTTTGGGCATGGACGACTCCTTGGGCTCCGACGTCTAATAATGGTTCCTCGACCCAGTGCTTTTACGTAAACTTCAGCATCGCCCAATATATTGCCCCCAATTGGGGCCAGTGGCAGGTGCTGGTCTACGTCAATAACAATTCCGTCGGCTCTGCTTACAGTTTTCAGGTCGCCAACATTGCTACTCAGGGCACGGCGGGCGTGGTCTCGATTAATCCGGTGGTCAGCACCGGGTCGGGCGGGTTCTTTACCTTCCAGTTCTCCGATACCGCGGGTTGGCAGACTCTGGCGGTGGTCAACGTCCTGATCAACAACTTCCTCGACGGTCGCCAGGCCTGCTATTTGGCATACTCCGTTCCCGTCAACGTGCTGTACTTGGTTCCGGACGCCGGCTCGGGACTGTTGACCGGCATGGTGCTGAACGGGTCGGGCTCTACCGGCAACAGTCAGTGCACTGTGTCGGGCGTGGGTTCGTTTGCATCGGGAAGCGGAAACACCTTGACGCTGACCCTCAATCTCAGCTTCAACAACAGCTTTAGCGGCAACAAGGTGGTGTATATGGCCGCGCGCGATGCGGCGAACAATTCGGGATGGCAGACCATGGGAGTCCTTGGTGTGCCGCCATTGCCATCTACGTTCCCGAATCCCATCGGGATGAACCCGGCTTCAGGCAACGGTCTGACCTCGACCATCACCTTTACGTATCAGGACCAGTCCAGCGCCACGAATCTGCAAACTGTCTGGGCGCTGATCAACACCTCCATCGACGGGCGCGCAGCCTGCTACGTGGCCTACTACCGTCCGGGGAACCAGCTATACCTGTATCCCAACAACGGCGACGGCACCCAGTCCACCAACATCGTGCTCACCGGCAACAACGTCATCAGCAACAGCCAGTGCGCGATTTCATCGCTGGGGTCGGGCACGCAAATCATCGGCAACACGCTGACCTTGACACTACCCATCTCGTTCAGGCCCACCTTCGCCGGATTCAAAGGAGTGTGGCTGGCGGCGCAGACGATGGGGGCTGCGCAGACCAGCGCGTGGCAGGCGCTCGGCGCATGGAATGTGCCGGGAAACTAAGAAGGAACTTCCGAGGTCTCGCCGTACAACGTGGACCGGTACGGCCAGTACAACTCCGAGGAAAGAGATTGCAATTCCTGGGATGAAAGGATGGGGGCCCGATTGTACACTTGAATCGGACTGAATCGGACCCGCAAGTCCACAACTTGGAAGTTTCTGGTTATTCACTCAAAAGGACCAAATAAGAAAAGGCAGTTCAAATGAAGACGATGTTCGTAATACTGGCGCTGGCAGCGATGCCGGCATTCTCTCAGCGACCGACCCAACCTGGCCGCGCCAGGTCCGACCTTGAATCTGCCGCCGGCATCGGAAATAGCATCATCACCCACATCGCGGACGGCGGCGGCTGGAAAACCTCCATCGTGCTGGTGAACCTCTCGCAGTCGAAAGCCGCGGCGTTCAAGGTCAACCTTTTCGGCGACGACGGGAATCCACAGCAGTTTTCCTTCGAGTCAATCGGCAGGGGATCGGCGGTCACGGGAACGCTGGCAGTCGGCGGCTCGATCGTTATCAAAACCGCCGGCACCAGTTCTGCGGTCACACAGGGCTGGGGACAGCTCGACTTCCTCGGGACGACCGATTCCGTGGGCGGTTACGCCGTGTTCAGCAATGGCAACGGGAATGAGGCAGCCGTACCGTTTGAGTCAACCATTGGAGAGAGCCCGGTGCTGCCGTTCGACAACACCAACGGGCTCGGGATGGGGGTCGCTCTGGCGAACTCGGACTTCACCGCGATGACGATAAGCGCCACTTTCAGGGATGGAAATGGAAGCGTCATCGGCACTAGCCAGTTCACAATGCAGCCGAATACTCACACGTCGTTTGTACTCACCGACAAATGGTCGTTCACGGCTGGCAAGCAGGGCACGGTTTCCTTCGACTGCTCTGACCAATTCGGATCGAATGCTAGCGGCCTGGCGGTTCTTGGCTTGAGGTTTACGCCGGCCGGTGCGTTCACCTCGGTTGCGGCGTTCACAAAGTGGACGTTGGATTGATCCTCTACTCCTGAAAGAAATTGAGCTCACTTCCCCTTTCGCATGCTTCTCGTTTAGTGACGGCACTCCACCGCCCGTTCTGAACATCATCCGGTATTTTCGGCAGCCTGCGACTACGGTTGGTGCGGTGGGTGGCTTCGACTGCGCCGACCGAGGCGGTGCCGTCATCGTCCTTATTTCTCCGTGTAGCTTCAACCGGGTTGTCGAATGGCGCTTTTACTGAAGCGCCAAACGCAGCTTGATGCCATCGTTCGGCGCGTGGACCAGATCCTGCTTCGTTCCCAGGTACCGCTCGGTCGTCTGTACCGAGGCGTGGCCCAGGAGCAACTGGATCTGCTCAAACTCGCCGCCCGCGGCCCTGCACAGCTTCGCGCACGTCCTCCTCAAATCGTGGGGCGCGATGCCCGGGACACCGGCCACCGCCGCGTACTGCTGGAGCAGTTGCCAAACGACCTTCTCGCTCAGGCCGGTGTCCTGAACCTGGTCCGCCCGGTTCACCGGCCGGAATACCTTACCATCGGTGGTGCCGGCAGCCGATGTCCAGGCGTCGATCGCCACTTTCACCCATGTCGGCATCGGCACCGTGCGCACACGGCCATGCTTCCCAACGAGATCGACAACGCACCAGCGGCTGTCACGCTGCTGGACGTGCTTAAACGAAAGGGACGCCACCTCGGATCGACGGAGGCCGCAACCAAGGAGCACACCAACGATGGCCCGATCCCGCAAGCCCTTCTTCGTCGTGATGTCCGGCGAGTTCAACAGCCCCTGGGCCTGCCGCACGGATAGCCCAGTTCCCAACCCGGACGCCTTTGGCCTTCACGCCTTTGACGCGCATGATGCCCGCGGCCAACTCAGCCGACAGCAGCCCGTTGTCCGCCGCCTCGACCGCGAACTTCCTCGCCGCCGTGATCCGCACGTTGATGGAAATGGCGCCGAGACCGCGGGCCTCCAGGGCTACTCGCCAGGCGCTCACGACCGCCTTGCTGAAGCCGGGGCGGGGCTCTCGGCCGTACCAAGCGATCAGTTCGTCCAGCGCAAGGTTGTAGACCCGGCGCGTAATCGGGGAGGAGACGCTATCCAGGACCAGCCCCTTCAGCCGGTGCCAATCTGCCGCCCGTCCCCCCAAAACCAGTGCGTTCATAAGGTCCTTTTAATGGGCAATATCGGTAGCTTCCGCCGCCATGTGAACATTGCCTCGGGGTGCTGGAGACATCAAGTCCGCGATCACACCATCGCGTGGCCGGCGCTCCAGGACTAAGGGTCCCTAAAGACGGGTGGCGGAGGGGATTGCCTATTGCTGGTGGGTAGGGCTGTTACCAACACCTATCCGGCGAGCCCGCTCAGCGAAAACTTTCGGAAAAACTTTTCAGTCCGAATTCGCTGGCGATGAAATTCGTCAAATCAAAATTGTAGCGGGAGAACGGCTTCTTGCTATCTACGCGCGGGCCGTCGATGGGTAAACGTTACGTCATCAGCGACTTTAGTCTGTTTTTCGTCAGCCGGCGGAATCGGGTTCGAATCCCTGGCAACGTCCGCGGCGTTGGGATGGGCTTGCGCAAAGTGCATAAAGAAGCCGGGAGATGGGGCGCGCGGTCCTCGGACTTGCTTTCAACCAGGACAAGCGCTGAATTCTGATGCCGGCGGGCCGCGGAGGAGGCGGGAGGGTCACTTTTTGACAGGCGTACAGATTTGCCGGTAGGGTTCGCCGGGAATATAGGTCTTCCAGAATTCCTGTGCCAGATCAAAGGGCAATAAGGCGCAGGCATTCGAGATCAGGTCGGCAGGGCGGAAGCGGTGCAAGTGGACGCTGGTGCCGTGACTATTACCGTCGACAATCATGATCTGAGTGCCCGATGGCGTGAAATGGACATCCGGGGTCTCGGAATTAGACTCAAAGTGGGCGAGGAGCTTGCCGGTGGAGACCTCCCACAACTGGACCCGGCCACCGCTGGTCGCAATGGTCGAGCCGTCGGGGCTGAACGAAGCGGCATCGAAGGGTTCGCCCTCGGCATCATCTGCTGTGCGGATGGCCTCGATCGATGGCAAAGCCCGGGTTAGCCGTCCGGAAGCCACATTCCACAGTAGCAGCCCTCCCGAGACCAGGCTGGCGATCCAGCGGCCATCCGGGCTCGGTTGGGCGGAGTGGAAGGTATCTCCAGAAAGTTCGTCCGGCATTCTCAAAAGCGCGAGTACTTTACCTGATGAGGCATCAGCCAGTTGTACCGCCTCGGAACTTCGCGCAACCAGCAAGCGGGAGTCTCGGCTGAAGGCGAATTCCTCGACGTCGCCGCTGGGGAGGGCGAAATAGGCCTTCTGCTGACCCGTCCGCGGATCCCAGAGCCGGGTGACGCTGCCGCGCGCACTGGCGATCACTTGGCCATCGGGACGAAGGCCTGCGACGAGGCGGGAGTAGGGTTTGCGGTCCTCAGCGGGGTGTCGGAGGGCGCGGATGAGGCGGCCCGTGAAACCGTCAAAAACATCGACCTCCCGGCCGCCGTTGACGGCAGCGAGGAGGGTCGAATCGTCGCTCGATGCCGTGGAACTAAATTCTTCGACAAGCGGGCAGCAGTGGCTTACGAGGGAGAACTCAGGCCCGGGTGCGGCGAAAGGCACCTCACGATAACCGCGACTAGGGTTCCATACGTGGCGAGTGTCCCCTCGACCTCGAGAAACGGTGAAGATCAGCCGGCCGTCGCGACTGTAGAAAGCGCTTAAGACCGACTCCGAGTGCGGGAGCAGAGCGCGGACTTTGCCAGTGCGCGAATCGCGGACGGCGACGTTTGTGTCGCTATCCGCGCGGAGAGATAACTAGCGCCGTCCGGGCTCAAGCCGTGCAGAAAGCCGTCCAGGAGCAATTCTTCGGTAGCTATAGGACTGGAATGTGCATGGAGCAGATGAAACCGGCGATCACCACCGGTGGTAAGGAGGCGGCTCTCATCAGGGTTGAATGCTACGACCGTGGCGGGCCCCCCGCGGATGAAGGTCCCAGACGCGTGCCGTACCCTTTTCTCCGCTGTCGTCCAATGTGAAGACCAGGTTGCCGTCGGTGCTGAACTTGGCTGCGCGGACCTCGCCCGGGTGAACCAGCAGTGCGACAAGCCGGCGCGTGGCAGCGCTCCAGATACCGACCGCGTTGCGGGTAAATTGGGCTAGGACGAAGCGGCCATCGCGGGTGAAGGCAGGCACAACAGGCTGCGAGAACCGCCAGGCGGGTTCCGTCACTTCGGCGGTCAAAGCCTCCGCTTGGCTGAAGGAGGGGCTGGCCCATAGTACAGGCGGAGTGCCGCCAACCAGAATGGCCGCGCCATCCGGGCTGAAAGTCGCGGAATAATGCGAGGCTTCACTGTTCGACAGCGGAAGCTGGACTCGTCTTGAGGTGGTTAATTTACTCGAAGAGACTTCCCAGACGCGAAAGGTGTCGTCAAAACTGGTAGTCACCGCAAGTTTGCCGTCGGGGCTGAACTGGGCGGAGAAAATGGTCGCAGGATGCGGCAGAGTGGCAACGGCAGCACCGGTGCCAGTGTTGGCTACGAGGGCAGTCTGTTTATCTCGGCTCAGGGTGAGAATGAGGCGGCTGTCAGCGCTGAAATCCACGAACTCGTCTCCCGGCACGGACGTCTTGTGACTCCCGTCCCGGTCCGTAAGTTCCAAGCGCCGTTCGGTCCCGCGCATCAGGAGTAAATTGCCGTCGGGGCTAAAGGTGACATGGCTGTCCGTCAGGTTAGGGAAGGAATTGTGGCTCTTTCCGGAGCTGGAATCAAGAACAAGTATGGTGGTTAGCAGTTCGACACTGTTTTCGCAGCTCAAAAGCAAATAAGCTGAGTCCGGGCTCCAGGAGGCTTCCGCGGCCCAAGAGTGGTCCTGGATATAATCGGAACACTGCGCCGAAAATGAGAGCCTGCCGGAGGTGGAATTCCAGACGCGAGCGGTGCGGTCCGTCGCCAGAGTGAAAAAGTGCTTGCTGTCCGGGCTGAAGGCGGTGGAATCGATTGTGAATTTGTGCGGCAAGCGAAATCGGATTCTGGCCGAAGATACATCGGTGACACGGGCTTCGAAGTTCTCCGTCATAAGAAAGGACTTGCCGTCAGGACTGAAGACACCGCCACCTGCGATGGTGGCCAGGACCTCGCGTTGTCGAGGTACTTGGCGGGCAAGTTCGGAAGTATTGAGGTCTGAGGCTTCGGCGGCGACCGAGGCGGTAAGAAGCGCCACGCTGGGTGCATTAGGCTCGAGAGACCTGAGGTAGAGATATTGAGCAAGTTCGTGGTTGTGGGCGGATTCGGCCTGGGACTGGCGAGTAAGGGCCTGCTGTTCGGCAAGCTGCGCGCGTGCCGCACCGGATTTGGCCGTAACCTCACTCAGTCGCGCCGTTTCGGCGTTTCGGGCGGCCGCACGTTCGGCACGGCGGGCGATCGATGCGGCGATTGACAGGCCCAAGAAGACCACGAGGGCGATTATCGTTAGGGCAAGAAGACGGCGGGAGCGCCGCCAGAACGAGGCCGTGGCAATAATGCGGTCCAGCACCGACCGCGAGGGAGCCGGGCCATGCTCGGGCTCGGGGTGGAGGCCTTCCAGTAGCGGCCACCAATGGGCGCTACGGATGCAGCCGCAGAGGTCTATGGGAATAATGAAGCGCTTGGTGGAGGGGAAAGCACGGATCTCATCCTCCATGGGTTGGGACTCGAGAGAGGCGGCACTGCCGACGACAACCAGCATGCCACTTCTGCGGACGGCACCGAGGAGATCAGGCGGGGTGGACTTACCCGGGTGAGCGCCCCATTGATCGAGGCGGCATGCGAAGCCGCACTTGACTAATTCGGCGGCGAGTTCGGCGGCATAGGTGGCGCAGTCCCGGCGGGCGTAGGAGATGAAGATATCATCGCCGAACAGAACGCGTTTCCCGAGGCGGAGGACCGCGCGAGCCCATCTGAAAACCAAGGGGACTCGTTCCTGGGGTTCACGCGACGTTTGCCGTTGGGCTTGCACAATAAGCTCGTTTTAGGTCGTTAGCACTCGCTGAACCCTGGCCCTGACGATGCGCTTCGGTCATTATACTCAGCAACCAAGCACATACCCAAGCGTTCGCTAGAGGTCCCGTACACCGTGCCCGGGCCGATATCATGCTCGTTTTGACGCACATCGACGGTGAACACCCTGTCGGTCGTTGGAACTCGCTCGAAATCGCGTTGGAGGTTACTCCCGCCCAGTTGGCAAGTGACGACCAGACAGGCAGCAGTGCCAGCCCACCTCGTCATCGAAGAACTGGATGCGGAACGAAGACCGCCCTTTTGCACAAAATACCGCCTTGGGCATAACTATTGGGAAATCCCCTTCCCACCAGCGAATCACAGGCGCCGTGCGGCATCCCCGCGGCGGCCCGTGACGTGCCCGATATCCGCTGTTATCTGGCCAATATCTGCCGAGTTTTAGCCTTGCCCGAATTTTCGTGTTTCTGAAGCGATCTTGGTGAGCCGGTTGGCGAGGCGGTCGAGGAGACGACGATCGGGTCCTTCGGGAAGCGTGCGGCGGACCATTTCCAGGACGTGCTGAGCGAGGTGCAGGGAATCGAGCAGACTGGCGAGGCTGGCTTGGGGAGAGCTGATCGAGGCAGGGAGCCGTGATGCGGGGAGCAGATGGCGGGGCTGGGAGAGAGCCAGATGGAACTCGCGCTGTACATCCAGAAGGGACACCTCCACATAGCGCATGGTCATCTCGGGATTCAGGTGTCCGAGCAACTTCATCACGGCCTGTAAACTGACGCCAGCCCGGAGCATCTCCGTGCCGAAGGAGTGTCTAAGCTGGTGAGGAACAATCCGCGTGGTGATACCGACGGTGGCGACGATGTCTCGCCAGAAATTGCGCAGCTTGCGGATGAGTTGGTAGCGGCCACTGGGGCGAGCCAGGAGAAAGCCGTCGGCGGGGAGGGGATCCTGGGAACGCAAGAGGCGGAGGCGGTCAACCAGCCGACAAACGAAAGAATCCACCGGGACCAAGCGCTCGGTTTTCAACTTGCCAAGGGGCACATGGATGGCCCAAGCATCTGGGCCGACCAGGCGGAGACAATCGAAGGATAAGTCGGCGCACTCACCGATGCGCATGCCGGTGTGGCGGAGCAGAAGGAAGGCGTTACTGTTTCGATCATCGCGCCGCAACAACTCCTGCTGGACTATCTGGTCCTGGTCGGCCGTAAGCGGGCGCGGCAGATAATGCTCCTGGCGGGGTGTGTCTTGCCGAAGGACTAAGCGGGCCAGAACGGGGAGGTCTTCGGTCCAGGCCAGTTCCTCGAACATGCGGCGCAGATGGAAGAGGTGGATGGTATACGTCACAGTGGCCAAAGGGGGCTGGTGGGAGCGTAACGAGGTGAACCAGGCCAGGATGTGTGGATCGCGGTGCAATTGTTGGAGGGACTGTACGTGCGGGTATTGGGCGCCGAGAAAATGCAGGAAATTGCGGATGGTGCAGTAGTAGAAACGAATCGTTTCCTGGCTGAGAGAAGTGGTGAGGGATTGGGCGGCGCGCTGAAACAAGACAGCCAAGGGGTGTTGTAGGGGAGGGAGGCGGTTCATAGCGGGATGGGTAGGGTCGGCCGGATCTGTTGTGCCACAGCGCGAGCGTATTGTTCGAAGACGTCGCGGGGAGAGATCTGCACGTAGACCATAGTGGTGGAGATGTGCGCGTGGCCCATCAACTGCATGAGTGCAGGCAGGCTGATGCCGGCGCGAACCATATCCGAGGCAAATGTGTGGCGGAACCGGTGCGGATGAGCGGGCGCGATCCCAGTGGCGCGGCGGTGATGGCGGAACAGGGAACGCATTCCGGCGGGTGTCATGCGCGCGCCGCGGGCCGGTCCTTTCAGCGAGACGAACAGCGCCGAGCCGCATTGTTCGGGCCGTTCCAGGCGCAGATAGTGGTCCAGTAACAGGACCGTGTCGGAAGCCAACGGCAGGCAGCGAATCTTATTGCCCTTGCCGCGCACCCGCATCTGCGACTCCGACAGTAGGACATCCGCGCAGTTCAAGGTGATGACTTCGTTGGAGCGGAGTCCTTGCAACAGCATCAGACCCACGATGGCCAAGTCCCGCGAGGTGTGGAAGCTGGACCAGAAGCGGGCCACCTCATCGACCGACAGGGGTACCACGATGCGTTTGGGTTCCTTCACACGCAGGCGGCTCAGCGTCGGGCGAGGACGGCTATAACCCAGCGGCGAACGCCGCCAATAGAAATGGTGAAACCCGGGAGCGAAGGGGCTGGCCGTATCGGGAAACTCGTTGCGCAACGCGCGCTCCACGACGCCCACGCGGCGGTTGATGGTGGCGGCTGCGGGCTGGGGGCGATGGCCGGCTTGGAATCCGAGGTAGTCCAGCAGCACCGTTGCGCTGAGCGCACTCTCGCTGATGGCATCAGTATGGTTCACGCTGGCCCACCAGCGCAGGAAGTGCAGCAGATCCAGGGCATAGCTGCGCAGGGTGTTTTCTGCCAGGCGGCGCACCCATTCGCGATCCAGGAAACGATTGACCCACTCCACTTCGCGGCCCATCGGTTGTTCGATGACGCGAAAAGGACTTCGTGCGTTGCCGGTGTCCGGCCAGTGGATCACCTGGAAGGTCATGGGCGTGCCTCCTCCAACAGACATTGGAACTTCTGGGCATCGCCGCCTTGAACGAAGAAGCTGTTCGGATCGTGCCCATCGGGTAAGGAGACTCTGCGAGCGATTAAGCCGTGCTCCCTGAGCCGGGATGCCAGCCATTGTGCCGCCTGCTGGCCGCTGCCGTTGCTGTCGGCATCAAAAGTGAGATAGACGGTTCGCGTGCCGTCGCACAGTTGCCGAAACTGGTATGCATTGAGATGGTTTCCCATCGCGCAGGTGACGTTGTGAAAGCCGGCCTGCCACAACGCAGCGTAGTCGAACAGACCCTCAACGAGAATCACTTCCGGGCATTGCCGGACTTGCTCCCAGGCATACAAGCCGCCTTTCGTGCCCGGCAGAAACCGGTGAGGTGGTGCCGAAGCGGAGATACTGCGCCCATAGAGATTGCCTTGCAGCGGGAACACAATGCGATGCATGTAGGTGTCGTAACCAACGGCGGAGACCAGCCCGGCTTGACGCAGTGCCGGCAGCGAGTAGCCCAACTGCGTCAGCCAAGCTCGCAGGCAACCGCCGGGCGCGTAGCCAATCTGCATGTGCTCGATCAGTTGCGGCGAGCGGAGTCCGCGTTGGTGCAGATAGGCAACCGCGTCGCCATGGCGGTGCAACTGCATGCGATAGAACCCAGTGGTTGCGGGCAACAAGGGCGTCAGGCGACACCATTGACGTAACAACTCCAAGGCTTGCGGGAATTTCACCTGATGATAGAACTCGGCAAAGCGAATCACATCGCCGCCGCGGCCACAGCCGTAACAGTAGAACAGGTTTTTGCTGGGGTCCACGAGGAAGCTTGGCTTGTGATCATCATGCAGCGGGCACAGCCCCATCCATCGGTCGCCGCTAAGCCGCCGAACCGGTCGCCAATCGTGGGCTTCCAGGTAGTCCATTAAGGGAATCTGCAGCTTGAGTTCATCGATCGCCTTTCGACTCACGGACTGCTGGCCTCCAACGGCAGAATACGGCGGATGGCGGTCCAATCCCAGGCAAGGATGGTGGGTGGAGTGGAGACGCTCCAGCCGGTAGCCTGCCAGAGCTTCGCCGCCAGCAGGGTTCCCAGATGCAGCAAGCGCCCGGCCCACCGCCGAACGGTAGACGGGTCCGGCGATCGCGACACATCTGCGATGTCAGGAACGGATCGCTCCCAGGTGCCATCCGCTTGGCGCAGCAACTCCCACGCTTGTTGCCGGCAGTGGAGGCTGTAGTGCCCTGACGGTGGCGACCAGTCGGGCAGCACCGTAAATGTCTTTTGGCAGAGACGACAGAGGCCCCGTCGAATCCAAATCTGCTGGTGCCGTTGGTCGTGCGCTTGTTTGAGTCGCCGTCCGTGACCGATGATCGTCCGCTCGTCACAGAATGGGCACCGCCGAGGGAGCAGTTCCAGCGGGATCTCGGTCACCCCGGGTCGGTCTTGTTTTCCGTCTCTGGCAGTGCGATAAAGAGGACCATGGCTGGCGTGAAGGCCCGCCGCAGACCGTACTGCGAGGATCGCGGGGCTGGCCTTCACCCTCCTGGTAAGTCAGTGTCGAACGAAAAAAGAATACTGCTTTCTGACTGCCAGCGTACGCCCCTTCCTCAAACTGCAAGATTGGCCGGTATATGTACTGATATCGGTAGCGTCATGGGCGTGGGCGCGTGGAAAACTGTTCCCGAGTCCCCGACCATCCGTCCACAATCGCCTCGCCACGTTCTAATTCTGATGGCCGTGCAGGGTAAAGCCTCTCTTCTGACGCCGCCGGTCAGCAGGAGCAGGCTACCGCGTGAAAAAACGCTCACCAGCAGTATTCGGTTCATGCGCACCTATCCAAAAACAGCAAACCTGGCATCTGCGACGGGAATTGTACAGACTGATATGATCTTAAAGGCATCCTGATGGCAATTTCCGGCGGTGGCGTCTGCCCGAAGTGCGCGCGTGAGGTGCAGAATGGCTGGCGCGTTTGTCCGGCCTGCGCCGCGCCCCTGCCGGCCCGGAACGGCGGGCGCGAAACCGAGACGGTTTTTTCGCAGGCGCCTTCTTCTTCGAGCGGGATCGAAGAGGGACGCTTTCCGGCGGGCACGGTCCTGGCGGGCCGCTACCGTGTGCTGGGACTGCTGGGCCGCGGCGGCATGGGCGAGGTATACCGTGCGTACGACCAGATCCTCAACCAGGCGGTGGCTCTCAAGTTTCTGGCCGGCACACGTTTGGACGAAGCCGCACTGGCGCGATTCCGGAATGAAGTGCGCATCGCGCGGCAGGTTTCGCACCCCAATGTCTGCCGGGTTTACGATATCGGCGCGATCGAAGGTCAGGATTACCTTTCCATGGAGTACCTGGACGGGGAGGACCTCGATTCGTTGATTCGCCGTATCGGACGCCTGCCGCAGGATAAAGCCATCGAGTTCGCCCGCAAGATCTGCGCGGGGCTGGCCGCGGCACACGAGCGCGGGGTCCTGCACCGCGATCTGAAGCCGGCCAACATCATGATCGACGGGCGCGGGCAAGTGCGCATCATGGACTTCGGCCTGGCGAGTCTGGCGGCCGAGATTCCGTTGAGCGATCTGCGCAGCGGCACTCCCGCGTATATGTCGCCGGAACAGAAGGCGGGCAGGGATGTCACCACACGCAGCGACATATATTCACTGGGGCTGGTGCTGTACGAAATGTTCACGGGCAAACGGCGCTCCAGCGAACAGAGCAGCCCGACGGAGATTATCAAGGATCTGGACCCGGCCATCGACCGAATCATTCTTCGCTGCCTGGAAGAAGAGCCCAAGCGGCGCCCGGCCTCGGCGCTGAACGTCGCCATGGCAATGCCGGGCGGCGATCCCATCGCGGCGGCGCTGGCGGCGGGCGAGACGCCGTCTCCGGAAATGGTCGCGGCGTCGGGGGAAAAAGAGGGTTTCGGCCCGCGCGAGGCGTTCGCCTGCTTTGTGGGTGTCCTGGTCTTGCTGGCTGCCATCACGTTGATCACCGGGAAGCTCAGCCTCCTCAGCCGCGCGGAGCTGAATATTCCGCCGGACGGCCTCGCCTTTCGCGCGCAGGACATTCTGAAGCAGTTGGGCTACTCCGAGCAACCCAAGAGCACGGCATACGGATTCGACTGCTGTGATTACGATTACCTGCGCTCTTTGCAGCCGTACGACCCAGCGCGCCGCGACGCGATTCTAGCGAGCCATCAACCCCCGGTCGTCCGCTTCTGGTACCGGCAGAACCAGGGTGAGTTTCAGGCGGACTCCTTTTTCGGCGGAGGCCGCATTGCGTACGATTCGCCGCCAAACACGGAGCCGGGAATGATTCGCGCGGCTCTGGATGGCAAGGGACGCCTGACTGCTTTGGAGGTCCGGCCTCCCGCTGAGAGTGATGCGAACGCAGCGGCAAAGTCTGCCGACTGGACCGCTCTCTTTACCGCCGCCGGTCTCGATCCGGCCCGATTCTCGCCCGTGGCTGCGCGGGCAGTTCCGCCGATGGCTTTCGATTCTCGCATGGCTTGGACCGGGACCTACGCGGCAGACCGGCCCGAGCAAATACGCTTGGAAGCCGCCTCATGGGCCGGGCGG
>Ga0209517_10000181_pt1 | contig 113361 bp, 111 predicted proteins | sample PeaSoiMetSII2010_FD_187695 | JGI IMG/M metagenome (GOLD analysis project Ga0209517, IMG submission 187695) | Peat soil microbial communities from Weissenstadt, Germany - SII-2010 (SPAdes) (version 2) | ecosystem: Environmental > Terrestrial > Soil > Wetlands > Peat | place: Germany...
CGCCAACTTCGGCCCTTGTTAAACGAACCACGTAAAGAAATCCCGAACGAACACATAAATAGCCCGGCGCCGCGGCTCCCGGAACCGTTGTGGTCCGATCGACCGCCAAATGACCACTGTGGGGCCAGGGTGTGTGGAAACGGCCACGAAGAGCAGTTCTCGCCGCCCAGGCTGAGCGTCGGTTTTAGGTTCGGTAACGAGACCTTCGCTGGAACGCGCGGCAACGACGTGGTTGCGCCGATACTGTTGAAAAAATCGCCGCTAGACAAATTTCGACCAATTTGAGGAATAATGATTCAAGGCGCTCGGCACTATTGAAATAAATACGCCGACCTCATTACTAATCGAGACATATTATTTCTACAGAAAAATACTGGCCGACTTTTTCAACACAATCCGCCGAAACCGGGCATTCGCGGCACCATTCTCGAACTGCTGAAGTCGACCCTTGCGCGATGCTTCCCATAATGCTCAGTGCGTCCGCTATGTCTCTTGGTCATAATCCGCCCCCTCAAAGCAAGCTTGGTCCTACCCATGCCTACGCAAGACCCGGTGATTGCGACGCCCACAACGCCGCTTTCGGAGTCTTTTCCTACGAGTGGGCGCGGCCCGCGGGCGGGAAGATTGCTCGCCTTTGCCTTGCGGCCGCTGTACCGCCTCTACGAAGAGCGGCTCCTCTTCGGCATCCGCGCTCAGCCGTTACCGCGTCATGTCGGGATCATTCTCGATGGCAACCGCCGCCACGCGCGAAAGCTGGGCATCACCGACCCGCGAGAGGTCTATGGGCTCGGCGCTCGAAAGCTCGACGATGTGCTCGGGTGGTGCAGCGAACTGCAGATTCAAACCGTCACGCTGTGGGTGTTCTCGGCGGAGAACTTGGGGCGTTCGACGGCGGAGGTTTCAGGCATTTTCGCCGCGATCGAAGCCAAGCTGACCGCGCTGGCGCGCGACCCCCGCATCCATCAAGGCCGTGTCCGTGTTCGGGCGATCGGTAAACTCAGCCTCATCCCGCAGGCGGCGCTGGCCGCGATCCGCACAGCCGAAGCGGCGACCGCCGCATACGATGGAATGGTGCTTAATATCGCGGTGGCCTACGGCGGTCGTCAGGAGATCGTCGACGCCGTAGCGGCCTTCCTCAACGACAACCTGACCGCGGATGGCGGTCTGCCGGACACCATCGCCCGGCTAACGCCAGAGGCCGTGGGCCGATACCTCTATACGGCTGGCCTCCCGGACCCGGACCTCATCATCCGTACCAGCGGCGAGGTCCGGCTATCTGGGTTCATGCTTTGGCAGAGCGCCCACAGCGAATTCTACTTCACGGACGTGCATTGGCCCGCCTTCCGTAAGGTCGATTTTCTGCGTGCGATCCGAAGCTATCAATCGCGCCAGCGTCGGTTCGGTATTTGAGTCGCCAACCTTCTGTTGGCGCGGTCATTGAATGGCTGCGACGGGGCATCTTCTGCCGACATTCCGCGGACGTCAGTTCCAATCGTGGTTGCGCCCTGCGGGGATCAGACTAGGTACGCGGTTTGAGCCCGGCGATAAAAATGTCCAAGCGTGCCCGTGCCTCGTCTTCCTGAGCGCAAAGGCGGTTCCATTCGTCCAAGCGGTCGAGGCGCATCTGGCCTCGGTCGAAAACGGGAAACGGTTAGCCGCTCGTTGAGCTGCGCGCCATTGCTTACAGAGGCGCTTCCATTGCGCGGCGGGTGTCTCAGTTTGCATCGTCGGCATTGACCCCTTCCGCGATGGTCGATAAGCGGTGCCGGGAGTGCGGAACTCGATCCGCGAGCGTACCCTCTAGACGTAGGTGCGATTGTGCCGCTCGCGCTGCTTAGGCGAAGTGCGGCATGACATCCGATGCCATCAGCTCGTGCGTCTCCATGTCGTTCCGGTAATCGCTATTGATGAACAGCTGCACGCCGGCATCCTGGTATAGGCCGATCAGATCGACGGCTTGTGATGGGGTGCCGACAAGACCTCGCAAGGGCCCCTGAGCAGACAGCCGCTCGCGCTTTGCCGCTACCGCGGCCTCGTCACGGGCAAGCAATGCGCTGAGGATGTTGGTCTTTTCGATCTTGTCGTAGTCGCGTTGCGCAGCGTCGCAATGGCGGCGCAGCACGTCGAGCTTGTGCCTCACTCCTTCCGGCTCGCCACCGACATTGCAGAGATCGGCGAGGCGGGCGACGTAACGCAAGGTCAGCTGCTCGCCGCCGCCGGCGATCATCACCGGTGGACGCGGCTTCTGGACCGGCTTCGGCTCGAGGATCGCGTCCTCGACGTGGAAGTACTTCCCGTGAAAGGTCGTCCGCTTCTCGGTCCACATCGCGAGGATCAGTCGGACCGCTTCTTCCATCTGGCGGATGCGCACCGCGGGGCGCGGCGGGAACTCCCAGCCGTATTGGCGGTACTCGGCCTCAAACCAGCCGGCACCGATGCCGAGCGTGAGCCGTCCCCGGCTGATCAGATCTACGCTGGCGGCGATCTTCGCCAGATGGGCGGGATTGCGGAATGCGACCGAGGAGGCGAGCGTCGCCAGACGAATGCGGCTGGTCACGGCGGCCAGCGCCGACAGCACGGTCCAGCCCTCCAAGAACGGCTCGTCGGGCGCGCCGACGCCGCCGATCTGGATCAGGTGATCCATCACCGAGAACCAGACGAAGCCGTGGGTTTCGGCCCATTGCGCTTTCGCTTTGAGCCCGTCGAAGGCTTCGGCGGGATTACTGCCGTAAACCCACGACGGGTTGTGAATGCCGAACTTCATCGCGATCAGCCCCTTCCTGGCTCCGACAGGCGGCGACGCCAAGCGCCGCCGGCCAACATTTCGCACCCTTATGCCGTTTTGATCCAGACCGCCTTGACGTTGAGGTACTCTTCCATCTGCTGGATGCCGGATTCACGGCCGTGTCCGCTCATCTCGTTGCCTCCGAACAGCACCGCCGGGCCCATCACCAAATCGATCAGGCCTTTGATGCGCGGCTTGTGGCAAATCCGTTCCACGTGGAACGGAAATAGGTCGGATCTCGGCATCCCTATTGTGCTCTCGGATTACCTGCGGCCAGACCCGCCCGCAGACTAGGATGCATGAGCGGCTTTAGGCCTCCGTGGAACGGCCGCTCCTGGACCCCGAAGCGGTCATTCGCTGTGACCGATTTGGATGTCGCAGGAGCGCCGATTGTGTTGAAAAAGTCGGCCAGTGATTTTCTGTAGAAATATTATGTCCCGATTAGTAATGAGGTCGGGGTATTTATTTCAATAGTGCCGAGCACCTTGAATCATTATTCCTCAAATTGGTCGAAATTTGTCTAGCGGCGACTTTTTCAACAGTATCCGCCGATAACGGCCGTTCGCGAGGCCGCGATTGAACCGCTGGGCTCGACCCTCACGGAAGTTCGACCTAACCCCGTTCTTGGTTGCCAGAAGCAGTAATTTGCCGCCGTCTGACTCGCTCGATCTCCTCGATGGGGACGTTGTAGAGTTCGGCCACCTCTCTCGGCGTCATACCGTACCTTGTCAGGGCTCGAACGCGACCGAGTTGCGACGCCGGTATTCGAGACTTCGGCATCCGTTGGTGGCCAACCGCGCTTTTCGCTTCTGGCGTCGGTTCGGTGGGAGGTTCCCGCGCACTGGGGTTGGCCCGTGTCACCGGTTGGATCGGTATGATGCGTGGCCGTCGCGGCGGCTGCGCCTCGGATGTTGCTGGAGGATTGGGAGAGGGGATTACCTTCGCTACAGGTGCAACGTCTCGCTTTGGCCTAAAGAGGTCCTCCGCGGCCTGACGCGCTCCGTCGATCCGTTCGCGGTCGCCTCGACCGTCTGCCACATGCCGGCCAGTTAACACGAGTTGCTCCGAATAGATGTGCCCAGGTCTGCGATCATGAAAGTTGCCGCGCCCCGTTGACAGCAGGGCGCGGCATTTGGGGCAGCTAGCCCATCAGCGTGAGAGCGGTTAGTAATCCATGCCGCCCATACCGCCCATGCCGTGGTCATGCGGCATACCCGGTGCGGCCTTGGGCTCCGGCTTGTCACCCACCATGGCCTCGGTGGTGATCAGCAATCCGGCGATAGAGGCCGCATCCTGCAGCGCCACCCGTACCACCTTGGTCGGATCGATGATGCCAGCGCGCACCATGTCCTTGTACTCGTCGGCCTGGGCGTCATAACCGTAATTGGCGTCGTTCTTGTCGGTGAGCTTGCCGATCACGATCGATCCATCGACACCTGCATTCTCCGCGATTTGCCGGACTGGTGACTGGATCGCCTTGCGGACGATCTCGATGCCGACCTTCTGGTCGTTGTTTGCCGGGTTGAGGCCTGCCAGGATTTTGCTCGCAAAAAGCAGCGCCACGCCGCCGCCGGCAACAATGCCCTCCTCGACCGCAGCCTTGGTCGCGTTCATGGCGTCGTCGACGCGGTCCTTGCGCTCCTTGACCTCGACCTCGGTGCCGCCACCGACCCGGATGATCGCGACCCCGCCGGCGAGCTTTGCCAGCCGCTCCTGCAACTTCTCGCGGTCGTAATCCGAGGTGGTCTCCTCGATCTGTGCCTTGATCTGGTTGACGCGGGCGACGATGTCGTCCTTTTTGCCGCCGCCGTCGATGATTGTCGTGTTCTCCTTGTCGATGCGCACCCGCTTGGCGCGGCCGAGCATGTCGAGGGTCACGTTCTCGAGCTTGATGCCGAGCTCCTCGGAGATCACCTCGCCGCCAGTCAGCGCGGCAATATCCTCGAGCATCGCCTTCCGACGATCGCCAAAGCCCGGTGCCTTTACCGCGGCAACCTTGAGGCCGCCACGCAGCTTATTGACAACCAGAGTGGCAAGCGCTTCACCCTCGATGTCCTCGGCTACGATCAGCAAGGGGCGAGCGCTCTGCACCACCGCTTCGAGAAGGGGCAGCAATGTCTGAAGGCCCGACAGCTTCTTCTCGTGCAGCAGGATGTACGGGTCGTCGAGCTCGGCGAACATCTTCTCGGCATTGGTGACAAAGTAGGGGCTCAGATAGCCGCGGTCGAACTGCATCCCCTCGACGACGTCGAGCTCGGTGTTGAGCGACTTCGCCTCTTCGACGGTAATGACACCCTCGTTGCCGACCTTTTTCATCGCCTCGGCTAGCATGCGACCGATCTCCGTGTCGCCATTCGCCGAGATGGTGCCGACCTGGGCGATCTCATCGTTGGTCGAGACTTTCTTGGACCGCTTCTTGATGTCGCCCACGACGGCCTCGACCGCCAAGTCGATGCCACGCTTTAGATCCATCGGGTTCATACCCGCGGCAACCGCGCGAATACCCTCGCGGACAATCGCGTGAGCAAGGATTGTCGCGGTCGTCGTGCCGTCGCCGGCCTCGGTGCTGGTCTTGCTGGCGACCTCCTTGATCATCTGGGCGCCCATGTTCTCGAACTTGTCCGAGAGCTCGATCTCCTTGGCGACGGTGACGCCGTCTTTGGTGATCCGCGGCGCGCCGTAGCTCTTGTCGAGGACGACGTTGCGGCCCTTGGGACCCAAGGTCACCCTGACCGCGTGGGCGAGGACGTCGATGCCGTGCAGCATCCGCTCGCGTGCGTCGGTCCCTACCCGAATATCTTTAGCAGCCATGATCGTTTCCTTTTCAGCTCGCGATGATGCCCATGATGTCGGCTTCCTTCATGATGATCAGCTCTTCGCCATCGAGCTTGACCTCGGTGCCCGACCATTTGCCGAACAGCACCCGGTCGCCCTTCTTGACGTCGAGCGGATGGATCTTGCCATCCTCGCCCCGCGCGCCCGGTCCGACGGCAATAACCTTGCCTTCCATCGGTTTTTCCTTGGCGGTATCGGGGATGATGATCCCGCCCTTGGTCTTTTCCTCCTCGTCCACGCGCTGGATCACCACACGATCGTGCAACGGCCTGAATTTCATTGAGAACTCCCTCGGTCAGATTGTTTGGAACTGTTTTCTTCCCGCAAGAAAATGCGAGAAATCCAGGCAATACCCTGGGACTGAATTAGCACTGTGTATGTGAGAGTGATAAGGATATGCGGAGTTCAGCTGTCTCTTGCAAGTGTCTGAGCGCAGTCTGCCTCTCTTGCGGCGCGTTTCTCGCGGTTTGCTCAGCCTTCTGGTTCCTCTGATGAGCTTAGAACCCGTACCACCAAAGACTGCGATATTCGCAAAGTGCGGGCGATAGCCGGCGGCTTGAGCCCGGCTTTGAACGAAGCCCGGATGAGGTTCACCTTTCCTGCGGGGATCGCGTCGCGTCCTCTGATCTCGTCTTTACGCTTCGCCGCGGGCTGGCCTGGCGATGATGCGACGATCGTCGCTGCCACCGTGGGTTCAGTCTTGGTCGCGGCGCGAATGCGGCGATCGCTCTCCATATTGACGGCCTCGCGTAGCCTCTGCAGCTGCGCATCGTCTAGGAATTTGAGCGACCCCGACAGGTCACTTGGAAGCGTGACCCGCGGCGGCGTATCGGGTGGGGGCACGGAGATCCCTCCTCATCCATTTGCTTGCACCACCTAGACCCGGCGCAAAGGCGACGAGCCCACGCAGAGGGCAATATCATCTGGGCCAGAAGTATATGCACGACCTTCTTAGCGGCATCCGTGAGAGGGCTGGGAAGGATAGTACGCGCAAGTGGTGGCAGTCCGGTTCCGTCGCACGCCCAGCCTCGTCTTTCAAATCCCGTTCCATGTGGAACAGAAATAGGCGGGCTCAGGGCCTCTGTGGAACGGCCGCTCCTGCGAGGCTGCTAACGATCTCGGTCATGTTCGGATCGTGTGAGAGCCAACTACAGACGGGCGGCTAAGGTGAGAACTGCCGACGGAGGGTCCGCGCTCCCGTTCCTCGTTGAACCGAAATCGACAAAATCCCATCATCGGTCGACCATATGACGGACGGCTAAGTAACTGAACGTCATTGAGGCGGCGATCGACATCCCTGCCTGATAGCCGACGCCCTGCTCAGTGGCGGCAGCGACATTACCAGAGGCATAGAGACCTGGGATGGGCCGCCGCCGCTGGTGAATGACCCGGCCGAGATCGTCCGTCAGCAAGCCGGCGGACGAGCCACCGGCCGGCGTCAACTCGATACCATAGAAGGGCGGCTCCTCGATGGTTCCGAGGCTGCCATTGCTGCCTTGCGCGGCTGCCGCGGTAGCGAGTTTCCATTGGTTCTCGCCGCGGTGATAATCATCGTCCGCGCCGTTCTCCACGAAACCGTTGAACCGATGGACGGTCGTTTCCAGCTGGCGGGGTTCGATTCCAAGTTTCGCCCCCAGTTCCGGCAGAGTATCAGCACGCGACACCGTCGTCGGCACCGCGCTGCCGAGCGGTCGGTTGGCAAAGGAATATTTCTTGAGGTATTGCGCGTCGAAGACGAGATAGGCGGGGAGATTAGGGTATTCGTGACGCACCGGGTCGAACGACCGAAGCTGCGGCACGATCCCTTGAAAGAAGGTTTCGTCGGCAAAGCGCAGACCATATTTGTTCACCAGCATCGTATGGGGACTGCACAGCTCGACGATCCCGGCGTAGACACATGTCGCGAGCCCACCGGGCACCTCCGGTGGAACGGAGTAGGACAGCATCACCCGCAGGCTTGTTTCGACCTTGTGCACGATCCCGCCGATCTCCGCACCGAGGACGAGGCCATCGCCGCTCAAGGATGAGGGTATCAAGCCTGACGCCCCCTGAGCGAAGCCGGGAAGCTGCTCGAATTCCCAACACATCTGCGGATTTGCGTTGTAGCCCCCGGTTGCGAGGATGACGCCCTTGCGGGCCGTGACGATTTCGCCCGTACGCAGCACGACGCCGATCACCTCCCCATTTCCAATTGCAAGGCTTTCGACGTGCTGATCGGTGAGCACAGCCACGCCGCGATCACGCCGCGCCTTGAGAAAATGGCTGATCAACCCCAGCCCCTTGCCGCGCATGTCCTGCCGCTTGCGCTCACGGACGACGTCCTGGTCCCAACTTGCAAGGCTGTTGATGCCTCCCCATGCGACTTGCTCTTCGGCCGTTACGAAACAGGGCACATCCTCGGGTGCTACAACGCGGTTGCGCCAATCGCCGAGTTCAAACCCCGAAATGAGTTCGGCCTCCACCGAACGCCCAGTCGCGTGGGACCCCGGAGAGGTGCCGTAATAATGATCGGTCAGACCGCCGACGATGCGAAAGCGGATGCCGCATTTCTCGAAAAACCGCAGTGCTTCCGGCGAACGGTCGACGAACGTGGCCATGCGATTCTCGTCGGCGCTGCCACCGCCGAGAAACCGCATATAGGCCAACACCTCATCTCTCCCATCGCTGTAGCCGGCTGTCCGCGCCAAGTGGTTCTGGCCAACCCAGACCAGCCCGTATGAACTGACCGTGCTGCCGCCCAGCGTGCCAGCCTTCTCAAGGACCACCGGCCGCAAGCCAAGTTCGTAGGCCGCGAGAGCCGCGGCCAGGCCAGCGATGCCAGATCCAAGTATGGCAACATCCCAGGTGTCGCTTGTGATCATGGTCCTGCGGCGGAAATCTTTGTAGCCATGATGCGCTGCACCCGCACCAGCGCTAAGGATATGCTCCCAGCTAGCCCGCACCGCAATTGGAGGCCGCACGCCTCGATCTACTTCGGGCTACCGAATTGCTCGGCAGGCAGACCCCGGCCACGGGGCGCCAGTCCCGCAGACACGCTCCCGTCGACGGCCGGTCCGCCGGTACCTTTTCTGACCGCGCCAGCAATAAGGGTGCGGCCATGGCAAGCAGGTGATGCCGCCTCGAAGGGTGCACAAGCGGAGAACGACCGTTCCTGGACCGGGAAGCGGACGTCCGCTGTAACCCGATTTGAATGTCGCAGAAGCGCCGATTGTGTTGAAAAAGTCGGCCAGTATTTTTCTGTAGAAATAATATGTCTCGATTAGTAATGAGGTCGGCGTATTTATTTCAATAGTGCCGAGCGCCTTGAATCATTATTCCTCAAATTGGTCGAAATTTGTCTAGCGGCGACTTTTTCAACAGTATCCGCCGTTAGCGGACCCTCGACGGCTGAGCCGGAGCAGCCCATCGATTGCTGGAAATGATCGCCGCTAGGGTCGCGCGATGATTAAGCCGGCGCACCCGCACGAGAGTCAAATCTTATTGTTCAACTTCACGATGGTTTATCGGCTAAAGTTGGTGGGTGAGCGACACGACCACAGGTTCTGATTACTCGCTCGCCGAACTCCCTGAGGTAATCGGCTTCTTCAGCTATTCGCGTGAAGATGATGATGATTCGCAGGGGGCGTTATCAGCGCTACGAGATGCCATTCAGCGCGAATTGCGCGTTCAACTTGGGCGATCACGTCAACAGTTGCGGTTGTGGCAAGACACGCAGGCTATTCCTCGCGGACATCTCTGGGAAAGGGACATCAAAAACGCGATTGCAGAATCCGTATTTTTCGTCCCCATTATCACCCCGACTGTGCTGAAGAGCCGCTATTGTCAGACCGAGTTCGAGGCGTTTCTCGAGCGTGAGCGGCAACTTGAACGTAGCGATCTTGTATTTCCCATCCTCTATGTCCGGGTCCCAGAACTTGAGGTGGAGGCACGCTGGCGCAATCACCCTGTATTATCAGTCATAGGGTCACGCCAGTGGGTAGATTGGCGCCATCTCCGCTTGCGGTCGATTAATGACCTTGGAGTGAAGGAGGCGATTGAAAAATTTTGCCGCGATATCTTCGAAGCACTCCACGCGCGGACGCGTTCACCGGAAGAATTGGAACGCCGGCGGAACGAGGAGGAACAAGAAGCTCACCAAAGTGCGGCAGCAGCTCGCCAAGCGGAAGAGGCCCGTAAGGCCGAGGAGGCTCGCAAGGCCGCTGAGGATGCCCGGAGGGCGGAAGCAGCTCGCGAGGCCGAGGAGGCAACTCGCAGAGCGGAGGAGGCACGCAAGGCCGAGGAGGCGCGCAAGGCGGAAGAAGCCCGCAGGGCCGAGGAGGCCCGTAAGGCGGAGGAGGCTGACAAAGCGGAAAAGCCCCGAAAAGAAGCTAACATTTCGACTACCTCCCCTTTTGCGACAGGCGGCAACGCACCCGCAGGGATTCGCTTCATGAAGGCCATTGCACTATGTGCACTGGGGATAGGGTTCGTGGCGGTAATTTTCGCCCTTCAAAGAGGACAGAAAGCTACAGCGCCACCAACTACCCAGATGACATCACCCACGCAAACAGCACCATCAGTCATGTCCGTTCCACCTACAGCTTCGAGCGCCGCATCGTCACCAACGCCGCCAACCCTGAGCAGCCCCACGAATCCTCCCCAGACAAGCGAGAAGACAGCAATCTTGTGTGGGCACACGGTGACCTTCAACCTCGATAACACTAACGCTTCAGGAGGGTTTGTCGGCGTTTGGACTGGAGTGTGGAATAATCCATCCCGAATTTGTGGAGCCTTGATCGTAAACAGCGTGTCCCCTACTGGTCAGGCTTACATAACATATATCTATGGGCCCAGTCCTGGACACCCATTTCCGTGGAAACAACAACAGTCTGTTGGCATTCTTCATGGTGGAGTTCTATCATTTAAAGATGAGGATGGGAGTGTGTTCAGCTTCTCTGTAGAAAACGGAGTTGGCGATTTGCTCAATGCTAGTTTTTCTCGCGGCTCTGGTGAGCTGCTGAACGCTCCGTTTTACACAGTAAAGTAAAGGGGAGTTTCGTGCGAATAATCAAAAAGTTATTACTCAGCATATTGCCGTATTTTGCATCAATATCGCCGTCAAATGCAACATCAATGGTAGCGTGCGAACAGTTCACAAAAGTACCTATAGAGGCTCCGACGCCACGGGATGACCCTCACTCGCTTGAACGCCTCGCATCCATCAACGCAGCGGTGAAGGTGAGACCATACCCGGTTATCTTTTTTGGAGACTCAATTACTGAGCGTTGGACGTCAGCAATATGGCAGAAAGAACTTGCACCACAAGGTGTGCTGGACGCCGGAATCGATGGCGACCGCACTGAGCATCTACTTTGGCGCCTCGATCACGGAAATCTCGACGGCACCCCACCTGAGGCGATTGTCTTGCTAATCGGAACCAACGATCTCGGTCACGGCAGATCGCCCGAGGTCGCTGCGGAAGGTATTCGATTGAATCTGATCCATTTGCGCGAGCGGTTGCCGAAAGCAACTATCCTTCTTCTTGGGCTCACCCCCCGAAGTGATCGGTTTCAGGGAGAAGTAAATTCAGTCAATCGATTAATTAAGACCTGTGGTGGTGGTTCGGTAGTTTATGCAGACATTGGTCGTACTTTGCTGAACAATCAGGGAAAACTGACGCGGTCGCTTTCAATAGATGGTGTTCATCTCACGGACCTTGCTTACATGCGGCTCGCCAAGCAGCTAAAACCGCTAATACAGGCTCTACTTCGATAATTTTGTTTTGGATAGGTCCGCTCAGCAATGACCGGAAAGGGGCATGATCGGCCGGCTAAGACAGCAACAACAAATGGCCGTTCAGCGTGGAATAACGAACCTAAGCGAACGCGGGCGCCAATGGCGATTGTCTCTCTGGTCCGGCCCGAGCTTGAACGGCTGCGGCCGGACCCGAAGGAGTTTGACGCTGCCAAGCAGTATATCGGCTGGGTCGTCGGTCGGGTGATGCGCGCGCATGGACATCAGATCATCAAGAGGCGGCGCGTTCCCGGTGGTTTGATGACCCTCGGCGCGGTCTGGACTGGCGAGCCGGTGATGAGACCAGTGGCGAGGAGGGCCACATAGGGCACGAGAGCGGCTCGGCCGGCATCTCCTGGGAAGTAGGAAACGTCGGTGCCGAGCGCGTCCGCAGCCCGCCATACCAATGAACTCGCGGATCGGTTCTCCGCTATTCGACTATTCGATGCTGAGCGCCTTGGCTTCGGGATCGCGGTATCGGACGGTACCCGTACCGTCGTCGACCTCCCAACAGGCGTGATGGGGCCGACCGCGCCGGGTGAAGGCGAACGAGACATTCCACTGCGCAACGCCGATCTGCTCGACGTCCCAAGGTGCTGAGGCTGGTTGCTCATCAGAGCGCGCGGCAAACCGGCTGCGTAGTATCTCTTCCACTGACTTGACTGCGGTAGCTTCGTGCTTCGTCGCCCGATGTTGCTTCACGGTCTCGATAAGACGTGTCTCCGGTGTCAGCGCTGGAACCTCCTCAATAATGGTGACGTCGAGTTTGCGGCCGTGCTGTGGGAATTCCGGATCATCCGCCTGCGTGGCGGAGTGCGGAAGCGAGGCACCGCGCTCGCCTACGGCATCGATGATCCAGTCCTCCTGCGAGCCGAACACAAAAGGCAGCGTTTCGAGCCGAAAGCTGTAGCGCCCCGACGGATGAGGCCTCCCGAAATTGGTGATGGGACCTACCCGTAACCAGCCGTCGCTGTCGAGGGCGCAATGGGCAGAGTAGACCTCTTCTTCCCCCCTACTCATATGCAGGGTCAGTCGGGTACCCATCGGCAAGAGCAGGCGCGCGGTCAGGTTGAGCCCACCTTCGATGTCGCGGACAAGGCTCCAGCTCGCGATCAGCGTTTCGATGCCTTCGGGCGGCGGCACATAGCGCTTCAGCTTGCCGCCGAGAAGACGATCGAGCCTACGTTTCCCGTCCCGCACCTGCGGATGCTTCTCGGCCTCTCGTTGCAGATGTGCGAGGCTTTCCTTTGTCCACTCAACCGCCGGGGCCGCGCGTCTCTGGGTGTCGGCCAGCATGGCGCGCAGCCCCGTCACCGGCGTCATCGCCCAGGAGCCCGCCAGCAGCCAGCCGACGAGGGTCCAGCCAAACGCTACATTGACGATCGCGATCGCCACCCGGTCGTGGTGACCGCGGAGATCGGCGACGAAGAGCGGCAGCAGATAGCCAAAGCCAAGGACGGCGCACCCGAGGACGCGCAGCACGTCGAACCAGTATCTGCCACCGATGACCGCAATGATCAGATCATTGAGATCGAACGGAACAGCAGGGTCGCGCAGCGTGTAGGCGTAATAGCCCTCGGCGATCGTGAGGACGAGGAGCGCCACGCCGACAAGCGCGATATAGACCTTCAGCAGCTTGGCGCGGCCCCGCCGAGTGCGCGGCATGCTCTGCCCCGAAACGGTTTGCCACTCAGCGGTGGCGAAGAGTTACACACTATAGTTGATAAATTAATCGTCTGTTATCCGCTGACCTCTGGCGCATGGACATGCGCAAGCTGGTCGGGTCAAACGTTAAGCGGATCAGGCAGGAAAAGGGTCTGACCCAGGAGGAGCTCGCCGAGACCTCCGGCTTCAGCCAGCAATACATCAGCGGGTTGGAACAGGGTCAGCGCAATCCGACGATCGTCAGCCTGTACGAATTAGCAATGGCGCTTGGGGTCAGCCACATCGAGCTTGTTCGTCCGCAGAACAACGCGCAGCGTTAAACGTCGGTGCCGCGCGGCGGGATTTGATGATGACGTGCGCCTTCCCTCAACTCTTGTTCTAGGCAAAGAGAGCCCCGCGGCGACCTGAGGTCTCGCGGGGCTGGGGTATAGTGTTGTTTGAACCTCTCGACCCTGCCGATCTCGTGGACGGACAGGGTAAAGGCTTCAGGCTATTATTTGTGCTGTTTCGTGGGCGACGACTTCGGCCATTGAGCGGTGATCGGTGAACGCCCAGCTTTGGCGGGGCGGCACGTCACGCGCCGCGGCGGCCTTCTTGACCAAGCACCACGCGCCGGGAACCCGATCACGGCCTGCCGGGGCTCGGTGTCAGTGCCGCCGCTCGCGGAGATCGGCGCCGAGTAGATCGAGTGATGGTACTGACCCATGACGGGTCTCCTTCAATGTCGCAGCAATGTCGCTGCGACACCTCGACCCCGAGCACGCGCGGCGCTTCGGGGGCGAGGGAACCGATCAGCGGGAGATATCGAACCCGGCGGTCTCAATCGCGGTGACGAGGTCGTCGGCGCAGCGGTGCTCGATCGAGAGCGCACCGCCTTGCCATTGCCAGGGCTCGGAAATAGCGTTCTCGTCCAGCCACGCGCGCGCAGCCTCTGAGACCGGCACGATCCAGACGATCGAGCCGTGATCGGCTATCAGGAAATCAGGCATGGGGTTGTCCTCGGAGGGTGATCCTCCGACGCCGAGCCCCCACACGGCGCGCAGCCATGCGGGGGTCGGCTTTAGTCAGGCGGCCTGCAGCAGCTGGCCGGCCTCGCGCTCGATTTCGAGCCGCTTGTCGGTGTTGGGGATCGAGCGTGCGTGGGCAGTGGCTGCCACGGTCACGTCGAACATGGTCTCGATCGGGCGGCCCTCCTCGACGAGGTGGATCGCCTTGATCGGCTCGACCATGCGCTTGCCGAACCGGGTGGCAAGAAACTGGTCGAGATCGTCGCCCAGTCTCTTCTCGCGCGCCTGTTCGATCGCCTGGATGATCGGCTGCGGGCTGCCGTGGCTGTACTCGGTGAGGACGGGAACGACCTCGTCGAGCCAGCGATCGGGAGCGCCCTTGGTGTGGCGGATGCTGACCTCGGTGTATTGGTCAGCCCCCCAGATCATCCGGTTGGCGCAGACGTAATCGAACAGGAAGAACCCGGCGCCGAGGGTCTTGTCGCCCACTTCCGAGTTCCACACAAAGAACCCGCGGGCGAGGTTGCGACCGGCAACCTCTATCCGCCGGTCCTCGTCGGCGAGAAACACGAACATGTCGCGATCGCTCGCGTAGAGGGTCGTGTTGTCCCGGTCGACGGTGACGCGCTGGCCGAATTCGCCCGGCACGCGCCATTCCCCAGTCACCCCGTCGCCAAAGCGGTCGATCAGCATGTCGACCGTGTCGGCGTTCCAGATCCGACCGTAATTGGGTCCGGTAGCGGCCCGAAGGGCACCGGGGCTGCCATCATCTCCATAAGAGGCGAGCAGCCCGACGCTTTCGACGTCGCGGGTGAAGCGCAGATTGTAGTTGAGGCAATCGGCGATCACCGGGGCCGGCAGCCGGCTGTCCCTGAAATACGCTGCCGGCGAGTTGCCGGGCGACGCCAGGGAGCAGAGCTGGCCGAAGGACCAATGCGTCGGCTCCATCGCAAGACCGGCGAGGGGTCCGTTGTCGATGCCGATCTTGAGGCCGCGATGACGGAGGTCGGCCTCGTCCGGGAGCACCTCGATCTTGCGGGTGCTCTGGACGTCGGCCTCACTGCGATCCCGGAGGGACCTCATCTTGGCCTGCATCTCGTGCAGCGATAGGAACCGCTCATCGGCGGGGCGCTTTGCCCATTGCTCGTGAGCCTGCATCAGGGTGGTCATGGTGTTGTCCTTTCGGAGTGTCGAGGGCGGGGGTGCCCTCAACACCCGAAGCCCCGCTGACGCGCGGCCAGAAGGGCTCGGGGTTCCAACTTACAGGCGACGGACGGCGGCTTCGACGAATGAGCGTCGTCGCGCCTCGGCCATTCCCTGCAGGCGCTGGACGATGATGTGTGCTCGATTGCGCAGCGTGCGTTCGCTGGTCTTGTTGGCGATCTCGGCTTGTCGGCCCGACAGGGCACGACGGCGAAGATCCGTGGCGGACACACGCAACAGCCCGAGCACGTACGAGTAATCGTACATTGCAAGTAGTCCCTATTTTTTGGAGGAAGGAGGCCTTAGTCTCAAGCATTATATAAGTAATATTTTAGAGTATTCAAGTACAGAAGTTACTTTTTCTACAATAATCGCGTTTGATCTCACGTCATCATTGTTATCGGTAGTATACAGCCTCAAGGGCAGTCACCTTCCGCGGTGCGTTGTTCCGGCGTGTCAGGTCGCCGCGTCGAACGTGATCGCGCCGCTGATCGTGTCGGTCTCTCCTTGCACCTTCGCGCTAACGATCAGCTCCCACTTGCCGGCCATGCTGGTCTCGGTCAGAAAGCGATAAAGCCCGGCTGGACCCATGTCGGTCTTGGCTCCGAGGATGACAGCGCCTTCGACCGGCTTGCTGTCCGGCACATGCAGGAGACGAACCGCGACCGTGGTTTTGCCGGGCCCGGCCGGCTGCACCTCGACCACCTCGAACCGATGGTCAGTGGTGCCAGCGAAGCGCGCCGCCAGACCGCTACTTGAAGGTTACCTCGCGGCCGCTATCCGAAGCCTGCTTGATGGCATCGACCAAGCGGTGCAGTTCGACTGCGGTCTCGAAGGTCGGGTGGTAGCTTTCGCCGTCGCGGATCGCCCGAGCGAACAGCGTGTACATCTGACCGACGTTGATGGCTTCGCCTGACGGCGTACCGGGCGCCGCCAAGCTGAATTTTTCCGGCACCGGGATCGGCGTGAGCGTGTTGTCGTCCTTTGCCCCGTGGAGGATGACCTCGCTCAACTGTGGCGAATCCTCGCCCATTGCGACCAGCGTCCCGTCCCGGCCGTAGATCTCCATCCGATACCCGCTGCCAGCATAGGGGATGGCGCCGATATGGACCGAGGCCACCGGACCGCTCGCCAGCCGGCCGCTGACCAGGATGTTGTCAGGCGAGGTGACGTCGAGCCAGGTGTTGGTACCGGTGTCGAGCCACTGCTTCGCCTGGGTTGCCACCACGGCCGATAGCCGAGAGAAATCGCCGACGACGAAGCGCATGGCGTCTACCGTATGGCCGTTGGCGATGGTTAGCGTATTGGCGCCGAGCTCGGCGTCGCGCTGCCAAGTACGGTTCGACGGTCGGGACAGGACACCCTCGCGCATCAGGCACACGTGGACCGCCATCACCTCGCCGACATAGCCCGCCTCGACGAGTTCCTTCATGTGCATCGCGGCCGGATTGACGCGTGCCTGCAGGCCGACGGCAGTGACGAGCCCCTGAGCCTTAGCCAGCGCCGCCAACTCCACGGCCTCCGCTGTCGTTCGTCCCAGCGGCCATTCGCAGTAGACATGCTTGCCCGCCTCCAGCGCCGCTTTGGTCGGCGCGTAATGTGAGGGCACGCGCACGACGACGGCAACCGCGTCGATTTCTGGCGAGGCGATCATCTTGCGGTAGTCGTCGAAGGCCAGCCGGGCACCGTAAGCCTGGCGCGCCGCCTCGGCGCTGTCGGCTCTGGTAGTGCAGACCGCGGTCAACTCCACATCCGAACTTGCTTGCACAGCAGGCAAGTGGGAGCGGGATGACCAGGTTCCTCTAACGCTGGCGCCGATCAGGCCCAGCCGGATTTTGTCTGCCATATCGCTTCCTCCCTTTAACGTGGTGCAAGGTCGAGCCCGCGAAAAGCATCGTGCGCGCGGGCAGCCCCCCATTTAGCCAAGCCGGATGATAGTCTGAATTTAGACGGGCCATGAGGAGGCTGAACGATGCCATACGCTCTGTATGTTTGCCTGCAAGACGAGGACAAGATCGCGGTCTTCGCCATGGATGCCGACACCGGCCGGCTGACGCCGCAGACTCAGGTGCCGGCAGTGGGCGGGCCGTCCGTGATGGCGATAAGCCCCGACCGACGCACGCTTTACGTCGGGCAGCGCGCAGGCCCGGCAATCTCGAGCTTCCGGATCGACCCTACCTCCGGCGGGCTGACCGGGCTAGAATCCGTTGGCCCGACTGCATAGTCAGCTCGATGAGCCGACGATCACCCCTTTGCGGCCCCGCCAAGTCGATAATCGACCCGTCGACCGGATCAGCCAGATCCGGCAGATCGATCTGGCGCCGGTGGGGCATCCCGCCGCGGCAATTCGTTATCTTTGCACCGCTGCCGCCGATGATCTTGTCGGCAAGGCGCTGGCGCTGAACGACCCCGATTTTCGCCGCCGCGTCGGTCTCGTTTGAGCGAGTTGGTGCCCTAGCACCTCCGCTGTTGGCGCCCAGGCCCCGATCATCGGCGAACATAGGTTGATGTCCTGTCATGGGCGCAAAGCCGTTCGGCGTTTGATGAACTGTTTGGCCAATCCGTTGCCGGCTCGCCTCGACGGGGTCTAACCTCCCGCCCAAATTCTTCGGGAGGAACAAGCCATGACGACTTTCATCGCGGGCGGCACCGGCTTTATCGGACGGCGCCTGGTTCCGCTTCTCGCAAAGCGTGGCGAGGAGATCGTGTGCATGGACCTCAACCCGCAAACGGCCGATTTCTCCGGCCTCGGCAAGCAGGTGCGCGTGGTGCGCGGCGATGTCAGCCAGTTCGACGACGTCATGGCGCGAATGAGTGACGCGAAGCCGAACCGGGTGATCAACCTCGCCTATTTCCTCGGCAGCGAGTGGCCGCCGCACGTGGCGCTCAAGCTCAACATTCTCGGCATGGACAATGTCTTCGAAGCCGCACGCCTCTGCGACGCTAACCGGGTCGCCTATGCCAGTTCGCTCGCGGTCAGCGGCGAGCAGAAATTCTACGGGGACCGCGTCGTCACCGAAGACGATTTCCGTCACGGCCACGTGCAATACGCGATGCACAAGATCTTCAACGAGTGGCAGGCGCAGGACTATCGCGAAAAGCATGGCCTGGAGATCACCGCGATCCGTCCGGCCAACGTCACTGGTCCGGACAAGATCGTCGGCTCGGTCGATCACGTGTTCTGCATCACCGATCCGGCACGTGGGAAGGCCGTCAAGTTCCCCTACATGGACGCAATGCGCTGCCCGGTGCATGTCGACGAGATCGCCGAGATCTTTGCCCGCGTCATCCTCACCGACAAGCCGCTTCACTGGGTCTACAACACCGGCGGCCAGGCGATCAGCATCGGCGAGATCGCCGAAATGGTGCGAGAGTTCCTGCCCGACGCCAAGATCACCTTCGACAAGGAGACCGGTGGCAAGGAGCTCAGCGGCAACTACCTGATCGACAACACCCGCCTTGTCTCGGAATTCGGCATCCAGTACCGCCCCTACCGCGAGCGGGTGCTGCAAATCATCAACGACATCCGCAAGGAGGAAGGCCTGCCGCCGATTGCCGATCGGTAGCTCATGCCGTAGCCGCTAGGACGTCCAGGCTGGCAAGGTTCCGCCGATCCCGATCGAGAGTCGGCCGGCCGAGCAAGCGAGCGCGGCGCTGAGCGACTTGACGAGCGGCGGGAAGGTGAGGGGCCAAGTGGTCCTGCACCACCATTTGGATTTAGGTGAGAGGAGATCGCCTCGGGAATGCCAAGAGCCATCACCGCGAGCGCCAACCAAGCGCGGCTGATCTTAATCGGAACTGCGGTGTTACTCAGCCTCGGCATGGGGATCCGCCAGAGCCTCGGCCTGTTCCTGACGCCGGTCACGCGGGACCTCGCGCTGACGGCCACCGATTTCACGCTGGCCGTCGCAGTCCAGAACATCGTCTGGGGCCTGTCGCAGCCACTGGTCGGTGCGATCGCCGACCGCTTCGGTCTGCGCGTCACGATGGTGGCGGGCGCAGTGATCTATATCGTTGGCCTCGCCATCATGGCCGCGGCCCAAGACGCGCTTGCGCTGATCATCTCCGGCGGTTTTATCGGCGTGGCGTTGTCGTGTACGGCGTCCTCATTGGCGATGACCGCCTGCGCCCGCGCGGTTTCCGAGGAGCGGCGGAGCAAGATGCTCGGTGTCGTCTCCGCCGCGGGATCTCTCGGTACGCTGCTGGTCCCGCTGATCACGCAGGCGCTGCTCGCGCACGAGGCCTGGCAGATCGGAGTGCTGTTTTTCCTGCTGCTGGCGGTCGCGATGCTGCCGGCGGCCTTCTGGGCCGGGAGCGCGGACCGGATACCGGGGCACGGCACGACCACGGCCTCGATGCGTGAGGTGGTCAGCCAGGCGGTGCGGAACCGGCCATTCCTTGTGCTGTCGGGGGCTTATTTCGTCTGCGGCCTCAACCTCGTGTTCCTGACCACGCATTTGCCCGCCTATCTGGCGATCTGCGGCCAGGACCCGATGCTGAGTGCGGAAGCGCTCGCCGTGATCGGTGGCGTGAACTGCGTCGGCTCGTTGCTAACCGGCTGGCTCGGCGGGATATATCCGAAGCACATCCTCCTGGGGTTGCTCTACATCCTGCGGGCAGTCGTATTCGCCGCCTATTTCGTGATGCCACCGACACCGACGAGCACGCTCGTGTTTGCGGCGGCGATGGGCATGCTGTGGTACCCCGGCGTGGCGCCGCTCATCGGCGGTCTGGTCGCCGAGATGTTCGGCACCCGCTACATGGCGACCCTGCTAGGGATCTCCTTCGTCATGCACCAGGTCGGATCATCGCTCGGCGCCTGGGGCGGTGGGCTAATCTTCGACCTCACCGGCTCCTATGACCGCGCCTGGCAGATCGGCGTGCTGATCGGTTTCGCCGCCGGGGTTGTCCAGATCCTGGCGGGCGGCCCTACTCGGCGGCACGATCGTTTGATCGTGCCCGGGGTCGCTACTACGTAATTCACGGGGGTACCCAAGCCCGGAGTTTGGCCTTGGATCAGAACACGGCAAAACATTCCATATCACGTATTTTGGTACCCCATATGGTACCCTGAAATCCGCTTGGGCTCAGCAAATCCTATTTAAATCATTGATAATATTGGTGAGTCCGATGGGATTCGAACCCATGACCTACTGATTAAAAGACAGATGCTCCATCCCGTACCGCGGCGGGTCTGATCGCGTCCGAGCGAGGCAAGTTGAGATCCGGCAACGCACGCTCTCCTTCGGTCCAGATATGTATCCAGTTCGGAGCAGATCGCAATACGTCGAAAAATTCGGAAACGCCATGTCGCATGATTTGCGACAAGCCGACGGACCCTTATAGGTGTCAGGCAGAGCCGTTGCAGACCTCGGAATTCGGCGCTCTGTGTCGCATTCTTGTCGCAGGGAATTGCCGCTGATGGTTCGAACTCCGCAGAAATGCTTGGAAATAAATTGGGATCGTTGTGACATAAAAAAGGCCGCCCGTGGCGGCCCTCTTCAAACCCATCGCATTGATTTAATGCGCTTTTCAGTGGTAGCGGGGGGCGGATTTGAACCGCCGACCTTCGGCTTATGAGTCCGCTGCTCTGACCAACTGAGCTACCCCGCCACGCCGGGCGCATATAGGAGATGGGCGAGAGCCGGTCAAGGATCGCGCCCAAGGGACTAACGCCTGATCCAGCCGCCGCCGAGTAGGCGGTCCCCGTCATAGAGGACCGCGGCCTGACCGGGTGCGACTGCGCCGGCCGGCGCGCCGAGGATCAACTCGGCATTGTCACCTTCGCCGGGATGCAGCATGGCCGGCACCGGCGCCTGCGCGGAACGCAGTTTTGCGGTGACCGCGACCGCCTCGCTCGGCGCGAGAGGCGGGCCGAGCCAATTGACCTCGCCCAGCCGCACCCGCGTTTCGGCGAGCGCGCTGTAGGGGCCGACGACGACCCGCCGTTGCGCCGGGTCGAGGCGCAGCACGTAAAGCGGCTCGGTGGCGGCGATGCCGATACCCTTGCGCTGTCCGACGGTGAAATGGGCGATCCCCAGATGGCGACCGAGCACGGTACCGGTTTCGTCGACGATGTCGCCGGGCTCGCCGGCCTCGGGGTGCAGCCGCGTCACGATGTCGGTATAGGAGCCCTGCGGGACAAAGCAGATGTCCTGGCTGTCCGGCTTGTCGGCGACCGGCAGGTCGAGCTCGCGCGCCAACGCGCGGGTCTCGTCCTTGGCCAGCCCGCCCAGCGGGAAGCGCAGGAAATCGAGCTCGTCGCGGGTGGTGCGATAGAGGAAATAGCTCTGGTCGCGGCTGTCGTCAGCAGCGCGATGGAGCGCCGGCCCGTCACCGCCGCGTAGCCGCCGCGCGTAATGCCCGGTGGCGAGAGCGCTGGCGCCGAGGTCGCGCGCGGTCTGCAAGAGGTCGCGGAACTTGACCCGCTCGTTGCAACGGATGCACGGGATCGGCGTTTCGCCGCGGCCGTAGCTGTCGGCGAAATCCTCGATCACCGCCTGACGGAACCGCGCCTCGTAATCGAGCACGTAATGCGGGATGCCGAGCCTGGCGGCGACGTTCGCCGCGTCGCGTACATCCTGGCCGGCGCAGCACGCGCCCTTGCGGCCGGTGGCGGCGCCGTGGTCGTAGAGCTGCAAGGTGATGCCGACGACGTCGTAACCGGCCCGCGCGACGAGCGCCGCGGTCACCGACGAGTCGACCCCGCCCGACATCGCCACGACGACGCGGTGATTAGCCGGGTGGCCCGGCAGGTCGAGGTCAGCTAGCTCAAGCATCGGCGAAATATAAGGACTCGGCGCAAATTTTCATTCTCATTTCGGCACCTCTCTCTCGCGCGAGACAAAAAAAGATCAGGACTAATACCCTGATATATCTCGATTTTTGCTTACAGGAACAGGCCAATAAGAGGAGGCAACAGGGTCAGCTGGTTATCCACATCGGGACCGCGGGTAGCCCTGCCTGTCGCGGCCAGGATATATGTTCGTTCTATGTTCTGTTCAAGCCCGCGCCGTCATGGGTAGTGTCTTAGTTTGAATTTCCACTTCGGATGGTTTAACGCGCACTCAACTGCTGGCAATAATTGCGCCCTGAAAATGTTTCATTCCACCCGGAAGCTGCATCCAGGTGTGCTTCGACTCCTCGAAAATTGACACGGATGGCGCGGGGAAGTTCGGATCAGCAAACGCGCCGACCGCCAGGATATACACGTCGGGTCGGGCATCAGCTTCCCAATAAAGGGATGTTCCACAGTCGGGGCAGAAATAGAAGCGAACCTTCCGTCCGGACTGTCCATTACGATCGAAGACCTTTGTTTGGCCTTCGATCGTGACCTGAGCCTTCGCGAAGCCAGCAACGCTGGCTGCGAGCGCCCCAGTCCGACGCTGGCATGCCTTACAGTGACATATGCCCACATACAACGGTTCGCCGGATGTAGTCGCACGTAGCGAGCCGCAGTGACATTGAGCAAGCCGTTCCATCACTGTTCCTGCGCTCTCGGGTTGTGAGCCGAAATTCAGAATGAGACACTACCCCGTCATGGCCGCGTCGAGGCCCATCTGCCAGAAATCGGCTTCGAGCCGGGTCGCCGCGGTGAACGTCGCCGCTAAAGCGGGAAAGCGGCCCTCGCCGGCGCGCCGGGCGAATTGCTCGTCGAGCGCCGCCTTGGCTTCGCTGGCCAGCGTCTGGTATTCGGGGCTCGCATACATATCGAGCCAGCTTTTGTAGGGGTTGCCGTCGAGCTTCGTTGTGTTGCTCGCGAGGCGCTCGACGGCGATCTCGGCGTAGCCGACGATGCACGGCGCCAGCGCTACTTCGAGATCGAGCCGGTCGCCGGCGACGCCGCGGTCGAGTACGAAGCGGGTGTAGGCGACAGTCGCCATCGCCTCGGGCGCGGCTTCCATCGCCGCCAGACCGATGCCCCAGGAGCGGCAATATTCGACATGGAGTCCGATCTCGACGTCGAGCGTGGCGGCGACGAGGCCCTGGGCGCGGCGCATCTCGGCGAGGGTGTCGGATTTGTAGATCGCCAGCCCCCAGGCCCGGGCGAAATGCTTGAGGAACAGATAGTCCTGGATCAGATAGTGGCGGAACGCTGTCTCGGGCAGGTCGCCCTTCGCCAGGCGCAGCACGAACTCATGATGGGTGTAGGAAGGCCAGGTCGCGCCGGAGGCCGCGACGAGGCGGTCGAAGAGGGTCGCGCTCAACGGAGCTGCATGTTGCGGGTGCCGGCGGGAAGCCGCACGGTCAACCCGTCCAATTCCTCGGTGATGATGATCTGGCAGCCGAGCCGCGAGGTCTGAGTCAGACCGAAGGCGAGGTCGAGCATGTCTTCCTCGTCCTCGCTGGCTTCCTTGAGCAGGTCGTACCAGTCGGGCTCGACGATCACATGACAGGTGGAACAGGCGAGCGAGCCCTCGCAGGCGCCCTCGATGTCGATCTTGTGGCGGTGGGCGATCTCCAGCACCGAGAGGCCGAGCGGCGCATCGACCTCGCGCGGCGTGCCGTCGCGCTCGATGAAAATCATCTTCGGCATTATGGAGTCTCGGGGCGCGGCGCCATATCTTCGGCGAGGATCGCTGCGGCTTCGGTGGGTTTGTCGCCCTCGCCAAGATCGCCCGCCGCAACGATGCGCAACAGCTCGATCTCCGCCGCCTCGCTCGCCCGCAGCAACTCGGCGGCCAGCGCCGGATCGAGCGCTGCTGGGAAGACCAGCACCGCATGGGTCACCGGCCGACCCAATGCCCGTTCGGCGCGTAATCTGGCGCCTTCGAACAGTGCCTGCCATTCGGCCAGTGGCGTATCAGGACCTGGCACCGGCAACTCGCGCTCGAAGCCCTCGCGATCGGCCAGGATCACGGCATTGCCGCCGACCGCGAAGGCGACCTCGGCCAGCTTGCCGCTGGCATCGATACCGATCGCGGCGCCGGGCGCGTCGGGATCGCTTGGCGAGCCGTCCGGCTCCTCGATTTGAAACAGCTTCACCGGAAACCCGGCAGGTTAGACGTGGAACGACTCGCCGCAGCCGCAGCGACCCTTCTCGTTGGGATTGCGGAAGACAAAGCCAGTCTCGAGCTTCTCCTCGACGTAATCCATCTCGGTGCCGAGGATGAACATGACTGCCTTGGGGTCGATCAGCACGGTGACGCCCTTGTCCTCGACGATCTCGTCGAACTTGCCCTTCTCGTCGGCGTATTCGAGCGTGTAGCTGAGGCCCGAACAACCGCGCGAGCGCACGCCGACGCGCACGCCGGCCGACGGCTTGCCGCGCTTGACGAGCAACACCTGAATCCGTTCGGCCGCCGCGTCGGTCACCAAGAGAGCCGGGGGTCGCGCCAACGCCATTTGTCGCCTCACACTCTTTCGCGCATCATTTTGCCGGCGCCATCGTCGCCGTCAATCGTGACGTAAACCTTATGTAGGCTGTCATATAGTCCTTGGGCCAGTCGATTTCACCCGTAGTCGCGCCGCGGCGGCGGCCAGGGCGTCGGCAGCGTAATCGACATCGGACGCGGTGGTGAAGCGGCCCAGGCCCAGGCGAACCGAGGCGTTGGCGCGGTCGTCGCCAAGTCCCAGTGCGCGCAGCACATAGGACGGTTCGACCGAGGCCGAGGTGCAGGCCGAGCCGGTGGAGATCGCAATCGACGGGCAGGCCTCGATCAGCTCGCCCGCGGTGGTTCCTGGCACCGAGACATTGAGGCTTCCCGGCAGCCGATGCCGATCGTCACCGTTGAGCTGCACGCCGGGGATACGGGTTTTGAGGCTGGCGAAGAGCCGCTCGCGCAACCCCCTGAGCCGCGCTGCCTCGCCGGCCATCTCGGTGGCGGCGATCGCGCAGGCCTTGCCAAAGCCGACGCAAAGCGGGGTCGGCAGGGTGCCGGAACGCAGCCCGCGTTCCTGGCCGCCGCCGTCGATCAGGGGCAACAGACGGACGCGCGGACGCCGTCGCACATAAAGCGCGCCGACGCCTTTTGGGCCGTAAAGCTTGTGACCCGACATCGACATCAAATCGATCTTCATCGCCTCGACATCGAGCGGGATCTTTCCCAGCGCCTGGGCGGCGTCGGTGTGGAGCAGCACACCGCGCCCGCGGCAGATCGCGCCGATCTCGGCGAGCGGCTGGATCACGCCGATCTCGTTATGCGCCGCCATGATTGAGACCAGTAGGGTTCGCTCAGTCAGCGCCGCCTTCAGGGCGTCGAGGTCGAGAAGGCCGCTTTCGGGGACGTCGAGATAGGTGACCCGGAACCCCTCGCGCTCCAGCGCGGCGCAGCTTTCGAGCACGCATTTGTGCTCGGTCTTGAGGGCGAGGATGTGGTCCTTCGGCTCGGCTGCCGTCGGATGTTCGCGGGCGAAATGCGCCGCGCCCTTGATCGCCAAATTGTTGGCCTCGGTCGCGCCCGAGGTGAAGACGATCTCGCGCGGGTCGGCGTGGATGAGGTTGGCGATCTTGCCGCGCGCCGCATCGATCGCCGCCATCGCGCGGTGGCCGTAGACGTGGCTCTCGCTGTGCGGGTTGCCGTAATCGATGGTGAAGTACGGCAGCATCGCCTCGAGCACGCGCGGGTCGACCGGGGTCGAGGCCTGATTGTCGAGATAGATCGGCAGTGTGTTGGCGCGATCAGGCGAGGCGTCGTTCATGCGGCCTTCCGTCGCCGCGTGCGCCGGTAAAGCGCGGTCCAGGCATCGACGAAGTGATCGATATCGGCTTCGGTCGTTGCCCAGCCGAGGCTGACCCGGATCGTCGCATTGGCGATGTCCGGCGCGACCCCCATCGCCGCCAGCACATGGCTCGGGCCGACCTTGCCCGACGAGCAGGCGGCGCCGGCGCTCACCATGACGCCGTCGAGGTCGAAGGCGATGATCTGCGTCTCGGCCGGAACGCCGGGCATGGCGATCGCCGAGGTGTTCGGCAGCCGCGGCGCAGCGGCGGCGATGATGACGGCGTCCGGCAGCGCCGCCTCAAGCCGGTCCCGCAGATCGCGGACGCGATCGTATTCGTTTGAATCGCAGGCAGAGGCCGCGGCGGCAAAACCAGCGATGCCGGCGAGGTTCTCGGTGCCGGCGCGGCGGGTGCCTTCCTGGCCGCCGCCGCGCAATAAGGGCGTCACCTCTGCGCCGGCCGACACCAGTGCGCCGATCCCGCTCGGGCCGCCGATCTTGTGCGCCGACAGGGTCATGAAATCGGCTCCGATCTTGGCCATCGACAGCGGGATCTTGCTGGCCGCTTGCACCGCATCGCAGTGGAACAGCGCACCGTGCGCGCGGGCGACGCCGGCGATCTCGGCCACCGGCTGGATCACCCCGGTCTCGTTGTTGGCGAGCATCACCGAGACCAGCGCCGGCCGCCGGTCGGCGTCGAGCATCGCGGTCAATGCTGCCAAATCGACAATACCGTCGCTGTCGACCGGAATGCGCTCAGCCTCTGGCACCGCCTGCAGCACTGAGGAGTGCTCGACGGCTGACACCAGCACCCGCTCGCGCCCGCAGCCCAATAGCGCCAGGTGATTGGCTTCGGTGCCGCCGCTGGTGAAAATCACGCCATGAGGCGGCGCGCTAATCAGCGCGGCGACCGCCTCGCGGCTGCGCTCGACCAGCTGCCGCGCGGCGCGGCCGCGCCGGTGGACCGAGGACGGGTTTCCGCCCAGGGCCAAGGCATCGGCGATCGCCGATGCCGCCTCGGGGCGCAGCGGCGCCGTGGCATTCCAGTCGAGATAGGTTTCGCGAATCATTGTGCCGCAGAGGCCATCCGGTAGTTCTCGCGCTGGACGAGGCCGCTTGTGCCCAGCACCCGCTTGTCGCAGACATCCCCCAACGACACTGAACTCAAATAGAGGTGGATCTGGTTGCTCAACTCTTCCCACAGATCGTGGGTGAGACAGCGGCTGCGGTCGCCGCTGCAGCCGAGCGTCGCGCCCGGTCGACATCGGGTCGCCCGGATCGGCTCGTCGACCGCGAGGATAATGTCGGCGATGCGGGTCGCGTCGCGGTGATGCGCCAGCAGGTAGCCGCCGCCCGGTCCGCGTACGCTCTTGACCAACCCGCCGCGGCGCAGCTTGGCGAAGAGCTGTTCGAGATAGGACAGCGAGATGGCTTGGCGCTCGGCGACCGCTGCCAACGATATCGGCGCGCCGCCGTTGTGCTGGGCGAGGTCGACCATCGCCATCACCGCATAGCGGCCCTTGGTGCTGAGCCTCATGCCCGTGGCCTCACGACAAACGCTCGCTCTCCGCCTCGTCGGCGACGATGGGCGGGGCCGGCGCCTTCGGCGCGGCTTTCTCGCTTTCGAGCTCGTTGACCCGGGCCCGAAGGCTCGCGACCTCGTCGAGGAGGCCGGAGAGCGCTCGCGCGACCGGGTCGGGAAGGTCCTCGGCGCCAACGCCATAGGGGACGAACGCTGGCCGCGGCTCGCCCGGTGTATGACGCGTCACCTGCCGCGCCGGGTTGCCGACCATCGTCGCGCCCTCCGGCACTTCCTTTAGCACCACCGCGGCGGCGCCGATGCGGGCGCCGTCGCCGACCTTGAACGGTCCGAGCACCTGGGCATTCGAGCTGATGATGACGTGGTTGCCGATAGTCGGGTGCCGTTTGTGCCCAGCCTGATCCGCCGACGGCCGTGTGCCGCCGAGCGTCACCCCCTGGTAGATCGTGCAATCGTCGCCGATCTCGGCAGTCTCACCGATCACCACGCCGATGCCGTGATCGATAAACAGGCGCTTGCCGATCGTCGCGCCGGGGTGGATGTCGATCGCGGTCAGCACCCGTCCGACATGGGCGACAAAGCGGCCGAGAAAGTAGCAACGGTGGCGCCACAGCCAATTCGCCATGCGATGGAACAGCAAGACCTGGAAGCCGGGATAGCAAAACACCACTTCAAGAGTGGAGCGGGCGGCTGGGTCGCGGGCCCGGGTCGCATCGATCTCGTCGCGCAAGTTCTTGAAGAGCATCGTGCTCACTGTGCTATCGTTGCCGTCGCTAGGCGGCCGAGCCATCGCTCGGCCCGTCGCGGCCCAGGAAAATGAGCATATAATTGCCCGAGTCAGCGGATCAAGTATGCGGCCTGCGCAGGTGCGCAATCGTTCGTCGGCTGGTCAAATCCGACTCGCCTCGTCGGAAATTCGATGCCTGACATAATCATCAATGGGCCGGAAGGGCGCATCGAGGGGCGCTATCACCACGTGCGCACCGGGCCGGCGCCGATGGCGCTGGTGCTGCACCCCCACCCGCTGCATGGCGGGACGATGAACAACAAGATCGTCTACACGCTCTATCAGAGCTTCGTGAAGCGCGGGTTCTCGACCTTGCGGATCAATTTTCGCGGCGTCGGACGCAGCCAGGGTAGTTTCGATCGGGGCGAAGGCGAGCTTGCCGATGCGGCGGCGGCGCTCGACTGGCTGCAGACCTACAATCCCAACGCCGGCTCCTGCTGGGTCGCTGGGTATTCGTTTGGCGCCTGGATCGGCATGCAGCTCTTGATGCGGCGGCCAGAGATCGAATCCTTTATCGCGGTAGCGCCGCCGGCGAGCCAATACGATTTCACCTTTCTGGCGCCGTGCCCCTCATCGGGGCTGGTGATCCAGGGCGATCAGGATCCGCTGGTGCCAATCGAATCGGTGCAGAAGCTGGTGCATAAACTCGCGCATCAGCGCGACATCAAAATTGATTTTAAGAAGATCGCCGGCGCCGACCATTTTTTCGCCGATCAGCTCGAGCTGATCGCCACTCATGCCGACACCTACATCGGCGACCATATGCGGGCGGCCGGCGAGGCGCCGCCGCTGGCGCAGGGACGCGGCCGCTAATTTTTCGATTTGGCGCTATGGAGTGCGGCCCAAACTAGGCCGGCAATCCCCAATACGGTCAACCCGCCGAAGACCAACACGAACGTGTTGGCCTGGCCGACCAGCCGGTCGCTGACATCGCCGATCGCATCGCCGACGAAGAGCAGCATCGGCGCCCAGACTAGCGCCGAGCCGAAATTGGCGGCCCAGAACCGGCCGCGCGGCATCTCCATCACGCCTGCCGCTAGCGGTATCACCGCCCGCACTGGGCCGAAGAAGCGGCCGATGAAGACGCTCTTGCCGCCGTGCCGGGCAAAAAACCGGATGCCGTTGGGCAACATCTCGGGATGGCGGGTAAACGGCCACAGCCGGGCGATGCCCGGGCCGAAGCGCCGGCCGAGCCAATACGACACGGTATCCCCAAGGGTTGCTCCAAGCACGGCGCCGATCAGCACCGGCGTATAGGGAAGCGTTCCGCCCGACATCAGCGTGCCAGCGGCGATCAGCAGCGTCGTACCGGGAAACAGGAGGCTCAGAAACGCGAACGACTCACCGAACGCGGTGAGGAACATGATCGCCGCCGCCCAATTCGCATGCGCCGCGATAAAGGAAAGAGCCGGTTGAACGAGATCGTCCATGCCGTGCCGTATAGGCGGCTCGGATGGCGCGGGCAAGCGGCGGGCATTAGTATCGGCGCGAAGGAGACGATCGATGCCAGCTCTCGACCCAAGGCAAATCGCCGAACGCGTCGCCGCGATCTTCCGCGCGCGCCAGCCGATCGACATCCTACCGGCGGAATTGATCCCGGCTGATCTCGATACGGCCTACCGGGTCCGCGCGGCCTATGAGGCGATCGAGGCGCCGCGGCGCGGCGCGCTCGCCGGTTACAAGATCGGGCTGACGACGCCGATCATGCAGCAACTCTGCGGCGTCGATGAGCCGTGCTACGGCGCGATGTTCCAGAGCGAAATCCGCCACAGCCCGGCCGAGGCGCGGGTGGCTGAGTATTGCCGCGTCGGCATCGAGACCGAGATCGCGATGCGGCTGGGCGAGGATTTGCCGGAGGGTGGCGATCGCGAGCGGGTCGCGGTTGCAGTCGAGAGCTGCATGGCGGCGATCGAGGTGCTCGAGGATTTGTGGCACGACTACAAGCGGCTGACCGCCGCGGCGATGGTCGTGGGCAATGTCTGGAACGCCGGCTGTGTGCTCGGTGCGCCGGTCGCCGATTGGAAGAAGCTCGATCTCGCCGCGGTAACGTCGTGCCTCGCCATCAACGGCAACGAGATCGGCAGCGGCAAGGGCGGCGACGTGATGGGCAATCCGCTCAATGCGCTCACCTGGCTCGCCAACAAGCTCGCCGCCGATGGACGTCCGTTGAAGCGCGGCATGGTGGTGATGACCGGGAGCATGGTGCCGATCCAGTTCCCCCAGCCCGGCGACCGCGCGGTGGTGACGGTCGAAGGGCTCGGCCGCGCTGAATTCATCGCGGTTTGAGGTGCCCGATCTCTATCCGCTAATCCGCCCGCTGCTCCGCGCGCTGCCGGCCGAGGCGGCGCACCGGTTGACCTTGTCGGCGCTGGCGAGCGGGCTCGGCGGCTTGGTTGCCGGTCGGACCGAACCCGACCCGCCGAGCCTCAAGCAGTCACTGTGGGGCCGCGATTTTCCCAACCCGATCGGCATCGCCGCCGGGTTCGACAAGGATGCACGAGTGCCGGACGCGCTGTTGCGCCTCGGCTTTGGCTTCGCCGAGACCGGTACGGTGACCCCGCGCCCGCAGCCGGGCAACCCCAAGCCGCGCATCTTTCGGCTCTACGAGGATGCGGCGGTGATCAACCGCATGGGGTTCAACAGCGACGGATTGGAGCCGACCCTGACGAGGCTCCGGGCGCGTCGGCGCGTGGGGATAGTCGGGGTTAATCTCGGCAAGAACCGCGACAGCACGGACACTGTAGCCGATTACCTCGACGGGGTGCGCCGGGTGGGCGGCCTCGCCGATTATTTCGTCATCAACGTGTCGTCGCCGAACACGCCGGGGCTGCGCGATTTGCAGCAGCGCGACATCCTCGATGATCTGCTGCGCCGGCTCGTCGCCGCGCGGGATGAAGCGGCGCCGGGGGTGCCGCTTCTGGTCAAGATCGCGCCCGACCTCAGCCCCGAGGAGCGCGCCGATATCGCCGCGGTGGCAGGCCCGAGCGGGATCGACGGCATCGTCATCGCCAATACCACGGTGGCTCGCGCTCCGGGTCTCAAGAGCCGCGCGGCGAGCGAGCAGGGCGGGCTTAGCGGTAGGCCGTTTTTCGCGCCGTCGACCGCGCTGCTCGGCGACATTCACCGGCTGACCGGCGGGAAGCTGCCGCTGGTGGGGGTCGGCGGCATCGCCAGCGCCGAGGACGCCTACGCGAAAATCCGCGCCGGCGCCTCGCTGGTTCAGCTCTACACCGCGCTGGTGTTCCACGGCCCGGCGCTTATTGGCCGGATCAAGCGCGGCCTCGCCGAGCTGCTGCGCCGCGACGGTTTCGCCTCGATCACTGAGGCCGTCGGAGCCGACCATGTGCTAGCCTCGCCGGCGCTTCATCCTGCCAGCGGCCTAGCATGACCCTCCGCCCGGTTCACGGCCTGCGCGACCTCGCGGCCGATTACGACGGCTACATCCTCGACTTGTGGGGTGTCGTGCATGACGGGGTGCAACCTTATCCCGGCGTGCTCGACTGCATGGCGCGACTGATCGAGGCGGGAAAGCGGGTGGTGTTGCTGTCGAACGCGCCGCGCCGCGCCGCCGACGTGGTGCGCCGCATCGCCACGATCGGCGTTCCCGCGGAGCTCTATCACGGCGTGATGTCGTCGGGCGAGGAGGCCTGGCGACACCTCAAGCGGCGCGACGACCCGTTCTACGCTGGGCTCGGCCGCGTGTGCCTGCATATCTGTTCTGAGCGCGACCTCGAAATCCGCCAAGGACTCGGGCTTACCTATGTCGAAGACCCGAGATTGGCCGAGTTCATCCTCAATACCGGCCCCGCCGGCTGGGATGACACGATCGACGATTACGCGCCGATCCTCGCCACGTGCCGCGGGCACAGCCTCAAGATGGTCTGCGCCAATCCCGATTTGACCGTCATGCACGGCGCCAAGCTGGCGCTCTGCGCCGGGGCGCTCGCCGAGCATTACCAGGCGATCGGCGGCACCGTGCGCTGGCATGGCAAGCCGCACCGCTCGGTCTATGAAAGCTGCTTCGAGCTCCTGGGCATCGACGACCGCAGCCGCATCCTGGCGATCGGCGACAGCCTCAGAACCGACATCGCCGGCGCCAACGGTGCGGAGATCGACAGCCTGCTGATCGCCGGCGGGCTCCACGTCAACGAGTTCGCCCCCGGCGGGCGGCTCGATCTCGCCTGTATCGCCGACGCGACCAAGGCCGCCGGGGTGCGCCCGGACGCGGTCGCGGTGCGGTTCAACTGGTAGCTAGTGCCCCGACCGGTGGAGGATCGCGTCCTTGAGCCCGGTGTCGTAATCGCAGCCGGCGGCGAGCAGGGTCGCCGATTGCGGAAACTGCGTCTTGACCAGCCCCTTGCGCTCGAGCGCTGCCCAGACCGCCGGGTTGCGCAACCCGGTCGCGTCACGCGCCGCGACGATCGCGTCACCGAGGTGGAAATGGTCGCCATGCGGGTCGGGCAGGCTGGTCAGCGTCACGCTGCCCTCCGCCTCGCCTGGCTTGGCGTCGGGCAGGACCGCCAACGCCTGTAGCAGGGTTAGGGTTTTGAGCTGCAGCGGGTTGAGGTTCAACGGATTGCGTTTCACGGTCATCTGACTTGATTAGCCTGCCGCATGGGAGGATGCAATCGCGTCGTCTCGCGACCGGAGGAGCGTGAATGCCGTTGGTGGAGCGCATCTGGAAGTGGCGGTTCGCCGCCTCGCCCGAGGCGCTGTGGCCGCTGCTCGCCGATACCGGCCGGCTCAACGAGGCGGTCGGCTTCGCCCGCTACACGCTCAGCGAAACCCCGCGTCCGGACGGCAGCATCGAGCGCATCGGCACCACTAGGCGCCTCGGCATGACCCTCACCTGGGAAGAGGGCGTGCCCGAATGGGTGTGGAACCGCCGCTATCGCCATACGCGTCGGTTTAGGAGCCGGTTTGTTCGCGCTGTCACCGCCGAGATCCAGCTGCATCCCGCGGCCCGGGGCGGAGCCGATGTCGAATTCCGCCTGACCATTGCGGCGATGTGGCCGGTGGCGCTGGTGCTGAGCTGCGGCGGGATGCGGCGCTACGGCAAGACCATCGATCGCCTGTTCCGCGAGGCGGCGAGTTTTGCCGAAGCGGGCTTGGCGCAGGGGTTTTCGGTTCCGCACGCACCGGTGCCGGACGCAGTGCGCCGCCGGGTCTTGGCCCAGGCGCAAGCCTTGAGCGAGCGCGGACTTCCGGTCGCCGAGCGGCTAGCGGCGCATGTGCTAGACGCCCCCCAGGTCGAGCTCGAGCGGATGCGGCCACGCGCGCTGGCGCGGCGCTGGCAGGTGGCGCCCCGCGCCGTCATCGAGACCTGTCTCGCCGCGGTGCGCGAGGGGATGCTGACCTTGCGTTGGGACCTCGTCTGCCCGCAATGCCGCGGCGCCAAGGTCACCGCGACCAGCCTCGACGAGCTGCCGCGCGGCGCGCATTGCCCGTCCTGCAACATCCATTTCGAGGGCGACTTCACCCGCAATGTCGAGGTGACGTTCGAGCCGGCTCCGTCGGTGCGCGACATCGGCAGCGGCGGGTTCTGCCTGGCGAACCCGCTCGAAAGCGGACACATCAAGGTTAAGCTCCGCGTCAAGCCGGGTGAGGGCAAGGTATCCAACGGCGTCACCCTGCCCGATGGCGATTACCGCGCGCGAACGGTCGAGCCCGGCGGCAGCACCGATTTCAGGATCGAACATGGTCGCATTCCGAGCATCACACTGACCGAGGGCGACCCGCTAATCGGCGATGACGGCGGCAACTCCGTCCACATCGTCAATCTCGGCCCGGCGCCGCGCTATGCCGTCATCGAGGACCGGCGCTGGGCGCAGGACGCGCTGACCGCGCACGAGGCGACGACGATGCAGGCGTTCCGCGACCTCTTCGCGGACGCGGTGCTGCGCCCCGGCGACCAGGTCGGGATTGGCCGCATCGCCTTTCTGTTCACCGACATCAAGGGGTCGAGCGACCTCTACAACCGGGTCGGCGACGCGCGCGCTTACGGCTTGGTGCGCGAGCATTACGCGGTCTTGACCCGGGCGGTGCGCGAGCACGACGGGGCGGTGGTCAAGACCATCGGCGACGCGGTGATGGCGGCTTTTGCCAATCCGTCCGACGCGCTCGAAGCGGCGCTGGCGATCCGTGACGACATCGCCCACTTCAACCGCAATGTCGCCGACGAGACCGGCGCCGAGGTGGCGATCGTCGTTAAGCTCGGCCTGCATGTTGGGCCGTGTATCGCGGTAACCTTGAACGACCGGCTCGACTATTTCGGGCGCACGGTCAACCTCGCGGCGCGCTTGCAAGGAGAGAGCCGCGGCGGCGACATCGTGCTGTCGCAGGCAATGGCCGAGGAGTTGTCGCAGTCCCCTGGGGTCGCCGAGCGCCTGCGGGACCTGTCGCCGGCCGCCGAGACCGCCCGGGTCAAGGGTTTCGCCGAGCCGATCGCATTGCGCCGCATCCCAGCGACGGGGTGATTATCCGCGATACGCCACCAACACGGCGCCACCGCCTATGGCCGCGATGCCGAGCCAGTTGAGCCCCGACAACCGCTCTCCGAGAAACCCGACCCCGAATACCGCGACCAGCACGACGCTGAGCTTGTCGATCGGCGCGACCCGCGCGGCGTCACCGAGCTGCAGGGCGCGGAAATAACACAGCCACGAGGCTCCCGTGCCCAGCCCCGACAGCATTAGAAAGAGGTACGTCCGGCTCGCAATCGAGGCGGGCGGCTGCCATTGGCCGGTCGCGAGAAGGATGCCCGCCAGCACGACGACGACCACGACCGTGCGGATGAACGTGGCGAGGTCGGAATTGACATTCTCCACCCCGATCTTCGCGAAGATCGCGGTCAACGCGGCGAAGACGGCGGACAATACCGCCCAAAGTTGCCACGAGAGCATCGCCGATTTCATCCGTTCCTCCTTGCGCCGGAGCGCGGCGCAGTGCCGCCTTGTCGGCTGACCGCGATCGTGCGAGGCATCACCCGGCATCGGCAGGAGTCAATCATGTTGCAGGGCAAAACCGCCATCGTCACCGGCTCGACGAGCGGGATCGGGCTCGGCATCGCCGCCGCGCTCGCCGCCGAGGGCTGCAATGTGATGCTCAATGGGTTCGGCGAGGCGGGCGCGATCGAGGCAATCCGCAAGGGGCTCGCTGAGGAGCATGGCGTGCGCGTTGCCTATTCGCCGGCCGACGTATCGAAACCGGCCCAAATCCGCGACATGGTCACGGCGACGGCCGATCAGCTCGGCGGGGTCGACATCCTCGTCAGCAATGCCGGAATTCAGCATGTCGCCAAGGTGGTCGACTTCCCCGAGGAACGCTGGGACGCGGTGATCGCGATTAATTTGTCCGCCGCGTTCCATGCCGCGAAGGCGGCGCTGCCGCGCATGACCGCGAAGGGCTGGGGCCGGATCATCAACGTCGCCTCGGCGCACGGGCTCGTCGCCAGCGGCGAGAAGGCAGCCTATGTCACCGCGAAGCACGGGTTGGTCGGGCTGACCAAGGTCATCGCCATCGAAGTGGCGAACCAGGGCGTTACCTGCAATGCGATCTGCCCCGGTTGGGTGCTGACGGCCCTGGTGCAAAAGCAGATCGAGGCGCGCGCCGCCGCGCAGGGCATCCCCTACCAGCAGGCGCATGACGATCTGCTGCGCGAGAAGCAGCCGATGCTGCAATACACGACGCCGGAGAAGATCGCCGGGCTCGCGGTCTTCCTCTGCGGCGAGGCGGCCTCGACGATGACCGGCGCGGCGCTGTCGATCGACGGCGGCTGGGTGGCGCAGTAGCTACTCGGTATCGACCAGCACCAGCTCGGAATCTTCGCTCGCGGTGACGTGGAGCACGCTTTCGTCGGCGATGGCGACACCGTCGCCGGCGGACGCGGCGATGCCGTTGACCTCGATCTTGCCGGAGGCCGGCACGAGATAGGCGTGGCGTCCGGCGCCGAGCCGGTATTCGGTCTCCTGCCCGGCCTTTAGCGTCGCGCCCAAGACCCGCGCCGAGGTGCGAATCGGCAGCGCGTCTTCATCGCCGGCGATGCCGCTCGCGAGGGTGACAAAGCGGCCAGTGCGGTCGCCCTTGGGGAACGGCCTCGCATCCCAAAACGGTTTGCCGCCGCGGGCGTCGGGGATGATCCAGATCTGAAACAGCCGCGTCGGGCCCGGCTCGCGATTGTATTCGGCGTGGCGGATGCCGGTGCCGGCGCTCATCACCTGAACGTCACCCGCTTCGGTGCGGCCGGTGTTGCCGAGACTGTCCTGGTGGGTGATCGCGCCCTCGCGGACATAGGTGATGATCTCCATGTCCTGGTGCGGGTGCGGGTCGAACCCGGTGCCGGGGGCGATCCAATCGTCGTTCCAGACGCGCAGCTTGCCCCAATGGACCCGCTCGGGATCCTGGTAGGAGGCAAAGGAGAAATGGTGGCGGGTATCGAGCCAGCTGTGATTGGCGCCGCCGAGCTCGTTGAAAGGTCGCAACTCGATCATCGTCCAATTCCGTCGGTTGGGGGGATTTGGGCCATAGATGGTGATCATCGCGAGCGGGCGCCACAGCCGCGAATGGCATGGCTGCCAAATCGCCGGTTGATACCGGCGATGGAAGCAGGCAAAGGATCGGGTGATCAAGTTTTAGGCAAATCCGGCCCCGGTTCGCGGGGCCGATTTTTGTCGCCGGGGAAGGAAACGCGATGCAGGGCGCCTGATGATCGGTGCGCTGAAGAGGTCGATGCTGTTCGCGCCGTTCCGGACGCCCAGCTTTCGCTTTCAGTTCCCGGCGGACATGCTGACCTCCTGGGGCATCGAGATGGAGAATCTGGTGCTCGGCTGGTACATCCTGGTCGAGACCGGATCGGTGCTGCTGCTGAGCCTCTTCTGGGCGCTGCAATATCTCGGCACGTTGCTGGCGCCGCTCTTTGGCATGGCTGGCGACCGGCTCGGCCATCGCGCAATCTTTTGCACGATGCGGCTTATCTACGCCGCGCTCGCGGTCGTGGTGATGGCGCTGGCCTTCGCCGGGCTGCTGCGCCCGCTTTATGTGTTCATCATCGCCACTTTGTCGGGGCTGGTGCGGCCGTCGGACCAGACGATGCGCAACTCGCTCATCGCCGAAACCATACCGGCCGAGCGGTTGATGCCGGCGATGGGCGTGTCGCGCACGACCCAGGATTCGGCGCGGATTTTCGGCTCGCTCGCCGGGGCGGGGCTGTTCGCTTTGTTCGGCATCGGCTGGGCCTATCTGGCGATCAGCCTGTTCTATGTTTTCGGGTTTCTAATGACCCTTGGCGTTGGCGGCGCCGTGCGAGACTTCACCGGGACGCGCCCGACCGTGTGGCGCGACCTCGCCGACGGGCTGTCCTATGTCTGGGATACCCCGGTGTCGCTCGCGTCGATCTGGCTCGCGCTGCTGGTCAACCTCACCGCGTTCCCGTTTACCGGCGGGCTTCTTGCCTATGTCGCACGCGACGTCTACCACCTCGACCAGACCGGGCTCGGGACGCTGATCGCGAGCTTTGCGCTGGGTTCGTTTATCGGCTCGATCGGGGTCAGCCTTGCCGGGCGAATGCTGCGTCCGGCACGGATGATGATCGTCTTCGCCATCGCCTGGTATGCGCTGCTCCTGGTGTTCGCGCATATGCCGGGACCGGAGGGCGGGCGTATCGCGCTGGTGCTGGCCGGGGTGGCGCAAGCGCTGAGCCTGGTGCCAATGTCGGTGCTGCTGCTGCACAGCGCCGGGGATCGCTATCGCGGCCGGGTGATGGGGGTGCGGACTTTGGCGATCTATGGGGTGCCGCCGGGGCTGCTGGTCGCCGGCGCGCTGATCGACTGGATCGGCTATGTCGCGACGGTTTCGCTGTTCTGCGTCGTCGGCAGCGCGCTGACCGCGCTGATCGCGCTGCGCTGGCGCGCGGCGCTATGGCCGCTGAGCGCGCCGGCCAACGCGCGTTGATTGGCCGCCTCATATGCCGAGTTGATTTTTGTCCTGGGAACCTGCTTCCCTGCGCGTGCGTTGACGCAAGACGCCGTTTAGAAGAGCGATCCGCCCAGCAAGAGGCGCGCCCATGAGATCTCTCGTTTCGCTGTACCTGGTGATCGGAATCGTGCTGCTGGCGATCGGTTTCGTCGGCACCGGGGATTGTCCCAACAAAAATTCCGATGTCGTAAACAATGTCGTGTTTGTGCTGACCTGGCCAGTCGGGGTCTACGGCTATGTGATCGCCGGGCCAATGACGCCGATCCAATGGCTGCATGCGCAGGCCTGCGAAGGCGGGCTTGGCTCGCATCACGACACCGACCTGCCCAAACCTCAGCAGAAATAGCGGGTCAATCCAAGCCGAATTCGGGGCCGGCGCCGCTTCGCAGCCGGGCGCCGATTTCGCGGCCGAGCGCCTCCGCATCGCTTGCCGACCCATTGCCCTCGGCCCGGCGCTCGGCGGCGCCGTCGGCGGAGAGCAGCACCGCGCGCAGATGCAGCCGGTCGCCGTCGAGCGTAGCCAGTCCGCCAATCGGGGTGCGGCACGAACCGTCGAGCGCCGCCAGCATCGCGCGTTCAGCCATGACACAGGTTGCGCTACCCGTATCGTGCAGCGGCGCGAGGAATGCGCGCGCCTCGCCATCATCGGCGCGAGCCTCGATCGCCAGCGCGCCCTGGGCGACCGCGGGCAGCATGATTTCGACCGGAATGATTTCGCTGACTGTGTCCGCTTTGCCGAGCCGCTGCAAACCGCTGAGCGCGACCACCAGAGCGTCGATCTCGCCGGCGGCGAGCTTCGCGAGCCTCGTATCGACATTGCCGCGGATCGGCACGATGTCGAGATCGGGGCGGTGGCGCAGCAGCTGAGCCTTGCGGCGCAGCGACGCGGTGCCGAGCTTCGCACCACGCGGCAAGGCGTCGAGCCCGCCGCCATCGCGCGATACCAGCGCGTCGCGCGGGTCGTCGCGCGGCGATACGCAAGCGATGGCGAGGCCGGGCGGCAGCACGGTCTCCATATCCTTCAGCGAATGCACCGCGAGGTCGATGCGGCGGTCGATGAGCGCCTCCTCGATCTCCTTGGTGAACAGCCCCTTGCCGCCGATCTCGGCGAGGAGGCGGTTCTGCACCCGGTCGCCGGTGGTGCGGATCACGTCGAGCTCGACCATGCCCGGCGCCGCGAGAGCCGGATGCGCGGCGACGAGGCGGTCGCGCACGAGATTGGCCTGATAGAGCGCCATCGCGCTGCCGCGGGTGCCGATGCGCAGGGGTCGGAGCGCCAATTCTGAATCCTGGGCCGAGAGGCGGTGTTGTACGCGGCTTATGGGTTTACCGGCAACGGCAGCAGCGGCAGCCGGTGAGTCAGGGTGAACCAGACGATCGCGAAGGCGAGCGAGATGACCGCGATCGGCACCCCGGCCTTGGCGTGATCGCGGAAGCTGAGCCGCGCGCCCATGCGCTCGGCGCGCTCGGCGATCAGCACATTGGTGAGGCTCCCCGACAGCAGCAGATTGCCCGAGAGGGTCGACAGCGTGGCCAGCGAGTAGAGCACGCCGGGCGGCGGGGTTTGCCATATCTGCAACAGCAGCATCGTCCCCGGCAGGGTGCCGATCGTGTTGCTGGTGACGACGCTGAACAGGGTCAGCGGCACCAAGCCGTTCGGCAGCAGGTTGTGGGCGTCGAGAAACTCCATCAACGGGGCGGCGATCCCAGCCTGGTTGAGCGCGCCTGTTACCGCAAACAAACAGGCGACGAGGAGCAGCAGCGGCCAGTCGACCGTCGCGATCATCGTCCGGCTGGTGATCTTGCGGTTGGCGAGCAGCAAGGCGGCGATCCCCAGCGCGCCCAGCTCGCGCGGCAGCGGGGTCAGAAACAAGACCAGCAGGGCGAGCAGCGCGACCGCGCCCTTGATCGTCTGGTTGCGGTCGAAGGGGTGCGAGACGGCCGGCGGCAGATCGGGGAGATCGGACGCGCCGCCGGTGAAGATGCGGCGGCGCCATTGTAGCCAGACGACGACGAACACGGTGACGAGGCCGAACAACGCCGGCACGCCGCAGATGCCGATAAACCGCCAGAAATTGAGCCGTCCGATCTCGCCCACCAGGATGTTCTGCGGGTTGCCGATCAGGGTCGCGGCCGACCCGGCATTGGTCGAGGCGGCGAGCGCGATCATGAACGGGCGCGGGTCGCAGCCGCGTGCCCGTGCGCCGACGATCAGCAACGGCGCGATGGTGATGATGAGGATGTCGTTGGCGAGCACCGCCGACAGCGCGCCACCTACCGCCACGGTCAGCGCCAACAGCACCGTCGTGCCGTGCTCGGTGCTGGTGAAGGTGCGCGCGCACAGATCGATGAAGCCGGATTCGGCGAACTGCGCCGAGATGATCATCATCGCGAACAACAGCGCCAGGGTCGGCAGGTCGACATTGGTGCCGAAATCGTCGAGGTTCATCTCCCGGGTCACCAAGAGCGCGATGACCGCGAGCAAGGCGATCCCGGTGCGGTCGACCTGCAGCCAGGCGATGCGGCCCGCCGCCATGCCGGCGTAGGTCAGAATCAGGACGAGAAGAACGATCGCGGCGTGCATCGTGGGCTTGGCGAGGAAATGCTCGGCCCATCATCGCCGAAGCGCTGGCGAAAACGCCAGAACTCGTTTGATTCGCAACGATTTTCCTCTGCCGCGTGGCGATGCGGCAACGGTGCGGTTGCCGTTGCGGTTCGCGCTTCGTGCTGCGCTGGGCGCCGCCAGTTGCTATATGTAGGGCGATGTCCGATGCCGCTGCCGACCACACTGCTCCGCTGCCGGCGGAAGCCGGGGCTCTGCCCTATCTCGCCGCGCTGAACGAGGCGCAGGCCAAGGCCGTCGCCGCGGTCGATGGGCCGGTGCTGGTGCTGGCCGGCGCCGGCACTGGCAAGACGCGGGTGCTGACGACGCGGCTGGCGCATATCCTCGCCACCCGCCGTGCCTTTCCCGGCGAGATGCTGGCGGTCACCTTCACTAATAAGGCTGCGCGCGAGATGCGCGAGCGGCTGGAGGCGATGATCGGCCATGCATCGGAAGGGGTGTGGCTCGGCACCTTCCATGCGCTGGCCGCGCGCATCCTGCGCCGCCACGCCGAGGCGGTGGGCTTGAAATCGAGCTTCACGATTCTCGACAGCGACGATCAGCTGCGCCTGGTGAAGCAGATCCTCGCCGCCGCCAATATCGACGAGCGGCGCTGGCCGGCGCGGGTGCTGCACGCGGTCATCGAGCGCTGGAAGGATCGTGGCCTGACGCCCGACAAGGTCTCGGCCTCGGAGATCGGCGATTTCGCCGACGGCAAGGCGATCGAGCTCTACCGGCTCTACCAGGAGCGCCTCGCCACCGTGAACGCGGTCGATTTCGGCGATTTGCTCCTGCACAATTTGACGCTGTTCCAGAACAACCCGGACATTCTCGCGACCTACCAGCATCGCTTTCGCTATGTGCTGGTCGACGAGTACCAGGACACCAACGTCGCGCAGTATCTGTGGCTGCGGCTGTTGGCGCAGCAGCATAAGAACATCTGCTGCGTCGGCGACGACGACCAGTCGATCTATTCCTGGCGCGGCGCGCAGATCGAGAACATCCTCAAATTCGAGAGCGATTTCCCCGGCGCGCTGATCGTGCGGCTCGAGGAGAACTACCGCTCGACCCCGGAAATCCTCGCCGCCGCCGCCGGTGTCATCGATCACAATCGCGGCCGCCTCGGCAAGACGCTGTGGACCCGCGCCGGCGAGGGCGACAAGGTCACCGTGCGCGGGCTGTGGGACGCTGAGCAGGAGGCGCGCTGGGCCGGAGACGAGATCGAGGCGCTGCACCGCAAGGGTCATGCGCTGAGCCAGATCGCGATCCTAGTGCGCGCCGGCTTCCAGACCCGCGAGTTCGAGGAACGCTTTATCGCGCTCGCTTTGCCCTATCGTGTGATCGGCGGCCCGCGCTTTTATGAGCGCCAGGAAATCCGCGACGCGATGGCCTATCTGCGCCTGATCAACCAGCCGGCCGACGACCTCGCCTTTGAGCGCATCGTCAACACGCCCCGGCGCGGCATCGGCACCGCCAGCCTGCAGCTGCTCCACGCCGCGGCGCGCGCGGAAGGCATCTCGCTGGTCGAGGCGGCGCGGGTACTGATTGCCGGTGACGATCTACCCAGGGCGGCGCGCAATGCCCTCGCCAATTTCCTCACCATGCTCGACCGTTGGCGGGCCGAGGCCGAGCGTGACAGCCATGTCGAGCTGGTCCAGCGCGTGCTCGACGAGTCGGGCTATACCGGGATGTGGCAGGCCGATCCGTCCCCGGACGCGCCGGGGCGGCTCGAAAACCTCAAGGAGCTGGTGGTCGCGATGGCCGAGTTCGAGAACCTCACCGGGTTTCTCGAACACGTCAGCCTGGTGATGGATAACGCGCGCGATACCGCCGGCGACATGGTCAACCTGATGACGCTCCACAGCGCCAAGGGGCTCGAATTCGACACCGTGTTCCTCCCGGGCTGGGAGGAGGGCGTGTTTCCCTCGCAGCGCTCGATCGAGGAAGCCGGGCTGCCCGGTCTCGAGGAGGAGCGGCGCCTCGCCTATGTCGGGCTTACCCGCGCGAAGCAGCGGGCGCTGGTCTCGTTCGCCGCCAACCGGCGCATCCACGGCCAATGGCAGGCCTCGGCGCGCTCGCGCTTTGTCGACGAGCTGCCCAAGGGCCAGATCGAGGTTGAGACCGAATTGGGGCTCGGCCCGGGCGCCGGCTGGGCCGCGACCCCGGCGGCGAACGCCGCCTGGGGCACCGGGTGGAGCGAGGGCATCCGCAAAAGCCTGCCGCGTCCGCCGCTGGTTATCGAGCATGCGCGGACGCCTACACGCGGTCAGGAGGTCCGCAAAATCGGCGGGTTTTCGGTCGGCGACCGGGTGTTCCACCAGAAATTCGGCTACGGGATCATCCAGGTGGTCGAGGACAACAAGCTCGAAGTCGCCTTCGAGAAGGCCGACGTCAAGAAGGTGATGGACGCCTTCGTCGAGCGCGCGTGAGGTGATGCCGCTGTGGCGGGTCGCAGTGCGGGTCGAGGGCGCCGAAGCCGCAGGCGCGCTGTCCGATGTCTTCGAAGCGTTGACCGGCAGCGTCTCTGCCTTTGAGACAAGAGAAGGCCGGCCGGCCGAATGGCTGGTCGAGACCTACGCGGCGAAGGCGCTGGTCGATGTCGCGCTCGACCTGCGGCTGACCCTGGCGGCGATTGCGGCGGGCGGGAAAATTCTCGACCTGATCGAGATGCCGATCGCCGAGCGCGACTGGCTCGCCGAGAACCGCCGCGCCTTTCCGCCGCAGTGCATCGGCCGGTTCTTCATCCACGGCTCGCACTGGCACGAGACACCGCCGGTGGGAGCGATCGCGGTCGAGATCGACGCGGCGAGCGCGTTCGGCACCGGCGAGCATGCCTCGACCCGCGGTTGCCTGATCGCCTTCGACCGGCTCGCCCGGCGCCATCGGTTCCGGCGGGTGCGCGATGTCGGCACCGGCAGCGGCATCCTCGCGATTGCCGCGGCGAAGGCGCTGCGGCGCAAGGTATTGGCGAGCGATATCGATCCGGAAGCGGTGCGGGTGGCGCGGCACCACACGCGGCGCAACGGGCTGGCGCGTCTGGTGCGGGTCGAGCGCACGGCCGGCGCGAGCGGCCGGGGTCACGATCTGGTCTTCGCCAATATCCTGGCGCGACCGCTGATGCTGATGGCGCGCGACCTGTCGCGCAGTGTCGCGCCGGGTGGTCGGGCAATCCTCTCGGGATTACTGACGCGGCAGGAGGCCGGCGTCCTTGCAGCCTATCGGACGCAGCGCCTCGCGCTCGATTTCCGCATCGTCATCGATGGCTGGTCGATCTTGGTGCTGCGGAAATAAAACGGCCCGCTCCTGGTCGGGAGCGGGCCGCGTTCTGGTCGCGATCAACGCTGCTTAGAGCGGCGGAAACCGCGGAAACCAGTTGCCAGCCAGATAGGTGCTGAAGGCCGGGACGAGCTCGCGATCGTGCGGCTTTTGCGAGGCTTCGTGAAAGCCCTCGACGATCGCCGGGATCTGCGAGCGGTTGATACCGATATCGGCGAGCGACCGGTCGTCGAGCGCGGAAAGTTCGGCATAGGCCTGCTGCTTGCGGCGCCATTCGGACAGCGCGGCCTTGGCAGCGGCGAGAAGATTGACAACGAACATGATGACACCTCCACCGTAAATGGTGCACTGCACAAATGGTGATCTTTGGTTAATTATCCAATCATGTGAACGCAAAGCAGCCATGCGTATGTCAGTATCGCTGACTGATTAATGAACTAACCTACTGCGTTGCAACGCGCGCGAGCCGCCGGTTGTCGCGAACGCCTCCGGGAACGAAAATGCGCTAGAGTGCCAGTGTCGATTGACGGGAGCGGGCGATGAGTGACGCAAGGCCGGGCCGGGCCCGGCTGGCGCAATTGCTGAAGGCGGCAGGGTCGGTGCTCGATGTCGCTGCGGTCGAGGCGCTGATCGGCGGCGTGCTCGCGGCCCCGGCGGAGATCGGGACGAGCTGGCACGCGCTCGTCGCCGAGCCGACGCCGCCGGAACTAGCCGCCGCGCTGGAGGCGCTGAAGGCGCATCTCGCCGCCGGTCACAGCGATGGCGTGAGCCCCGAGGATTTCGCCCGCATGCCGCGTGCCGAGCGGCTCATGCTGCTGCGGGAGAAGCTGGCGGAGCACGGGCTTGCTGGTTTCATCGTCCCGCGCGCCGACGAGCACCAGGGCGAGTACGTGCCGCTGTGCGGCCAGCGTCTCGTCTGGCTGACCGGGTTCACCGGCTCGGCGGGGATGGCGGTAGTGCTGGCGACGCGCGCGGCGATCTTTGTCGACGGCCGCTACACGCTGCAGGCCGGCGCCCAAGTGGATCCCAAGGCATTCGAGATCCATCACCTGATCGACGAGCCGCCGGCGGCCTGGCTGGCGGCCACGGCGGCGCAAGGCGACATCATCGGCTACGACCCCTGGCTGCACACGCCGCAGGAGGTCGAGCGGCTCAAGGCCGGGGTCGAGCGCGCCGGCGCGTCCTTGAAGCCGGTCGACCAGAACCCGCTCGACCAGGTCTGGGGCGGGCGGCCGGCGGCACCGCTGGCGCCGGTCTTCGCCCAGCCGGAGGAGTTCGCCGGCGAAAGCGCCGCCGATAAACGCGCGCGCATCGGCAAGGCGCTCGCCGGCGAGGGCGCCGCGGCGACAGTGCTGACCATGCCCGAATCGATCGCCTGGCTGCTCAACATCCGTGGCGGCGACGTGTCGCATACGCCGCTGCCGTTGTCGTTCGCGATCGTGAAATCCGACGGTGCGGTCACGCTGTTCATCGACCGCCGCAAGCTGACCCCCGGCCTCGACCGCCACCTCGGCAATGCGGTGACGATCGAGGCGCCGGACCGGCTCGGCGCGGCGCTCGACACGCTCGCCAAGGAGGGCCGGGTGCAGGTCGACCCGGCGAGCGCCGCATCCTGGGTGTTCGACCGGCTCGGCAAGGCCGGCGCGCAGATTCACCGCGCCGCCGACCCCTGCATGCTGCCCAAGGCCTGCAAGAACAAGATCGAGCTCGACGGCACCCGCGAGGCGCATCGCCGCGACGGCGCGGCGGTGACGCGCTTCCTCGCCTGGCTGGCGCGTGAGGCGCCCAACGGCGGGCTCAAGGAGATCGCCGCCAGCGACCGGCTCGAAGCCTTCCGCAAGGAAGGGAAATATTTTCGCGACCTCAGCTTTCCGACGATCTCGGGGGCTGGGTCGAACGGCGCCATCGTGCATTACCGCGCCAGCCCGCAGACCGAGAAGCGGCTTGAACCCGGCACGCTTTACCTGCTCGATTCCGGCGCGCAATACCTCGACGGCACCACCGACATCACCCGCACGATCGCGATCGGCACGCCCAGCGACGAGATGCGCGAGAATTTCACCCGCGTGCTGAAGGGCCATATCGCGCTGGCGACCGCGCGGTTTCCCAAGGGCACGACCGGGTCGCAGCTCGACGGGTTCGCCCGGCGCGCGCTGTGGCAGGCCGGGCTCGATTACGACCACGGCACCGGTCACGGCGTCGGCAGCTATCTCTCGGTACATGAAGGGCCGCAGCGCATTTCGAAGGCGGCGAACACCCAGCCGCTGTTGCCGGGGATGATCGTCTCCAACGAGCCCGGCTATTACAAGACCGGCGCCTATGGCATCCGCATCGAGAATTTGATCGTTGTGCAGCCGGACGATGGGGCTGCCGAGCGTGCGATGTTCTGCTTCGAGACTATCACCCTGGCGCCGATCGACCGCAATCTGGTTGCGCGCGAGCTGCTCGATCGGGGCGAGGCGGACTGGCTCGATGACTATCACGCGCGGGTGCGGGCGACGATCGGCCCGCTGGTCGATGGCGAGACCGGTGCGTGGCTAGAACGGGCGACGGCGCCGATCAGCTAGGAGGAACGCATGGCCGATATCGAGTTGTTCCAGCCGGGAAACTACCGTTTCATCGCCCACGCGTTCCAGTATTCGGGAGGAGTCGAAGCATTACCCGGCTATGCCGTCGAGCGGGTGCGGTTCTCTAGGCCGCTCAAGCTCGCCGAGGGCTTTGCCGCGGCCGAGGCGCATATGGCGCGGCTCGGACGGCCGCCGAGCGCGTTCTGCGCCTGCGAGCTGCGCTCACCGGGACAGTTCACCGACCAGGGCTTTATCGACTTCAACCGCCATTACGTGCAGCAACTGGCGACCTGGGGCATCTTCCACGACGAGATCAACCCGGTCGCCCGCTCGAATGTCTGCCCGGAGATCGACCCGCCCTTCGAGCCTAGCTTCTACGCCTTCTCCTACACCGTCCCGGGCGGCGCCGGCGGGTTTGTCATTGCCGGGGGCGGTGAGGCCGGCGGCGCCGAAGGCCCCTACGGTCCGCGCATTATCCGCCACGGCGACACGTCGCCCGCGGGCATGCGCGAGAAGGCGCGGTTCGTGCTCGGCGCGATGGAGGAGCGCATGGGCGCGCTCGACAAGGGCTGGGCCGACGTCACCGAGACCCAGCTCTACACCATCTTCGACATCCACCCGCATTTCGCCGACGAGTTCATCCGCCGCGGTGCCGCGCCGGGCGGGCTTACCTGGCACTACGCGCGCCCGCCGGTGCAGGGCCTCGACTACGAGGTTGACGTGCGCGGTGTGTCGAAAGAGCTGGTGATCTAGGCTATTCCGGCGCGCGGTCGAGGATCGCCTGCAAGGTGATGGCGCCGGCCCGGCCACCCATCGTGTCGGGCGGCGGGACGCCTTCCTCGCTGAGGCGCTTTGCCTGCGCCTCTTCCCAATTCCGCCCGCCGAAAAAGCGGGTCGGCTTGAGGCTGGGGCCGTCGATGCCGTCGAGGCAGCGGGCGTTGACGGTGATCTGGTGCGGCTGCGAGCGCGGTATGTAGAAGGCGTGCATCCCGCAATACTTGCAGAAGGTGTGCTGCGCCACGCCGGTCTGGAAGGTGTAGGCGGTCAGCGCGTCCTTGCCCTTCAGCAGCTCGAAATCCTTGGGGTCGGTGACCAGGTGCAGGATGCCCTTCTTGGTGCAGATCGAGCAGTCGCATTGCGACAGCCGGTCGAGATCGACCTTGGCGCGGAAGCGCACCCGGCCGCAATGGCAGCCGCCTTCACGGGTTTCCATCATCGCTGCCCTCCCTTGTTGATCTCGGCGAACGCTATCATGCGCTCCGGTCGTGCACACACCGCAATGAGGCTGCGCCGCTCGCAGCATCTGCGCTACACTGGGCGTAAGAGACCACGGAGGCCCCGATGGCAAAGCTCGTGCTCGGAATCGGCACCTCGCACACGCCGATGTTAAACGCGCCGCCGACCGATTGGCCGCGGTTTATCGAGCGCGACACGCAACGCACCAATCTGCTCGACGTCGATGGCAACCTCACCACCTACGAGGCGCAGCTAAAGGGCGCCCCGGCCGATATCGACGCGCAGATTTCGCCCGAGCGGATGACGACGCGTCACGCTTCGGTCGAGGCGGCGATGTCACGGCTCAGCGATTATCTGCGCGAAGCCAAGCTCGACACGCTGATCGTCGTCGGCGACGACCAGGATGAGCTCTACCACCCCGACAATATGCCCGGCATGCTGGTCTATTACGGCGAGACTATCCGCAATGTGCCGCTGGCCCCGGTGGCGAACCCGACTTGGGGCTGGCGGGCCAGCGCGCGCTGGTTCGAGGAGAAGGCGCCGCGCGATTACCCGGTCGATGCCGGCCTGGCGCGCCATCTGATCGACCGACTGATCGACGACGAATTCGACATCGCTGCATCGGATTCCTGCCCCGACGGCGAGGGCGAAGGTCACGCGATCGGCTTTGTCCACAAGCGGATCATGAAGGGCGTCGTGCCGATCGTGCCGGTTTGCATCAACACCTACTACCCGCCGAACCAGCCGACCCCGCGCCGTTGTTACAAGCTCGGCCAGGCGATCCGCGCCGCGGTCGAGAGCTACCCCAAGGATAAGCGGGTCGGCATCGTCGGCTCGGGAGGCTTGAGCCACTTCGTTGTCGACGAGGCGCTGGACCGCGGCTTTATCGACATGCTGCGCCGCAAGGACGCCGAGGCGATCCAGAACCTGCCGCGCGAGAAGCTCAACTCCGGCAGCTCGGAGATCCGCAACTGGATCTGCGTCGGCGGCGCCGTCGAGCATTTGTCGCTCGAATGGTCGCATTACGAGCCGGGCTACCGCACCCCGGCCGGCACTGGCACCGGCCTTGGCTTCGCCTTCTGGTCATAAGGACTCGGAACCAGCCATGGCCGCGTATTTGATCATCGATCTCGAGGTCCGCGATCCGGACGGGTTTCAGAAGTACCGCGAGGGCGTGGGCGCCTTCATCGCCAAGCACGGCGGCGAGTATCTCGTTCGCGGCGGAGAGTTTGAGGTGATCGAGGGCGATTGGCGGCCGCATCGTCTGGTGCTGTTCCGCTTTCCCAATCGCCAGGCGATCCGCAATTTCTTCGCCGATCCGGACTATGCCGGACTCAAGGACATTCGTTTCAAGACCGCCAAGACGATCGCGGTCGCCGTGGACGGCACGGAATAAGGAGACAGGACATGCGCCAAAAGGACAGCGACGATCTGGTCCGCGTCTGCCCCGGCTTGGCTCTCTGGTCATAAAGGGCGGTGAGTCGTGGGCTGGATCGCGATGGCTGACCTCTCGATCTATTCGCGACCGCGCCGGTTTCAGAGTCCGGCTTTCAAGAAGGCCCAGGTAGTCGGGGTCCAATCGGTGTTGTGGGCCTTCATTTTCGGTCCGTTCTTCTACTGGAGAAAGCTAGCAAGAGCCGAAGCGGTTCTGATGGCGTTATCGGCGGCGCCTCTGCTTCAGCTAAGCCATATTGGTTCGAAATATCGCGTCAGCTTCTCCGAAATCCCGTATGTCAGCGCGATTCTGTGGGCGGCGCTTGCCGCGCTGGCGCCGGTCCTGCTGGTCATGCACTATCGGCGAAAGGGCTGGGTTGAAGTGCCGTGACTGCGGCGCCGCCTTGCAGTGAGGAGGAGAAACAACGATGAATCGCAGGGACAGCGACGATCTGGTCCGCGTCGGCCCCGGCACGACGATGGGCAGACTGATGCGGCAATATTGGATGCCGGCGGCGATGTCGTCGGAGCTGAAGCGCGACGGCGAGCCGATGCGCCTGATGCTGCTCGGCGAACAGCTGATCGCCTTCCGCGACAGTTCGGGCAAGGTCGGCGTCATGGATCACAAATGCCCGCACCGCTGCGCCTCGTTGTTCCTCGGCCGCAACGAGGAAGGCGGGCTGCGCTGCGTCTATCACGGCTGGAAATTCGACACCGAGGGCAATTGCGTCGACATGCCGAGCGTGCCGGCCGAGCGCGACTTCAAGCATCTCGTCCACGCCAAGGCCTACAAGGCGGTCGAGCGCAACGGCCTCATCTGGGTCTATATGGGCGAGCGCAAGGAAGCCCCGCCGCTGCCGCAGATCGAGGCGACGCTGCTTCCCGAGACCGAAGTGCAGATCAGCTTCGTCCAGCGTGAATGCAATTGGCTGCAGGCGCTGGAAGGCGATATCGACACCTGCCATTTCGGCTTTCTGCACGGCGGCGGCATCGAGGCCGATATGCTGCCCGACGACGCCTTGCTCCGCTACACGGTGACCAACCGCGCGCCCGACTATCAGGTTACCGATACCGAGGTCGGCACGATGTATTCCGCCTACCGTAACGGCGGGCCGGGCGAGACCTACTGGCGCTTCGCCAACTTCATGCTGCCGTTCTGGACCCAAACGCCGCAGGGCAAGTTCGCGACGCATCTGCACAACCGCGCCTGGGTTCCGATGGACGATACCCACACCATGTTCGTCAGCCTGCGGTGGAAACATGAACCGGCCTTTGTCACCAACGACAAAAACGGCCAGCTGATGCCGGGCTTCGACCGCACGTTCGATTATCTTCCGAACACCACCGACTGGTACGGCCGCTGGCGGCTCAAGGGTCGGCCGGTGAACGACTGGAACATCAATCGGGCGGCGCAGGCGACCGGCGGCAACTACACCGGCATTACCGGCATCCATGCCCAGGACCAGGCGGTCACCGAGAGCATGGGGCCGATCACCGACCACCTCTTCGAGCATCTCGGCCCCAGCGACATGATGATCATGCGCACGCGCCGGCGCCTCCTCGCGGTGGCGCGGGCGTTGGCCAAGGACGGCGCCGTGCCGCCGGGGGTCGACGATCCGGAGAAGATGTACCCGGTCAGGAGCGGCGACTTCCTCACCGAGACCGGGCTCGAATGGCGCGAGGCCTACGACCGGCAGATGGAGGCGGCGACCCGACCGCTGCAAGAAGCGGCCGAGTGAGCGACGCCCCGGTCGCCATCGCCGAGGAGCGCCCCGACCGGCCGGAGGTGGCCGAACTGCTGCGCCAGTCGGACGCGTTCGCCGCCTCGCTCTATCCGCCCGAGCACCGGCATATGATCGACATGCCGGAACTGCTCGCGAGCAATGTGCATTTCTTCGTCGCCCGGCGCGATGGCGCGGCCTTGGGCTGCATGGCGTTGGTCCGCACCGGACCGGACAGGGGCGAGCTGAAGCGCTGCTTCGTCACCGACGCGGCGCGCGGACAAGGCGTCGGCTTTAAGCTGCTGACGGCGGCGGAGGCCGCCGCGCGCGAGCAGGCGATGCGGTTGATCCAGCTCGAAACCGGCAACCTCAACCAGGCCGCGCTACGCCTCTATCGCGGCAACGGGTTTCACGAACGCGGCCCGTTCGGCGACTACCCCGACGACGGGGTCAGCGTCTTTATGGAGAAGACGCTGTAGCGCACCGCGAAAAGAAACCCGGCGGTCGCAACCGCCGGGAAGTTTAAGGGGGAGAATGCATCGAAGGATGCGTCATTCGAATTGGGGTGCCCCGATGGCGGCTGCTGTGATCTAGGTCACAATCCCCGCACAAAATTGGCATATGACGCACCGTCACTCCGCCGCCAATTTTCCCGGCGTTGCGATCATAGCGACCACCGCCTTGACACTCGGCGCGGTTTCCAGCGTTTCCAGCATCTGTTGCAGCCGCGCGACCGCGGTGGGCGGCAGCGCGCGAGAGGCGCAGTTGACGAACTTGGCGGCGAGCGCGCCGGCCGGCATCGGGTTGTCGGGGCCGCGGCCGAGCGCGGCTGAAACCTTTTTGGTGATGACCTCGCCATTGTCGAACGTGACGCGCACCTCGGCGCCGAGCGCCTCCTCGTTGGCGGTGCCGGCATCGGGATGCGGCGCGGCGTGGATGCGCGTCATCAGCGCTCGCACCGTCGGGTCGTCATAGGCGTTGCCCTCGAAATCCTCCAACCGTATCTGCCCCTGCAACGCGGCGCGGGCGAGGCAATATTGCACACTGAACTTGGCGTCGAGCCCGGATTTCGGGTCGGGCCGGTTGGTGTGGGCGAGGCGGCGCGGATGCGTCCAGGAGTCGATGCGCACCACCTTGTCGGCCGGCATCGCGTGTTCGCCGCGCAGCGCCAGCAGCGCGTCGAGCGGCGGGTGCGTGCTGCCGCAGCACGGGTATTGCTTGAACCCCGGCCCTGGCCGGACGACGTCGTAGGGGTTGCCCCAATCCTTGAGCATCGCCGCGGCGTCGAAATTGCCTTCGCCGTTGTAGACCATGAGGAACCCCTGCGGATGCTCCATCGCGCCGTTGTTGGCACTGAAGCCGCCGCGCGCCAGCAGCGCGGCGAAGAGGGCGTTGCGCGCGGTGTGGCCGACATGGAGCGGCTTGGTCATGGTGCCGAAATTGGCCTTGATGCCGCTGGCGAACGAGGCGGCGATGGCCAGCGCCTGCGCGGTCTGTGCCGTCGTGAGCCGCATCAGGTGGCAGCACGCCGCCGTCGCGCCGAACACGCCCAAGGTCGCGGTCGGGTGCCAGCCCTTTTCATAATGGTGGAAATGGACGCCGCGGGCGATCCGCGTCTCGGTCTCGAACCCCGCGACATAGGCGGCGATGAACGCGTGGCCGTCACAATCGTTAGTGTCGGCGAGCGCGAAGAGCGCCGGCAGGATCGGCGCCGAGGGATGCCCACCCAAGGAATTGCTGACATCATCGAAATCGAGCGCGTGAGCCGCGGTACCATTGATCAGCGCCGCGTCGAGCGGGCCGGTGCGGCGGTCGCTGCCGAAGATCAGGCTGTCGCCGCGCCCGCCGCCAACAGCCAGCGTCTTTTCGACGATGCGGGTGCAGTCCTCGCGCGAGCCGGCCAAGGTCACGCCGACCGTGTCGAGGATCGCCGCCTTGGCCCAGAAGACCGCCTCCTTCGGCAAATCCTCGTGGCGGATCGCGACGATTTTCTCGGCGATTTGTTCGATCAGGGTCATGGCGATATCCTCGAAGCGCCACCGCGACGACAATTCGCGGCGGGCTACTCGGTGTTTTTGCGAACCAGCTGGCTGACGAAGACAGGGCCCAGCCGAACCGTCTCCAAAAAGGCGTGCCCGTTATTTGGGCAGATTTCCTCGCGATAGTCGTAGGCGTCGCAGAACATCTCCCAACCGAACCACACGACACCCGATATCATCAGGAAGACGATCCCGAATGGGCTTAGCGGATTGGCGATCACCGGGTTACCGAGAAATCCGAAAGCCGATAACGCCAAGGCCGCGGCGGTACAGAGAATTCTCGCGGCCATGACGCCTCCCGATCCGGTAGGGGACGATACCCATTGTCCCGCGTTCCCGCGGCAATGGCAACGCACCGCCCTAAGGCGGTAGTGTCTCAGTTTGTACAAGCCGCGTCAGCCGAATGTGGCTGCTTAGGAAAGTACACCACCATGTGCGCAGACGCAGATCAGCTAACGATCTGGGCAGAGAGCCTAATCCACATCAACCACCTTAACACTCTAGTGAAACGCGAGATTGATGCTGGTCATCTTGACCGGGCCAAACAGCTTTCGGAACGAGCGCGCCAGCGTGCTTGGATTATGCTCAACGAAATGTTTGCTAAGGGCGCTGCCAAGCCAGAAGGCTACTGCGAGCCCAGAACTGCACCATAAATTTCAAACTGAGACACTACCCCCTAACGCTAGCGGCGCTACCGGCTAACGGGCGTCGTCTTGGCTCGACAATGCGCCGAGCCCGGGGGCGAACCGCACGAAAAGCGGGTCGGGAATTTTCCGTCCCGCCCGGCGCCGCTCGTCCTGATAAGCGTAGCTATCCTGGATGGTCTCCCAGCCGAACCAAAAAGCGCCGGACAACGCCAGGAACATGATTCCGAACGGATTAAGCGGGCCGGACGGCAGCAAGACCCCGCCGAGGAAATTGGCCGCGGCGAGCAGCAGAACGAGCGCGGTGCAGCCGATCCGGGCCAGCATGCTTCAGGCGACCTCGAACAACCCGGCGGCGCCCATGCCGCCGCCAACGCACATCGTGCAGACGACGAGCTTGGCGCCGCGCCGCTTGCCCTCGATCAGCGCGTGCCCGACCATCCGCGCCCCCGACATGCCGTAGGGATGGCCGATTGAGATCGCGCCGCCGTTGACGTTGAGCCTGTCGTGCGGGATGCCGAGTGTGTCGCGGCAATAGATCACCTGGCAGGCAAATGCCTCGTTGAGTTCCCACAAATCGATGTCGTCCATTTTCAGTCCATGCGCGGCCAGCAGTTTGGGCACGGCAAAGACCGGGCCGATCCCCATCTCGTCAGGGCCGCAGCCGGCGACCGCGATGCCGCGATAGATGCCGAGCGGGGCGAGGCCGCGGCGCGAGGCCACGCTTTCTTCCATCAGCACCGCCGCCGAGGCACCGTCCGACAGCTGCGAGGCGTTGCCGGCGGTGATAAAGCGGCCTTCCTTGACCTGTTGCCCGTCCTTGAACACCGGCTTTAGCGACGCAAGCCCGTCGAGATTGGTTTCCGGGCGATTGCCCTCGTCCTTGTCGAGCGTCACCGCTTTTGGCGAGGTCTCGCCGGTATTGCGGTCGGTGACCAGCATCGTCGACAGCATCGCCACGATCTCGTCGTCGAACCGACCGGCCTGCTGTGCCGCGGCGGTGCGCTGCTGCGAGCGCAAGGAGTATTCGTCCTGCGCCTCGCGCGAGATGCCATACCGGTCCGAGACGATCTCGGCGGTTTCGAGCATCGTCATGTAGACGGCGGGGATGTGGGCGACGAGCTCGGGGTCCTGCGCGCGGTAGCGGTTGGCGTGCTCGTTCTGCACCAGCGAAACCGACTCGACCCCGCCGCCGATCGCGATCTGCATGCCGTCATGCATGATCTCCTTGGCCGCGGTGGCGATCGCCATCATGCCCGACGAGCACTGGCGGTCGAGCGACATCGCCGCGACCGTCGCCGGCAGCCCGGCGCGCAACGCGCTCTGACGAGCAACGTTGGAGCCCTGGCTGCCCTGTTGCAGCGCGGCGCCGATGATGACGTCGTCGATCTCGCCGGGGTCGACCCCGGCGCGCTTCACCGCCTCGGCGATCGCGTGCCCGGCCAGCGCCTGCGCCTGGGTGTCGTTGAAGGCGCCGCGATAGGCCCGGCCGATCGGCGTGCGCGCGGTGGAGACGATGACGGCTTGGCGCATGGGGGGTCTCCTTGGTGGAAATTATTCGGCGGCGATTTGCGGCTGTTCGGTAAGGATGATCGACAGGATCAGGTCGCCTTTGGTCGAGGCGTGCTGAAAATCATAGCCAACCGGCGCACCATCCTCACCGAGATCGAGCATCACGTCAGGTTCGATCTCGCGAGTGTGGCGGGCGGGCAGCGGCCGCAACTCGATATAGAGGCTGTCGGTGGATTTGTCGTAGGACAGCTTCATCCGTAATCCTCGTCGAGAAACGCGTTGTGCACCGTTTCTCCATCGGAGAGTAGCACGACACGCAGATAACCGCCGAGGCTCGGTGCGTAACCCCAAAGGCGAGTGCGCCCATCCGGCTGTGCCTCGCGACGCTCGGGACGACGAATGACACGGCGAATTTCCACGAGATCGAGGTAATCACGGCGCGGGAGCACGTCGAAGGCGAAATACCGTGTCCGCCAGAACGGTGGCGGCGGCAGACGTTCGGGCTCGTCAGGAATTGATCCCTCCATCCGCCGCTGGTGGGCGCGGTAGGGATTGAACCTACGACCCCACCCGTGTGAAGGGAATGTCAGTCGTTCTGAGGCATCCTAGCTGTTCGCTCTGTTCCGCAGAAATCCTGGGCGTAGAATTGGCTTTGTTCCGGGCGTTATTGACGTTCCTAGGCATTTTTAACCGTTCTCAGTGGGGATCGAGTGGGGGATAAATTTGCTATCGGTCATACCATCAGGCAATATCCCCACTAAATTCCCCACTGGAATACCACGATGCTAGCTACCCGTCGAGGCCGCCCCTCTCGTTACGCCGAATATGATGAGCTCGTCGCGTCTTTGCCGGCGGTCATGGACAAGCGGCCCAAGTACCTGAACGGTATTGGGGTGTTTCGCGGATCGCGAGGAATCACCGCCTGGCTCAAAGTCAGACTGCCCCATGGAGGTATCCTCAAGGGCAAGAGCTACCCACCAGATGCGTCCGTCGAGATCAAGCTCGGCAATTTGGAGTCGTGGGATTGGGAGCAGCTAACCCAAAAACATCGAGGCTTGCAGGGCAAGGCGGACCGAGGGGAAGCATTAGAAGATGCTCCGGACGTGGTTTTTGCAGATTACGCGGAGGAATGGTTCGCTCGGGCCGCTAAACGCGTCAGGGCGGTCAGCACAGAGCGCATCACGATCCGAAAGCATCTGATACCGGTTTTCGGTAGGTTCGGCATCAAGCAGATATCGACTGCCGAGGTAAATCGATGGATAGCCAAACGACTTGGCGTGTCGAAGCCGAGCACAGTTCAACGTGAGTTCAACACACTCCGGGCGATCCTGAACGATGCTGTCAGGTCGGGGTTGATCGAGAAATCACCCACTCAGAATGCCGATCCAATTCGAGGAGCTGTTGCCCGGCAGAGGTTCCTGACGAACGAGGAATTGGTGGCCTTACTCGCAATCGCCGAGAAAGAAGCCGGATGGCTCCCTGACTTCATTCTCTGGGCGGTTCACTCCGGGATGCGCAAGGGCGAGATGCAGGCTCTCGCATGGGCGGATATTCGAGAACTTAGTCCTGATCGTGTTGTGGTCGACGTGAAGCACAGCAAGAGCGGTCAGCCCAGGCTTGTTGTCGCTACGCGCACCATGCGGGACATCCTAGGGCGTCAGAAGGGCCGCAAAATCGCGGGGGACGACCGTGTGTTCCCCATTACGAAGATGACCCTCCGCAGACGCTGGGAAGCTGCACGTGCATCAGCGGGGCTTAAAGACGTAACGATCCATGATTTAAGGCGAACCCACAGCACTCACGCAGCTATTGCGGGTGTCGATCTGCGCACGCTGGCAGGCCGAATAGGTCATGCAGACCTCAGCATGTTGCAAAAGCACTATGCTGCCCTTGTGGGATCAGCTGGCGAGGAAGCAGCAGAGAAGATTGAGAGGGCCTTTGCAGCAGAAAATCGGACATAAAATTTTGGTAAGCCCCGCCTGTCGTTGAGGGCCGGCCCGTAGCAATTTTCGCTTATAAATTTTGTGCATTTATGCGGCTCCGCGAGATTTTTTTCGCTGCGCCTACGTTGTTAATGAACGGATGCAAGCAAATAGAGAGAGGGGGGGTCTGTTTTGGGGCTGAAGCAGGAACCCACCTGGGAACTCGACCGTTGGTTGGGGTTGCCTTGAGTGCGGCGAAACGAAGCTTAAATGGATAGCTGACGAAGGCCAGCGGCGAGCACAAGCCCAGGGCCATCGCTCTGGTAGAATCGGTTTGGGGAAACCCTCAGTGCAGCACAAAGCTATGGCATATCGCTTGTCTCACGGCTTGAGCAACTAGGGGGTGCGAATGGGAATCGACTTACGGACGAGCACCAGCTTTAATTCACATTTTATTTCAGTAAATTTCTATTCCAGAAAGGATAGCAAATGTCTGACCAGCTATATGCTGACCGCGATCTAGCGGAACGCCTTCGAATTTCACGTAGTTGGATTCGTAAACAGCGGATGTACCGCAAGAACGGTCTTCCGCACTGCCTCACGATCGATTCCGTCATGATCGGGTCCGTGCCACGGTATAGGGCCTCTGATTTCGAAAGCTGGCTTGCGTCGCAATGCACATGAGGGGACAGTCCATCTGTACATCCCCCATCATGATTCCGCTTCATATTCTGACATTTCAGTATCCACAGCATATTCCGATTTCTTGGTGCCTATTTGCACTTTCATACAAGACGAAGAAGATACAATTTTTAGTGAGCTGAGCGACGCCGAGTATCTCGAATAAATCCAACTTGGTCATTTAAAGGTGGTTGACACCCAAAATCGTTCTCTCACCCCATCAGCATACACGAATTCAATCGACCCGGCATGGCCCTTGCGCCCCTCCCTAGCACCCTTCCCTAGCGTCCTCATTTCTTGGGCGATCTACCTCGCTGCCCCAGGCCAAACGACTTCGCCAGTTCGGACCGGCGTGCGGAATAGTTCGGTGCGACCATTGGGTAATCGTTCTTCAGGCCCCAACGTTCGCGGTACGCGGTTGGTGTTAATTGATGCGTCGCTATATGCCGCTTGAGCATCTTTCCGCGATACCCGCAATCGAGACAGGTGATTGCCTCGGGTTGGACGGAGCGCCTAATCGGCACCGCTGGCACAATGTCTTTGGCTGGCTCGGGTAGTCCACCGCTCTCGATGTCGGCAAGGGCCGCGTGGACCGTGGTGATCAGGGTGGGTAGTTGATCGGCTGGAAGCACGTTCCGCTTCACGTAGGCACTAACGATCTTCTCGACCTGTTTCGTGTCCGGCATCGCTTGCCCCCAATTGTCTATCTCTCACCACTGAACCGCTAGCTAGAGGCTTCACCCCTTTCGCGATTAACCTTCGGCAATCGTACTGGCTATAGCCCTCAGCAAGACCTGAGGGGTCACGGGTTTGCGCAGCACCTTGTACGTGTTGATGTCGATCCTGGGATTGCGTTCGTGCAGCCAGGATAGATAGCCCGTTACAATCAGTGCCGGGATGCGCCTCGCCTTGGCCTTATCTGCGAGCATCATGCCGTTTCCGTCGGGCAACTGACCGTCTGAAAGCAGTAAATCGTATTCGCCTACGGCGAGCAGATTGTTCCCTTCTCCAAAGGTCGCAGCCGTATCGACTTGGTAGCCCGCACTGAGAAGTACTTCCTCAAAAAGAACGAGAACGTCGGGGTCGTCGTCGACCAACAGGATGTACGACATGCGGCGATCTCAATTGCGTATAGGTAGAATATCCCCTTAACCTCCTCCACTTTGTAAAGAATTGTAAAATCTCTAAGGACCACGCGTGACCCCTTCTAAAATTAGCCAGACGGCCTGCTAGGCTTTCGTCGAGATGATGTTGGCCACCGCGATCCGTGCCGCATCAAGGGTTGCCCCAGGGTTTCGTCCCCGCCACTCCAGTATGGCCGCCTGAAATGCCTCGTCTGCTTTAGCCGCTGAATAGATTTGGAGTACAGCCGCAATACAATCGGCGTCACCGAGGAAGAAGATTTTATGGAAGTTCACTTGCGCCATTACGCGTCGTTGCCGGAAACGTATGGGAGCAGGAGACGATAGAGCAGAGGGACCGCCAGTGGGACAGACCCGAAACCGACCTCCGGGGGTATGCGCCGACCGCTTTGCCCCTATTCAAGATGTATTGAATTGAAATGTCGAATACCCCTTCTAAATAAGACTCAGGTATGTTCCCGGTGAGATTGCACGAATGGACGGTTCCGATCGGAGAGGTGATCCCATTCGGAACGAACGTGAAAATCATCGTTTTCGTTCATTTGGATCGCGGGCTTTGAATGTTTCGATCGCGTGTCTATTGGGCGCGGTTATGATTGGGTGGGTAATTTTTCTGGTATGGGCTATTACGCGACTACTTGGCTAGGCTCGGCGGGAACGCTCATTGATCGGCCTCAATTGCCTCTGAAGATCATAAAGATCGGGGCTGCTAAAAGGGTCCAGCTGACAAGCGAAAGAAGTATCGCAGCCGGCACACAAGTCGACCACGGCAATCTGTCGATTGCTGGCAAACGACGTGGCGAGACAGAACGATCGAATGAGCCCATAGCGCGTTCAATCAGAGGTTAGATATCGCGTCTATCATAAGATGCCGGAAAACCAAACTGTAAGTCGCAAAACTGTAATAAATTGTAAGCGGGAGTATTCTCAGCAAATTCGAGTGCCCCGATGTCGATTTTGAAGAATATGAATTCGGCGGGCAGTAATTAAAGGTGACGTGATGACGCAAGTGACGCCATTCGAGTAAATATCTCATACTATTATAATATGTAATATCTTTTCTAATTATGCGTCACTTGCGTCACTTCTGTCTTTTTCCCTAATCGAGCAATTTCCGACTTTACAGAATTTGGTCAAAGCTTCAACAATCGTTTTCCCTTATCCCCGACCAATCATTAGGTTAGTCCGCCAGGGTACGCCAAGGCGATCGTACAGCCGCATCACATCCCTCGCGATGGTCCACATCAACAATCCGGAAGCAAACACCGCCAGAGGAATGCCGTAGACCACCGTCATCAAAATCACGACGGCGACTGGCACCGTCATGAGAAATTGAACTAGCGCCGGCATAAGGCTCGCCAGCCAGCACCAGCCTGCCAGTGCGAGGATGAGTCCACCGACTTTGGCTGCAACCCAGCCGGCCTGATGCCAGGTTGGTGCGGTCTCCAGCCTTTCGCGCCAGCTCTTTTGTCGAACGATGGTTTCGCGCCCGCTCATGACTGCTTACTAAGCGCCGATAGGTTTAGGTCGGTAAACGGGAAGCCGGAATGCGCCACTCGCTCGCCGTCGCAATCCCTCTCATGCTGCCTATTCGACAAAGCGTACGCCAAGCACTTCGCCCTCCCGCCAGACAACTTCGCACTCGCGAGGGGGATCGAAGCGAGGTCTGAGCACGAAACTGTTCGGACACAAAGCAATTTCCATGGGCCGCAGCAATGCGCCCGTATCGGAGAGATTGAGAATGTGCCCGCTGATGGAGCAAGTGCCGCCACTAAAGATGATCTGCGCCCCTTGGAGCGTGCGATAACGTGGGGAACGCCGACGTTCGACGATGGCGGCGCTTAAGACATCGGGGTTGTCGCTCATGAGAGGTTCGTGACCACTGATGATTCGAAGATAAGGTACTCGCTTCGTCATCAGGAAAGGATGTGCAGTTCTTCTATTAATGAAACGTAACTAGCACAGATAATATTAGTAAATTAATAGTTTATACTCCAAACGTTATCGCTCGCAACCCGGCTCAGCGGTCGTTATGGTCGACTTACTCTTAAAACGCCCGTTTACAGACTGTTCCAAAAGAAACATGCTTCCGAGAACGCTTCGGTGCTACCTAGCTCCACTTAATCGACACGACAACCCGACCACTCCATCGGCACTCCCGGCATTTGAGCCGACGCTTTAGGTCGAGAACCGGCGTGTATGGCGGCACACCAGCGGTGGCGAGCATTGCCGCTGTCAGGTGGTCAAGATGACCGCAAGCGCACTCAACTACTACCCGGTCATCCGGTCCTAAATCCTCAAACCGAACGTCGTATAGGGGCATACAATCGAATGGGAGCCTTGCTCGGCGCGGGCGGCGAGATCGAGCATTTTGCGACCCGGAACGTCTTCTTTAAAGCTACATCTTGTGTTAAATTCATCATGTAATCGGTCCTAATAGCGTGTGGCCTCGGTCTTGACGACGATAAAACAGCAACTGGTGCTGCAAGACGCGGTGCTTGCTTACCTGGAAGATGTCGAGATCGAGCAAACCGTCGCGTATGCTCGAAGTGGGCGATCATTCGCTCAACTGACCGACGATCAACTTCGCGAAACATGGATCGAGACCATGCAGATTTGGGCGTGGGATCCAACCTCTCCTGAACCGCGAATGGTCGAGACTGCTACCCGTGCCGAGCTGACCTTGAGGGGCCTAGAACCGCCATGGGATGTCGCGTGCCGCGCGCTCGAAGAAATACGTGCAAAAGCGAGCAAGTTCTTTGAGAGTTTGGGTCACGACAAGCTTCTGGAAATTGATGAGCAGCTCACGGCGGGCGTTGTGGATTATCTAATCAGGCGCGATCGCCCGCAAAACTGACCAGCACGACCTTCTTCCCCGGTTCGGCGACCACGCGTCGAATAGTCAACCCGATCTCATCGGCCTATAATTCAACTGTTGAGTAGTGCTATTTCCTAACCTTCAAACTTGGGCTGAGGCCCGCCGCCAGCCCCTTTCTTTCCGGGGATGCGCAAGTTGAAAGATGCGCCCAGCCGAGCCAGGCGACGATCACCGGCGACACCAGAAATGCGTGAGAGATATAGCGCCGCAGCCAAGGCGCGATGGGCCGATCCGGTTATAGGTGCGAAATTGCGAGCCGCGCTCAGCGACCCCGCGCTCCGCGCAAAAATCCGCGAAGCTTCCAACGCTCGATGGGCCGACCCGTTAATGCGAGAAAAGATGATCGCCGGCATGAGGGGAACTTCCAAGGCGAAGAAAAGACGTAGCGCAGCTGCGCTGAAGGCCCGGTGGGATGATCCCGTAACAGGTGCGAAATTGAGAGCCTCGCTCCGTGATCCCCTTGTCCGCGGCAAGATGAGTGAAGCCAGCAAGGCTCGGTGGGCTGACCCCTTAATGCGAGAAAAGATGATTGCCCAGATGAGGGCTGCTGGAGAGCGCCGGAGGCGGAACAGAGATACCGCTGACCGCTAGAGGTCCGCTTGTGTTTTGGCTTGCCGCCTACTGCGCGATCCGGTGCCCCTCGTAACACATGGTACGGTCGGACGTCCAAAACCGATTGAACTGAGGGTTCATTCGGGCGCAATCAGCCAGTGTGTGCGCTCGCAACGAATCGCTCGGATAGGCGGCCTGGTAACCGGCGGCAACTTCGGACCAGTAGAAACCGGCTAAGGCGAGCAGCGAAACGAACGCTAATGCCAAGCGGGCAGAGCGCTTCCAATTCATCAGGACCACCCGGAAAGGGGATCATTTCGGATGGATTTAGCGCGCCTTCCGTTAAGAGGCCGCTAAGCCGCACTCGGCCCGATGGTGGGGAGCCGAAGGAAGCCGATGGCGTTAACACCGAGTTTTAGATGACGGGCGAGCCTTGAGCTTCATGCACAACCGATACAAGCACATAGCGCCAGCCTTGTAGGTCTGGTCTGGTGGGCCATCGACTGTTGAACCGGCAGCACGACAAACCTCTCGGTAAAGTTCGTAGGGCACCTTGTCGCCGAAGATGGCGGCGTGATCGGCGATTGCGCTCACGTGATATGGCAACCCCTGATAACTAACCAGCGGTTCAGCGCCGCCATACCGATGCCACTCGCGAACGGCCTGGATCGCGGCACGAAAGGCTTGCTCAAGGTCAGCCGGGATAGGGTATTGAGCTGTTGGCATGGCGCGACCTCTCCCCGCGAGGGTGGTAGTCGAGCACACTAAAATTACCGAGCAGCAGAGTGGTTGATACCCAAAATCTCTCTCTCACCCCATCAGCATATACGAATTCAAATCGACCCGGCATGGCCCTAGCGTCCCTCCTGGGGGTGGTACTCGATGGGGCGTGTTTGCGATTCGCGTAGTCGGATTGAGCTATGACGAGGTGCGACATAACGCCGCAAATTATGGGACGCGAGATTGGATTTTCAAGCGTTCTCGGTGGGGATAAGGTGGGGAACGATTTATTATCTGGCGCTCCTGTTCCCCTAACATGTTGAAACCGCTGGTGGGCGCGGTAGGGATTGAACCTACGACCCCACCCGTGTGAAGGGTGTGCTCTCCCGCTGAGCTACGCGCCCGTGACCAGCGGATTTCGGCTGGGTCGGCATTTAGGAAGCGGCCCCCATCGCTGTCAAGGAAGGTTCAGGGCGAGAGACCCAACGCCTCGAGCGCCCGAGGCAACTCGTCGAAGTGATCGAGAAGACGGTCCGCGCCGAGTTCGGCCGGATCGATTCGCGCATAACCGTAGCGCATCAACACCAGCTTCAGTCCGGCCGCGCGGGCCGCGGCGGCGTCGTTTTCACTGTCGCCGATCATTACCGCGCGCCTTGGGTCACCGCCGATTTCGTCGATGAGGAAGAGCAGATGGCGCGGATCGGGCTTGCGGTAGGGATAGCGGTCGCCGCCGGCGACGTCGTCGAACAGCGCGTCGAGGCCGACACCTTGCAGCACCTCTTCGGTCGCGCGTTGCGGCTTGTTGGTGGCGACGGCGGTGCGGTACCCGCGCTCGCGCAGTGCCGCCAGCGTCTCGGCGACGCCAGGATAGGGGTGGCTGTTGGCGGTCGCAACACCTTCATAAATCTGAAGAAATCGCTGCTGCATCGCGTCCGCTTCGGTTCTTGCGCCGCCCCGCGCGGCAAATCCGCGGGCGAGCAGCATCGCCATGCCGTCCCCGATCATCGGCCGAACCTCTTGCGGCAGGAGCGGCGCATAACCGCGTTCGCGCAAGGCTTCGTTAACAGCGTTGGTTAAGTCTGGCAGCGTGTCGACCAGCGTGCCGTCGAGGTCGAAAAGCAAAAGGAAATGGCTCATCGCCCCGAAGATAGCCGCGCCGGCGTCATATTCAGCAATAATCTGTGTGTTGGCAGGCCGCCGGACGTGTGCAACCTTTCCGGGCGGTCGTGCTTCATGTTTGTGAGCCGCCGATGACGCCATCTTTCGCTGCCATCATCCTCGCCGCCGGTGAAGGGACCCGGATGCGGTCCGCCGTGCCCAAGGTGCTGCACGAAGTCGCCGGCCGGCCGATGATCGCGCACGTGCTGGCGGCGCTCGCGCCGCTATCGCCAGCCGAGACCGTGGTCGTGCTCGGCCAGGGACAGGATGCGGTGGCTCAGGCGGTAGCCCCGGCAAAAACCGTCGTCCAGCATCCGCCAAGGGGCACTGGCGACGCGGTCAGGGCCGCGCGCGCAGCCCTCGAAGGGGTGCTCGCCGGGCTCGATGACGTGGTCGTCCTCTATGGCGACGCGCCGCTGCTGCAGACCGAGACCGTCGCGCGGCTCATCGAGACCCGCCGCACGGCTAAGGCAGCGATCGCCGTCGCCGGGATGCGGCCCACCGATCCCGGCCCCTATGGCCGTCTCGTGCTCGGCCGCGATGGCGGGGTCGAGCGTATCGTCGAGGCCAGGGACGCCTCGCCCGAGGAGGCCGCGATCACGCTGTGCAATGGCGGCATCATGGCCGTCGCCGCCGAGCATCTCTTCGACCTTGTCGACCGCCTCGATACCAACAACGCCAAGCGCGAATATTACCTGACCGACATCGTCGCCATCGCCCGCGGGCGGGACCTTGCCGTCACCTACGCCGAGTTGCCGGCGGAAGAGGTGATCGGGGTTAATACCCGCGCCGAACTCGCCGATGCCGAGGCGCTGATGCAGGCCCGGCTGCGCCGGCGGGCGATGGAAGCGGGCGCGACCTTGATCGCGCCCGAGACCGTGTTCCTCTCGGCCGATACGGTGCTCGGCCGCGATGTGGTCGTCGAGCCCAACGTCGTGTTCGGCCCTGGGGTCAGTATCGCCGACAATGTCCGCATCCGCTCGTTCTCGCATCTCGACGGCGCGACCGTCGACGAGGGCGCCATTGTCGGGCCCTATGCGCGGCTGCGCCCCGGTGCGGTGCTGGAGCGCGACGTCCATGTCGGCAATTTCGTCGAGGTCAAGGCGACGAGGCTCCGCCGCGGCGTCAAGGCCAACCACCTCTCCTATCTCGGCGATAGCGACATCGGCGCCGGGACCAATATCGGGGCCGGCACGATCACCTGCAATTACGACGGGTTCAACAAGCACCGCACGGTGATCGGCAAGAATGCCTTTATCGGCTCGAATACCGCGCTGGTGGCGCCGGTGACGGTCGGCGATGGCGCCTATGTTGCGACCGGTAGCACCATCACCTCGGATGTGCCTGCTGACGCGCTGAGCATCGCCCGTGCGCGGCAGGTCGATAAACTGGGGCGGGCCGCCGAGTTGTGGGCTCGTCTCAAGGCGAAAAAGTAATGTGCGGCATCGTTGGAATAATCTCGAAGCATTCGGTCGCCGACGAGCTGGTCGAAGGGTTGCGGCGGCTCGAATATCGCGGCTACGACTCCGCCGGAATCGCCACGCTAATCAACGGCCGCATCGAGCGCCGCCGCGCCGAGGGTAAGCTCAACAACCTCGCCGAGCGGCTCGAGCGCGAGCCGATGCCCGGCACCATCGGCATCGCCCACACGCGCTGGGCGACCCACGGCCTGCCGATCGAGAAGAACGCGCATCCGATTGCGACCGACAGGGTCGCCGTCGTGCATAACGGCATCATCGAGAACTACCAGGCGCTGCGGCAGGAGCTGACCGGGCTCGGCTACAGCTTCCACACCGACACCGACACCGAGGCGGTCGCGATCATGGCGACGCGCTATCTGGCCGAGGGTGCCAGCCCGGCGCAGGCGGTGGCGAAGACCCTGCCTCGGCTCGAAGGCGCCTTCGCACTGGTCTTCCTCTTCGCCGGCGAGCACGACCTGCTGATCTGCGCCCGCAAAGGCCCGCCGTTGGCGATCGGCTATGGTGACGGCGAGATGTTCGTCGGCTCGGATGCGCTGGCGCTGGCGCCGCTGACCCGCAGAATCGCCTATCTCGAAGACGGCGATTGGGCCGTCGTCACGTCGAGCGAGGTGACGATCTTCGACGAGAAGGGCGCCAAGGCGAAGCGCAAGGTCTACGACACCGCGGTGTCGGGCGCCCTCATCGGCAAGGGCAATTACCAGCATTTCATGCAGAAGGAGATTTTCGAGCAGCCGGCGGTGATCGGCGACACGCTGCACGCCCTCATTCATCCCACCACCGGCACTATCCATCTGCCCGATCTGCCGTTCGCGCTGGGCGACCTGCCCAAGGTGACGATCGTCGCCTGCGGCACCGCCTATCACGCCGGGCTCATCGCGAAATATTGGTTCGAGCGGATCGCTCGCATCCCGGTCGAGGTCGATATCGCCTCGGAGTTCCGCTATCGCGCGGCGGACATGCCGAAGGGCGGCGCGGCGATCGTCATCTCGCAATCGGGCGAGACCGCCGACACCTTGGCGGCACTGCGCTATTGCCGCGAACAGCGGCAGAAGATCATCGCCGTCGTCAATCAGCCGGAAAGCTCGATCGCGCGCGAGGCCGACATCGTGCTGCCGACTCTCGCGGGCCCAGAGATCGGCGTTGCCTCGACCAAGGCTTTCACCACGCAGCTTGCCGTGCTCGCGGCGCTGACCGTGGCGTTGGCGAAGGCGCGTGGCACGATCGACGAGGCCGGCGAGGTCTCGCTCACCCGCCAGCTCGCCGAGATCCCGTCACGCGCCGCGGATGTCTTGAACCACGACGAGCGTATCCGGGAGATCGCCAAGGAGATCGCCCAGGCCCGCGACGTACTCTATCTCGGCCGCGGCAGCGCCTACCCGCTGGCCCTCGAGGGCGCGCTGAAATTGAAGGAAATCAGCTACATTCACGCCGAGGGCTACGCCGCCGGCGAGATGAAGCACGGCCCGATCGCGCTCATCGACGACAATGTGCCGGTGATCGTGCTGGCGCCGCCCGACGACCTCTTCGAGAAGACGCTGTCGAACGTCGAGGAGGTGATGGCGCGCGGCGGGCGGGTGGTGATGATCTCCGACGCCGCCGGGGTCGCACGGCTGCACGACCGGCTGGCCTTCGGCATCGCCATCCCGCATTGCGCGCCCTTCGTCGCGCCGCTGCTCTACGCGATCCCCATCCAGCTTCTCGCCTACCACACCGCCGTCATCAAAGGCACCGACGTCGATCAGCCGCGCAACCTGGCGAAAAGCGTCACGGTCGAATAGCGCCGTTCGTCACGGGCGATTTACGTTGCGCGGCCGGGACCTTCTATCGAGTATGCCCGGGCCAACGACACGCGCATCGCCCCGGTGTTGATCCTTTCCCTGCATCACGGCCCGCACGATTCCTCCGCGGCGTTGTTCGACGATTACTCTGTGCTCGCCGCCGTTGCCGAAGAGCGGATGAACCGGGTCAAGGGCTCGGGCGGGTTTCCCGAGCAGTCGCTCGCCGAAGTGCTGCGCGTCGCCGGGGTTGAGCGCCGCGACATCGACGTGGTCGTCTGCTCGCGCACCTACTTCCTGCGCCGCTATTACACACACTGGAGGCCGCGCGAAAAATTGCGCGAAAACCTGCGGCGGTGGGCCGGACGCGAGAAGCTGCGTGAGATGAGCGTCGTGCTCGGCAAGGACCCGAGCCGCAGCGCGCTCGACGTGTTCGACAGCGCCGGTTTTGTCGCCGATCTCGGTTTGCGGCCGGGCACACGAGTGTTCTTCTCGAACCACCATTTCAGCCATGCCCTACCGGCGCTGTTCTTCACCGATTGGGACGATGCGTTGATCTACACCGCCGACGGCGCCGGCGATCAGGTGTCGTATAGCCATAACCTCCTGCGCGATGGAGCCCTCACCAACCTTTACGGCGACGACCGCTGGCTCGGTCGCAAACAGGCCGAGGGCAGCATGGGGTTCGCCTATGGCTTTGTCACCGAGGCGCTCGGCTGGAAGATGTCGCGGCACGAGGGCAAGCTGACCGGGCTCGCCGCGTTCGGCGAGCCGACCCTGTTGCCGCAGATGCAGCGCCATTTCCGGGTGCTGGACGATGCCCGCATCGAGATGGATTTTCCGGACTATGAGGCGCTGCGCGAGCGCTTCCAGGCCTTGGCCCGGACCGAGACGCGCGAGAACGCCGCGGCTTCGATCCAGGCCTTGCTGGAAAGCTGCGTCGGCGAGGCGGTCGGCCGGCTGGTCGAGCGTCACAAGGTGCGCCGCCTCGGCCTCGCCGGCGGCGTCTTCGCCAATGTCCGCCTCAACCGCCTCTTGGCCGAGACACTGCCACTCGATGAGGTGTTTATCGTCCCGCCGATGGGCGATGACGGCCTGGTCATCGGCGGCCCGCTGCAATTCCTTTTGGAGCGCGACGGGATTGCGCACTGGCTCAAGCAGCGGCGGCGGCTCAGCGAGGTGTATTGGGGCGGCGCGTATGATAGCGGCATCGAGCGGGCGCTCGACACGGCGCCGGGCATCGCCCGATCGCCGGGCGATCCAGTTGCGCTGACCGCCGAATGGCTCGCTTCCGGCCGGATCGGCGCCCTCTACCACGGCCGAATGGAATATGGACCACGCGCGCTCGGCGCCCGCTCGATCCTGGCGAGCCCGGCCGATGCCGGCGTCAACCAGGCCCTCAATAAGCGGCTGGAGCGCACCGAGTTCATGCCGTTCGCGCCGGTGGTTGGCGAAGCGGATGCCGCGGAGCTGTTCGACATCGGTGGGGTCAACCGCTACGCGGCGCGGTTTATGACCATCGCCTGCGATGTGAAGCCGGCCTGGCGCGAGCGCATTTCGGCGGTGGTTCATGTCGACGGCAGCGCCCGCCCGCAGATCGTCAGCCGGGCCGAGAACCCGATTTATTTTGATATCCTCGCGGCGTTCAAGGCGCGCACCGGGCTGCCGGCGCTGGTCAACACCAGCTTCAACGTCCACGAAGAGCCGATCGTCAACCGCCCCGAGGAATGCCGCCGCGCGCTGGAGGACGGAAGGGTCGATTTCGTCGTCACCCCGCAAGCGGTGTGGTCGCGCACTTAAGCTGGTCGAGCAACATCTACAGCGAGGAAAAGGCGTGACGCGAAACCTGAGCCGTCGGATCGCCGGCTATTTTGGGCGCCTGTCGGGCAGCCAGGTGATCGACCCGGACGAGCTTCATCTTGCGCATGAGCGCGCTCATCTGCGGCGGTTTTTCGCCGAATTCGGGGTCGATTGCGTGTTCGACGTCGGCGCCAACGCCGGGCAATACGCGACGATGCTGCGTCAGCATGTCGGTTTTCGCGGCGCGATCATCTCCTACGAGCCGATCCCGGAACTGGCCGAAGAGCTGCGCCGCATCGCCTCGGGCGACCCGGCATGGCATGTCGAAGCCGTGGCGCTCGACCGCGAAGTGGGGCCGGCGGTGTTTCACGTGATGGCCGACACCCAGTTCAGCTCATTGCACAAACCGGCAGTCGGTCAGCCGGATATCTTCGCCGCCAAAAACAGCGTGGCGCGCGATGTGCCTGTTATGCGCGCGACGCTCGCCGACGAGCTGCCGAAATGGCAGCAAAGGCTGGGCTTTGCCCGGCCTTTCCTCAAGATGGATACACAAGGCAACGACCTCGCCGTGGCGCTTGGTGCCGGCGACGCATTGCGCCGCTTTGTCGGACTGCAGAGCGAGTTGGCGATCCGCAAGCTCTACGCCGGCAGCACCGGCTTTGCCGAATGCATCGCCGCCTATGCGGCGCAGGGTTTCGAGCTGAGCGCCTTCGTTCCCAACAATGCCGGCCACTTTCCGATGCTCGTCGAAGTGGATTGCATCATGTTCAATCGAGCGATGGCGCAGACCGATCGCGAGGGCACGACCAACGCCTTGTCAAAGCTGGGGGCGGCTCGTACCTATCCCTGAGAGAGACCCGCCCCGGGGTCCACGACTGAGGGAGGTCGGCGATGCAGCTCAACGATCAGAAACTCTTCCGACAGCAATGCTATGTCGACGGCAAATGGGTCGACGCGCTGAACCGCGGCACGATCCCCGTCACCAACCCGGCGACCGGCGAGACCCTCGGCACCGTGCCGCGCATGGGTGCGGAGGAAACCCGGCAGGCGATCGAGGCGGCGGACCGGGCGCTCCCGGCCTGGCGCGCCAAGACCGCCAAGGAACGCGCCCAGATCCTGCGCAAATGGTTCGACCTGATGATGGCCAATCAAGACGATCTGGCCAATCTGATGACCGCCGAACAGGGCAAGCCGCTCGCCGAATCGAAAGGCGAGATCGCCTATGCCGCCTCGTTCATCGAATGGTTCGGCGAGGAGGGCAAGCGCATCTACGGTGACACCATCCCGGCGCAAGCCGCCGACAAGCGCATCGTCGTCACCAAGGAGCCGATCGGCGTCTGCGCCGCGATCACCCCGTGGAATTTCCCGGCGGCGATGATCACTCGCAAATGCGGGCCCGCGCTCGCCGCTGGCTGCACGATGGTGCTGAAGCCGGCGACCTCGACGCCGTTCTCAGCACTGGCCCTGTGTGAGCTGGCCGAGCGCGCCGGGGTGCCAGCCGGCGTCTTCTCCTGTGTTACAGGGGGCGCCACCGAGATCGGCGGCGAGATGACCTCGAACCCAATTGTGCGCAAGCTGACCTTCACCGGCTCGACCGAGATCGGCAAATTGCTGATGGAACAATGCGCCGCGACCGTGAAGAAGACCTCGATGGAATTGGGCGGCAATGCGCCGTTCATCGTCTTCGACGACGCCGATATCGAGCAGGCGGTGAAGGGCGCGATCGCCTCCAAATACCGCAACGCCGGGCAGACTTGCGTCTGCGCCAACCGCATCCTGGTGCAGGACGGGGTCTACGACGCGTTTTCCAAGCGGCTCGCCGAGGTCGCCGGGGCGATGCAGGTCGGCAACGGCGCGGCGCCTGGCACCGTCATCGGGCCACTCATCGACATGAAGGCGGTCGAGAAGGTCGAGAGCCACATCGCCGACGCGCTGAAGAAGGGCGCCAAGGTGGTGATCGGCGGCAAGCGCTCGGCGCTCGGCGGCAGCTTTTTTGAGCCGACTGTGCTCAGCGACGTCACCACCGACATGATCATCACCCGGGAGGAGACCTTCGGCCCGGTCGCGCCGCTCTACCGCTTCAAGGATGAAGGCGAGGCAATCAAGATGGCCAACGACACCGAATTCGGCCTCGCCGCCTATTTCTACAGCCGCGACATCGGCCGCATCTGGCGCGTCGCCGAGGCCTTGGAATACGGCATCGTCGGCATCAACGAGGGCATCATCTCGACCGAGATCGCGCCGTTCGGCGGCATGAAGGAGAGCGGCATCGGCCGCGAAGGCTCGAAATACGGGATCGAGGACTACCTCGAGGTCAAATACCTGTGCATGGGCGGCATCGACCGGTGAGGGTGTCGGGGAGGGGAGGCGCGGCGTGGTGCTTCGCCGTCGCCCTGGCGGCGATGGCGGGCGCCGCTCAGGCGCAAGCGCCCGCGCCGGGGTCGAGCATCGCCACCGCGATCCAGTTGCCCAGCGTCCAGCACGAGACCGAGGGGGTCAGCGCCGAATACGCCTACATCCAGAAGAATTTTCCGGGGTGGAAGCCGGGGACCCAGGCATTGCTCGCCGACAAGGGCAAACAATACGACAGCATCGAGATCGTTGGGCCCGGCGGCGCCACCAAGACGGTGTTCTTCGACATCACCGCCTGGTTCGGGAAGTAAGCGCTACACCGCCGCGGTTCGCGCCGCGACCGTGGCCAGCGGCAATTGCTGCCACAGGCATCTCACCTCGGCAAAGCCGGCGGCCTTGAGCAATTCCGTATGGCGCTCCAGGCCGCCGATATTGTCGAAAAACAGATCGTAATCGAGGAACAGACCGCCTTGTTTAAGAACCTGAGCCACGCCGCGATAGCTGCTCGCGATCAGGCTCAAATCGCGCAAATTATGAATGACGATCGCCGAGACCGCGAGATCGAACGGGCCGCCGACCCGGCCGGTCCATGCCGGGTCGGTGAGATCGGCGAGGACGAACGCGGTGCGTTCGCGATGCGCGGCGAGGCGACGGCGCGCCTCGCCCAGCATTGGTTCTGAGTAATCCTGCAGTGTGACCCGGGCGCGCGGAAACGCGGCCAGCACCTCCTCGCTGACCACCCCATAACCGCCACCGACATCGAGCACTGAGAATTCGGCGTCCGTCGCAAATCCAGTATGAGACAGCATCTCCCGTAGGCGCAGGCGGCGCTCCGCGTCGCGGCTTAGGTCGCGCGCGATCCACCAATCAACGTAATCCGCCGAATGCCATTCGTGCTCGCCGATCGGGCGCTCGGTTGTTGCCACCATGCCATCCTCCCTGAGCCGGTCTCGTCTCCGCGCTGTCAACGCCGGTCGTTGAGTTGCGATTCTGGGACGAAGCTTGCAGGCTTCGCGCGGTTGTGACAACCAAAGAGCCGGACCGCACCAAGGAGTTTTCGCACTATGCCGCGCTACGATTTCGACCTGTTCACGATCGGCGCCGGCTCGGGCGGCGTCGCCGGCACCCGCCGCGCCGGGGCCTATGGCGCGCGCACCGCGATCTGCGAGGAATTGCGCATCGGCGGCACCTGCGTCTTGCGCGGCTGCGTGCCGAAGAAGCTCTTGGTGTACGGCTCGCAATTCGCCGAGGCCTTCGCCGACGCGCCCGGCTTCGGCTGGAGCGTGCCGCCGGCGACGCACGACTGGGCGGCGCTGATCGAAGCGAAAGACAAGGAGATCGGCCGCCTGTCGCAGATCTACGTCAACATGCTCAACAACGCGAAGGTCGAGATATTCGAGGCGCGCGGCGTTGTCGTCGACCCGCACACGGTCGAGGTGGGCGGCAAGCGCTACACCGCCGAGAACATCTTGATCGCGGTCGGCGGCTGGCCCGAGACGCCGAAAATCCCCGGCATCGAGCACGTGATCTCGTCGAACGAGGCGCTCGACCTCAAGGAGCGGCCCCGCCGCATCGTGATCGTCGGCGGCGGTTATATCGCGGTCGAGTTCGCCGGCATCTTCAATGGGTTTGGCAGCGAGGTGGTCGAGATCATCCGCGCCGACCGGTTGCTGCGTGGCTTCGACGAGGATGTCCGCACCTATCTCGGCGGAGAGATGCGCATCCGCGGCGTCGATATTCGCGGCGGGACCCAGATCGCCCGCATCGACAAGACCGGGTCGGGCTACACCGTTACCACCACCGCGGGCGGCAAGATCGAGGCCGATTGCGTGATGTACGCCACCGGCCGGGCGCCCAACACCAAGGGGCTCGGCCTCGCTGAACTAGGCGTCGAGATGACCGAGAACGGCGCGGTCAAGGTCGATGAATGGCAGCGCAGCTCGGTCAAGAGCATCTACGCGGTCGGCGACGTCACCGACCGCATCAACCTGACCCCGGTGGCGATCGCCGAGAGCCGCGCCATCGCCGAGACGCTCTACAACAACAACCCGATCCGGATGGACCATGCCGATGTGCCGTCGGCGGTGTTTTCGCAGCCGCCGATCGGCACGGTGGGCCTCACCGAGGAGCAGGCGCGCAAGCAATACGGCGAGGTCGATATCTACCAGGCGCGCTTCAAGCCGATGAAGAACACGCTGTCGGGCCGCGACGAGCGCACCTTTATGAAGCTGGTGGTCGACGCCAAGAGCGACCGTGTCGTCGGCTGCCACATGCTCGGCCCCGACGCGCCCGAGATCATCCAAGGCATCGCCATCGCGGTCAAATGCGGCGCCACCAAGAAGCAGTTCGACGCCACGGTCGGCATCCACCCGAGCGCCGCCGAGGAATTCGTCACCATGCGCGACAAATACGTCCGCCCGCCGGAAAAAGCCGCGGCGGAGTAGTGTCATGAAGACAGCTGAGACAAGTAGTCGGCCGAAGAAGCCAACGAAGTCGCGACAGGGCAAAAAGAAAATTCTTCGCGCCAAACCCGTCACAGGCCCCATCGATTGGGCCGAGTTGAGCCGTGAGACGATCGCCAGGTATCCTAATATCCTGAAGAGGCTTGCGGAGAGTTAGGAGCAAAACCCTTGCGTTCGCCGGCCGTTAGCCGTTAGGTTCCGCGCCATGAAGCAGATCAGCCCGCTTCTCGTCGCGCGATTTTGGTACCGCCGGTACATGACGGCGGCCTAGGATTCGCGTTCGCGTTTTCCCCGAAGCCGCCCGACCGAGGCGGCTTTCTTGTTTCATGGACCCCAATCTTCTCGTTAGTCCCTGATCCGGATGTCGCCACAGGTGGAGTGGCCTCCAACCCGGAGGTGTTCCATGACTAAGCCGACCCTCGACACCCGCGCCATCGTGCGCGAAGGTAGCGTACGATGAGCAAGAAATGGTCGCCCGAGAGCTGGCGCGGCCTGCCGATCCGGCAGGTTCCGGGCTATGAGGATGAAACCGCGCTGAAACGTGTCGAAGCGACGCTGCGCAACTACCCGCCGCTGGTTTTCGCCGGCGAGGCGCGGCGGCTGCAAGACCGGCTGGCGGCGGTCGCCGCCGGCAAGGCGTTTCTGCTGCTCGGCGGCGACTGCGCCGAAAGCTTCGCCGAGTTCCATCCCAACAACATCCGCGACATGTTCAAGGTGCTGTTGCAAATGGCGGTGGTGCTGACCTTCGGCAGTGGGGTGCCGGTGGTCAAGGTCGGCCGCATGGCGGGCCAGTTCGCCAAGCCGCGCTCGTCGGATGTCGAGAAGCAGGGCGATGTGACGTTGCCGTCTTACCGCGGTGACATCATCAACAGCCTCGACTTCGATGCTGTCGGGCGCAAGCCCGATCCGGCGCGGATGATCCAGGCCTACAGCCAGTCGGCCGCGACGTTGAACCTGCTGCGCGCCTTCGCCCAGGGAGGCTACGCCGATTTGCACCGGGTCCACGCGTGGAACCAGGATTTTGTCGCGGACTCGCCACAGGGGGAGCGATACCGTGAGCTCGCCGACCGGCTGACCGAGACCCTCGATTTCATGGAGGCCTGCGGCCTCACTTCCGAGACGACGCCGCAGATCCGCGAGACCGAGTTCTACACGGCGCATGAGGGGCTGTTCCTCAATTACGAGGAGGCGCTGACCCGCGTCGATTCGACGACCGACCAGTGGTACGACTGCTCGGCGCATCTGGTGTGGATCGGCGACCGTACCCGTCAGGCCGATGGCGCGCATGTCGAGTTCATGCGCGGGATCAAGAACCCGATCGGGATGAAATGCGGGCCAACCCTCGAGACAGACGATCTCTTGCGGCTGATCGATAAGCTCAATCCGAAGAACGTCGCGGGCCGGCTCACCCTCATCACCCGCGTCGGCGCTGACAAAGTGGCCGAGAAGCTGCCGCCGCTGATCCGGGCCGTGCAGCGCGAGGGAAAGCAGGTGGTGTGGTGCATCGATCCGATGCACGGCAACACGACAACAGCGGCGGGCGGGCTCAAGACTCGGCATTTCGACCGCATCCTCGACGAGCTGCATGGCGCCTTCCAGGTCCATGCCGCCGAGGGGAGCCACGCCGGGGGGGTGCATTTCGAGCTGACCGGCCAGAACGTCACCGAATGCACCGGCGGCGCGCAGGCGATCAGCGAGGATGGGCTCAGCGCCAACTACCTGACGCATTGCGACCCGCGGCTCAACGCCAGCCAGGCGCTCGAATTGGCCTTCGAGATCGCCGAGGCGTTGAAGAAGAGCCGTCAGGCCAATGCCGGGTTCGGTGCGCATCGCTTGGCGGCGAAGTGAGCTGCCGGTGGCGAATGATGCTTCAGGGCCGGTAGCGGCGCCGCTCGAAGCAGGGCTGGCGGCGCATACCGACAGCTATTTCCTGAAGACCAAGGCGATCGTCGAGAAATTCGGCGATCGCCGCGCCACCTATGCAGTGTTCATGCGCCGGCCGGTGATCTCGACCCCCCGGCTGGCGATCGAGTTTCTCGAAACGATGGCCGCCGCGCGCGGCGTCAGGTTCGAGATCGAGCTCAACTATCCGGAAGCCACCCTGGTCGGCGCCGGCCAGCCGATCCTCTATGTGACCGGTCCGCTGCGTCACCTGGTCGATCTCGAGACCGTGCTGCTGCAAAAGCTCGGGCCAGCCTGCGTCGCCGCCTACAACGCGTCGGCCATGTGCGCCGATCTGCCCAAGGTCGCGTTTCTGGCGATGGATGCGCGGCATTGCGCCGGCGCCGAGATGGCCGAGATGATGGCCTATGCCGCCGCGGTTGGCTCGGCCTACGCCAAGAAGGTCGTTGGCGCGGTTGGTTTTATCGGCTGCGCCGTCGACGCGACCGCGCCCTATTTCGGCCAGCAGAAGGGCATCGGCACGATGCCGCATGCGCTGATCGGCTATGCCGGTTCGACCTTGCGCGCGGCCGAGATGTTTCGCGAGACCTTTCCCGACGAGGCGCTGACCGTGCTGGTCGATTATTTCGGCCGCGAGACCAGCGACGCGGTTGAGGTGTGCCGGCGCTTTCCCGAACTGGCGGAGAGCGGCAACCTCGCGTTCCGCATGGATACGCCCGGCGGTCGTTACTGCGAAGGGCTCGACCTCGGCTCGTCCTACGCGATCCTCGAACGCCACGCGCCGCAATCGATCCGTGGCTACCGCACCGAGGAGGAGCTGCGCTACCTGGTCGGCACCGGTGTCACCGCGGCGGCGCTGTGGCAGCTGCGGCTGGTGCTCGACGAGGCCGGGTTTCCCAAGGCGCGCATCGTCGCCAGCTCCGGGTTCGGGCCCGAGAAATGCCGGATGATGGCGGCGGCCAGCGCGCCAATCGACGCGATCGGCACCGGCTCCTACCTGCCCGAGGCCTGGCGCGAGACCTACGCCACCGCCGACATCATCGCCTTCGATGGCAAGCCGATGGTCAAGGTCGGCCGCGAATTCCTGCTGCGCAAGGAATGATCTTTTTCAGCGAAAGCGCGCTCATCGAGCCAAGCCGCCGTCCCGAATGGGACGAGTGGTACAAGGGCCATCTCGCGGCGATGGCGTCGGTGCCGGGGGTCCTGTCGGCGCAGCGTTTCGCGGCGCTCGATCCCGGCGTGCCGCCGTCGCTGGCGATGTACACCGTGACCTCGCCGGCGGTGTTCGAGAGCGAGATTTATCTTAGCGTCCGCGGCATGGGACCGTGGGTCGGCCTCGTCGACGAGACCCAGCATCGGCGCAACCTGTTCGATGGGCTCGACGCTGCGCCCGAAGTGCCCAGGGGAAGCGTACTGGCGGTGGCCGACCGTGCCGCGCCGGATCGCAAAGGCCTGACCTGGCTGCGCATCGCCGGGCTCGATCGCTCGACCCCTTATCGTGGGATCGCGGTTCTGCCCGATGTAGCGAGCGCCCGCCGGGTATTTCGCGGCGCGGTGGCGCTCTACAAGCTGATGACGGGCGTCTACGTCGGCACCCCGGAGCCGCGGCGCAACCAGTTCGGTCAACCGATCGGCTGGCACATTACCCCGGACTGGAAATCGGCCCAAAGGCCGCCGCTGACGCCGATGGTCGGCCGTCTCGCCATCGTCGAACCGCTCGATGCAGAGCGCCACGACGCCGATCTGTTCGCGGCCAATGCGCTAGACCGCGAGGGGCGCAACTTCACCTATTACCCCTACGGCCCGTTCGCGACGCTCGACGAGTACCGCGCCTGGATCGGCAGTGTGTCGGGCGAGCCGAACCGGCTGTTCCACGCGATCGTCGATAGGGAAACGGGCAAGGCGGCCGGCGTCGCCTGCTACGCCAACATCACCCCGGCGATGGGAGTGATCGAGGTCGCCGCGCTGGTGTTCAGCCCGCTGTTGCAGCGCAAGCCTGCCGCGACCGAGGCGCACTACTTGTTGATGCGCCGTGCCTTCGACGAGCTCGGCTATCGCCGCTACGAGTGGAAATGCGACTCGCACAACATGCCGAGCCGTGCCGCCGCGCTGCGCCTCGGCTTTACCTATGAGGGGACGTTCCGCCAGGCGATGGTGGTGCGCGGGCGCAACCGCGACTCGATGTATTTTTCGATCACCGATCGCGAATGGCCGCGGATCAAAGCGGGTTTCGAGCGCTGGCTCGATCCTGGCAATTTCGACGCTGAGGGGCAGCAGAAGGCGAGCTTGGCGAGCTTCCGCTGAGTGTCAGCACCATTCCTCTTCGGGCTTGGCGCGCGGGTCAGCGCCGATCTCGGTCGAGGTAACGAGGATCGCCCCCGATTGCGTGCCGAAGACGAGCCGCGTCCCGGCGACGAGCCGCACCGTGCCGGCCGGCTCGATATTGCGCACCGTGCCGTCAGGCAACACAGCCTCCCAGATGTTCCGCGAGAGGTTGCGCAGCACGAGCAGCGAGGGCTCGCTCGGGTGCTCGCGCACCTCGGCGACGATGCCGTCCGGCCCCGGCGAACCGAGGCACGGGATGTCGCGGGTGGTCAGGTGCGTGGTCTCGGTGAGGCTGATCCGCTTGCCGCCGATCGCCAGCCAAAAATCGCCTGGCAGTGCCGGCATCTGCGGCAGCGGTTCGACCTCGGGCGCGCTGTACGGCATCAGCGTGCCGAACGGCCACAAAAACTCGCGTTCCGGCGATATCTCGCGCGCCTTGAGGATCATCGAGCCGAAGACGACGAACGCGACGATCGCGAGGACAGTCTCGTGGAGCGGGCTGATGATCGCCAGGCTGCCGCCATAGAAGCGCATCGAATCATAAAGGTCGTGCAGCACGTTGGCGATGGCGAAGCCGATCAGCACCGCAATCGCTGCCGGCATCACCTTGCGGTGACGCAATGCCGCCAAGCCAATGAAATAGCCGACGATTCCGGCATAGGCGATGTGGCTGAACACATTGATGAGCAGCCTTGGCGTGCTGATTAGTGCGCCATATTCGGGAACATAGACGAACATCGTCTCGAGAAAGGCGAAGCCGCTCGCCGACGCCGCCCCGAGGAGGATGCCGTCCAGCGGCTCGCACAACCCGTATTTGCGCTGCCGCCGGTGGGAGAGCAGCAGGCCGAGGCCGAGCACGGCGGCGAGCGGCAGCGCCTTGACCGCCTCCTCGACAAGGCCAGGCGCGATCAGCGACGGCAGGAATTTCTCGGCCGCGACGATCGCCGGGCTCAACAGCATGTCGAGAAAGAAGGCGAGGATGGCGATCAGGACGATGTACGGGAACGGCATCTTCTTGCCGCACCAGAGATAGGCCAGATAGAGGTTGCTCAGCGAAATCAGCCCCGCGAGGCACCAGAAGAACCCGGTCTCGCTCTCGACCGAGGCGAGCACCAAAAGCGCCGCAGTAAAAATCGCCAGCACCACCCCCGGCCACAAGAACGCGCGCCGCTGCAGATCGCCGAACGAGGTCAGGAACGGCAGCAGGTCGGCGCGTGAAATCTCGCCGCTCTCGGTGGGGTTGCCGGGGTCGGAGCTCATTGTCTGGCGTGTCTCGGGGGCGATCTGGTCACCGCAAATGCAACCGCCATGCTAGTCTGCACTCCAAAGCGTGGCAATCGCACCTCCGGGGATGGTATCCGCCAATTTCAAAGCCTTCGCCGCCGGTCGGCCTGTCGCGCGTCCGGCGGTGCCGCCGCTGTCCTTGATCGCGGCGACGACGGCGATCGGCTTTGCCTCGCTGCATATGGTAGTGCCAGCCCTGCCGCTGCTCGCGACCGCGTTCGATCGTCCCGCGGCGCAGGTGCAGCTGGTCCTCACCCTCTATTTCCTCGGCATCGCCGCCGGCCAGCTCTTCTACGGTCCGGTTTCCGACCGTTTTGGCCGCCGGCCAGTGCTGCTCGCCGGGCTGCTGTTGTTCATGGGCGGCACCGTGATCTGCGGCGTGGCGCCGTCGCTGCCGTTGCTGATCGCCGGCCGGGTGGCGCAAGCCTTGGGAGCCTGCGCGGGCCTTGTGCTCGGACGGGCGATCATTCGCGACGTCTATGACCGCGAAGGCTCGGCGCGCGGCATCGCGCTGGTGATGATGGCGATGTCCTTGGCGCCGGCGGTGAGCCCGGCGATCGGCGCCTACGTCACCGAGTGGTTCGGTTGGCGCGCGATGTTCGTGCTGCTGGGCGGGTTCGGCGCGATCGTCTTGGGTTGGACGGGGCTGCGCCTCGGCGAGACCCTGCGCCAGCCGGCGCCGCTCAATATCGCCGGGATCGGCCGCTCCTACGGTCTGCTGTTGCGCTCGCCAGCGTTTACCTGCTTCGCGTTGTGCACGGCCTTCACCAGCGCGTCGTGGTTCACCTTTATCGCCACCGCGCCCTATCTGATGTCGGAAACGCTGCACCAGCCGCCGAGCGCTTACGGGCTGATGATCATGCTGCCGATGGCCGCTTACATTCTCGGCAACGCCGCCGCCGCGCGCTTCGCCCGCTGGGCCGGCACCGGCGCGATGGTGATGTGGGGCGTGTCGCTGTCGCTGCTCTCCGGCGCGGCGATGCTGCTGTGGTGCGTCTGGCCTGGCCTCAGCCCCTGGACTCTGTTCGTGCCGATGGCAGCGAGCTCGATCGGCAACGGGCTCAGCCAACCGACCGCGATGGCCTCGGGGCTCAGCGTCTACCCGCGGGTCGCCGGCACCGCGTCCGGGTTCATCGGTTTTCTCCAGATGGCGATTTCCGCGTTGGGGACGCTTACGGTCGGCCTCTTGCCGCATGAAGGCCCTTTCGCGATGGCCGGCGTGGTGCTGGCGACCCAGATCGTCGCCTTCGTCCTTGGCGCCGTGGCCGTGCGGCTGCCGGCCAGCGGCGGGCCTTAGTCGAGAGCGCGCCGCGGGATCGCGCCGCCGCCATCGACCGAGAGGCTCGCGCCGGTGATGTAGGCGGCGCGATCGGACGCCAGAAACATCACCGCCTCCCCCAGCTCTCCGGGTTCAATCGGGCGGCGGAGCGGCACCCGCGCCGCCATCGCCTCGGCGTAGCCTTCGGGGAACTCGGTGCCCGCGCTGCCGAGCGCGAGGCCGGGCGCGACCAGGTTGGCGCGAATGCCATGCGGCGCAAGCTCCAGCGCGATGCCTTTCATCAGCCATCCGAGCCCGCGCTTCGAGGTGCAGTAGGCGAGGCCGTTGGTCCGCAACACCTGTCCGGCGCCCGAGCCGATGAAGATGAAGACGCCTTTGCGCTGCGCCACGATCATCGCCGCGGCGAGCGATTGGGTCATCAGGAACGGTGCGCGCAAATTGACCGCCATAATGCGGTCCCAGGTCTCGGCCGGCGTATCGAACAGCCCGCCGAACGGGTAGATGCCGGCATTGTTGATGACCACGTCAGGGACGGACCAATCGAGGATTTGCCGGCAGAGCTCGGCGATCGCGCCGGGGTCGGTGAGATCGGTGGCGGCCGAGGCAACATCGGCTGGGGCAAGTCGCGCGCAAAGCGCCGCCAGCCCTGCTTCATCGCGATCGGTGAGAAACAGCCGCGCACCGGAAGCGGCGAAGTTCTCGGCGAGCTGTGAGCCGTAAATGCCGGCCGCGCCGGTGACGACGACGGTTTTGCCGGCGAAATCCTGTGGCATCGCTAAGCCTCCTTCCGCTGATCTGTTCCGCTACGCTACAAAAGATCGAGTTCCGGGAGGATAGAACGATGACCAGCGCGATCGACGAAACCCATGACCCGAAGCGGCAAAGCTGGGTTACCTCGGCCAACGGCCACTCCGACTTCCCGCTGCAGAACCTGCCGCTGGGCGTGTTCAGCCCGCCGGGCAACAATGTCCCCGACGCACGGGCTCGCGGCGGCATCGCCATCGGCGACAAGATCTTCGACATCAAGGCGGCGCTCGCCGCCGGTCTATTCTCGGGCGAGGCGGGGATCGCGGCGAAGGCGGCCTCGGGCGGTTGCCTCAACCCGCTACTGGCGCTGGGCGCCGGTCCGCGCCGCGCCTTGCGGCGTCAGGTATTCGATCTGCTCGCCACCGACGGCAAGAACGCAGGAAAGGCTCGCGATCTCGCCCAGAGCATCCTGCACGACGGCGATACCTGCGCGATGCATTTGCCGGCCAAATCCACCAGCTTCACCGATTTCTTCGCCGGGATTCACCACGCGACCAATGGCGGGCGCCGGCGCAATCCCAACGACCCGCTCGGCCCCAATTACAAATACGTTCCGGTCGCCTATCACAGTCGCGCTTCGTCGCTGCAGCCGTCGGGGAGGCCGATCCGGCGGCCGAGCGGTCAGCGCAAGCTGCCCGAGGAGAGCGCGCCGATCTTCGGCCCCTGCCGCAAGCTCGATTACGAGCTCGAGGTGGCGATCTGGGTCGGTCCCGGCAACAAACAGGGCGAGCCGATCTCGATCTCCGAGGCCGCCGAGCACATCGTCGGGCTCGGCTTTGTCAACGACTGGTCGGCGCGCGATATCCAGCAATGGGAATCGGCGCCGCTCGGGCCGTTTCTCGGCAAGAGCTTTGGCTCGACGGTGTCGAACTGGATCGTCACCGCCGAGGCGCTGGCGCCGTTCCGCGTCGCCCAGCCGAAACGGCCGGAGGGCGATCCGAAGCCGCTGCCCTATCTGTGGGACGACGCCGATCAGCAGACGGGCGCGTTTGATATCGCGCTCGAAGCGCTAATCCTGACCGAGGCCATGCGGGCGAAGGGCATACCGCCGCACCGCATGTCGGCGAGCAACACCCTCGACCTCTACTGGACGGTCGCGCAGTTCGTCGCCCATCACACCTGCAACGGCTGCAACCTCGAAGCGGGCGATTTGTTCGGTACCGGCACAATGTCCGGTCCGACACCAGAAGGCTGGGGCAGCCTCAGCGAGCTGTCCCGCGACGGTCAGCAGTCGAACAGCTTGCCCTCGGGCGAAACCCGGACCTTTCTCGAGGATGGCGACGAGGTCATCTTCCGCGCCCGCGCCAGCCGCCCCGGCTATGTCTCGATCGGCTTTGGCGAGTGCCGTGGCCGGGTCGTTGGCGGATAGACGGCGATGCCCCGCGACGCGCTCGGCTGGCGGATGAAGTTCGGAGTCATCGCGCCTTCGACCAACACCATCGTCCAGCCGGAGTTCGACGCGATGCGCCCGGTGGGTGTCACCAATCATTTCGGCCGCATCCACATCCCCAACGACCCGCTGCGCAATGACGACGACTTCACCCGGCTGATCGAGACGGTTCGCCGCGAGATCATGAGCGCGATCGACCGGGTGATGACCTGCGAGCCCGACCATTTGGTCATGGGCATGTCGTCCGAGACGTTCTGGGATGGGCTCGAGGGCAGCGAGGCGTTGCGCGAGCGGGTCGAGGCGCGCGCCGGGGTCAAGGTGACGATGGGCTCGGACGCGGCGCGCCAGGCGCTGGACCGGTTCGGCGCCAAGCGCATCGGCGTGGTGACGCCTTACATGCCGGTAGCCGACCAGCAGGTGCGGCGGTTTTTCACCGATTGCGGCTACGAGATTATCAACCTCGACGGGCTCAAATGCGCGAGCCCGGTGCTGATCGCGCACGTTGGCGAAGCCGAGCTGCGCGATGCCTTGCTGCGCGTCGATGGGCCGGAGGTCGATGCGGTTGTGCAGGTCGGCACCAATCTGGCGATGGCGCGGCTCGCCGGGCTGGCCGAATTCTGGCTCGACAAGCCGGTCATCGCGATCAATACGGCAACCTATTGGTGGGCGCTGCGATCGAACGGTATCGCCGACCGGATCGACGGGTTTGGATCGCTGCTAAGCCGCTTCTAACCAAAGGGCAATTGGCTGCCACAACCCTGGCGCGGGCGTTAATCCTTCCTCAATGCGAGAGCGGCCTAATGCGAGGTTGACAACGGATCGCTCGGGCGCCGAGGAAATGGGTTTTCGGCAAGCGTACAAATTGCTGCGGAGAGGTGCAGCCGAAGGGTTGCAGTCACGGCTCCGTCCCGTGGCGCTTCTTGTCGGCTGTGGCATTGTGCTGGCCGCCACGCTGCTCGTCGTCACCGGCCTCGTTGCCAGCCACCTGCGTGAGCAAACCCTTGCGGCCAGCGAAGCTGAGCTATCGCGTCTCGACGCGGTTCTAGGCGAGACGGCGAACCGGTCGCTACAAGGGGTACAAGCGGTGCTCCGCGACGTCACCGGCCGGATACCGTTTCCCGATATCTCGTCGCCGGACGAGATTGCTCGCAGCATCCTCACGCCCTGGGTGACCGAGCATCTCGATCATCAAGCCGAAGCGACTTCGGAGATCAGTGGGTTGGCGTTTTTCGCCGCCGACGGCACGCTGGTCAGAAGCGCCGGCGACTGGCCCTTCGCCGAGGCCAATGTTGCGACGCGCGACTATTTTGTCATGTTGCAATCCCATCCCCGGCTGGATTCGTACGTCGGCGCGCCATATCCGGTTGAGCGCGACGGCGCGCTTGTCATTCCGGTGGCGCGCAAGCTGCGGGGGGTCGGCGGAGTATTCGCTGGCCTCGCTGTCGCCGGGATTCCGGTCGAGCATTTCGAGAGCCTGTACCGGGTGATGCCGCTGGGCGATGACGGGGTCATTTCGCTGATGCGCCGTGACGGCGCGGTGCTGGCGCAGTTCCCGCGGCAGCCCGGGGTAGACGGGCGAGAGGTTGTGAGTTCGCTGGTGCTCACGTCGGTGTTCGACGGAATTCACCATGTCTTCGAGGAAGACCACACCGCAACTGGGCAATGGCGCATCAGCGCGGTAGAGCCCCTTGCCGGCTATCCGGTCGCCGTTCTGGTAAGCCGTAGCGGCGAGCAGGCGCTGGTTGGCTGGTCGCGCCAGGCGACGATGTTCGGCGCCTTCGCCGTGTGCGGCGTCATCGCCATCGGGCTGATGGTGTTTCTGATCGCCCGCCAGTTCCAAACTCATAGCGCGCTTGTCTTGATCCGGGCCGAAAAGATCGAGATGGAACACGCGCGGGTCGTTGGTGAAGCGGAGCTGATGAAAAAGGAGCGCCTTTCGGTGCTCGGCCAGTTGACCGCAACAGTCGCCGACGAGCTGCGCAACCCGTTGTCGGCGATCCGCAATACGCTGTTCACCATGCGCGAGATCGCGATCGACAGCGGCATCGCGCTCGATCGTCCCATCGCCCGCATCCAGCGCAGCATCGCGCGCTGCGACCGGATCATTGGCGATTTGTTGGAATATACCCGTGCGCCGGAGCTGAGCCGCGCGGCTGTCGGCTTCGACGATTGGTTAAGGGATGTGCTCGTCGATCTCAGCCTGCCGGCGACGGTGGCGCTGGTCGAGGAGCTCGATGCCGGTGAGGCGATCGTGCCCATCGATGTCGAGCGCATCCGGCGTGTGGTGATCAACCTGATCGACAATGCGGTGCAGGCCCTGGGTGAAGCGGAGCCAAGGGCCGGCATCAATACCATCACCGTGCACAGCGCGGTTTTTGCTGGCTGCCTTGAGCTCACGGTCGGCGATAACGGGCCCGGCATCCCGCCCGAGAACATCGCGCGGATCTTCGAGCCGCTATTCAGCACCAAAAGCTTCGGCACCGGTCTGGGACTCGCGACGGCGAAACAGATGGTCGACCAACACGGCGGTGCGATCGGGGTCGACAGCGAAGTCGGGGTTGGAACCACGATCACCATCCGCCTGCCGCTCGAGCAGGAAATGCGGGCAGCGGCATGAACTCCGTCGATACCGCTCGCGCGGTGCTGATCGTCGAGGACGACGGCGACTTCGCCGAGTCGCTCGCCGATCTGCTGCAACCCCGCGGGTACACCGCCGTTGTAGCGGCGACGCCGGATGCGGCGATCGCCGCGCTGCGCGGCACCGCCGAGATGAAGCCGCCCCCCGTGGCGCTGATCGACCTGCGGCTTGGCGCCAGCTCGGGCATCGACCTGCTGACGCGGCTGCGCGCCGAGCGGCCAGAGCTTATCGGCGTGTTGATGACCGCTGAGCTCGACACTCACACCGCGATCGCGGCGTTGCGCCGCGGCGCTTACGATTATTTCGACAAATCGGTCGACCCGCAGTCGCTTTTCGCGGTGCTCGATCGTTGCTTCGACCGCGTCGATCTGTTGCGCGACCGCGAGGCGGCGTACGAGGCGCTGCGGCTCGCCAAGGAAGACGCCGAGGCGGCGAACCAGGCCAAATCAGGTTTCCTCGCGACGATGAGCCACGAGTTGCGCACGCCGCTCAACGCGATCATCGGCTTTTCCGAGATGATGCTGCGCGAGGTGCTGGGTTCGCTCGGCAACGAGCAATACCGTGCCTATGTCGGCGACATCCATGCCAGCGGCACGCATTTGCTGCAGATCATCAACGACATCCTCGACCTGTCGAAGGCCGAAGCGGGCAAGATCGAGCTGGCGGAGGACGTCTTTGACCTGCGTGACATCATGCGCTCGGTCGGTCAGTTGACCGCGAGCCGTATTGAGACCGCCGGGCTGACACAGGAGGTCGATTTCGCCATCGACCTCCCGCCGATCCGCGGCGATGAGCGCAAGACCAAGCAGGTCCTCATCAACCTGATCACCAATTCGGTTAAGTTCACCCCAGTTGGCGGACGGATTACCATTACCGGCCGGTTCGATCCCGAAGACGGGCTCGCGGTGACCGTGTCCGATACCGGCATCGGCATCCCCGAGGGCGATCTCGAACGGGTGCTGAAGCCCTTCGAGCAGGTCGATTCGTCGTTTAGCCGACAGCACCAGGGCACCGGGCTCGGCCTGCCGCTGGTCAAGGCGATCATGGAGATGCATGGCGGCAGGATGCGGCTCAAAAGTACGCTCGGCGCGGGCACCGCGGTGACCGTTGTGTTCCCACCCGAGCGGGCGATCCTCGACCTGGCCGGCGATATGCCGCGCAGCGCGGCCTAGGCTTTACCCCACTTCCGTCGCCAATTGGGATACAAGCCGAGTGGTTCGGCGGCGGTGACCGCGCGCATGATCGCCCGCGCCAGGCAATCGGCGGCGGCGGAGCCGATCCGCAGCACCGCCTCCGGCGGCATGGCGCTGCCGCTTCCGGTCGAGAGCGCAAAGACCGTATCGCCATCGAACGGCGTGTGCGCCGGCCGGATTGCTCGGGCGAGGCCGTCCTGCGCCATGATCGCCATGCGAAGACAGGAATTCTTGTCGAGCGGCGCGTCGGTAGCGACGATGGCAATCGTCGTGTTGGCTCCGGCGACCGGGCCGGCGCAGGCTGAATAATCTTCGGGATCGAGCGCGGCTTCGGGAAGCGGCGGTTGCGCGTCGATTTCGCCTGGAAGTGCCAAATCGACGGCCCAGAACCGGCCGCAATCGGGCCGCACCACCGATCCCCAACTATTGACCGCGACCAGCGCGCCGACGGTGACGCCATCGATTAGGCGCAGCGAAGCGCTGCCGTTGCCGCCCTTGAGGCGCCCGGCCTTGGCGCCGAGCCCCGCGCCGGCGTTGCCTAGCGCGAAGTCGCGGGAGGCGGAGCTGACTGCCGTGCGGCCCAGCCGGCGATAGGGCGGCGCGCCGCGCCAGTGGCGGCGTCCGGGAAAGCCGAGATCGAAGAGGATCGCCGCCGGAACGATCGGCACCCGCACGTCGCGCACCGCGAAGCCGCGGCCGTGCTCGGCGAGCCAGTCGGCCACCCCCGAAGCGGCGTCGAGCCCAAACGCGGAGCCGCCCGAGAGCACGATGGCATCGACGCGCTCGACCAGGTTGCCGGGCTCGAGCAGCGCCGTTTCTCGGCCACCCGGGGCGCCGCCGCGGATATCGACCGCCGCCATCGCCGGTGTCTCGGCCAGCAGCACCGTCGTCCCGGTCCGCCCGGCGCGATGTTCGGCCTGGCCGACCAGAATGCCCGGCACGTCGGTGATCAGATTGCGAGGACCTGACGCCGCCATTTTCTCGCTATAGCATGGTTCACAGGAGGGCAGGCGATGTCGACGATCTTGATCCAAAGGGCCGATTGGACGATTGCCTGGGACGAGGCGACGGGACGCCATGTCTATCGCCGCGGCGTCGATCTCGCGATCGCTGGCGATCGCATCGAATTTATCGGCAGGGGTTATGCGGGGCCGGTCGACAGGGTCATCGACGGCGCCGAGCTGATGGTTATGCCCGGCCTGATCGACATCCATTCGCATCCGCATCACGAGCCGCTCTACCGCGGCATCCGCGAGGAGCACGGCGTTGCCAACATGCACATGACCGGGCTCTACGAGCGCGGCCAGGCGTTCTCCGCGCCCGACGACGAAGCGCGTGCCGCCGGCGCCGAATTCGCCTATTGCGAGCTGCTGCTCGGCGGCGTCACCTCTCTGGTTGACATTTCGGGACCGTGGGACGGTTGGGTCGAGCTCTTCGCCAAAAGCGGCCTACGCGGCTTTCTTGCGCCGGGATATGCCTCGGCGCGCTGGTTTCTCGAAAACGATCTCGGCCCCAGCTACGACTGGAACGAGCCGCGCGGCCGCGCCGGTTTTACAAGGGCGCTTGCGGTGATCGACCAGGCGTTGGCGCATCCCAGCGGCCGCCTTTCCGGCGTCGTCTCGCCGATGCAGATCGACACGTGCAGCGAGGCTTTGCTGCGTGACAGCCGCGACGCGGCGCGCGAACGCGGCTTGCCGTTCACCACGCATTGCTCGCAGAGCGTCAACGAGGTGCGTGAGATGATCCGCCGGCATGGCAAGACGCCGATCCAATGGGCGGACCGCCTGGGCCTCTTGGGCCCGGGGACGATCCTCGGCCACGCGCTCTACCTCGACACCCATTCCTGGGTGCGCTGGCACACCAAGAGCGATCTGCGGCTACTCGGCGATAGCGGCACCGCGGTCGCTCACTGCCCGACGCCGTTCGCCCGTTATGGACATGTCATGGAACATTTCGGCGCCTATCTGGAGGCTGGCGTGGTGATGGGCATGGGCACCGATTGCAGCCCGCACAACCTCATCGAGGAGATGCGCAAGGCCTCGGTGCTGGCGCGCATCGCGGCGCGCGATATCCACGCGGTCGATGTCGCCGATTTTTTCCACGCCGCGACCGTCGGCGGCGCCACCGCGCTGTTGCGCGACGATATCGGTCGGCTGGCGCCCGGCAAGAAAGCCGATTTGGTATTGATCGATCTCGCCTGCCCGCAGATGCAGCCGGCGCGCGATCCGTTGCGTGGGCTTGTCTATCACGCCGCCGACCGTGCGGTGCGGGATGTCTTTGTCAACGGCGTGCAGGTGGTCGCCGACCACCGCGTGCTGACGCTCGACCAGGCCGACGCCGCCATCCGTCTCACCGCGGCGCAGGAGCGGATGGAAGCTGCCGCGCCGCAGCACGATTACCTGCGCCGCAAGGCCGAGGAGATCACGCCGCTGAGCTTGCCTATCGCGGACTGAACCTCATGCCGATCGGCGCGCCGCATCCGGAAAGCTGGATCCGAACTGTCCCCGGCGGGCTCTATTGCGAGCCAGGCGATTTCTTTGTTGATCCGACACGCGCTGTCGACCGCGCCGTGATCACCCACGGTCACAGCGACCACGCCCGGCCGGGCAACACGTATGTCCTGGCGACGCCGGAGACGATCGCGATCATGCGGGCGCGCTACGGCGATGCGGCCGGCGGTTCGCTGCAGGCGCTGGCCTACGGTGAGACGGTGACGCTCAACGGGGTAAGCGTGACGCTGGTCCCGGCCGGCCATGTGCTCGGTAGCGCCCAGGTCGTGCTCGAGTATCGCGGCGGCCGGGTCGTCGTCTCCGGCGATTACAAGCGCCGCCGTGATCCGACCTGCGCGCCGTTCGAGCCGCAAAGCTGCGATGTCTTCATTACCGAGGCGACGTTTGGCCTGCCGGTGTTCCGTCATCCGCCCGATGGGCACGAGATCGGCCGGCTGCTGCATTCGCTGCGGCTGTTCCCCGAGCGCTGCCACGTTGTCGGCGTCTATGCGCTCGGCAAGTGCCAGCGCGTCATCGGTCTCTTGCGTGAGGCCGGGTATGACGAGCCGATCTATATCCACGGCGCGCTCGCCGGGCTGTGCGAGCTTTACGAGAGCCTCGGGGTTGCGCTTGGCCCGCTGCTGCCGGTCATCGGCGCGGCGCGCGATGAGATCGCCGGCAAGATCGTGCTGGCGCCGCCGGGCGCGCTCGCCGACCGCTGGTCGCGGCGCCTGCCCGACCCGGTCGCGGCGATGGCCTCGGGCTGGATGCGGGTCAAGCAGCGGGCGAAGGCGCGCGGGGTCGAGCTGCCCCTGGTGATCTCCGACCACGCCGATTGGGACGAGCTGACCCGGACACTGCACGATACCGGCGCGCCGGAAATCTGGGTTACGCATGGCAACGAGGAGGCGCTGGTCCATTACGCGACCACGGCGGGGCTCACGGCCCGGGCGCTAGCGCTGGTCGGCTACGAGGCCGAGGGGGAGTGAGCTAATCGGCCGCCGCGGCGCGGACGCGGCCGGCGACCGCCCTGACCTTGCCCGGAGAGGCGCGGAAGATGGCGAGCGCCGATATCACGTTGAGGCCGATGCAAATCCAGAACGCGGCGGCGTAACTGCCGGTGAGGTCGTGCAGTATGCCGGCGACCCAGGGCCCTGCCGCGCCGCCGAGGATCGCCGACAGCATCACCGTGCCAAAAATGCTACCGGAATTTCGTCCGGCGAAAATCTCGATGGAGATCGCGCCCATCACCGAGGTCACGCCGTAGCCGAGCGTCCCCTGCGCCACCACCATGGTCGCGAGCAGCGCCATCGTCGGATGACCGGCAAGCAGGATCAGCGCCAGGCACGACAGCACAAATCCGCCATTGCCGATTGCCCAGACCCATTCGCGGCCGACGCGGTCGGAGAGATGGCCGAGCGCGATCTGGCCCGGCACCGCGACGAGGCTCACGAGGCCCAGCGCCCAGGCCGCATCCGACGCGGAAAAGCCGATCTCGGTCAGGTATTTGGTCTGGTGCACCTGCACCGCGTACCAGGTGAAGAGGCTGCCGAAATACCCGAGCGCAACCCACCAGAAGCGGCGGGTCCGCAGGGCGCGGCCGAGGGTCCAGTCGATCGCCGCCCATGCGGGATCGACGATGTTTGCGGTGGCGTCGGCGGACTTGCCGCCGGTCTGCCCGCCATCGGGTTCGAGACCCATATCCTCGGGCTTGTGCCTCAGCAGCAAATTCAACGGGCCGAGCAAAGCCAGCACCAGAATGCCGAGCATCCAGCAGGCTTCGCGCCAGCCGCCGCTGACGATCCGCGATTGCAGCCAGGGCAGGATCGTGATCGAGCCGATCCCGACTCCTGAGAAGGCGATACTGAGCGCCAGCCCGCGGCGGCGCTCGAACCAATGCGGCAGGTAGAGCGACTGGCCGGTATAGGCCAGGCAATTGACCCCGCCGCCGCACAGCGCGCCGAGCGTCAGATAGAGCTGCCACGGCTGGCGGACCAATGTCGCCAGCAGCAAACCTGCTCCCATCGCGACAACTCCCGCCTCGATGACCAGCAGCGGACCCTTGCGGTCCATGATCCGGCCAATGCTCGGAGTGATCACCGCCGACACGAGAAAGCCGAACGAGAAGGCGCCGGCGGTCACCCCGCGATCCCAGCCGAATTCGCCGAGGATCGGCGGGAACAGCAGCGAAAACGCGGTGCGCGCGTTGACCCCGACCGCCATCGTCACAAAGGCGATTCCGACCAGCACCCAGCCGTAGAAGAACGGCAGGCGTATCGGCGATGTCGAAGCGCGGTTGGCCATCACGTGCTTATATATCGCGGATGATTTTGGCGACCGATGAACACTTCGGCCTCGGCCTAAACGTTGTGAGGGTCGCGGGGTGAACCGCTTTGCCGAACTGCTCGACGCGCTGCTCTTCACCCCGTCGCGCAACGGCAAATTGCGGCTGATGGCGGAGTATTTCGCCACCGCGCCTGACCCCGAGCGCGGCTGGGCGCTGGCGGCGCTGACCGGCGAATTGTCGTTCCCCGAAGCGAAGCCCGGCCAGGTGCGGGCATTGGCGATGGCGCGGGTCGACCCGGAGCTCTTCGCCTGGTCGCTGGATTTTGTCGGCGACCTCGCCGAGACCGTGTCGCTGATCTGGCCGGAATCCTCGCTCCTGGGGGCGGGTGAGGGTAAATCGCCATCTCTCTCCGAGATCGTCGATACCTTGCGCATTGCCAGCCGGGCTGAGGTCGGGGCGCATCTCTCACAGTGGCTCGACCGGCTCGACGCGACCGGGCGCTGGGCGCTGTTGAAACTGGTCACTGGGGCGCTGCGCATCGGCGTCTCGGCGCGGCTCGCCAAGATGGCGCTGGCGGAATGGGCCGGGGTCGAGATCGGCGAGATCGAGGAGGTCTGGCACGGGCTGACGCCGCCCTATCTGCCGCTGTTTTCCTGGCTTTCCGGCAACGAAGAACGGCCCGAGATCGGCGAACTGCCGAACTTCACCCCGCTGATGCTGTCTCAGCCGCTGGAGGAGGAGGAACTCGCCGGGCTCGATCCCGCCGCCTATTTCGCCGAATGGAAATGGGACGGGATTCGGGTGCAGCTCGTCTCGCGAGGGGGCGAGCGGCGGCTTTATTCGCGCTCGGGTGACGAGATCGGCCCGGCCTTTCCCGACATTCTCGCGGCGAGCCCCGACGACATCGCGCTCGACGGCGAATTGCTGGTGATCCGCGACGGCGAGGTGGCGCCGTTCAACGATCTGCAGCAGCGCCTCAACCGCAAGACGCCGACGCCGAAGATGCTGAGCGATTTCCCGGCCTCGGTGCGGCTCTACGACATGCTGCGGTTTGGCGATGAGGATCTGCGCGCCTTGCCGTTGGCTGAACGGCGCTATCGGCTCGACGCCTGGTACGGCAACGCGCCGCGCGACCGGCTCGATTTGTCGCCGCTGGTGCCGTTCGATACCTGGGACGACCTGAAGGATTTGCGCGACGGCGCGCGCGCCAACGGCATCGAGGGCTTGATGCTGAAGCGCCGCGACTCGCCCTATCTATCGGGCCGGCCGAAAGGCCCGTGGTTCAAATGGAAGCGCGGCGCGCTCACCGTCGACGTGGTGCTGATGTACGCCCAGCGCGGCCACGGCAAGCGCTCGTCGTTCTATTCCGACTACACCTTCGGCGCCTGGCGCGACGATGTGCTGGTGCCGGTGGGGAAAGCCTATTCCGGCTTCACCGACGACGAATTGCGCCTTCTCGACAAATGGGTGCGCGACAACACCGTCAAACGCTACGGGCCGGTGCGCGAGGTCGCGCCCGGGCTGGTGCTCGAGATCGCCTTCGACAGCGTGCACCGCTCGACCCGCCACAAATCCGGGGTCGCGATGCGTTTCCCCCGAGTCCACCGCATCCGTTGGGACAAGCCGTTTTCCGAGGCCGATAGGCTGGAGAATCTGGAGCGGTTGGTGACGTGAGCGCCGCCTCTCTCGCGGCGCTCGACCGCGCTCCCATGGCCCGAGCCGGCATCGCCGGCGCCGCTTTTGTCGCCATCGCCTTTGTCGTGACGGTGGCTCTGCCGTTGGCGACCTATACGACGTCGCTGGCGCTGTTCGGCCTCGCCCATGTGCTGAGCGAGCTCAACTATATCGACCGCCGGTTCCGCGCCCGGCTCGGCGGCCTGGCGCTGCAGATCGGAGCGCCGATCGCCCTCGCGGTGGCGGCGCGGGCCGCGGCGATGGCGGGCGTGCTGCCGCCGCCGGTCGACGCCGCGGTCGAATTGAGTGCGGCCGCGGTTCTGGCGGCGGGCGCCGTGTTGCGGATGCGACGCCATCGCGCCGTTGGCGCGGTGATCGGCGTGATCCTCGGGGCCGGCGCGATCGCCGCCCCGTTTCAGATGCTGCTCGGGTTGGCGATCCTGCACAATCTGACCCCGCTCGGGTTTTTCGCCGAGGCGCTTAGGGGCCAGCAGCGCCGCCGCGCGCTTACCCTTCTGGCGGTTCCGCTCATCGTCCTCCCGCTGCTGATCGCGACAGGGCTGCCCTACGCGGCATTGGCGCGGATGGGGCTGGAATGGCCGGAGGCGCGGTTCTTGGCGAGCGGCCCGCTGGCGTTCAATCTCGGCGTCTATGTCCCGGCGAGCCTGGTGTCGAGCGATTGGGCGCTGCACGCGTTCAGCGCCGCGGTGTTCGCGCAGATCATGCATTACGCCGCGGTGATCTTGCTGTTGCGGCGGCTTGCGGCCGAGACGCCGGTGCGACGGTCATGGCGAGGGCTTGCGTTGGGGGTTGCGATCGCCGCAGGTGCGCTAGCGCTCCTCTTCTGCGTCAATTACGGGCTGGCGCGGCAGCTTTACGGGTTGGCCGCGCTCATCCATTCCTGTATCGAGATTCCGGTCTTGCTGCTGGCGCTGGGCGGGATCGCCGTCGTTCAGGTGAAAAATGCGTAGTAGAGCAGCCCAGCGGCGGTCGACGCCGCATTGGCAACCAGCGAGGCCAGCAATGAGCGGCGCCACGACAGTGGCACGATGAGGCGATAAGCGACGCTCTCCACCAACACGACCCCGCTCTCTACCAGCGCCACCGCGCCGGCATAGCCGATTGGGTCATCGAGGCGCGGCACTGCGTACCAAACGAACGGGTGGGTGACCAGCGTGCCGAGCGACGCCGCGAGCGCGGCGTTGAGGCCGCTTCCCCAGCCCAGCGCCCGGATCAAGGCGAAGGCGACAGCCGCTTCGATCGCGATCGAAAAGACCAAAGCGGCGGTCTGGGTCATTGCGAATTGGCCTCGCCGGAAAAGCGGCGCAGGATAGGGTCTTGGTGAGCGGGAGGAAGGACAATTGCGTCACGTCGTTGCCATCGCAGTGCTGGTGTCCGGGCTGGCCGCCGTTACATCCGCGCGCGGCGACATTCCATCCCCGCCGGGCGAAAAGGAACGCTACCTGCTGAGTGTCATCGAGTCCGCCAACCATCCGTGCGGAAAGGTCGGCTCCTACACGACAGCCACGGGAAGCGATGCCGAAGCCTATGCCAATCAGGGGCTCGACCCCTTTATCGTCGCCTGCACCAACGGTAAGACCTATCTTGTCGGGGTGGCACAGCGGCGGCCGGGCCCGCCGCTCCTCGATCCCAGCGGTAAGCCGGTTCCCTACCCCGATCCTGTGGTGAAGGAGATCGCCCAGTAGGGCGTGGCCGGAGCCAGCCCCAACCGCGCGGGGAGGTTCACTGGTGCCTCTAATATTCTGTAATCGTTTGCGTTTCTGCTTCCTAGACGGCCGAAAACAGCGGAAATAACAGCAAGAAAACAGCGTGATATCAGCGGCGATAACAGCGAGAAAACAGCGGTCGATCAGCGGCGCTCCCCGCTGTTTCGCCCGGGTCAGTAGCGTAGGGTGGAAAAGCGCAGCGCCTTCCACCAGTTGCGCGCCGCGATTTATGCGGTTTCGCATCGGCGGATGACGCTACGCTCATCCGCCCTACACGCGCGACGGATGCGCGAAAGTCCTATTCACCGCCTAGTTCCGGTTTGCCGGGCGGCTGGGTCATTCCGTGCGCTGTTGGGCTTGTTATCGTGGCTATTGCCTCAACAGCGCCCGCGCCGATGGTCGTTGTTATTTCGGTCGCGGGACGACAGACGGCTCTTCTTGGTTGTGCCTTGTTCTATGCCCGCGCGCGAAAGATCAGCACGCTCGCCAAGCTCCGGTTTCGGCTTCAATCAACGAGCCACTTGCGTGGCGATGCCGGCCCTCTTGGTTCCGACATCGCTTGGGAGTATGGAACAAAGAAAGAACATTCTCAATAGACGCTTGCACAACTCAGCAACGCATAAATTGCATAATTGCTAAAGCGTCGAGTCGCGTCGGATCAACCGGCGCGACGGCGGGTGGCGCTTCGCTTACCCGCCCTACAGATCGCTATCGCTGGCAGCGGGTGGCGCTTTGCTTACCGGCCCTACAGCCGCTACTCTGCGGCCTCGTTGACGATAAGATGGCCTTCGTCGTCGACATCGAGCCCGGTCTTGCGGGCGAGGTCGATGACCGAAGGGTGCCAATCGACCTTGCCCGGGTCGGGGCCGCCGACCAGCGCGATCAAGGTCGCGTCGGGGTCGTCGCTGGCGTTGCGGAAACCGCGATAAATGCCGATCGGCACGTTGACGATGTCGCCGGGTTGCAGCGTGATCACCCGCTCGCTCTCGCCTTCGAGCCAGAACACCTGCCACGGACCCTTGACCGCGATGAACACCTCTTCGGTCGGGTGGCGGTGCAACGCGGCGCCGTGGCCCTTCGGCGTGTTGCGGACATAGGTCACGGCGAAGCCGTGCGCGCCCGCCTTGATCTTCGGCGCAAGGCGCGGGTCCTTCATGTTCTCGACCACCCCCATGCCGATGATGTTGATGATCTCGCGCTGGTAGCCGGGGATGCGCTGGTCGAGAAAAGCGAGGTCGGAACCCTTCATCGCGTCGAGCCGGGCGACGTTGTTCTGCTCCATCGAGGCCAGCGAAACGGCCGGCGCTGGTTTGCCTTGCAGGCGGGGATCGACATAGGCCATGGCGTTCCTTCTGGTTATGGGTAGGTGAAGTAGGCCGGCAGATCGGCGAGCGTGGGGTGGGTGCGGTCCTTGTCCGACAGGATCGGCGCATTGCCGCCGAGGCGCCAGTCGATGCCGAGCGCCGGGTCGTTCCATAAGAGGCCGCGGTCGCATTCGGGCGAATAATAGCGGTTGACCTTGTAGACCAGCTGGCTGTCGGGCTCGAGCGTGCAGAAGCCGTGCGCGAAACCCTCGGGGACGAAGAGCTGGTTGCCCTCCTCGGCGCTGAGCACCACCGCGACATGCTTGCCGTAATGCGGCGACCCGCGGCGGATATCGACCGCGACATCGAGGATCCTGCCGGCGACGACGCGCAGCAGCTTGGCCTGGGCCATCGGCGCGATCTGGAAATGCAGGCCGCGGACGACGCCGGGCGAGGCCGACAGCGAATGGTTCTCCTGGACGAAATGCATCTCGATGCCGGCCTTCGCCAGCGCATCCTCGCGGAACACTTCGGAGAAATAGCCGCGCGCGTCGCCGTGGCGGACCGGCTGGATCAGCTTGACCCCGGGCAGCGCGGTATCGGTGATCTGCATGGGCACAGCTTGCCGCAGCGGCGCCCGCTGTGCCAGTGTGGCGCGATGCGTCCCGCCAATTATTACGCGGCGCCGGGGTTCGAGCGCGCCGGCTTGAAGCGCCGCGACATCGACTGGATCCGCGACCAGGCGAGCCACGCCGCCTCGCAATTCGTCCCGGTGTGGCGCTCGCAGAACCTGGTCGTCGATATCGCCGACGCCGAGCCGCGGGCGATCGTGCTGACCGCGGATAGCGTTGCGGTCGTGCTCGGCGAAGGCGACCCGGACACGCATCTCGCCGAGGGCCGTCTGGTGTTTCTCGGCGTGATCGAGGAGAAGCCGCATTTCGCGGTTGACCTGTCGCATATCGACGAGCCACTCGACGCGCTGCGCTCACCCGTGCTGGCGGCGAGCGGCGTCCCGGAAGACGCCACTCGCTTTGCCGATCTGCGCCAGCTCGCCGGCCGGCTTGCCCGGCACGAGGGCGCGCTCCTCGCGCTGGCGCGCGCGATGGTGTTCTGGCATCAGCGGCATCGCTTCTGCGGGGTGTGCGGCAGCCCGACGCTCTCCGAGGAAGCCGGGCACATGCGGCGCTGCACCAACCCCGAATGCAAGGCGATGCATTTCCCGCGCACCGACCCGGCGGTGATCATGCTGGTGACCGATGGCGAGCGTGCGCTCCTGGGCCGCAACAAGAATTTCCCGCCGGGCATGTATTCGACGCTCGCCGGCTTCGTCGAGCCGGGCGAGAGCCTGGAAGACGCGGTCGCGCGGGAAGTGCGCGAGGAGACTGCGATCGAAGTGGGTCAAGTGATCTACCACTCGTCGCAACCCTGGCCGTTCCCGGCCAATATCATGCTCGGGTTTCATGCCGAGGCGGTGACCAGCGAGATCACCGTCGATTATGGCGAACTCGAAGACGCCAAATGGTTCGAGCGCGACTGGCTCTTGGTGCACGCCGACGACAATACGTTCCGCCTGCCCCGGCTCGATTCGATCGCCCGCCGCCTGGTCCAAGACTGGCTGCACGGGCGCGCCGGGCCGGGCGCCGGCTAGCCCAGGTTGACGATCGCACCCGCGAGCGCGCCGATCAGCAGCGTCGCTGAACTGACCATTGCAATGACGAACCCAAGACCGCGCTTCGCCGAGTCGCGCTGGTAGGAGATCGCGTAGATCACGCGACCGACGATCCAAACGCACCCGATCACACCGCCCCAAACCGGCGACACGAACAAGACGAACAGCCACAGGGAAGGCAGGAACCAGACGATCTGCTCCAGCGTGTTCTGCTGTACGCGCAGCGCGCGCTCGAATTCGGGCGGACCGGTGACCGACGGTGGCTTGACATCGAAGCGGTGACGCATCCGCCCGGCGTTGATGAAGGTGCCGATGTAGACCGCTAAGGCCAGGATCGCGACGAGCGCGGGAAAGGCGGCTTGCATGGTTTGTCTCGATCTAACGCGTTAGCGGCGAGGCGCCGGGGCGGCGCAGCAGCGGGATCAGCAAGAGGCCGAACACGAACATGCTGCCGATCATCAGCATGACATCATTGAAGGTCAGCACCAGCGCCTCGCGCTGGACAGTGCCGGCCAGCAACTTGATCGGGCCCGCCGTGGTGTCGCCGGTGAAATGCGGGTCGAGCCGCGCGGTCTGCGTGTCGAGGAAATGCTGGACCGCCGGGCGCGCCGGGTTGACCGCCTCGATCAGCCGGTTCCAGTGGAAATGCAGCCGGTCGTTCATCACCGTGCCGAGAACGGCAAGGCCGATGGCGCCGCCGAGATTGCGCATCAAATTGTAGAGTCCGGACGAGCTCCTGAGCAGGTCGGGCGGCAGGCTGCCGAGCGCGATCAGATTGGCCGGCAGGAAACAGAACATCAGCCCGACGCCGCGCACGATCTGCGGCACCAGCAATTCGCCAAAGCTCGCCTGGTTGGTCAGCCCGGCGGTGAGGTACATCGCCACCGAAAAAAGGATCATGCCGATCGCCAGCATCAGCCGCAGATCGATCTTGCGCGCGATCCAGGTGGTGAAGGGCGAGGTCACGATCTGCGCGCAGCCGGTAACGACCACGGTGGTGCCGATTTGCCAGGCCGAGAACCCGCGAACCTGGGCGAGGAACAGCGGCACGACGTAGGTGCCGCAATAGAGCCCGGTGCCGACGATAAAGGTGAAGAGCGAGCCCATCGCGAAATTGCGGATGCGGAAGGCGCGCAGATCGACGATCGGCTGGCGGTAGGTCAGCACCCGCCAGAAGAACAGCGCCGCCGAAACCGCCGAGACGATCACCGTGCCGCAGATCGTCGCGTCGGCCAGCCAACCCCAACGCTCGCCTTCCTCGAGCGCATATTCGAGGCAACCGAGAAACAGCGCCATCAGCACGAGGCCCGGCAAATCGAAGGCGCGCAGCAGCGATAGGTTGGGCCGGTCGACATCGATCAGGTACCACACCGTGACCGAGACGATCACCCCCGGCACGATATTGACGAGAAACAACCAGTGCCACGAATAGGCATCGGTCAGATAGCCGCCGAGCGACGGCCCGACGGTTGAGGACAGGTTGAGGATCAGCGAGATCAGCACCATGACCACGGCGAGCTGGCGCGGCGGGAACACGGTATAGACGACCGGGAACACGGTCGGGATCATCGCCCCGCTGAGAAACCCTTGCAGGATGCGGTAAAAGATCATGGCGCCGAGGCTGGTCGCGGTGGCGCACAGCACGCTGGTGAGCGTGAACCCGGCGGTCGAGGCGACGAAGAGAATGCGCGTCGACATCAGCCGCGACAGCATCCCGGTCAGCGGGATCATCACCACCTCGGCAATGAGATACGAGGTCTGCACCCAGCTGATCTCATCGGGGCTCGCCGACAGCCCACCCTGGATTTGGGTCAGCGAGCTGGTGACGATCTGGATATCCAGCAGCGCCATGAACATGCCGAAGACCATGGCGAGCACGCCGACCCACTGGCGCAGCGACGCGGGCTGGATTTGCCGAGGCGGGGCGGGTGACGCCGCGGCCGGCGGAGCGGGCGGTGGCGCGGCGGGCGCAGCCGGAAGCTGGCCGCGGACCCGCCGCAGCGGCGACACCAGCGTCCAGGTCATTTGCTGCTGGGGGGCCGCGTTCCGGCCTGCGTCGCGCCGACAATGGCGCCGTCGGCGACCGCATCGCCGGGCTCGCGGGTATCGATCGTCACCGTGACCGACAGGCCGGGCCGCAGCAACATGGCGAGCGGCCCGTCCGCCGGCACCGCGATGCGCACCGCGACGCGCTGGACGATCTTGGTGAAATTGCCGGTCGCGTTGTCGGGCGGCAGCAGCGAGAACTGGGCGCCGCTGCCAGGAGCGAAGCTGTCGACCCGGCCGATGATGGTCTGATCGGGATAGGCGTCGACCGAGACCTCAGCCGGCTGTCCCGGCCGCATCAGGGTCAGCTGAGTCTCCTTGAAATTGGCGGTGACGTAGACTTGCGGCAGCGGCACCAGCGACAAGAGCTGGGTCCCCGGCTTGACGTATTGGCCGGTCTGGCCGGCGCGATTGCCAACGATACCGGCGACTGGAGCGCGGATCACCGTGCTGTCGAGATCGTTCTGGGCGAGGCGGAGGGTGGCGCGCGCCTGCGCCCGCCGTGCTTCTTCCTCGTGCTTTTGCGCGATCAAGACGGCGAGCTGCTGCTTCTCGGCCTCCAGCGCGGCCTTGGCCTTCAACAGGTTTGCCGCCGCCTTGGAGGCGTCCGCTACTGCTGTTTCGTAGCGCTGCTTGGTCGCAACCTCGCTGGTGACCAGCGAAACGTACCGCTGCTTGTCGAGATTCGCGCGATCGAGCTCGGCCTGCGCGGAATCGACCTCGGCGGCGCCTGGTTGATCATCGCCTGCTGGAATTCCTGCCGGGTGTCGAACGTCTTGACCGTTGCTTCGGTGGTCTGCACCGTCGCGGCGGCCTGCGCCATCTTGGCGGCGAAATCGCGGTCGTCGATGACGAACAGGATCTGGCCGGCGCTGACGTGCTCGTTATCCTGAGCGCGCACATCCTTGATGTAGCCCTCGATTTTTGGGCTGATCAGCGAGATGTCGCTTTGGATATAAGCGTCATCGGTCGATTGCTGATAGCGCCAGACCCGCCACCAATTCCAGCCGCCATAGAGCCCTGCCAGCAGGACGAGCGGCAGCAACAACAGAATCAGTCGATTGCGCATGAGGAGAGGTCGTTTCCACTCGACTGAACTGAACCGTTCAGTTCAGTATTGCGCAAAGATGTAAGGGCGGTTAAATCCTGTCAAGCGATGAGCGCGCTTAACGCGAACATACCTGCCGTGCCGGTGCCGACGGAGAAGGCGGAAAGCATCCTTGCCGCGGCGCAGCGCACCTTTCTCGCCAGCGGGTTCGGCGCCGCCAGCATGGATGCGATCGCGCGCGAAGCGGGAGCGTCGAAGGCGACGGTCTATGCTTATTTCGCCAGCAAGGAGGAGTTGTTTGGCGCGGTCGTCGCGCGCGAAAGCGAGCGCTATGCCGAGGGCTTTACCGCCGGTGAGCTGGACGCCAGCGATGTCGAGGCCTCTTTGTGCGTCATCGCCGATCGCTTCCTGCGCCTGCTGCTCTCACCGGACATAATCGCGATCAATCGCATCATCATCGGCGAGGTCGCGCGCTTTCCGGTGTTGGCGGAAGTGTTCTGGCAAGCCGGACCGGAGCGGGTGCGGTTGCAGCTCGAAGGTTTTCTCGCCCGCGCGGTCGAGGCGGGGGCACTTGAATTCGCCGATCCGCGTTTGGCGGCCGGGCAGTTCGCCTCGCTGGTGCGCGGCGAAATTCATTTGCGCGCCTTGCTGGGTCTCGACGTCGCCGATGACGCGGCGCTGTCGGCCGCGGCCGACAACGCGGTTGCGACGTTCCTCATGGCATTTGGCGCGAAGCGCTAAGCTGCAACGCCGGGAGGCTGTGTTAAGTTCGCGGCGATGACCCTCGCCCGCGAGAATATCGACGCGCTGACCGGGCTGCGCTTCGTCGCGGCCTTCACCATTGCTCTCGGGCATACCGAGGCGGTTTGGCTGGAGATCACCGGGATCGGCATGCCGCTCTTCTTCACGCTGAGCGGCTTCATCATCCATTACGTCTATGCCGATGTGTTCGCCGGCGGCAGGCGCGGCGCGGGCCGAGAATTCGCGATAGCCCGGTTCTCGCGCATCTATCCGCTGTACTTCGTGCTCCTGGCCTATTCGATGATACGTGGCCCGATGGGGCCGGCCCTGGCGAATGCCGAGGGGTTGCCGGTGCTGGCGTCGTATTTCCTTGCTTGCTGGACCTGGTGGCCCTTCACCCTCAACGGCGAGCTCCTGCTCGAGTGGTATTTCCACATCTCGTGGTCGGTCTCGACCGAGATATTTTTCTACATCGTCTACGCGCTGGTGCTGTACCGGATCGCGCGGCTGACCAGCCTGCGCCGCTGCCTGATCGCGCTCGTCGGGTTCTGCATCGGCGCCTATGCGTTTTTCTATGTGCTGTTTTTGACGCGCGATGTCTGGGAACCCGCGCTGCTGCAGCAGTTTCCGCAATTCACGGCGCGCACGACCAACTTCAACGGCTCTCTCTATCGCTGGATTCTCTACATCTCGCCCTATGCGCGGATCTTCGAGTTCATCGGCGGCGTGCTGACGTGCCAGCTTTTCCGGCTGGTGCGGGCGCGGCCGGAGCTGCGTGCCCGCATCCCGAGCGGTGCGTTGGCGCTGGCGGCCATCGTGGTGATCGCGGTTCTGTTCGTCGCCTTTCGCTATCTCGGCGAGCACAATCCATGGCTGTCGCTGGGCAATTATTCGTTCGGCGCCTATCTGGTCAGCCTGCATATGAACTTCCTGTTCGCGGCGCCGTGTTACCTGTTGATCTTCTCGCTGGCGCTCGGCGGCTCGGCGGTTGCCGCCGTGCTGTCCTCCCGGGTGTGCTGTTTTCTCGGCGATATCAGCTATTCGACCTACCTTTCGCATCCCATGGCCGATCGCATGCTGATGCATACCGGCTTGGTGGTGACCGCGGCCTGGGCGCACTTGCTGGTGATTCTGGCGATCATCTACGGGATGTCGTGGGTGCTCTATTCTCTCGTCGAAGTGCCGGCGAAGCGCGGCTTGCGGCGACTTTTGACCCCGCGTCGCCTGGCGGCAGCGACGCCAAGCGGCGGGGGGTGACCCGATGCCGGATGGGCAGATCGGCCGCTCGCTGACCCGGTTCGAGGACCACCGGTTTCTGCGCGGCAAGGGCCGCTTCGTCGACGATATCGATGTCCCCGGCCAGCTCCATGCCGTCGTCGTCCGTTCGCCGCACGGGCATGCCGAGATCGCCGGCATCGACACGGCAGCGGCATGGGCGCTGCCTGGCGTCCATGGCATCTTCACCGCGGCCGATCTTGCCGCCGACAAGATCGGCCCGCTGCCCTGCATCGCCCAGGTCGCGACCATCGGTCCGCTGATCGTGCCGCCGCGCTTCGCGCTGGCAGTGGAGCGGGTGCGCCATGTCGGCGACCCGGTCGCGTTGGTCGTCGCTGACACAAGCGAGATCGCGCGGGACGTGGCCGAGCTGATCGCGGTTGATTACCGGGTGCTTCCGGCGGTCGTGGACGGCCCAGCGGCGCTGCGCGACGACGCGCCGCAATTATGGGACGAGGCGCCAGGCAACCTCGTCTTCCGCTTCGAGCGCGGCGACAAGGCGGCGGTCGATGCGGCCATGGAAGCGGCGGCGCATGTGATCGAGATCGAGCTCGTCAACAACCGGCTCGTCGTCGCGCCGATCGAGCCGCGCGCCGCGATCGGTCGCTATGACGCGGCGGGCGACAGCTTCGATCTAGTGCTGACCGGGATGGGCGTGCACAGCCTCCGCAATCAGCTTGCCGACGCGGTCTTTCATGTGCCGCGCGAACGCGTCCGGGTCAGCGCGCCCGATGTCGGTGGTGGGTTCGGGGTTAAGAATTTTCTGTATCCCGAATGGGTGCTGGTGCTGTGGGCGGCGCGCCGGCTGCGGCGACCGGTGCGTTGGGTCGCCGAGCGCAGCGAGGAGTTTGTGTCCTCGGCCCAGGGGCGCGACAATCACACCAAGGGACGCCTCGCGCTCGACGTCGACGGCAAGTTCCTCGCGCTCGAAGCCGAGACCGTCGCCAATCTCGGCGCCTATGTCTCGACCAACGGGCCGGGCAGCTCGACCAACTCACCTTCGACCGCACTGGGTGGGGTTTATGCGATCCCGGCGATGTTCATGAGCGTGCGCGGCGCGTTCACCAACACGGTGCCGATCGACGCCTATCGCGGCGCCGGCAAGCCCGAGGCGAACTACTTGACCGAACGGCTGGTCGAGGCGGCCGCGCACCGGCTCGGCATCGACCCGGTCGAGCTGCGCCGCCGCAACATGATCCGCGATTTTCCCTATCGCAGCGCGCTCGGCATGGCGATCGACAGCGGCAAGTTCGCCGCTAATCTCGATGCGGCGGTGACGCGCGCCGGGTCGAGACGTCGCGGTGACGGGATGTTGCGCGGGCTGGGGATCGCGTGTTTCCTCGAAACCGCGCGCGGCACGCCCAATGAAGGCGCGGAAATACGATTCGAAGAAAGTGGAACAATATCGCTGCTGCTGGGCACTCAGTCAAACGGGCAGGGGCACGAAACCGCCTATCCGCAGATCGCCTCCGATCTGCTCGGGCTGCCGGTCGAGAGCTTCCGACTGGTTCAGGCCGATACGCGCGAAATCCCGGCCGGCAACGGGCATGGCGGCGCGCGGTCGATGCATCAGGGTGGCTTCGCGCTGCACCGGGCCGCCGAGATGGTCGTCGCCAAGGGCCGCGCCGTCGCGGCGGGATTGCTGCAGGCGGAGCCCGCCGAGCTAGTCTTCGCCGAGGGCCGGTTCACGGTACCGGGAAGCGGGCGCGGGATCGATCTTCTGGCCGTGGCCCGCGCCGCCGCGGACCCGGCGAATTTGCCGGAGGGCATGGCGCCGGGGCTCGGCAGCTACGCCTGGAACGAATGCGGCGTCTTTACCTTCCCCTCGGGTACGCATGCCGCCGAGGTCGCGATTGACCCAGAAACCGGCGTGGTGACCTTGGAGCGCTATCTCGCGGTCGACGATTACGGAAGGGTGATCAACCCGCTTTTGACAAAAGGCCAGGTGCAGGGCGGCGTCGCGCAGGGCATCGGCCAGGCGCTGCTGGAGCACACGGTATACGAGCCGGAATCGGGCCAGCTTCTGAGCGGCTCGCTGCTCGATTACGCGCTGCCGCGTGCCGACGATCTGCCGGCGCTCGACATCACGCTCGATGGCTTGCCGACCGGGGCGAACCCGCTCGGGGTCAAGGGGTCGGGCCAGGCCGGCGCCATCGCCGCGCCGCAGACGATCATCTGTGCGATCCTTGACGCGCTCAGCGCCCTCGGCATCGAGCATATCGACATGCCGGCGACGCCGGAGCGCGTGTGGCGGGCGATCAGGTCGGCGAAGCGACTTCCTTGAGCTTGGCGAGGCACGCCGCGCGGTCGGCGGTGAAATCGCCATCCTCCCACCAGCGTTTGACCTGAGCGAGTAACTGGCCGACGCGTGGACCCGGCGGTATGGCGAGCGCGGTCACGTCGTCGCCGGAAAGCGGGAATATCGGGATTGGCCAGCTCTCGGCGAAGTCCAGTAATTCCTTCAGGCGTCGCAGCGCTATGCGGCCATCCGCTGTGGCGAGCCGTAGGAGATCGCGATATCGCTCCGGCCCGAGGCGATAGAGCGCCAAGCGCTGGGCTTTCGGGTCGCCATCGGGGTCGAGCGGCAACGGTTTCGCCAATCCCACGAGCCGGTTGCGGTCGGCGTTCGACAGCCGCAGTCGCTCGCCTACGACACGCGCACCGTCGCGGTCCACATTTATCAGCGCGGCGAGGCGAAGGATCGGGCCGAGGAGTACATCAGGTTGGTTTAGGCTATCGACCTGTGACGCTTCGGAAAGGATTACCCCGAGTACCCCGTCTTCGATCATCATTTTGACCGCGCGGACCGGCTCGGGCGAACCGAGCAGGCGCATCAGCTCGCGCGAGACGCGCTCAGCCGACAGGGTCGGCAGCTGCCCGACGGCCGCGCGGCACGCGGCGCGCGCATCGGGATCGCCGGCGCCGCCGCCGAAACGCGCCTCGAAGCGGTAGTAGCGCAGGATACGCAGCACGTCCTCGGCGATCCGGGTCGCCGGATCGCCGACAAAGTGCACGCGATGCGCGGCGAGATCGGCCCGGCCGCCCACGGGGTCGTAGATCGTTCCGTCGGGCGCGAGGTAGATCGCATTGATCGTGAAGTCGCGCCGCGCCGCGTCCTCCTCCCAGCCGGCATCGAAGGCGACCTTCGCGCGCCGGCCGTAAGTCTCGACATCGCGGCGCAACGTGGTGATCTCGAAATGACGCGGCGGGATCACCGCGGTGACCGTCCCATGCGCCAGCCCGGTGGGGATGGCCCTAATTTTCGCCTTCCTAAGGGCGGCTATCACCGCCTCCGGCCGCGCCGGGGTAGCGAGGTCGATGTCGCCGATGTCCAGCCCAAGCAGCGAGTCGCGGACGCAGCCGCCGACAAAGCGCGCTTCGATGCCGGCTGTGCCCAGCGCCGCCAGCAGCCGGCGCGCCGCGGGCTCAGCGAGCCAGGGCGGTTTCGGGCCGGTCACGGCTTCGCCGGTTCGATGTGGCCCGGCACGATCTTCCCGTTCTCGACATGCGGCGCCACGTAGACGCCCGGAACATTGGTGCCGAAATGCACCGTCACCACAAACAGCACCAGCGCGGTCAGCGCGACACCAGTGATGCCGAGCCACACCCAGGGGAGCGTTCGCCACGGCACCGTGCCGCCGCTTTGCGACCAGCGCACCGCCCGCAGCCAGACCAGATAGAGCACGGTCGGCAGCACCAGCGGCAGGAAAAGGGTCAGCAGCTCGCGCGGCATTGCCGTTTCACCGGATCACAGGTTGAGGATTTCGGCGAGATTGACCAGCATACCGGCGGTGGCGCCCCAGATGTTGCGGCCCTCGTAAGGCAGCGTGAAGAAGATGCGGGTACGCCCGGCGGATTCGCGTTCGACGCGGTGGTGGTTGCGCGCGTCGAGGATGTACGAAAGCGGCACCTCGAACGCCTCGGCGACCTCGTAGGGATCGATGATCAGCGGATAGGGCGGCGCGACGATGCCGACGATCGGGGTGATCTCGAACCCGGTGCCGGTGACATAGGTGTCGAGCCGGCCGACCACCGACACGTGGTCGCGCGGCAGCCCGACTTCTTCCTCGGTCTCGCGCAGCGCAGCGGCGACCGGGTCTGCGTCCTCCGCTTCGATCCGCCCGCCGGGGAACGCGATCTGTCCGGCATGGGCGGAGAGATGCGCGGTGCGCTGGGTCAAGAGAACGGCCCAGCCGCTCTCGTGACTGATCAGCGGCACCAGCACCGCGGCCGGTCGCAGAGCAGCGCTGGGAGGCGTCTCGCCGGGATTGAGGTCGTGGTCGCCGCGTGTCGCCTCGCGCGCCTCGGCTGCCTCGACCGGATCGCCGCTGCCGCCGAAACCGCGCCGCCCCGGCCGCGACCGCGACAGCCGCTCGATCAACTCTTCGCGATGGAGGATACGCATTCCTACTCGTCTTCCGGGTCGCCGAGATCGAAGAACATGCCGCTGCTCCACACGCCGAACGGTCCGCCACGGTCGCCGCGCTCGGCATCGGCGATATCGACCAATTCGTAGAATACCGGGCGATTGAGACGCGCCTCCAGCCCGGGCCGGACCAGGATATAGGGCGCTGGCTCGCCGTTTGCAGCGGTGTCGACGCGCAGCGGATGGTCCGGGCCGGCCGCCACAATCTCGTCGAGATTGGTGCGGAAGCTGAGCTGGCGCTTGGGGCCTTCGCCTTCGCTCGTCAGCTCGACAGCGACGAACGGCGCGTCCTCGACGGTGACGCGGCCGCGTTCGACCGGGGTGACGAGCCAATAGGCGCCGTCACCCTCGCGCCGCAAAACGGAGGCGAAGAGCTTGACGAGGCGGGGACGGGCGATTGGCGAGCCGCGATAGAACCAGGTGCCATCGCGGGCGATCCGCATATCAAGATCGCCGTGATCGATTACGGGGCGTTTTGGCGGCGGAGGCCTTTGGCTGCTGCCGCGCCCTCTCGCCGGGGAATTGCCGGAGGCGGTATTATCCATCAGTGTCGGCGCCCGCCGGCACACAAACGAGGTTGTGAGAGCTTGGCAACAACATCGCGCATAACACCCCCTCCGGGGGACCTTGTCGCCGAAGTCGAGGCGCTTGGCGAGCGGCTTCGTCTCGTCCGCGAGCGGATCGGCGAAGTCATTTTCGGCCAGCGCGAAGTGGTCGAGCAAGCCTTGATCACGCTGCTCTCGGGCGGCCACGCGTTGTTGATCGGCGTGCCGGGTTTGGCCAAGACGCGGTTGGTCGAGACGCTCGGCACGATTCTCGGGGTCGATGACAAGCGCATCCAGTGCACCCCCGATCTGATGCCTGCCGATATCCTCGGCTCCGAGGTGCTGGAGGAAAGCGATAGCGGGCGGCGCTCGTTCCGCTTCATTCCCGGGCCGGTGTTCTGTCAGCTGCTGATGGCCGACGAGATCAACCGCGCCAGTCCGCGCACCCAATCGGCGCTGTTGCAAGCGATGCAGGAAGGCCGGGTGTCGATCGCCGGGCAGTATCATCCGCTGCCCCGCCCGTTCCATGTGCTGGCAACGCAGAACCCCCTGGAGCAGGAAGGTACCTACCCGCTACCCGAGGCGCAGCTCGACCGCTTCCTGCTGCAGATCGACGTCGACTACCCCGATCCCGACTCCGAGCGCCGCGTGCTGATCGCGACCACCGGCACCGCCGACGCGACGCCGCGCCCGGCGATGACCGCCGACGAGCTGATCGCGGCGCAACGCCTGGTGCGGCAGGTGCCGGTCGGCGAGAGCGTCGTCGATGCGATCCTCAAGCTGGTGCGCTCCGGCCGTCCTGAAAGCGGCGCGGAGGGAGCCCGCCGCTTTGTCGCCTGGGGGCCGGGACCGCGCGCCGGCCAGGCGCTGATGCTGGCGTGCCGGGCGCGGGCGCTGCTCGACGGCCGCTATGCCCCGTCGGTCGACGACGTGCTGGCGCTAGCGCCGCCGGTGCTGCGGCACCGCATGGCGGTCAGCTTCGCCGGTCGCGCCGAGGGCATTGGCGTCGCGCAGGTTATCGAGCAGATGACGGCGCCGCTCAGGTGATCTCGCTCCGCGCGCCGAGCATCGGAGCGTTTGGCGCGCCGCGGGTGCAGCCGGCCTCGTTGCGAGACCGTGCGGAGCAGGTTGCGGCGACGCTGCCGCCGCTGCTCGTTGCCGCCGAGCGCATCGCCACGACGGTGGCGCAGGGGGTGCATGGGCGGCGGCGAGTCGGTCAGGGCGAGACCTTCTGGCAGTTCCGCCAATACCAGCCGGGCGACGCCGCCGGCCGTATCGACTGGCGCGAAAGCGCGAAGTCGCAGCGACTCTATGTGCGGGAGACCGAATGGGAGGCGGCGCAGAGCGTCTGGCTATGGCGCGACGGCTCGGCGTCGATGGATTACAGCTCGGCGGCCGAAATCGCCGGGGGCGACTGGCCGACGAAGTGTGCCCGCGCCGAGCTGATCCTGGTCGCGCTCGCCTGCCTGCTGGTGCGCGGCGGCGAGCGGCTGAGCCTGCTGGGCAGCGGCATGGCGCCGCTGAGCGGCCGCATCGCGCTGAGCCGGCTTGTCGATCTCATGGAGCATGATGGCCCGCAGGCGACATCGGCCCGGGCCGGGCTGCCCGTCATCGAGAAGCTGCCGCGCGCCGGCCAATTGGTGCTGATCGGCGATTTTCTCGGATCGCTGGAGGCCACAAACGAGATCGTCGCCGGGTTTGCCGGCGCCGGACTCAAGGGGCATCTGCTGCAGATCGTCGACCCGGCCGAGGAGGATCTGCCGTTTGACGGCCGCGTCCGCTTCGAGGGCATCGAGGAGCGCGAGGATTTGGTCATCAGCCGGGTCGAGGGCATACGCGAGGCCTATGCCGTCCGTTTTCAGCGCCATCGCGAGGGGCTGCAGGCGATCGCGCGGTCGGTCGGCTGGAGCTTTGGCACGCATCGCACTGATCGGCCGCCGCACCTGGCGCTGCTGGCGCTGCACGCGGCGCTCGCGCCCGACCGGCGGCAAGGTCGGTGATGCCGTGAACGCCCGGATGCCGGGCTGATGCTGTCGCTCGGGTCTTTGGCGTTCGCGTCGCCGTGGCTACTGAGCGCACTCGTCGCGCTGCCGATCATCTGGTGGCTACTGCGGGTGACGCCGCCGGCGCCGCGGCGCGTCCGTTTCCCGGCGATCCGTCTGCTGTTGGGGCTGACCCCGCGCGAGGAGACGCCCGCGCGCACGCCGCTATGGCTGATCATCCTGCGCACGATCCTCGCGGCGCTGGTCATCGCCGGGCTGGCGCATCCGCTGATCAATCCGCAGACTCCGCTCGTCGGTAGCGGGCCGTTGATCCTCGTCATCGACGATGGCTGGGCGGCGGCGCATGACTGGCAAGCGCGCCAGGCAGCGGCGACCAACCTTTTGGTCGAGGCCGAGCGCGAGGACCGTCAGATCGTGCTCGTCACCACCGCGCCGCCGGCAACGGACCAGAAGCTGCCACCGCTCGCGCCGGTGCGCGCCGCCGATGCCCGCGCCGCGGTCGCGGCACTGGCACCAAAGCCATGGCCCGATGACCGCAAGACGGCCCTCGCGCGGCTCAAGGCGCTGCCGCTGTCGGCGAGTACTAGCACCGTCTGGATCAGCGACGAGGTCGATGACGGCGACGCCGCCGCGCTTGCCGGCGGCCTGGCGGAGCGGGGCGAGTTGCGCTACCTGGCGGCGGCGCCCGCCGAAGCGCCGCGTCTCATCGCCTCATCCGGCGGGACCGCCGGGCGTGCGCAGAAGGATCTGACCGTCGCGGTCAACTCGCTGTCGTATTCGGCACCGCGCCAGGTCTGGGTGCGGGCGAGCGCTGAGGACGGCGCGCTGCTCGCCCGCGAAGGCGCGACGATCGAACCGGGGGCCGCCGGCGCCGTCATTCCGCTGCCGATGCCGAGCGAACTGCGCAACCGAGTCGCGCGCATCGACATCGAGGGCGAAGCATCAGCCGGCGGCACGCTACTGATCGACGAGCGCTGGCGTCGCCGGCCGGTCGGCATCGCCGGCAACGTCAATCCCTCCGGCCAGCCGCTGCTCAGCAGCACCTATTACCTCGAACGCGCGCTCGAGCCGTTCACCGAGATCCGACGCGGCCTGCTCGACGACTTGCTGAAGCGCGAGCTGTCGATCCTCGTCTATGCCGATTCCGGGCCCGATTCCGAGGCGGAACAACAGACCGTGCGCCAATGGATCGAGGCGGGCGGCGTCTTGCTGCGTTTCGCCGGCCCGCATCTGGCCGAGCAGGACGACGGGTTGTTGCCGGTGCGGCTGCGCCGCGGCGGGCGGACGATCGGCGGCGCTCTCTCGTGGGAGCAGCCGGCGAAGCTCGCGCCGTTCGATGCGACGAGCCCGTTCGCCGGGCTGGCGATCCCGCCCGACGTCACGGTGTCGCGGCAGGTGCTCGCCGAACCGGATATCGACCTCGCCGGCAAGACCTGGGCGCGGCTCGCCGACGGTACCCCGCTCGTCACCGCCACGCAGCAGGGCAAGGGTTGGATCGTCCTGGTTCACACCACCGCCAATGCGGAATGGTCGAACCTCGCGCTGTCGGGTCTTTTCGTCGAGATGCTGCGGCGTGTCGTGGCCACGAGCGAAGGCGTTGCCGCTGCGGGCGACGCCGATCTGCCGCCGCTCGAGACGCTCGACGGGTTCGGCCGGCTGCAGCGCGCCGCGCCGAGCGCGAAGCCGATCTCGGGCAAGGAGATCGGCACCGCGGCTCCGTCGCCGCGCCATCCGCCAGGTTTTTACGGCACGACCGATGCGCGGCGCGCCTTGAACCTGTCGCCGGGGGTCGGCGATGTGAAGCCGATCGCCAATCTCCCAGCCGGTGTCGCCCGCGAAGGCTTCGCCACCAATGTCGAGTTCGATATCCGCCCGCCGCTGCTCGTCGCCGCGCTGCTGCTCGCGCTTGCCGACCTGTTGATCTCCTATGGGCTGCGCGGTTTGTTGCGGCGGCGGCTCGTGCGGAGCGCTGCGGCGGTCAGCGCGTTGCTGCTGGTGGGGACAGGGACGGCGCATGCGGACGACGCCTTTGTCGTCCGAGCCACCTCGGAGCTCCGCCTCGCCTATGTGCAGACCGGCAACTCCGAGGTCGACGCGGAAAGCCAGGATGGCCTCACCGGCCTCAACCAAGTCCTCGCCCAGCGCACCGCGGTCGAGGCCGCCGCGCCGCTCGCGGTCAATGTCGAGAACGACGAGCTGATCTTCTTTCCGCTGCTCTACTGGCCGGTGACCGCCGACCAGGCACCGCCTTCGCCGCAGGCGATCGAGCGCATCAACCGCTATCTCGCGACCGGCGGCACGATCCTCTTCGATACCCGCGATTCGGGCGACCGCACTCCCGGCATCTATGGCAGCGCGTCCGAGTCGGCGGCGCGGCTGAAGAAGCTGGTCGGCGGGGTCAAGATCCCGCCGCTGGTACCGGTGCCGCCCGACCACGTGCTAACTAAATCATTCTACCTGTTGCACGAATTCCCCGGCCGATGGAACAGCGGGCAGGTCTGGGTCGAGCCCGGTGAAGACCGGGTCAATGACGGCGTGTCGACCGTCATCGTCGGCGGCAACGATTGGGCCGGGGCCTGGGCGATCGACCGCAGCGGCCAGCCCGAGTTCGCCGTGGTACCCGGCGGCGAGCGGCAGCGCGAGATGGCGCTGCGGTTTGGCGTCAACCTGGTGATGTACGTCCTGACCGGCAACTATAAGAGCGACCAGGTCCACGTGCCGGCGATCCTCGAGCGGCTCGGCCAATGAACACCAGCGCCTATACCATCGCATTTTCGCCGCTGATCCCGTGGTGGGCGGTCGCGGCGCTGGGGGGCGCCGCGGTGCTGATCCTGGCGCTCGGCCTATGGCGACGGGCGCGGGGGCTGGCGTGGCGCGGACCGGCAGTCGCGGTGCTGCTGACAATCCTGGTAAACCCGGCGCTCGTCGAGGAAAAGCGCGCGCCGCAGCGCGACATCGCGGTGATCGTGGTTGACGACTCGCCGAGCCAGCAGATCGGCGACCGCGCCGCCGCCAGCGAAGCTGCCTTGAAGGCGCTGACCGACCGGCTCGCCGACGCGCCCGATCTCGACGTCCGCGTTATCCGCGCCGGCGCGCCGCCACCCGGGGGCAGCGATGACGGCACTCG